>RCUH01000155.1_pt1 | contig 101816 bp, 79 predicted proteins | sample 2166191 | NCBI WGS metagenome assembly RCUH01 (sample SAMN09932848, study PRJNA488358) | compost metagenome | feature: garden; material: soil; isolation source: compost soil in an enriched community after 214 h of incubation | place: Germany: Experimental Botanical Garden Goettingen | collected...
AAATAACAATGAATCAGTACGAAACTGTTATCGTTCTAACCCCGTTGTTGTCAGAAGAAGTTGCGAAAGAGGCATTAGCCAAATTCAGCAAAATCATTACTGATAGCGGAGCCGAAATTGTTCAAGAGGACAATTGGGGTTTGAGAAAATTAGCGTATCCGATTGAGAAAAAAGCAAGCGGATTCTTCCACCTTACAGAGTACAAATCTTCTGGTGAATTAATTAGTAAATTGGAATTGGAGCTTAAGCGTGATGAGCGTGTGCTACGTTTCCTTACCATTAGATTAGACCGTCACGCGGTTGCTTATAATGAGAAGAAACGCAGTGGTGCTTTTAACAAAAAACCTAAGAAAGAGGAGGTTGCAGGATAATGGCTAAAGATCAAATACAATATGTTACTGCTCCAAAAGTGGACGATAACAGAAAAAAATATTGCCGTTTCAGAAAAAACGGAATTAAATATATTGATTACAAAGACGCAAACTTCTTGTTAAAATTCATCAATGATCAAGGTAAATTATTACCTCGCCGTTTAACTGGTACTTCATTGAAATTTCAACGTAAAGTGGCTCAAGCGGTAAAACGTGCACGTCACATTGGTTTGTTACCTTTTGTTGCTGACCAATTAAAATAGGAGCTGAGAGATGGAAATCATTTTAAAACAAGATATCAAATCCCTAGGGGAGAAAGATGATATCGTTAATGTAAAGCCAGGATATGGTCGTAACTACTTAATCCCTCAAGGATTTGGTGCTTTGGCTACTCCTTCAGCTAAAAAAGTATTAGCGGAAAACTTAAAGCAAGCTGCTTTTAAACAAGATAAAATTAAGAAAGATGCTGAAGGTATCGCAGAGCGTTTAACTGATGTTAAATTGTCTATCGGTGCTAAAGCTGGTGAAACAGGTAAGATTTTTGGTGCTGTAAATACCATTATGATTGCTGAAGCATTGAAACAAAAAGGTTTTGATGTAGATCGTCGCCGTATCACTTTCGAAACTGAGCCTAAATTTGTAGGTGAATATGTTGCAAACTTAAACTTACACAAAGAAGTGAAAGTTAAAGTTGCTTTCGAAGTTGTAGCTGAGTAATCTTCTTTTTAGATACAAAAAAAGCTTCCTGATTTTCAGGAAGCTTTTTTTATGCCTATATAATTCTATTTCCTTCTCTTGTTCTTAGCTTCGTCAATGATCTGACGGATCTGTTTGATATCACTCTTAGAAAAGCCACTGATTTCAATTTTATTCCCTGTTAAGAATAACCTTAACGTAGAAAATCCAATCATCGGAGAGTCTACCTCAATCGACGTAATGTCTTCGTAGTTTAGATATTTCGAATCCCCGCTAAATAAGCCTGGTGATTTGATCTCTATACTGTTTTCTTCTAGGTGAATCTCTGTAGGGAAAACCTTGTTTCCTTCTGATAGTCTGGATGCTGTAAATTTCATGTTGAAGTAAATTTAAGTAATTTATTTAATTCTTTTATTTGTCAGCTTTGCTTGTGAGTTGAAATTAATGTTTTTATTACCTTTGAGCGATGGCACAAAAAAAACGTTCGAGCAGTAAATCTAAACAATCCTTTACTAAAAAATTATCTTCCATATTAACCCGAATTTTTGTTTGGTTTTTATTGGTTAGTGTACTATGGGTATTGATTTACCGCTTTGTTAACCCACCTATTACCCTGTTGATGGTTTTGCGTAATATAGAACGCAAGAGCGAAGGCAAGCCATTAAAGCTGGAAAAGAAATGGGTAGATTTCGATGATATATCTGACAATATGAAGCGTGCTGCTGTTTCGGCAGAGGATCAGTTGTTTTTAAAGCATATAGGTTTTGATGTTAATGCGATAGAAAAGGCATTTAAAACAAACAAAAAAGGTGAAAAAATTAAGGGAGGCAGTACCATTTCCCAGCAAACGGCTAAGAATGTGTTTTTATGGCCTGGACGTTCATGGGTTAGAAAAGGCTTTGAGGCTTATTTCACGCTGCTGATAGAAATGTTCTGGAGCAAGGAGCGCATATTGGAGGTATACCTGAATGTGATTGAGATGGGTGATGGTATATATGGTTCAGAAGCAGCTGCACAGGCCTACTTTGGTAAATCTTGCACTAAGTTAAGCCGTTCTCAGGCGGCATTGATTGCTGCTTGTTTTCCTAATCCAAGAAGGTGGACGCCAAGGAGTCCAACGCGTTATATTAAACACCGCCAATATCTGATCATGAAAAACATGAGAAGACTAGGGCCTTTAGATTTTTAATACTGAATATCAGTTCCCTTAAAATAATTCATATATTCAGCAAGATTATGTCGATTGCGGAAGATGATAGAACTTATTGGGAGCAAATGCGCCTTGGTGATAAACAAGCGTTGTTTGAATTGTACAATAATATGTATTTCCACCTCATTCGTTTCGGATTGAAGATCAATGCTGATGATGAATTGGTAAAGGATTGTGTAAATCAAATATTTCTAAATTTGTGGGATAAAAGAGCACGTTTAACTCCGGTTGATCATGTGAAATCTTACCTTATGACTTCTTTAAAAAGATGCATTCTTGATCAGTTAGCTTATGATGATAAGATGAGTATAGCTATGAATAGGATGGGCGCCGAAGAAGAGTGGGCTGAACTATCTTATGAGGAAATCATGATCAAGCTGCAGCAGGACGATGAATTGAAGGATAAATTGCGTATAGCGATTAAGCAACTTACGCCAAGACAAATGGAATTGATTCAGCTGAAGTTTTTTGATGGTTTAACTTATGAGCAGATCGCAGAAAGAACCTCCCAAACAGTAAAAACTGCATACAATACCATTTATGACGCGATTAAAACACTTAAAAAGCTGTTGAAATAAAATTTATATAAAATAATTGTTATTTCCTTAGGAAAAGACGGCGATTTATCCGTCTGTATAATAAAAACCACTATTATGCAGATTCCTAAAGCGGATTTTTTGGTCGAAGACCTAGTTTGTAATGAGTCTTTTCAGCAATATTGTCTTGGAACGAGTTTAGAAGAACAGCTTTCATGGAATGAATGGATAGCCCAACATCCAGAACGTCTGGTAGATATTGAATACGCAAAAAAAATAATTCGTCTGTTAAGTTTAAACCAGGGTAGTCGCATTGAGCAATTAAATCAACTGCGGTCTGGAATTAAACAGCGTGAGGTATTCCAAGGTAATTTATCATTTGATTCTGCTGCTGGACATGACTTGGATGCCCCTAAACATAATCGTTTAAAGCTTTATAGATATATAGGTGGCGCAGCCGCGGCCGTCGCTATCCTTGTTTCAATTTACTTTGTTCGCCATGAATCTGCTGTTCCGCAGTTATCTATTGCCACAGAAAAACAAGCCATGTTACTTGTTAGTTCGGGAGCCGCGGCCAGAAAAACAGTGGTATTGGAGGATGGTACGATCATCACGCTTGCGAAGGAAAGCTCTATTGAGATCCGAAGGCGATTTAACACAGATCGGAGAGAACTTTGGCTTAAGGGCGAAGCTCTGTTTGATGTGAAACACGATGCTTCGAGACCGTTTACAGTGCATACTTCTTTCGATGAAGTGCGGGTTTTGGGCACTACCTTTAATGTTAAAGCCTATCCTGATGATCAAGCGATGGAAACTTCATTGATTAAAGGAAGTGTACAGGTTAACTCTAGACAATACGCGGGATATTCGGTGATCCTAAAGCCGAATCAAAAACTGATCAGTACAAAGGTTGTAGATCTGGCTGCTGACACTAATCCCAAGTCACATTTTGTTGTTTCAGCTATTAAGAGTGCGCGTTCTGACCAATCGCCTGCTGAGTTGAAGTGGGTTAGGACTCGTCTTGATATTGATAACCAGCCATTATCTGTGATTGCAAGTAAACTTCAGAATTGGTACGGCATCGAAATTCAGATCAGCGATGATAAAGTAAAGGATTATCGTTACTCCGGCATTTTTGAGAATGAGACCTTAATGAAAACCTTAGAAGCGCTCCAATTATCTTATCCTTTTACCTTTAAAATGGAGCAAGATAGGATCATCATCAGTAAATAAAACGAATAAATTAAACCACCGTAATAGCCTTAAACCAAACAATATGAGAAAAACTCTACTTTTAGAGCACTTGGGTAAGTGTTCCATAACCAGTGACTTACTCTTAAGAATGAAACTAACTGGTTTTATTGTACTTATGATGTGTATGCAGGTGTCTGCAGGAAGCTTTGCACAACAAAAAATAAGTATTAATGCCAACCAGGTTAGCATCATCAGCCTGCTTAAGGAGATTGAAAAGCAAACGGAATACCGATTTGTTTACAGTCACAATATCTTATCAAATGATAAAAGGATTACCCTAAACGTGAATGATGCTTCGCTTGATGAAACGATGCACTCTTTGTTGAAATCGACCGTACTTACTTATGCTTTAAAGGAAGGTAATCTGGTGGTTATATATCCCGCTGCTGCGCAAGAACGAAAAGATATTATAGTAACTGGAAGGGTAACTGATGAGGATGGAATGCGGTTACCGGGCGTTTCTGTGAAGGTTGCCGGTTTATCGGTTGCTACCGCAACTGATGGCAATGGCGCATTTACCATCAGAGTTCCTGATGTAACCGCAAGTCTTGAGTTTTCATCTGTAGGCTTTTTAAAGCAAATCGTTACTGTTGGGAATAAAACGGTAATTAATGTTGCGTTAAAGGCAGATAGTCGCGGACTGCAAGAGATTGTTGTAACAGGATATACCAGCTACAAGAAAACACAATCTGCCAGTGCTGCTACATTGGTAACAGGAGATAAGATTAATCAAGTCCCAGGGCTAACCTTAGATCAGATTTTACAGGGGCGGGTACCGGGAATGAGTGTGACTTCATCATCTGGTCAGCCAGGCCAAAGCGCAGCAATTGTTATAAGGGGTCTTAGCAGTATTAATGGCTCTCAAAGTCCATTAATGGTTCTGGATGGTGTGCCAATTGAATCTGGATATTTCCAAACGATTAATCCGGAGGATATTGAATCGGCTACCGTTTTAAAGGATGCTTCTGCTACTGCATTGTATGGTTCAAGAGGATCAAATGGCGTGATTGTTTATACGACTAAAAAAGGTAAAGCCGGTAAAGTTGCAGTAAACTATGTTTCTCAATATGGTTTTACCAACCTGAGTAGACCTAATTTTATTATGATGAATACGGAGCAACGGTTACGCTTCGAAGAAGAAATTGGCGTGGAAACAGGCAGAAAAATTGGACCGGGATGGACTTATTCTCCAAAGAACCCTAGCTATGCCGCAGGTACAGCTGCAACCCGTGCACGTGCAGATTATATAATAGATAGTCTAAGACATATAGATACAGATTGGCGGGATATATTTTTTAGAAGAGGAAAATTTCAGGAGCAGCAGGTTAGTGTGAGCGGTGGAAATGATAAGATCCGTTTTTACAACTCTTTAAATTATTATAAGCAAGATGGCGTGGCGAAGCGTACTGGTTTGGAACGTTATGCTTTAAGAAGCAATTTAGATTTTCAGGATGATAAATTTAGTGGAAGTGTAAATCTCTCTTTAGGTTATTCGCAATCTAGTTTTATAGATGGGGACGGCAGTACTAGTGCAGGAACACCAATGTCGGCTGTGTATTATGCATTGCCTTACGAATATCCATATGCTTCAGACGGCACATTGGTACATCCCGGAATTAGTGGGCAAGCTAAATACAACATATTAGATCAACGTGAAGGTACTTTGGCATTAGAAAGGTTACTTAATTCGAGCAATAAAACAGATCAGTTTAAATCTATTGTTGGGATGTCTTTTACCTACCAAATTTTACCTTCCTTAAAGGCAACAACCAGGTTAGGTATCGATTATAGAAATTCATCTGACGAAGCTTTCATTAATCCGGATTCCTATTATGGTTCGAGATCTAATAGCAATACCCTTGGTGGAAAGGGCCGATTGGATGAAGCTAGCCGCAGGAATTTCAACATTGTGACTACAACTGGGTTAACTTATGCAAAAACATTTAATGATGTTCATGATTTAGAAGTTTCTGGGTTTTATGAATATTTATACAACAATTATAAGTCTTTCGGTTATACTGGATTTGGTATTGATGGTCGTTTGCCGGAGACTCCTGCTGGCGTGAATGTAAGCTCTGTCTTTTTGCCATCATTAGGAGGGAGCAAGGACAGAAACAAGATGGTTTCATTTATGGGGGTTGCCCGATATACTTTTGATGATAAATATACCTTTACTGGTAGTTATCGTTATGATGGTTCTACTACGGTGGTAGCCAAAAATCATTGGAAAGGATTTTATTCTCTGGGCGCCAACTGGAATGTTAAAAAGGAAAATCTATTAAAAGACGTAGAAATTGTTTCGAATTTAAGGTTTAGAGCAAGTTACGGAACTACAGCGAGCCCTTTTAATGGTAATTTTAATTACCAGGCATCTTATGGCAATACAACTTACGGAGGTAACACAGGAATACGTCCCGTTACCGCAGGAAATGTAGATTATGATTGGGAATATGTAAAAACATTTAATACCGGTTTCGATTTAAATTTGTTTAGTACCAACAGGTTGCGTTTAAGCGCGGATTACTATAATAAAACTACCTATAATATGTTTATCAATCAGCCGGCATCAGCTGTTACTGGTTTTGATATATTGCCATTAAGCTCCGGAAAAATGCGGAATAGGGGTATTGAATTCGACATTAGTGGTGATGTGGTTAAAACGAAAGATTTTACCTGGACTATTGGTGCAAATGCCGGATACAATAAGAATAAAATACTTCGTGTAGGTGATGTTACTGATAATTTTCCTGATGGGGATACCCGGATTATCAAGGTTGGCTTGCCTTATGGTACTTATTATGCGCCTCAATGGGCAGGAGTGAATTCACAAACTGGAGAAGCGCAGTATTATAATCTTGATGGAACAATTACGACAGCTTATAATGTGAACACACAAAGTACCACTAAGTCGGGGAGCTTCTTCCCAACTTTTACTGGAGGCTTTAATACTTCTTTAACTTACAAAGGGGTCTCGGCCTCGGCACTCTTCTCTTTTGTATCCAACGTGATGCGTTGGAACAATGAGGATCTATATAATGAGAATCAGCGTTATGCAACCAGTAATCAATCAGTTAGGATGTTAGAAAACCGATGGAAAAAGCCAGGAGATTCGGGTGATCAGGCGATTCTCCAACGCTATGATATTCCAAGAAACTTTACGTCTAAAGATATTCAGGATGCTTCTTACCTAAGGTTAAGAAATGTAGTCTTAGGCTACTCGATTCCAAAAAATATTTTAGATAAAACCAAGTTCATCAAGGGGGTAAAAGTTTTTGTTCAGGGGGAAAATTTGTATACGTGGACAAGCTGGAGAGGTTTGGATCCTGAAAATAATTCAGTTTATGGAAGGTTCCAATATCCGAATACCAGAACTTATACTTTCGGTTTTAATGTTAACTTTTAATAATGATCGTCATGATTAATAAAATATATCAAAAATCTGCCATGCTTTTTATGATGGTGATATTTACGACATCTTGTACCAAATTAGATTTCAAACCGACTGATATGATACTCCCGGAGTATGCATTTAGAAATATTGGGGATGTTAATCTAGGTGTTATTGGTGTTTATGCGCCAATAGATTACTCGACTTTAAGCTATAGTGCAATTGTTTCGGACGAGGCGACCTACCCTGCAGAGAATACTGTAGGTAATTCTGATGCTTTCAGGTGGTTGTATACAGGGTCAAATGGATCTGTAACCGGACTTTATTATGCAAATTATCAGGCTATTGATCGTGTAAATAGAGTTTTGGAGGCAATGGATAAGTTGGTTTTTACTGGTACTGATATCGCGCTTGCCAATCGTTATCGTGGGGAATTGCTTGGGCTACGTGCTTACCTGCATTTTGAGTTGTTAAGGGCCTATGCCGCAGCGTATGAAAATGGAGCATTGGGTGTGACTTATATGGAGAAATCTGCAATTATTTACCCGGCAAGGGATAATTTTGAGGTGGTTATTACAAAGGCTAAGGCTGATCTGATTGCTGCAAAAGCTTTAATCCCTGCTACCTTTACAGATAAGACCAGAATGACAAGATTAGCAATTTCTGCTATTCAGGCCCGTGTAGCTTTATATGAAAAGAACTGGGGCGATGCGGTAACTTATGCTACAGAAGTAATTAATGCAGTTCCACTGGCTACGAATGTTCAGTTCCCTGGATTGTGGACTGATGCTAACGATAGTGAGGTAATTTGGAAATTGAAACGTGTTGTTGGGGATTCTAGAACTGGGGATTTCTTTTTCAGACAATCTGGTAGCTACGTTTTGTACGCCCCTTCATTTAAATTAATTGCTGCTTTTGATCAGGTAAATGATATTCGGTACCCCGCTTATATTAAATTTGATCCTACTCGCACGGGAACAAAATCTAAATATTTGGTTAATAAATACATTGGCGGTACCTCATCGGCACCTGGTTTAGCAGATGTGAAACAATTTAGAGTTGGAGAGATGTACCTGATTAGGGCAGAAGCAAGAGCCGAGTCTACAGGTGATGCTGCTGCTGATATTAATGCATTGCGTGCAGCCAGAATCAATGGCTATGTTAGTGCTACTTTTGCTGATAAGCCTGCATTGATTGCTGCAATTTATGACGAGAGGTTTAAAGAGCTGGCATTGGAAGGACACCGTTTCTTTGATTTAAAAAGAAGGAAAATGGATATTGTAAGGCTAGCTTCAGATGCTGCAGGTGCTGGGAGTGCGCTTACATTGACGCCTTCGCAGGCACAGTATGCATTGCCTATCCCAGCAACAGAAATGTCTGTAAATAAAAACGCAATTCAGAATCCACATTATTAATTATGAAATACACAGTTTTTACGATCATATTTGCTTTTTTTATTACGGCTGTTGGATGTGGTAAATCTGGTAATAGCGGGTCGGAAGGTCCTGCTAAACCTCCTGTAACCGGAGCTCCCAATCCCACTCGTCCAGGCTCAATAGGTATTGTTGGGGATACCGCGAATGTAGTTACGACGGTTAATGGCGGAATGGTGTTGATGGGCGGAGGAACAGATGTTGATGAAGCATTTAAGTGGATGATTCAAAGAAGTGGTGGTGGTGACGTCGTAGTACTTCGTGCCAGTGGTACCGATGCTTATAATCCTTATATCAAGGGATTGGGTACGGTAAATTCTGTGGAGACTTTATTGATCAATAGCCGGGAGTTGGCAAATGATGATGTTGTTGCCTATATCATCCGTAATGCGGAAATGGTGTTTATTGCAGGCGGTGATCAATCGGATTATATGAAATACTGGAAGGGAACCAAAACGGAAGCAGCTTTAAATTACCTTTTGAATGATAAAAAAGCGCCTTTGGGAGGTACAAGTGCAGGTTGTGCTATACTTGGTGGTTTTTACTATAGTGGCGAGAATGGTAGTGTTGTTTCTGATGAAGCTTTGGCAAATCCATATACAGGCAACATTAACCTGTATAACAATGATTTTTTACATGCTCCGTACTTGCAGAATGTAATTACTGACCAGCATTATCTGACCCGTAATAGGGAAGGTAGAAGCGTTGCATTTCTTGGTCGGATTTATAAAGACTGGAACGTAATGGCCAAAGGAATTGCTGCCGATGAGAAAACTGCGGTTTGTGTTGATAAAGATGGAAAAGCACAGGTAATGGGAAGAAGTAAAGCCTATTTTATACTTCCAACGGAGAGCAAGTTGCCTGAGCAATTTGCATTAGGTAAGTCTGTAATTTGGAAACAGGACAACAAAGCCATATCAGTATATGAGATTCAGGCTTCTGAACTTGGTAATGGTAATTTTAATTTGGCTAATTTTAATGCAGCGGAAGCTACAGGCGGTAGCTGGTATTGGTGGAGTGTGGATAATGGGCAGCTGATGAAAGTGCTCCAATAATTGATGTTTATAATATGAAAAGGAATTTGAAAGCTATAGTCGCTTTGCTGCTTTGTTTATCGATTACAACAGTAAATGCGCAAAAGAAACAAGAGAAATATATCCTGGTTATTCACGGTGGTGCGGGTACGATTACCAAAGCAAGCATGAGCGCTGAAATGGAAGCCGCTTACCGAGCTGCTTTAACATTGGCTTTGCAAACAGGCTACGATGCATTAAAGGCTGGGAAAACCAGTTTAGACGCCGTTGAAGCTACTATCTATGTAATGGAAGACTCTCCATTATTTAATGCGGGTAAAGGTGCTGTGTTTACGCATGATGGCAGAAATGAAATGGATGCTTCCATAATGGAGGGCAAAACTTTGATGGCTGGTGCTGTAGCGGGAGTGACCACCATTAAGAATCCAATCTCTGCAGCAAGGGCGGTAATGGAAAAATCTGAGCATGTAATGATGGTTGGTCCAGGGGCTGAGCTTTTCGCAAAACAAGCTGGCTTAACGATTGTTGATCCTTCTTATTTCTATACTAAGGAGCGTTGGGAAGGATTGCAAAAGGCAATTAAAGAAGATTCTACTAAGGCCGTATTGGATCACGGCAACAAGAAATCAATGAAGTTGGGAACCATCAATAAGGATTATAAATTTGGCACTGTTGGTGCCGTAGCACTAGATAAAAGTGGAAACCTGGCGGCCGGAACTTCAACTGGTGGGATGACGAATAAGAAATATGGAAGGGTTGGTGATTCACCAATTATTGGGGCTGGAACTTATGCTAATAATAAGACTGCTGGTATTTCTTGTACCGGATGGGGTGAATTTTACATCCGTAATGTGGTGGCCCATGACATCTCTGCCATGATGGAATATAAAAATATGCCTGTTGCAGAAGCTGCCAAAGCTGTGTTGGATAAAGTTGGTAAAATGGGTGGAGATGGTGGATTGATTGCACTGGATAAAAATGGTCATGTGGCTATGCCTTTTAATACAGAAGGGATGTACAGAGGTACAGTTACTGCAGATGGAAAAATTGAGGTATTAATTTATAAATAGTAGAATAAGATGCTGAATAAAGCGGGTATTAAGATTTTGTGCTTTGCCTTGGCATTGGTTGTTGCTAGTCCAGCAATGGCCCAAAAGGGAAGTTTGTTTATTATTGGGGGTGGAGATCGCTCAGCAGCATTGATTCAGTCGCTTGTTAAAACGGCAGACATGGGGCCAAAGGATTATATGATTGTCCTGCCCATGTCGAGCGGGGAGCCAAAGGCTTCTTACGAAACAATTAAAAAACAACTCAATGCGGCTTCAAAGAATAACGTAGGTTGTTTGAATTTTGATGCTTCAACTGCAAATGATAAAAAATGGTTGGACTCTTTAACAGGGGCTAAATTGATATTCATTACCGGTGGGGATCAGAGCCGGTTTATGAAGATTGTATTAAATACTCCAGTTTATACTGCTATCCATAAGGCGTATAAAGATGGTGCTACAATTGCCGGTACTAGTGCAGGTGCTGCTGTAATGAGTAGATATATGATAACTGGAAAACAGTTGTTGGATACGGTTTATAAAGAAACGTTTAATAAACTGTGGGCAAAAAATATAGAGTTTGAAGAAGGGATGGGCTTGTTAGATTCAGTGATCATCGACCAACATTTTTTGAAACGCAGTAGGTTTAACCGATTGATTTCTGCACTTACGGCCTATCCGGGATACCAATGCATAGGAATTGATGAAGGTACAGCGATTATCGTACACCGCAAAAAAGTTACTGTTGCCGGAGTAAGCCAGGTACTGAAAATTTCAGATCCTGTTAACTTAAGGACGAACGGGAAACAATTGATTAAGATGGATGACCTTCGCTTTAGTTTATATACTGAAGCAGATCAATTCACCTTAAAATAAAGAAGCTTACAGCAAGTGTGCAAACACTTTGCTGTGCCAGCTTTCCTCGAATGGAGTTTCCCATTTGGTCTCAAACTCCTCTAAGGTTTGAACAAGGTTATTGAATACAATAGTCTTTGGCCCAACAGTTTTAATGTTTACCAAGGTTTCAAAATCTTCTTTATTGGTTACAATCACCTTGCCATCTATTTTATAAGCAAGGTTAAACCTATCGAATAGGTCAACGTTGTAAGTTTGCTCAATTTCCTTTATGATTCGTACGGAAGCATCTATTGAACATCCTGTAACGCCAGCAGAAGCCTCGTCAACAATAAAGACGATAAAAAACTGATGTGGTATTTGTGCAGTTGCTTTTAACTGGTGGCCATGGGCTTTCCATTGCGAAGTAAAGTCGTCCAGTTTTTGCTGTATGGCGGATACCTCGTCATTAGTAAATGCACGGTTGCTTTGGTAAATCCAAACTTTAGATTGTGGAGAAAAACTCATAGTCCAAATTTAATAAATTATTTAATTTGTTGGTGCTAAAATATTAACGTGATGAATAAGTTTACATTAAGCTTAAGAATGTCCCTCTTTTTGTCGCTAGGCCTAATATTAATGGCTTTTAGTGCACACACGCTTCTGGACGAAGAGCTTGTCTATATTCAGAAGAAGCTTTCGGAGCATCACGATAATGAACATGGCGAGGAACAAATTAAGCGTTATGATCTAAATGTTACCAACACCGGCTTTTGCAGATACAAGCGTTATTATGCAAGTGGTAAAATTGAGTATTTCTCTTTTAACCTGATTAAATTTAAGGATTTGGACTACTACGGGACCGACAAGAATGGACAACTTTATTTGCGTACCAAAGGTGAAAACGTAATTGTGCAAACCTATAATGATAAAAAGGGCGGGGATGTTGATAGTATGGCCACCTATATGGTTATTCCGATGAAAAATATGGAGCCACAGGATCTTTCAGACCTTTTGGATCGTCTCGTTAAAACGAATGCACAGCTGCTGGCTCAAAAATAGTATAAACCTTTGTTTCCTCATATCTGGAGGCTACGATGATCTCTGTGCCATTTGCATGTTGTGTAAATAAGTCTGCAACCAGTTCTGGGCAGTTGTTATCTTTAGATAGGTGCGATAGCAACAGATGAGTCATATAGCTCGGCTTATGGGCTTTAAAGAGCTCCAATGCCTGCTTGTTAGACAAGTGACCTCTTCCTCCGCTGATGCGTTTTTTTAAGAAGTAAGGATAGGCACTTTTTTGAAGTAACTCGTCGTCATAATTGGCCTCCAGAAAAGCAGCATGACACTGTTTGAAATGGAAAGTGAGTTGCTCACAAGCTGCTCCTAAATCCGTAAAAACACCCACTTTGGTCTCTCCACAGGAAATCACAAAACTATAAGGTTCAGATGCATCATGTATTTTAGGAAAGCCGGTAATCAGCAGATTGCCTACTTGGACCTGTGTGTCATAATGCAAAGGTCGGATGAGATCTTCCCTGAGGTTAAACCTGCAACCTGCTAAGGTGCCTGGATTGATATAGGTGGGTAAATTGTATTTAGCAGCGAGGGTACGCAAGCCTTTAACATGGTCAGTATGTTCATGAGAAATAAATATGGCCTTTACTTTTTGCATGGAAAGGCCAAGTCTCAGCATTCTTTTCTCCGTCTCCCTGCAGGATATCCCGGCATCAACGAGTATGGCTTCTTCGCTGTTGCCAACGTAGTAGCAGTTTCCGTTGCTGCCGGAGTTTAAGGAGGCTATGAAAAGATGATTACAATCCATTGGCTCTGACTGTGATTTCAGCAATATCTAACACCTTTACATTCTGGTCCTGATCTTTCATTTTTACCCCATCACTTAGCATGGTCATGCAAAAAGGGCAGGATGCTGCAATGATCTGTGGTTGGGTCCCTAAAGCTTCCTCAATTCTTTCGATATTGATGTCTTTGTTTCCTTTTTCAGGCTCTTTAAACATTTGTGCGCCACCTGCACCACAGCATAGGCCATTGGTTTTGCAACGTTTCATTTCAACGAGCTGGGCATCTAATGCTTCTAAAGCTTTTCTTGGGGCTTCGTATACATCGTTTCCACGACCTAAATAACATGGGTCATGATAAGTAATCTTTTTACCTTTAAAGCTCTCACCACCCTCAGCTTTAAGCTTGCCTTCGTCAATGAGTTGCTGTATAAGCTGGGTATGGTGTATTACTTCGTAATTGCCTCCTAATCCCGGGTATTCGTTTTTTATAGTGTTGAAGCAATGTGGACAACCAGTAACAATCTTTTTGATGTTATAACCATTCAGGACTTCTATGTTGGTCATGGCTTGCATTTGAAACAGGAATTCATTTCCTGCACGCTTAGCCGGATCGCCAGTACAGCTTTCTTCTGTACCCAATACCGCATATTTTAAGCCGACATGATGTAATATTTTACAGATGTCGCGCGTAGTTTTTTGTGCTCTTTCATCATAACTACCGGCGCAGCCTACCCAAAATAAAATCTCAGGTTCTTCGCCTTTGGCTATCATTTCTGCCATTGTTGGCACTTCAAAATTTAGTTGTGCGCTCATATATTGATGTTTAAGCTATTTCTTTAAATCTTTGATTTTTAATTCTTTTGTTCCTTAATCCTCTTTAGCCCAGTTAAATCTGTCGGCCGGAGAGTATTTCCATGGAGCTCCATTGTTTTCAATGTTACCCAACATGGTACTGATACTTGTAGGAGATTGTGATTCTTCCATTACCGCGTACCTTCTCAGGTCGGTAATGATTGCTAAAGGATCTATGTTGATTGGACAGGCCTGTGTGCAGGCGTTGCAACTGGTACAAGCCCATATCTCTTCTCTGGTGATGTAGTCGTCAATTAAAGATTTACCATCGTCAAATCCTTTACCTGCTTTATCCAGACTTCTGCCTACTTCTTCCATTCTGTCGCGGGTATCCATCATGATTTTACGCGGCGACAATAGTTTTCCGGTAATGTTGGCCGGACAAACGGAGGTACACCTTCCGCACTCTGTGCAGGTATAGGCATTCATTAGATTAACCCAGGTTAAGTCGTTTACATCTTTAGCTCCGAAACGACCAGGTGCAGCTTCTGGTGGTGTAAATGAAGGATCAAGCATCGCTTTTACCTCATTGGTTACACTTTGCATATTCGTAAACTCACCTTTAGGCTCCAGGTTGGAGAAGTAAGTGTTCGGAAAAGCGAATATGATGTGGAAATGCTTAGAATAGGGTAGGTAGTTTAAGAAAGCAAATATGCCTATGATATGGAACCACCAGCAACCTCTTTCTATGGCAATAAGCCCAGCTTCTGTATTTGGTAAAAGATCTTGTAAGAATTGGCTTATTGGAAAAGCTCCGGCAACGGTGTAATGACCTACGCCCATAGCCTGTAATTTGGAGTCAGCCGCGTTTAAAAGCAAAAAGGCAGTCATCAATAAGATCTCAGTAATCAAGATATAATTGGCATCTGATCTTGGCCAGCTTTTCATTTCAACACCACTAAATCTTTTCAGTTTAAGGATGTTTCTTCTGATGAGGAAGATGGCACAGGCCAACCATACACCAAGGGCAAGGAATTCGAATGAGCCTATCAGGACATCATAAAAAATACCTAAGCCTCCGAATACACGGTGTGTACCGAAGATTCCGTCGATCATGATCTCCAATACTTCAATATTGATGATCACGAAGCCTGCATACACAATGAGGTGTAGTACGGCTGGAATCGGTCTGAAGAACATTTTCGTTTGTCCGAATGCAACTTTGAGCATGGTCATCAGCCTTTTTTGAGGTTGGTCTGACCGGTCTACAGCTCTTCCGAAGCGAATATTACGGATTACTTTCTTTACGTTATAGCTAAATAGAGCTATTGCGGCTAGCGTGATGGCTATGAATAGGATTTGTGACACCATTTGAAATATCTCTTATCGTAAGGCGAAGTTAAAGTATTTCATTTAAAACCGATTATTATGCATGCATAAAATTGAAAATTTAGAGTGGATTTAAATAAAATCACATTATTTTCAAAAAAGATTTTGCTTTTCAAAAAAAGACACTACATTTGCACTCCCAACCGAGGGGGACATGATTACGAAATCATGTTTAAATAAGATGGTACGGTAGCTCAGTCGGTAGAGCAATGGACTGAAAATCCATGTGTCGCCGGTTCGATCCCGGCCCATACCACTGCAAAAAGCTTCAGAGAAATCTGGAGCTTTTTTGTTTTACAGTGATTTTTTGGCATTGAAGTGTAGTGTTTAAAAAATTAATTATGTGAAAGAGAGCGATTAAAGATTATTTCAGCGTTTAGGATATGGTACTAACAGAAAAGATATTACATTTGCAATCCCAACCGAGGGGAACATGATTACGAAATTATGTTTAAATAAGATGGTACGGTAGCTCAGTCGGTAGAGCAATGGACTGAAAATCCATGTGTCGCCGGTTCGATCCCGGCCCATACCACTGCAAAAAGCTTCAGAGAAATCTGGAGCTTTTTTGTTGTGGTGCCAGGCATGGCAATCGACTATAGGGTGCGAATCCGAACATGTTGCGACACAAACAGAAGTCGCAATACTGCGAGGACACTATTACGTAGATACAGGGGCTACATCCATAGAAAGTAGATTGTCTTACCCTGGGGGAGATCTCTGAATGCAATCTGTCAAATACATGCGCGAATGTAGGCGAGGAAACATTTTCCGGAGAGGGATTATGGGATATTCAGAAGTCAGCCGAAGTCATAGTACCGCAGAGCGGGAAGGACTGAATGTTAGGATGGCAAAGGAAACATAAAGTTTATGCAACCAATGTGCACAATGCCTGGGAAAGAGTTTTTTTAGTAGTATGCTTGAAGAAATATTAGACATCCGAAATGTACAGAGAGCCTTTAAGGCAGGTTACTGCCAATAAGGGTGCCGGAGGTACTGATGGTATGCAGACCGATGAACTTCCTGACTACCTGAATGCAAACTGGCAAACATTAAGATCTGATATCTTGGAAGGTAATTATCGTCCACATGCTGTTAGGAAGGTAGAAATATCCAAAAGTGATGGAGGGAGAAGGATGTTGGGTATCCCCACTGTCATTGACCGATTAATTCAGCAATCCATCTCACAATGGCTCAGTCCATTCTTTAACTGTCGGTCTATGTACCTTCTGATCAACTGTTGGTTGATCTGTCCGTTAATTCAGGTAAAGCCGAACAGGCGGATCTAAGTATTTACAACCTTAACGGTACAGCACTATTAAAAACAAAAGTCATGTTGGAGAAGGGGAGTGACAAGTTTACTCTACTTGTAAGTACTATAAAACCGGGAATTCATATTGCCATATTGACTACTAATTCTAATGCAACTAGGTTAAAATCCATTAGATAAAATTATTTTGACCCAGCTTCACCCTTTTACTTTTAAAATTACCCTCTGTATCATAAAATGATCATAGTGTTGGGCCACCTTTTGCGATGACCAATTTTGCCGCACAAACAGGTGAAAATAAAATGAAGGCAATTCCATATGTTTATGAAGACAATACTAGCCATGGCTTTATTAGCTACCTCTTTTATCAGTTATCATGAACTTGCTGAAGGAGGGGAGCTTGTATTTACCATGACCAATAAACCAAAACTCGATGAAAAATAATATACAACATTATGAGCAATTTAGAGACACCATCCGTATTAGAATTCCCAAATTTAGCATCATTTCCAGTTAGTGGAGAAAGTGACAAAATATATATTGCTGCTGATACAAATTTAACCTATCGCTGGGCTACTTCAAATTACACGCTTTTAAATCCGGGTATCACTTTAGGGGAAACTCCAAGCACAGCTTATCGGGGTGACAGGGGCAAAACAGCTTATGACCATAGCCAAATAGTCGGAAATCCTCATGGAACAACTAAAGCTGATGTGGGATTGTCCAATGTTGACAATACATCCGATTTGAATAAACCAGTAAGTACGGCTCAAGAGAGTGCTTTAAATTCTTATAAGGAATCCGCAAAGGCAAATCAAGTGGGGTACGATACTGTGATGATACAGTCGCCTAATATTTATGACTTTGAAACTGCACGGTTGGTTAATGGCTTTTTGTCAAATTCTTCAGGAGCGGTGTCAACTTCAAGTCCTAACACTTATCATCCATCCCCATTTATCCCTTGGGATGCCAATTCAATGGTGTCAGTCGGACTTCAGGGAGCAGTACCAACAGAAGGGTGTTATTCAGTTTTACAGTATGATGCTGCATTTGCGCCCATAACGGCTAGCTGGTCTGGAACTGCTGCTAATCTTAAAACCTTCACCAAATATGCTGGTGCTGTTTATTTTAGGGCAACATTGAGGGAAGGCAGACAAGATCAATTAAACTATGGCAGTGCCGTGTTGCCATATAATGCATACTTTCCTACAATAAACAACAAAATAGGAACAAAAGATGGCTTAGGAAATGAGGTCACATTTAATCCTAATATTAATAGTGCTGCTTTTGAAGCTTTTATGGCTAATTATTTGAATGTCGCGTACCTTAATAAGTCAATCTTACAGAATGCCGATGTTTGGTCTGAGTATACCTTTATAAAGGTAAAAAAAGATGGCACGGGTGATTTTACAAACTTAATGACAGCATTGGCTTCTATTACAACAGCTTCTGCTTCAAATAGATTCATTGTTCAGTTATACGATGATATTTATGGTTATCAGAAGACCGATTTTGTCTTGCCATCTGGTTTGTCTTTTTATGTATTAGCGCATGTTCGTTCCTTCATAAAATTGATGGGCATGAATGGAGTTAGAACAATTTACGGCGAATTACCAGCCAATTTGTTATTGGCTGATTATGAAAATACGGAAACTGTGCACCTGGATGGATTTGGAGAATTAGAAAATATGAGGGTTGTAGCGAAAAACATAAGATACGCACTTCATTATGAGCGGTCAAACGGAATAATAAATCAAAATGCGATATTCAAGGCTAGTAGATGGGAAGCAATACATTTAGGCAGTGAGGAAGTACCTTTAGCACAAAGATGGACGGCTACAGATGCGGTAGGAACAGGTATTACCACAGGAGTTCAATATGATTTTGATGGAGTTAGGATTATTGGGGCCAGGTATGGGTTGCGCATACATTCAAATACGCTTGATCAGATGCCGAATAAATTTGTATTAAAGAATAGCACGTTCGCTTCTATGCTTTCTGATGGCGTTGCAATCAATATTGACAATAGTCCAACTTCAAGGGAGAGCCGCTTTGTTGAGCTGAATAATTGTGCTATCGAAGGGAAATTCTATGTCAACATTTTAGCAAGTTCCGGAATGTCTGGTGTGAATAAAATTGTGCCCTCTATCAAAATTAATGGAGGTGGGAATGCACCTTTTTTCTTTCAAAATGATCAAACATTCGGACAAGTATTGAGGATAACTTCTAATACAACCGGCTCAACGTCGATAGTTAAACTGATAACAGATGATGCTGGATTATTAGGTAACCTTACTATTGGGAAGGGCTCATTAGGTTTGAAATGTTTTCTATACGGAGATAATGAATTAATACAATCAGGTATTGCCAATAGAAAAAATATAATTGGGCACAGGTTGGGTAATTGTGTTACCGCAAATAAGAATTTGGTGTTAAATATTGATGGTATCAATAGAACTGTTGTATTTAATCTGAATTATTCTGACGGCAATTACGCTGTAGCACCGCTTATTGATGCCAATACTATACTAAATTCAATAAATTCTCAGTTGGCCGGTTACGCAGTTGCTGATTATTTTAGTGTAAACCTTGAATATTATCATGAATGCACTGACGTATTGTTTTACAAGGGGAATATTTCTCCAATATCTTTTATACCAAAAAGTAGCTTTGTGAAATTTGTTGGCTATAATCAATGTAGACTCGCTACAATTGGCGAAATACCAGATGGTATGGCAATTGACGATTTACCAGTTTTAAGTACAATTCAAACTTTAGGTCGGGTGATCAAGAATTGCAAGGTAATAGGTACCGGGAGGTTTGCCCCACTCTTCAATGGTTCATTTTCTTTTGCTGTAGGTGATTGTTTCAAATTGGATGCTTCAGGCAGATTGGAAAAAGACACTGCAGTGAAAGATAGTTTTGCTATCGCGTTATCTTCTTCGTTAATATACATAAAATAGAGATAGTGCAAAAGTCAGAAATGAACTGCAAAAGCTTCAGAGAAATCTGGAGCTTTTTTGTTTTAAAGAGATTTTCCGGGCTCTCAATCCACCGCTCTTTTCTCTTTTAGTGAATTGTTTGATGAATCATCTCGAAAAGGACATAAGCACTCATCATTGTGATCGTCCCATTATGATTTTTAATCACATACTCTTTCACACGTTTTGAAGCCCTTGAAATGTGTGTATTAATTGTTGCATGTGAAATATCCAAAAGCTTACTCACCTCTTCGTAGGATTTTCCTTCAATCTTACATAGTTTAAAAACTGTTTGTTGCTGTGTAGGGAGTGTATTGATTGCTTCGTTGATGACTTTCTGAATTGCTTCTGTTTGTGAACCGTCTTCGTCGATCCCACTAAAATCAATTTCGTTAAGATTCAGTTCACGCTCTATCTTGATCTCGCGTGCCAGTTTGCGGAAATGATCACAAACGATATGTTCTCCAATTCGGTATAAATAGGCCTTGAATGATTGATTTGGATCTATTAACTCTCGTTTCTGCCAGATCTTCATAAAGAGATCCTGAAGTAGTTCCTCCGCAACAACATCAACTTGAACCATTTTTAACAGCTTCCTGTAAAGTTGAAGATGATACTTGTCGTAAAAGTACCTGAACGCAATTTGACTTCCTGATTTTAGTTCAATCAGCAATAAGTCTTCATCCAGTTCAAGTTCCCTAATTTTCAAGTGTGTTATGAGTTTCTGGTTTTTTTAGCGCAATATATGCAATAAGTGCAATGAATATAAATTTACTTTTTTTTCTCATTCTTGTCATTGATATTTTCAATTTGAACGTATAAGTGTTAAATAGAGAATCCTGTGGACAACAAATTATACTTAAAAAGTTTATATCCAAAGCTGATTAGTCGAGAGATTAGTGAGGAGGAATTGAAATGGTTGCTGGAATATTTTGAAACAAATAATCTGGATGACTTATATCAGATGATTAGGACCGAACTTGAGTTGCCTGACCAGATGGTGTTATCAGCCCCAGCAACCGCACCAGAAATACAAATGGGCTTAGACGTATACAAGCGTATATCTGCTGAAATCGCTAAAGAACAAATGGTAGAGCCCGCTATTAAAAAGCTATGGCCAAGACTTGCTGCGGCTATAGCAATTGCTATGGTACTTTTTGGGGGCGGTTTATTCTATTATTCAAGTCAGCAGCATATAGCGGAATATGGTAATGCTAGTGTGGCAGGGAGAAATGGCGCTACACTTACCTTAGCTGATGGAAAGAAAATCCGATTGACTGACGCCGCCAATGGTGAGCTGGCTAAAGAAGCCGGGATTAGCATATCAAAGACGGCAGACGGACAATTGGTCTATGAAGTTAAGGAGATAACAGGTAAAACAGATCAGGTAAACGTACTCTCTACTGCTAAAGGTGAAACCTATCAGGTGATTTTACCAGATGGATCGAAGGTATGGCTTAACGCAGCAACGACATTAAAATTTCCTGTAAGCTTTAGTGCGACTAAGGAAAGAAAGGTAGAGTTAATGGGGGAAGCTTATTTTGAAGTTGCCAAAGATCGACAACACCCTTTTATTGTAGGTAGTAAAGGGCAACGGGTAGAAGTGCTGGGTACGCACTTTAATATTAGTTGTTATGAGGATGAGGATGCCACTAAAACTACCTTACTTGAAGGAAGTGTGAGGACCAATGATACCTTGTTAAAACCGGGGCAGCAGTCCATTTTAAGAGGTGCTGAGCTAAAAGTTGTTCCTGTAGATATAGAATTGGCAATGGATTGGAAAAATGGCGACTTTATATTCAAAGGAGAAGATTTTAAAACAACGATGCGAAAAATTGCCCGTTGGTACGATGTGGATATTGTGTATGATGCTGATTTAAAAGAAAATATCGAACTGGGTGGATGGGTATCCAGACAAAGTAAACTGTCGGAAGTGCTGCGGAGAATAGAGCTGGCAGGTAATGTTCACTTTAAGGTAGATGGAAGGAGGGTACTGGTGACTAAATAACTACCGATTATAGGATCAAACTTTAAAGATGAAGTCAGAAGTGCTCTGAAACACCCCTGACTTTAGTTTGGCTAAGATTAACAATAAATATCAACCGAATTCGCATGATGCCAGAGCTTCGAACCTACAGGCATAATGCTAACCAAAACCTAAACAAATGTATAAAATTTATACGGAGAAACTGGCTATGTCTAGTGTCCATCTCCATAAACTATTGGTCATTATGCGTCTAACCACCGTCATACTCATAGCTACATTTATGCAAGTTAGTGCCGCCACCTTTGGCCAGCGGGTAACACTCAACGAACAGAAATCGTCAATTGAAACCGTCCTCAAAAAAATAAGATCACAAACCGGCTATGACTTTTTATTTGAACGTAAGTTGATAAAAGAAGCCGGGCTGGTAGATCTTAAACTTAACAATGTAACTTTAGACGAGGCACTGAAGGCGTTATTTAGCCAAATTCCGCTTAGCTATAACATTGACGGCAAAATTGTAGTCATTGAAGCAAAAAAAAAATCTGTATTGGATAAAGTTATAGATCTCTTCAGTGAAATCGACGTAAAAGGCAGGGTAGTAGATGAAGAAGGTAAACCCTTGCCAGGGGCAACCATAAGCATTATCTTTCAGGAATCGTCTGAAAATAAGAAGACAGGAGATTTTTCAATGATGGTTAAAGGCCGAAAAGCTGTTGCAGTAACCGATGCGGCCGGAGAATTTGAACTGAAAAATGTTGATGAAAAAGCATTTATCGTTATTTCTTATACGGGGTATCAGGATTATCCGGTTAAACCTGCAAAAGAACTCGGGACGATTAAAATGAAACTTTCTGGAAACCTCGAAGAGGTAATAGTAAGTACCGGTTATCAAAAAATATCAAAAGAACGGAGTGCCGGTTCTTTTGCCAAACCAGATATGGACGTGGTATCCAACAGAGCAACAAGTATGAATATCATTCAGCGTTTAGACGGTTTAGTACCTGGACTGGTAATCAATAATTCTCCAACATCAGGAAAGCAGCAGTTTCTGATCCGTGGCCTAACAACCTTACCTACAATCCAAAATTATACCAGTGCTTCTCCCTTATTTGTTGTTGATGGAATCGCGATCCCTGATATCTCGTCCATAAACCCACAGGATGTACTTGATGTAACGGTACTAAAGGATGCCACAGCAGCCTCCATCTGGGGTGCACGTGCTTCAAATGGAGTAATTGTGATTACAACGAAAAAAGGAGAGAATAGTCAGAAATTAAGAATCAATTATGATGCATTTGTCAATTTTCAGGGGCGACCTGATATTGAATATTTCCCGGTACTGAATAGCCGTCAGTATATCCAAGCCTCTAAAGAGACTTTTGATCCGGTTAATTTTACCTATAACCCCAATTATTCGCCAGTGCTGGGTGGCACAGGGTACTCGCCTGACAGGCAAATAGAATGGGATCATGCCAGGGGACTGATCTCAGAATCTGTAAAGAATGTAAAGCTGGACAGTTTGGGGGGGATCAATAACCTTAGCCAGATGAGAGATATATTTTATCGTCCGCAAATGCTGATGAACCATAGTCTCTCTTTATCTGGTGGAACTGAAAAATACGCCAATTATACTTCAATGGCATACACCGATAACCAAAATTATACGCCGGCTAACAAGGACAAGACTTTTAAAATAAACACCCGAAACGATTATACTTTTAATAAACAGATTCGGGCTTACCTTATAGGAGATCTGACTAATCAACGAACGGCTTCAAACCGTGCAGTTTCCCCTGATAACAGGTTTCTGCCTTATCAGTTGTTTCGTGAAGCGTCTGGAAATAATATAGATATGTCTTACCTGGGCCTTTTGCCTGGCTCAGACATCACACGATTATCAAGTCTGACCGGTCGGAATTTAAAGTATAATCCACTTGCGAACCAGGAAACAGGCACCACCAACAGTAATGCCCTAATCGCCCGCCTTACGTCAGGGATTACTGTTAACCTTTCTAACGGACTGCGGTATGAAGGCGTATTTGGTTATCTTAGAGGGACAAACCGGACAACAAACTACGACGACAACACCAATTACAATCAGAATATTCTGTTGCTTCAGTTTGCCCAGAATAATAATGGAACTATCAAATATAATTTGCCCAATACCGGCGGCAGATACACCACTTCCAATTTAACAGATGAAAACTGGACAATTAGAAATCAGCTGGTATACGATTATGCTTCAAGCAACCAGCTTCATCAGGTTACCGCACTGGCAGGGTATGAGGAGCAGGAGCAGAAAAACATAGTCACCCGAAGTACAGTTTATGGTTACGATCGGAATGCGGAAACTGCTGCGTTACTGGATTACAATTTATTGGCAACAACTGGTATAGCAGGAGGCATTCTTCCTACACTCGCAGGTAATGCAAAGTTTGGTGCAAATTCGACGCTTGGTGAAGCTCCTTTTGCACAGCATGAATCGTTGTTAAGGTTCAGATCTTATTATGCCAACCTGGGCTATACCTATGATAAAAAATACACTTTAAATGCTAGCTGGAGACAGGATAAAAGCAATCTTTTTGGGATCAATAAGTCTGCACAGCGTAAACCTGCTTGGAGCATTGGCGGTAAATGGACGATTAGCAAGGAAGCGTTTATTCAAGACAACAGCATTATTAACGACCTGTCGGCCAGAATTACTTATGGTATAGGAGGAAATTCTCCCTTACCCGGAAAAAGTGCAAGCCAGGATGTGTTGGCACCTGTTGGGAATGTTTACGTTCCTGGAGGACAGGGATACAGGATACTTACCGCCGGTAATAAAAACCTAACCTGGGAGCAGACCCGAACACTTAATGTCGGCCTGGATTTTTCTTTGCTGGATCGTCGCCTGAATGCTTCACTTGATTTCTATCAGAAGAAATCAACCGATCTGATCGGACCACTGGAGGTAAATCCATTTACCGGTTTCCCTACTATTGTAGGCAATGTGGGAGATCTTTCAAATACGGGGGTAGAAGCTTCTATTAATTCTGTAAATATCCGGAGCCATAACTTCCAATGGAGCAGCTCCTTTACCATGTCATATAACAAAAATAAAATCACTAAGATCAATTTACTAACAGCTGTAAGTACTGGGCGCGACAAACTCAATGCTCAGTATTTGCAGGATTATCCAGCGTTCTCGGTGTTTGCTTATAATTATGCGGGGCTTGATGCTGCCGGAAACCCATTGGTGAGACTTTCAGACGGCAGCACTTCGTTAGGTATGACCGATTTGGAGCTACCCAAAGCAGATGATGTATTGTTTAAGGGGGTATTTCAGCCAGCATGGAGTGGCGGATTGTCCAACACATTCGGATATAAAGGTTTTTCGTTCAGTATCAATGTCATTTACAACCTTGGTCATGTCATGTTCCGTGATGTAAATCGTACCTATGAGGAATCTACAAATGGTTATGGCTTCATCGCAAATCAGAGTTTTCAAAGCGGCAATCTGCATGCTGAATTTGCCAATCGCTGGCAAAAATCCGGTGATGAAAGTATAACCAATATTCCTGGCTATAAATCAAGAGCCGATAATTTAAAAAGAAACACGGACTATTATAGTTATGGTAACCTGAATGTAGTGAGCGCCTCGTATATGAAAATTAGAGACCTAGGGCTTACTTATACATTTCCCCGGTCTATAGCCTCCAAAATAAAAGTTGAAGGCCTGAGTCTGCGTGCAGGGATGACCAATATTATGCTTTGGAAAGCCAATGATTATGACATTGATCCTGAATTTCAGGATGCGCGCTATGGCTTAAGAACGTTGCCTACAGGGCAAAATGCATTTAATGTAGGCATCCATTTAACCTTATAAATACTAAAGCCATGTTTTACAATATAAATATTATAAAAATAGCTGTCCTTACGATATTAACGATAAGTTTCAGTTCTTGCAAAAAAGACTTCCTTGAGGTTGTTCCAAAAGGCGTTGCCATTGCTACCAATACCTCAGATTATGAGCGTTTGCTGAATGATCCTAATCTCAACATCCTATTGTCGGCCTCGCAAATAGTGATGTCTGATGAATTGGCTGGATTTATGCCATTATACTCTGTGGGATCAGGAGTTGCCACTGTAAGTGATCAAAAAGCATTTGAGTACCAGGATGATATTTATTTAGCAGCTGAAAGTAGCTCGGAACTGACTCAGCTTGAAAGACAATTGTATACCTACAATAAGGTGATCAACGAGGTAATGGAATCTAAAGAGGGGAATGATAACCAGAAAAAAGCATTACTTTCCGAAGCTCTTGCTGGCAGGGCATGGGTCCATTTTATCCTGATCAACTATTATGGCAAACCCTATAATTCCGCAACCGCCGCTTCGGATCCTGGTATTCCATTGGTGACAATAGCTGATGTAACCCGTACTACCTTTACACGTGCTTCAGTACAAGCGGCGTACGACCTGATTATTACTGATTTAACCAAGGCTATCCCTGATTTACCTGTTCAGATCATCAGCAGACACCGTATGTCAAAATCTGCCGCAGAGGCTATTCTAGGGAAAGTATATGTATATATGCAGCAATTTGATAAGGCCTTACCGGCATTGACATCGTCTGTTTCAAATCTATCAAATGCAAGCATCTCGGTAGGATTGTACGACTTCAACGGGGCATTCAATGTTGGAGGAGCTTTTTATCCCGCCAATCCTATTACAGGGCCCAACCGTTTTAACCTGGCTACTGATAAAGAGGTTCTGTATTTTAAAAACTTCCTCAATTATTACAGTTATATTTATTCCGGTATTCCGGTAAGTCCCCAAACTGCAGCATTGTACATAAAAGAAGATCTGCGCCTCAATTTTTTCACGACTTCTCCTTTCCCGCCAACCGGGGCCATATATCCGAATAAAATGATGAGGTGTTATGGCAGGTATAACAATATGGGCATAAATGTTCCCGATATCTATCTGTTAAAGGCCGAATGCGAATCACGTACAGGTGACCTTACAAACGCAGTTAATGACCTGGTCACTTTCCGTAAAACAAGAATGCAGAAAGATGTGGCAAACGCAGCAGATGTCCCGGCAAGTATTGCTTCGGATAACGTGGCGCTTACTAAATATATCTTAGAAGAAAGGATCAGGGAGTTTGCAACCACAGGTGAACGCTGGTGGGATATGCGCCGGCTCTCCGTTGATGATACCTACAAATCGACCGTTGGCATGGTACATAACGTGTATGATGCATCGGGCAACGTTATAAAATCTTATCCTTTAAAGCCGGAAAGATTAACATTTCGTTTTCCTCAATACATTATAACTGCGAACCCCGGTTTGAAACAAAATCCATAAAAACAAGGACAAAAATTAAAAGATTTTAATAAAGAGAACCATGAAAAAAATAATCATGATGTCCATACTATGCCTGTACGTAGGTATAGTATTCGGACAAAAAGGAGAAACAAAAGTCACCATTGAGATTACCGCTACAAGACCCGATTCTATCTGGGTCGCCGGCTATGGCGATGTTTTTTTTGCCAAACCAAGCAAAGACAATAAGTATGTATTGCATTTTAAGCACGAGAAACCTTTAAAGGTTAGAATGGGATTTGACAAGCCGGAAAAAAGGAGTATGAATTTATATCTGGAACAGGGAGACCAGCTGAATATCGTTACTGACTTTGATAAAAACACCTCATTTTCGGGCAAGGGTGCCGAAAATGCCAGGGTATTCCAGGAGTGTACAAGGGTGTATGCATCAGCATACGAAAAGAAGAGAACGGAAATTGGTGATAAAATACTGAGCCCAGCAGATGCTATTAAAACTTATTATGACCTTGGGCAATTGAAGTTAAATACGCTGGAAGCCAGCAGGCAAAAAGTTAGCGCAACATTTTATAATGACTGCTTTATTTCTTTTTCATGTGAAAAGCTGGGGCTACCGATTTTGCTCCCAAAATACTATGTTACGCCAGAGAAAAAATTCTCTGAATGTATTCCGGATAGTTATTGGGATCTGGGAAAAGATATCCGAATAGACGACCAATTCAGCACAAATCCTGATTATATGGGATTTATGACGAATATTTTTCCGGTTTTTTTAAGCAATAAGGAAAAGTTCAAACAAGGAACTTTAGACAAAATCTTGTCGCCTGAAGCAGAGCTGAATTTTAAGATTGCACTTGTTGAAAAATTATATCCGGAAAAGCTAAAACGTGCTGCTCTTTTTGGGATTGTAAATACTGCTGTGGTTAGCAGCAAAGAGCTATCCCTGATTAAGCCATTAATGGACGATTATATAGCTAAATATGCCACTGAAGCCCAGGCAAAGGAATTAAGAGCTAATTACCTTAAAGTGGATAAGCTATCAGCCGGAAAAACGCCCCCACCTTTTATTTTAAAAGACCTGGACGGTAAAGATGTGACCCTAAAGGATTTTGCCGGAAAAGTGATCTACATGGATTTCTGGGCGAGCTGGTGCTCACCCTGCAGGTACGAAATGAAAAATGGGAGCCCTAAACTACATGCGAAATTTAAAGATAACAAGGATGTGGTTTTTCTGTACATCAGTATAGACAGTAAAGAAGAACCTTGGAAAAAAGCTATTGCCGATGATAAAATAGAAGGTATACACTTGCTGTCGCTTGGCGGAACAAATAGCCCTGTCGGAAAGGCCTTTAACATTACGGGTATTCCACATTATGTGATCATTGGTCGCGATGGAAAAATATTCGACAATAATGCATCCAGACCAAGTGAGGATAAGACGGTTGGACGTATTAATGAAGCTTTAGGAGCAAAATAAGAATTTCATTGGCTCCTTTCTAACAAATCAGGCCTATCCGATTAAACGGATAGACCTGATTTGTTATACACCCTGCTTAACCCAAAATATACCTTCTGCGTAAAGGCCTAGGCGCTCTTTGCTCCCCTTCAGGAGCCCAAGAGATGCCAGCCTTCGAGCAGAATGGTTTATTTTGTATCTTTAAAGCGGAAATGACTAAACCTACTAACCTTCATAAAATTGCCACGCGAATATTACTAATCGTAATATTCAACTGCTTTTTCATGCGCTCATTTGCTCAGTTATCCTTTGATCATTTATCGGTCACTAATGGATTATCTCAAAGTACCGTTTTATCTATATGTAAAGACAGCAGGGGATACATGTGGTTTGGTACCCGCGACTGTCTGAATCGCTATGATGGTAGAGGTGTTAAAATCTACCATACAAACCCTGATGATCCTTCAACCATAAGCTCGGAAGATTATATCTATGCTTTGCTGGAAGATAAAAAGCAAAACCTATGGATTGGGACGCAAAACGGCCTTAATCGGTATATTCCTGAGAAGGATGCCTTTGAGCGTATCCCATACAACCAGAACGATCCGAATAGTATCAGCGATAAGATCGTGCTTTCCATATTTTCCGATAGCAAAGGGAAGATCTGGTTCGGTACTAATCTAGGCTTAAGCATGCTGGAAAACGCTGCTTCCAGAAAGTTTAAAAGGTTTTTTCAAAAAGACGGGCTGGCGGGGAATTCTATATACGCAGTTTTTGGAGATCGTAAAGGCAATATTTGGGTCGGGACTACAGAGGGCTTGACCCGAATGTCCTTAAAAAATGGCAAGTATACCTTTACTACCTTTCGTAATAATCCCGCTGATCTGAATAGTATCAGTGGAAATTTTATCAGAACCATTGTTGAGGATAAGCAAGGGAGAATATGGATAGGGACAGAAGCAGATGGTTTGAATTTGTTTATACCTGAAAGCGCTTCTTTTAAAAGATTTAAGTATAATCCTGCTGAGCCACATGGACTGAGTAATAACATTGTCCGCAAAGTAACTGTAAGTAAAAAAGGTGATTTATGGGTGGCGACCATGAACGGCTTGAATATTTTAAATCCACATACCTTAAGGTTTACCGACTTTAAGCACGATTCGGATAACCGTAAGAGCTTAAGTGATAATTCTATTAAGGACATTTATGAAGATAATCAGGGCTCAGTTTGGGTGGGTACTAATTTTGGAGGTGTAAATGTTACCCACAGTAATACCATTCCATTTACGGTTTATAAATACAATAAATACAAGAACAGTATCAGCAGCGACATCATCAGCGTTATTGAGGGGGATGAAAAGGGAAATCTTTGGATTGGTACTGAAGGGCATGGCCTTAATTATTTCAACACTAAAACCGGTGAATTTAAAAAGTATGTGAACGATGCTCGTGATCCGGGAAGTCTAGGTAATAACACGATTAAGGCCATCTATCGAGATCGCAAGAACAGAATCTGGATAGGCTTGTTTCAAGGGGGACTTGAGCTTTTTAACCCAAACACAGGTACGTTTAAGCACTACAAGCCTGACCCCATGAATCCCAGAGCGCTAAGTTTTGGCTATGTAAGCAGTATTGCTGAAGATGATCAGGGAAGGCTGCTTGTCGGTACTTCTTCAAAAGGATTAAATGTGTTTAATCCTGAGCAGGAAAATTTCTCTGTAATAAGTGATGTGCCTACCTCATCTGGATTAAGGCTAAGTAGCAGTTACATTCGTTTTGCTTATACGGATTCCAAGAAAAATCTTTGGGTGGGTACACCACGGGGACTCAATTTATTAAAGTATCAATCCAAACAATTTGAGCTTTTCTTCAAAGGGAGTAGCAAGGATAGTCTTAAATCAGGTCAGGTCAATTGTATAAGGGAAGATCAGCAAGGTAACATCTGGGTGGGCTCTTTACGAGGAGGCTTGAGCCTTTATCATCCTAAAACCAATTCCTTTACAACCTATACTAAGGCAAATGGTATGGCGAGCGATAATATCATTGATATTTTGGAGGACAATGAAGGTAACTTGTGGCTGAGTACAGACCGTGGCCTTACTAAGTTTGATAAGCAACGAAAATTCTTTAAAAATTATAACATTACAGATGGATTACCTGCCAATGAGTTTAACGTGAATTCCGCTTATAAGGATAAAAGCGGAAAGCTTTATTTTGGCAGCTACAACGGCTTAGTAAGTTTTACTCCCCGCGACATTAAGGTGAATACCCATGTGCCGAAAATTGTGTTTTCTGGTTTAAAGCTATTCAATAAACCCGTAGCCATTAATGGGCCAGATCATTTGTTGAATCAGGACATTAGTTTTACCAAGGAGATTACCTTTTCGGCAGGACAAAATATTTTTACCATTGATTTTTTAGCTTTAAGCTATATACAGCCGGGGCGTAATAAGTATGCCTATAAGTTGGAAGGCTTTGAAAAGGATTGGAACTATGTCAATATTCCATCAGCAACCTATACCAACCTACCGTCTGGCAAGTATCGGTTTTTAGTGAAAGCCAGTAACAATGATGGCCTTTGGAATGAAAACCCTGCTAGTCTGGAGATTCGTATCCTACCACCAATGTGGCGTACCTGGTGGGCATACCTACTTTATTTTATAGCAGGCTCAGCATTGCTTTATTTCATATTGCGCTTTAGTCGTAGACAACAAAGGCTGGAGTCGGAGTTGTATTATGAGCACCTGAATAATGAGCGGCAACAAGAGCTTTACCAGATGAAACTGGATTTCTTTACCCGGATATCACACGAGATCCGGACACCACTAACCCTCATCTTTGCACCACTTGAAAAGCTGATTAACCTCACTAAGGAAAACAATACCGTTAACCAGCAGTTGACGGGTATTAAGAGAAATACTGACAGGTTGCTAAGGTTGATCAGTGAGTTGTTAGACTTTAGAAAGATAGAAACAGGCAATGCCAAACTACAGGTTTCAGAACAGGAGTTGGTTTCTTTTTGCCGCGGTATTTACGATGCTTACGAAAGCCTGGCTGAGATTAAAAATATAGATTATAGCTTTAGCAGTACCGAACCTCAAATTCAGGTGTATTTTGATGTCAGCCAGATGGAGAAAGTGTTTTTTAACATCCTTTCCAACGCGTTTAAATATACACCCGATGGTGGAAAAATAAGCTTCGCTATCTATCTGGAAAATGAGCAGGTAAAAGTGGTTATTGCCGATACCGGTATTGGGATTCCTATAGAGGCACAAGATAAAATCTTTACTAATTTCTACCAGGTAAAATCGAGGGCGGTTACAGCTGAAGGTTGGGGAATAGGTTTGGCATTGGTTAAAAATATAGTAGACCTGCACAAAGGAGAAATTTCGGTTTCCAGCGTGCCGGCTATAGCTGGGGAAGGTGGAGAAACTAGTCTGACCGTTGTTCTTTTACTTGGTAAAGCTCATTTTACGGAGGAAGAGATGCTGAATCGGGATAGAATCATGACAGCTGTAGGGGATGTTGCTATATCAACGATCGCTGAAGCCGATGAGGAAAGAGAATCTATTCCTGGAGAGAAAAAATATACCATTCTGGTTGTCGAGGATAATGATGAATTGAGAGGTTTTATTGTGCAGTCGCTGCAAAATACTTATCACATTCTGGAAGGCCTGAATGGGCGGGAAGGTTGGGAGATGGCTATTGCACATGTTCCCGATGTGATTATTAGTGATGTGACCATGCCCGAAATGGACGGTCTGGAACTTTGTGCCAGATTAAAAAAGGAAGAAAGAACCAGCCATATCCCTGTAATTATACTTACTGCTATGGCATCGCAGCTACATTTGGTTAATGGATTGGAGGCAGGAGCCAATATTTATATTACCAAACCTTTCAGTATCCAGGTTTTGGAACTCAGTATCCGCAACATTTTACAGGGCCGCGAGGAGCTGAAGCAGAAATACATGCGTCAGGTAATGCTGACCCCGAGAAGGCTTGAAACAGAATCGCCAGAGGATAAGTTTTTGAACAGACTGATGCTTGTGATTGAGGAAAATATGGAAGATCCTGATTTTAATGTGGGTAGCCTTGTTGAAGATATTGGAATGAGTCAGACAGTACTGTACAAAAAGATCAAAGCCATTACCGGTTTATCCATTACAGATTTTATCAAATCACAACGATTAAAAAGAGCCGCTCAGTTATTGTCGGAGGATAAATTGAGTATTTCGGAAGTAGCTTATTCTGTTGGTTTCAATGATCGGAAGTACTTTAGTAAAGAGTTTCGCAAGCAATTTGGTGTAGCTCCCTCGGACTATGTTCAAAAAACAGATTAGACCCCCCTTTTGAACTGATTTGTCACCTTTTGTAGACGGATTAAAATGAATATTTGAATCTTGTATGAACCAAATTTCAGAAGAAGACCAAGTATGAACCGTTTGCTTTTAGTTTTTTTATTTGTTTGTTGGCAGTCTGCCAGCAGTTATGCACAAATACAAACAGACATTTGCGAGAATAGTGTACCCAACAATTGGAAGGTTATTAATGGTAGCTTATCTATAACCACCGACCATTTTAAATTGGGTAAACAATCCGTAAAGTGGGACTGGACAAGCGCTGAAAAAAGCATATTGAAAGTTGAGAATGCTGCATTCAAAGCCGTGGCCGCAAATCCAAGAAGTACTTTCGTGGTATGGATATACAACGAAATACCTGTAAATGATAAGCTGGTGTTTAAATTTGGTACTCAAGATAAAACGGTTGCTAGTTTCGATTTTAACCTTAATTTTATGGGTTGGCGCACAGCTTGGGTAATGTACCATAGAGATATGCTGGGCGAGCCTCAGGCAGACATGGATGTTATGACTGTATATGCACCTGCAACTGTAAAAAAGGGGAGCTTGTTTATTGATCAGTTGATGTATGATGTAACTATTAATCCACGTTCGCCAATGCGGGACGAGCAATTGCCTTTTGTTAATCCAGAGGGAGATAAAGCTGCTAATGCACACTGGAACGCTTTGTACGCTTTTAATAGAACCCCAATATATTCACCCTTGAAAGGAAAATTGGAGCCAACTGAACGAACCGATATGGAGCAAATCAGCCAACGGTTTAAAGAACAGATTCTGACTTCAGAAAAAAACAATGGGAAAAACGTAGTTCAAGATATTGAAAAGGCTTTTAGTTATTGGAATATTAACAGAAATGGCGGCCGAATAACGGGTCGACCAGTTTATTCTATGAATGATGTAGAGTTGGTGTCTCTATCGCCAACTGAAGGGGTGAAAGAAGCCAATCGCCTATCAGGTATAAAACGATATACTCAACTGATGTTACAGGTTGCTCAAACCTATCAAACTTCATCAGATGCAATAATTAAACAAAGACTGGAGCGCATTTTTATGGATATGCTGGATCATCTTGAAGATCAGGGCTGGGCTTATGGCAGTGGTATGGGCGCATTGCACCACCATGGTTACAATCTTGAAGGCTATTATTCGGCTTGTTTGCTCATGAAAGATGTGATCAAAAAACAAAATAAGTTAGATCGCACATTTAAAAGCATGGCTTGGTTTAGTGGCTTAGGGCGTACTTTTCAGCTCCCTTCCGAATTGCCATCTTCTAACATTGATGTATTCAATACCTTGCTGGGGAGTATGCTATCTGCTATTCTGGTGATGGATGATACACCAGAGAAACTACGTTATCTGAATGCTTTTTCGAAATGGTTGTCTAAAAATATCGAGCCTGACCATACTATTGAAGGAGCTTTTAAACCCGATGGTGCTGTTTTTCATCATGGTAATCTTTATCCAGCTTATGGTATTGGCGGTTATACAGGGATTGCCCCAATTGTATATGTGCTTAGTGGAACTTCATTTAAGGTAGCGCAACAAGCACATGAAAGTCTACGAAATAGTTTACTCATGATGCATTATTATACCAATCCTTATAAGTGGCCAATTAGTGTGTCTGGTCGTCATCCGACTGGAAACTGGCGTATTCCCGATGCACCTTATGCCTATATGGCGATGGCTGGAACTCCTGATGGTAGCTTAGAAACTGATACACTTATGGCCTCGATATATCTGAAGCTTAATGGCAATAAGCAAAATAAATGGACCACTGCTTTTAAAAATAGCCAGATTAAGCCAATAGGTTATACCAGTGGGCACTGGAATCTTAATTATGGTTTGTTTGATATACACCGTCGTCAGGATTGGTTGCTTACCGTACGCGGTCACAATCGGTATTTCATTAGCCATGAGTCCTATCCAGGTGCAAATATGTATGGTCGATATCTGGCTTATGGACAGTTGGAAGTGCTGTTCCCTGAAACCAAGGCTGATGATGGCAGCAACTTTAAGGATGAGGGCTGGGACTGGAACAATATTCCGGGGACAACAACTTTACATCTACCTTTAAATAAGCTGCGGGCTAACATCATCAATGCTGATGATTATAGTGGAATAGAAGAAATGTTGATCTCCGACGAGCGTTTTGCAGGTGGCACAACATTTAAGAAACAAGGTATGTTTGCCATGAAACTACATGGTCATGATAAATATGATATGGGGAGTTTTGGAGCCACCAAATCTTGGTTTATGTTTGATAACCTGGTTGTCAATTTAGGCTCAGGCATTAAAAATGCCATACCAGCATATCCGACAGAAACGACCTTATTCCAAAATTACCTGAAAGATTCGGCAGATGTGCTCAACATAAATGGTACAGCTATAAATTCATTCCCGTACACCAGAAAAGGGGAAGCAGGAAAGCCTTTAAGGATCATGGACAACCGAAGTATTGGTTACTATATCCCCGACGGTGGAGACGTACTGTTAACAAAAACAACACAAGTTTCACGTGACCAGAAGGATAGCCGTAAAACCACTGGTAATTTTGCTAAGTTAATCTTACGACATGGAAATGCGCCTTTAGATGCCGGATACGAATATACAATGTTGATAAAGACGGATAAGCAAGCATTAGAAACCTTAGCTTTGTTGCAGCAAAGTACTAAACCCGTGTATAAAGTTTTACAAAGGGATAGCACGGCGCATATTGTATGGTATGCTCCACAGCAGATTACTGCAATCGCCGTTTTTGGAACTAATCACAACCTCTCTGATTCTTTACTGATGGGCAATAATAGGCCATGTTTGCTGATGTATCAGCAAAATGGGGAACAATTGTCGATTTCGGTTACGGATCCTGATCTTGCTTTTTATGAGGGGCCAGATGATAGTCCCTTAACGGTAGATGGCAAAAGAAAAGAAGTGAGTATTTACTCCCGTAACTGGTACCGTTCTCCGGCTAAACCATCAGTGATGAAGCTGTTGATTAAAGGTAGTTGGGATGTAAAAGGAGTTACAGATGGCTTGCAGGTAAGTTTGCAGCCCGATGGTAACACCTTGCTTAGTGTGAAATGTGCAGACGGGATAGCCTCAAAAATTGAATTGTTTAAAAGAAAATTAAAGGAGAATATAAAATGAAGAATACAATGATGTGTGCGTTGCTGGCTATGTTTTCAGTAAACGCAGCGATGGCACAAAATAAGTCTTCAAATAAGCCCAATGTAATTGTCATTGTTAGCGATGACGCGGGTTATGTGGATTTTGGATGTTATGGTGGCAAACAGATTCCAACACCAAATATTGATGCTATAGCCCGTCAGGGTATCCGTTTTACGGATGCTTATGTTTCTGCCTCGGTATGTGCGCCTTCAAGAGCTGGTATTTTAACAGGCCGTTATCAACAGCGTTTTGGCTTTGAGCACAACACCTCTAATTTGGTTGCTCCTGGATATAAAATTACAGATGTAGGTATGGATCCATCAGAGCAAACGATTGGCAATGAGATGCAGGCCAATGGTTATAAAACCATTGCCATAGGTAAATGGCATCAGGGCGATGAGCCAAAGCATTTTCCGCTAAAGCGTGGTTTTGATGAATTTTATGGTTTTACAGGTGGTCATAGGGATTTCTTTGCCTATAAAGGCGCGCGTACCAACGAACATGCGCTGTATAACAACAATGAGATCGTTCCAGAAAGTAATATCACTTATTTAACAGATATGTTTACTGATAAGGCAACTAGCTTTATCACCGAAAACAAGGACAAACCCTTCTTTATGTATTTGGCTTACAATGCTGTTCATACGCCTATGAATGCTAAGAAAGACTTGATGGAGCGCTATGCCGGTATTCAAGATACTGGTAGAAGAGCCTATGCAGCAATGATGACTTCTTTGGATGACGGTGTTGGACGAGTAATGGCTACTCTGAAACAGCAAAAGCTGGATAAGAACACCATCATTATTTTTATCAATGATAATGGTGGTGCTACAGTAAACTCTTCTGATAACGGGCCCTTGCGTGGTATGAAAGGATCAAAATGGGAAGGCGGTATCCGTGTAGCTATGATGATGAAATGGCCGGGACATATTGCCGAAAATAAAACCTACAGTCGCCCTGTAAGTTCATTAGATATATTGCCTACCTCAATTGCAGCCGGTAATGGTAAACAAAAGGGAAGTAAAAAGTTAGATGGGGTAAGTCTATTGCCGTATCTGACTGGCCAGAATAAGAAATCTCCGCACGAGGCTCTTTATTGGAGGAGAGGAATAGCTGCAGCTATGAGAGAAGACAACTGGAAATTGATCCGTGTACAGGACAATATTTTGCTTTTCGACCTGAATAAGGATATTTCTGAAACTACCAATCTCGTGCAAAAGTATCCAGCTAAAGTAAAAGAAATGCTCGCCAAGCTTGCCCAGTGGGAAAAGGGACTGGATAGCCCACATTGGACCAGTGCTTATGGAGATCAGAACCAGATCATGAAACACCGCATGGAGACTACTGGACGTGACATGGAAAGAATGTATCCTTAATCAAATAAACCAACGAAAATTATAGCTCAATGAAGAGAATATTGTTAATCGGGGTATTAACCCTAAGTATGTTGACCTCACGACTGGCCAAGGCACAATCTGGTGATGCAGCTGGATTAATTATGCAAAGAATTGTATTGGATCTTAGAAAACCAATACTGAGTGTAGATAAAGCTGCGGAAAAGAATCTATCGACTTTGCAGGCTAATGGGAGCTGGAAGGATATAGATTATACCGCTAAAACCATTGCCAAATGGGAGCCAGGTGATCATTTGGTAAAATTAGAGAGCCTTGTTCAGGCTTATGTGACAAAAGATAGTCGTTATTTTAGCAATGACCAGGTACTTGAAGCCATTATCCTTGCGTTGAAATATTGGTACGATCAGGATCCGAAAAGTAGCAACTGGTGGCATAATGAAATCGCTACTCCTCAGGCTATAGGCGAATTGTTGATTCAACTCCGTAATGGTGAAAGTAGAATCCCTGCTGATTTGGAGACGTCACTGATTGAAAGAATGAAGCGTGGTGACCTTGCGAAACAAACTGGAGCGAACAAAACAGATGTCGCACTGCATTATTTTTATAGGGCTTTGTTGACTAATAATCAAGCTTTACTGGCTACTTCATCTGCGGAATTATTTGATCCAATTAGGTTGGTACATTATGATGAGGGCTTGCAATATGATTATTCTTATTTGCAGCATGGTCCGCAACTTCAAATATCAAGCTATGGTGCGGTATATATTACCGGGATATTGAAAATGATTAATTACGTACAGGGAACACCATATGCAATTAGTAATGAGAAATTACAGCTATTCTCTAAATACTACCGTGAGACTTATTTAAAAGCGATTAGAGGTAGTTATATGGACTTTAATACGGAAGGACGTGGGGTGAGCAGACCTAATATTTTAAGGAAGAATACCGAGAAAACCAGATTAATTACAGCGGTTCTCGTTGATCCATTACATGCGGATGAATGGAAAAGTGCAATTGCAAGAACAGATAGCACAGCAGCGCCGGATTATAAAATTGAACCATTGCACAAGCAATTCTGGATTGGGGATTATGTAATGCATCTAAGACCTGGTTATTCTTTTAACGTAAGGATGGTGAGTAATCGGACTAAACGTAGTGAGTCTGGAAACAAAGAGAATTTATTTGGTAGGTACCTGTCTGATGGTGCGACCAATATTCAGGTTCGTGGGCCGGAGTACTACAATATTATGCCGATTTGGGAATGGGATAAGATTCCGGGAACAACAACAAGAGATTATGCGGAAGATCGTTTGACTACCAAGTTTTGGGGCGAAGATGGTAGTACTGATTTTGTTGGTGGTGTTTCTGATGGTGTATATGGTGCAAGTACTTATACATTAAATTACGATAGCCTCTCTGCAAAAAAGGCCTGGTTCTTTTTTGATCAGGAGATTGTATGTCTGGGAGCAGATATTCGTAGCAATACACCGGAGTCGATTGTAACTACTGTTAACCAAAGCTGGTTAAACGGTGATGTACAAGGTTCTGCTATAAAGGGCAAGTTCGGTAAGGGAAAAACGGAAGTATTTAAAAATGATCATCAAAGCTGGATCTTACACGATGGCATCGGTTATGTATTTCCTGAAGCTGCGGATATAAGTTTGAGTACCAATACTCAGAAGGGGAGTTGGTACAAGATCAATAATGCAAATTCAAAGACGGAGCTTTCCGGGAATGTTTTTAAACTATGGATTAATCATGGTGCAAAACCAGAAGCTGCAAAGTATGCTTATGTAGTTTTACCAGGTATTAAAAATACTACACCTTTAGTCAATTTTGGAAAGTCAGGGATTCAGATTTTGGCTAATACGGTCCAAGTCCAGGCCGTAAGTAATGAGCCGTTAAATATGGTGCAGGCGATCTTTTATGAGCCCGGCGTATTAAAGACATCAGCCTATACCATTAAGTCGGATAAGGCCTGTGCACTGTTAATTAAATCCCTGAATGGTAAGGTAGTGATCTCCGTGGCAGACCTAAAACAAAAAGAAAGAAATGCTGTGATTAGCATCACAAATAACAAGGATGGGAAGACAACCGATTACCCGGTTAGTTTTCCTCAGCAAGCGTTTGCCGGCGCTACGGTAATGCTTAAATAAATTGAGATTGAGGGTGATAAGGTGTTTAAACAGCCGTTTTGACTAATTATTACCCTCTTTTAAATTAATTAGTGCCCCTTTTTTAATCTTATTGATGCTCAAATTTGATTGTAGTAATCCCAAGGTTACGAGAGAGTATACCAAATTTAAACTTATTGATGTATGAGAAAAATTTACATGATTTTTATGTGCTTGTTTTTTGCCATTACAACATTTGCCCAACAGACAAGAAAGGTAGATGGTAAGGTAACAGAACAAGGAAGCGAGGTTCCCTTAATCGGAGTAAGTGTGCTGGTTAAAGGGACTAAGGTTGGCGCAACAACTGGCAGTGATGGAAAGTTTTCCATTATGATTCCTAAGGCAGGAAATGCCATATTGGTTTTTACCTATATCGGTTATTTGCAGAAGGAAGTTATTGTTGGCGACAGATCGACTGTTAACGTGATTCTGACTGAGGATAATAAAACGCTGAATGATGTGGTGGTGATTGGATACGGTACATCTAAGAAAGCTGATTTAGTGAGTTCAGTGGCTCAGGTAAACATGAAAGATATGCTAAATGCTCCGGTTCGTTCTTTTGATGAGGCCCTGGCAGGAAGAGTTGCGGGTGTACAGGTTACTTCCTCAGATGGTCAACCGGGATCGCCAGTAAGTATTGTAGTAAGAGGGGCCAACTCTATTACTCAGGATAACTCACCATTGTATGTTATAGATGGATTTCCAATAGAAGGGGCTAATAACAATGTGATCAATCCACAGGACATCGAATCTATTGATGTATTAAAAGACGCTGCAGCAACTGCAATATATGGAGCTCGAGGCGCCAATGGAGTAATTATGATCACCACCAAAAAAGGTAAAATAGGTGATCCTGTGATTACACTTAGTACAACTCAGAGTTATACAACGAATAACAAAAGAATGGATCTGATGAGTAGCTACGACTATGTGAAATATCAGTTAGAACGTGATCCGGCCGTTGGAACTCCTGCAAATCCTACACCAACTTATTATTTGTTAACCAGACCGGGGAAATCACTGGAAGATTACAGAAATGAATCGGCTACAGATTGGCAGTCGCCATTTTTTCAAACTGGAAGTCTACAGGATTATAACCTGGCTGTAAGAGGTGGTACTAAACAAACATTGTATTCAATTTCAGGTTCTGCAAATCAACAGGATGGTACCATTATTAATACCAGTTACAAACGTTACCAGGGAAGGATTACACTCGATCAAAATATAGGTAAAGCCCTTAAGGTTGGTGTTAATGCCAATTACTCTTTTCTTAAACAATCGGGTAATAGTGCAGGAGCATCTACAAATAGTGGTACAACTAATATCTTATATAGTGTATGGGGCTCTAGTCCTACTTCGCCGCTGTCGGAAACAGTGCCTGTAGATGAAACCACTAACAGTACCAATGATTATAAATATAATCCATTACTCAATCAGAGAAACTTAGTCAGGGATAACATAACGAGAAACATTAGCGCGAATACGTATGCTGAACTGACGCTTTCTCCAACTTTGAAATTTCGCGCAACGGGTGTTTTAACTGACAATACAGCAATTGCAGAATCATTTAATAACTCTTTGTCTTACTATGGTAATCCCAAAACGAATCCTGGAATGACCAATGGTGTAAACGGTAGCATACTTACCACCAAGTCGTTTAACTGGGCAAATGAGAATACATTAACCTGGAATAAAACCTATAATAAAATACATAATCTGAACGTGTTAGCTGGTTTTACCCAACAAGGGAATACATCCAGTGCTTATGGCTTTGGTGCTAATTTCTTGCCGAATGAATCTTTGGGCTTAAGTGGGTTGGATGAAGGGATATTAAATCCTGCTAGTACCAGGGCGGTAAGTTCTTTGTGGACGGCAGCCTCATTTTTGGGACGTTTAAAATATAATTTTAAGTCTAAATATTACGCAGAAGTCTCTTATCGTGCAGATGGATCATCAAAGTTTAGTGAGGAGAAACATTGGTCTTATTTTCCAGCAGCATCATTTGCATGGAGATTTAAACAGGAGGACTGGGCGAAAAAGATCTCTGTTATCTCTGATGGTAAGTTGAGATTAAGTTATGGTCAGACCGGAAACAACCGGGTAGGTGATTTTTCTTACCTATCTACCTCAGCATTGCCAGTAACGTTATCTTATTCGTTTAATGATGTTTATGTTACATCTGTAATACCAGGTTACAATATTAATGATACCAGGTATTACTTCATCGGTAATAAAGATCTGAAATGGGAGACAACTGACCAATATAATGCTGGTTTAGACCTCTCATTTTTTAAAAATCGTCTAAACCTTACCGTTGATGCTTATCGAAAAATTACAAAAGATCTTTTGTTAGCCGCTGATATTCCAACATCCTCAGGTTACAATAGAGCATTTAAGAATATAGGGAAAGTACAAAATCAAGGTCTGGAGTTTGCGCTTAACACGATTAATATCGACACAAAAGATTTTAAATGGTCGAGTAGTTTCAATATCTCATTTAATGGGAATAAAGTATTGGCGCTTGCAGAAAACCAGGAGGCCATTACTACTGCGGTAAGATGGGATAATGGTTATCAGAACACGCCAGCTTATATAGCGAAAATAGGAAGGCCACTGGGAGACATGTATGGTTTTATATGGGATGGTAACTACCAGTACAGCGACTTTACTGTTACCAGTGGTGGAGCTTATCTTTTAAAAGATAATGTTCCTACAAATGGAAATACGCGTGCACTGATACAACCAGGTGATATCAAGTATAAAGATCTGAACGGTGATGGTATTGTAAATGCTTCAGATTACACAATAATAGGAAATGGCCTGCCTGTACATATTGGCGGTTTTGGGAATAATTTTACCTATAAAAACTTTGACTTGAATGTGTTCTTACAGTGGTCTTACGGTAATGATATACAAAATACAAACAGGCTGGTATTTGAAGGAAATGGGTTAAATAAAACATACTTGCAACAGTTTGCCAGTTATAGTGACAGGTGGACACCTGATACTCAGAATGCATCCAATTACCGGGTAAATGGATTTTTTGGTGGAGGTTATTCTTCTCGTACTGTAGAGGATGGCTCGTATCTAAGGCTAAAAACAGTATCCTTTGGATATAACATACCAGCTAATTTGTTGAAAAAGATTAAAGTTCAGTCTTTGAGAGTTTATGTGTCAGGGCAGAACTTATACACTTTCACAAAATATACTGGTCTTGATCCAGAAGTAAATAGTTATGCTTCGGCATTAACCGCAGGATTTGATTATAGTGCTTATCCTCGTGGCAGGACAATTGCTTTCGGCGCTAACCTGAGTTTTTAATTTTAAAAAAAGAAGTTTATGAAACACATATTCATAATAGCAATATTGATCAGTCTTGGATTTAGCTCGTGTAAAAAGTTTTTAAATACGGAACCAACTGATTCATTAACAGAAAAGGAATACTACAATACTGAAGCTAAATTGATAAGTGCGCTTGCGGGTGTATATCAACCTTTAGGGACCGCTGGAATATATGGTGACAATATGTTCGACCAATTAGGCGCGGCAACAGACGAAGGGTATTATGCCAGAAGTGGACAGGCGACCGGTGTTATGGTGTATAATTTTGATTACACAAATGCGGAATTGAATAGTTTCTGGTCTCAGCTCTATCAGGGTATTGAAAGAGCAAATATTCTCATCAAAAACATCAATGTAGCTTCAATAGATGAAACAAAACGTAATGCAATATTAGGTGAAGCTTATTTTATGCGCGGGTATTACCACTTTTTGTTGGTTAGCAATTTTGGAGACATACCACTAAAAACAGAGCCTACACCATCAGTTACTGACGTATTTGTAACCCGTACACCTGCAAAGCAAGTGTATGCACAAATACTTGCAGATATGGAGTTGGCAGAAGGTAAAGTATTCAGTTCTGATCAGCTTGGGTTTAGTGGAAGAGTCTCAAAAACAGTCGTTGAAGGTATTTTAGCCAGAGTTTGTTTAACAATGGCTGGTTTTCCTTTACAAGATCAAAGTAAATATGCTGCAGCACTGAAATGGGCTACACTGGTAAAAGAATCAGGATCACATAGTTTGAACTCCAATTACAGCCAGGTGTTTATTAATGCACATCAGGATAAATATGATGTGAAAGAGAGTATGTGGGAAGTTGAAAATAAAGGGAATGGATCTGATGGCTATGGTAATGCAAATCGTTTAGGAAATACAAATGGTATTGTGGCTACAGCTGACAATATTGTAGCTACAATAGGCTACAGCTATGGATTTATCAATACTACAGCTAAATTATATAATTATTATTCTGCTGGTGATTTAAGAAGGGATTGGGCCATTGGTGCTTATACCTATGGATTCAATACAGCCACAAATACAGTTTATAAGAACTATTTCACAGCAACAAATCTGTACGGTCGTAATGCCGGCAAATGGAGAAGGGAATATGAAACTACTGCGGTTAAAGGAAAAAATATTACACCTATAAATTTCCCTATCTTAAGGTATTCTGATGTTTTGCTCATGTTAGCAGAAGCAGAATTCCATGTTAATGGTGCTACTCCGATTGCTTATGATGCGTTAAATCAGGTTAGAAGACGCGGTTTTGGCTTGAACCCTCAAACGCCCGTTGCCTCAATATCTGTAGTAAGCGGTTTAACCTTAGCCACCGCTGGTAATACTGGTTATCTTACAGCAGGTGTAAATAATATTCCAGTGACCATTACTGGAGGAGGAGGTACAGATGCAGCAGGTGAGGCATTGGTTGTTTATTCAGCTACTGCTGCGACCGCCAAGGTGACTGCATTAGCTTTAACTAAACCCGGAAAAGGTTATACAAGTGTCCCAACAGTTACCATTGGTTCTGCTTGGACGGCTAATACTGTGTATGTAGTAGGAACGCAAGTGTTTAATGGAAGTAATTTGTATACAGTTACAACAGCAGGTACCTCAACAGCTACCGGACCTACACAAACGACTGGAGCTTCATCTGCCGCAGTAACAGGGGCGGTCTTTACTTATGCAGGCGCGAGGGCAACCGCTACAGCTACAATTGCAACTTCTGTAGTGGACTTGGCTGGACTTGCAGACTTTCAACAGGCAATAGAAGATGAGCGCGCAAGAGAGCTTTGTTACGAGACTTTGAGAAGACCAGATTTGATTCGCTGGGGAAAATGGGTGAAAACGATGAATGATTTAGGTTTAGATATGAAAGCTAATGCTGGCGGAAATTCCTACGGTGGATTAGCCGGATCAAGTATCAGTGACCGGAATGTATTATATCCAATTCCTTCATCAGAAATGTCTGTAAATAAAAACATGACACAAAATCCGGGCTGGTAAAGTATAAGAACCATTAACCAATAAAAGAACTTATTTATGATCAATAGATATATAATGGTTACAGCAATAGCATTCACTTTTGCAAGCTGTAGTAAAGAAATAGAAGTAAAATCGCTTAATTTTGATGTCACCGTATCTAAAACTAACGGTGCTGTTAGTAACACTTATACGACTTCAGATTCTTTGAATTTTGCTTTCAAGGGGAACCCTGATGTTATTACGTTCTATTCAGGGGAAATTAACCGGCAGTATATTAATAAAGATAGAACAGTTGCCGATGGAACTCCCGTTTTGCGGTTTACTTCTTTAAGAGCTGCCGGAACACAGGCAAATTCTCTGGCATTAATGGTGTCGTCTGATTTTAAGGGGATCGCATTAAAACAGGGTTCAACAATTAGAGATACTGTTACTACAAACGCTAATATTGCAACTGCACAATGGTCAGATATTACTTCACAAGCAGCTTTGTCCACCGGTGCAGCAACCCCATCAGGAGAGATCAATCTATCTTCTTTTGCCGACTCAGGTAAGCCTGTATACATCGCATTTAAATATGTAGCTGCTGCAGGATCCATACAAAATAAATGGACCATTACCTTATTAACGCTTACAAATAAACTAGCGGATGGGTCGATTTATACGATAGGGAATTTAGGGGCACCAAATACAGAAATTAAAAATTACGGTGCGATTACCTATAGTCCAGGGTGGTGGGTTTCTTATGATGAAGCCAAAAATGCTAATAAATATCCATGGGTATTTACTGCAGGTACCAGCTTAGTCATTACTGGTGCAGCAACTGTAGGAGCAGCAACTGCTCCGGCAGAGGCCTGGGCAATCATGGGACCGATTAACCTAAAGAAAGTTAGTCCGGATCTGGGGATAGGCCTTAAAGCTATTTCTGCTAAATTGGACAATTATCCATATAAGTACCCTTCGGTAACGCTGTCCGAACCAACTTTTGTAGCTTCAAATAATGTCGTTAATAGTTCTGCTACCGTAGTAAAACCACTGTCAATAAAAGTGACTAAACCTTAACATAAAATATAAACCTATAAATGAAGAAGGTACTAAAAGGTCTTTTAATACTGATTTTCTGCGCCGGTTCTGTGCAGGCACAACAATCAAATCCTACTTCTGCTGATATGAAATGGTGGAAAGATGCTAAGTTTGGCATGTTTGTGCATTGGGGGCTTTATTCTGTCGCTGCTGGAGAATGGAAAGGCAAACCCTCAAAAGGAAATGAGCATTTTATGTTATATGAGCGTATTCCGGTTAAGGAATACGCTAAAATAGCTGATGATTTTAATCCCGTTAAATTTAACGCGGATGCCTGGGTTAAGGGCGCAAAAGAGGCGGGAATGAAGTACGTGGTTTTTACCAGTAAACATCACGATGGCTATGCGATGTATGATTCTAAAGTGAGCGATTATAATATTGTAAAAACAACGAAATGGCACAGAGATCCAGTAAAAGAGCTTGCTGCTGCATGTAAAAAATATGGTTTGAAGCTAGGCCTATATTATTCGCTGGGTCGTGATTGGGAGGATCCAGATGTTCCAACAAACTGGCCAGAGAAAGCTGGAAGAAGTAATACCTGGGATTTCCCGAATGAGGATGGAAAAGTGTTTGCTAAGTATTTTGAACGCAAAGTAAAACCACAGATTAAAGAGCTTTTAAGTAATTATGGCCCTATCAGCATCATTTGGTTTGATACGCCTGAATTGATCAGTAAAGCTGAAAGTTTAGAACTGGAGCAGTTTATTCACAAGCTTCAACCAAATTGCATCATCAACAGTCGTATTGGTAATGGATTGGGCGACTACCTTGTTTCGGAGCAGCAAATTTCGGCGGCAAAGATGACGAAACCTTGGGAGGCTTGTATCACTATGAGCGGTAAATGGAGCTATAATCGCTACGACAAAGCCTGGAAGTCTCCAGAACTGTTGATTCGTCAATTGGTGGAAATCGTTTGTAAAGGCGGAAACTTCCTGCTAAATGTAAACCCAGATGGACAAGGTGCGCTGCCTCAGCAAAGTGTGGATAACCTGAAAGCAATAGGTGACTGGATGAAAGTAAATGATGAGGCCATTTATGGTACTCAACCTTGGACAGTCACGACTGAAAGCCTTCCTGTTGAAGCGAGCGTTGGCCCGAAAGCCGCTACTGGGTTGGTGGATACAGACAATGATAACACGGTTAAAGGGATTACTCCAGATATTTATTTTGCTCAAAAGAATCGTGTAATCTATGTGTACGCACGAAGCTGGAGTGCTGGAGATATGTTGATTAAGAGTCTGGGAAAAACTATTACTCCTGTTCAGACCGTATCACTTTTGGGCTCAAAAGAAAAGGTGCAATGGAAGCAGGATAGTGGTATGCTATCTGTAAAACTACCGGCAAAATTACCAATAGGCATTCCTGTATATGTATTTAAAGTAACCATTTAATGAAAAAAGCGATATACCCCAGGATTGTATTGATATTCCTTTTTGTTATGCCTTGTTTGCAGGCTACCAGTCAGTTGCGTTCTGAGTTAAGCTGGCCTAAGTTTCTTTCAGGTTGCGACTTGGTATTTGACGATTTAAGTGCAAATTGGAACGAAGGACTGTTTACTGGAAATGGGCTGTTAGGGACAATGATCTATAGGGATACCGAAAATGGTTTGCGTATAGATATTGGACGTAGCGACGTAAGGGATCACCAATCAGGAAATGCCTCTCCGCTTTTAGCTAAAGCAAGATTGCCAATTGGACACTTTCTGGTAAAGCCTGTCGGCAAGATCACTAAGGTGAGTGCTAAACTGGATTTATGGAATGCGGAGATCAGGGGAATCATTCATACGGATAAGGGAAGCATAGCGTTTCGAAGCCTTACGTTTTCCGAATCCGATGTGATCTACTATAGCGCAGTTTATAGTGGTGATGAGCGAGGATTTACCTGGTCTTGGGTACCAGAGGAATCGGTAAGTAGCAGGACTAAATATTCACATATTAAAGTCCCCGATAATTATAAAGGAAATCCGTCAGGTAAGCTGGTTAAACAAGGAGAAACTCAGGTGTATGACCAATCGTTGAATGCTGGTGGTGGTTATGCAACTGCATGGCAGGAGCATAATATAGCATCGGGAAAAGACATTATAATTACCGTTGCCTTTTCAAAGGAAGGCCAGCGATATGTAAGTAAAGCAGTTCAAACGCTTAAAAGCTTTGGATTGGCACCAATCAACAGTCAAATTCAAAAGCATCAGCAATGGTGGCATACCTATTATCCTCAAAGCTTTCTGACAATCCCTGATTCAAGGATGCAATCTTTTTATTGGATGCAGCAGTATAAACTAGCATCGGGAACAAGAGCGGATAAGCCTGCTCTGGATTTAATGGGGCCCTGGTTTAAGCAAACGCCATGGCCTGCATATTGGCTTAACTTAAATATACAGCTTACTTATAGTCCACTTTATACGGCCAATAGGCTAAATATTGCTACTTCTTTAATGCGTATTATTGATGAGCAGCAAGGCAATCTGATTAAGAATGTTCCTAAAGAATACCAACACGATGCTGCAGCAATAGCAAGGGCTTCGGGGGCAGACCTTGTAGCCCCTGTCAAATTGATTGCAGGATCAACTGCCGAAATTTCTAATGGCGAGGCTGAATTGAGTAACCTTACCTGGATTTTGTATTATTATTGGCAACATTATAGGTATAGCATGGATAAGACCGTGTTAAACAAGCTATATCCATTATTAAAGCGTAGCATTAACTATCCCCTTCACTTGTTGAAGAAAGAGGATGATGGTAAATGGCATTTCAGCGTTAAGACACACTCGCCTGAGTATCCGATAGGGAAAGGTACCGACACAAACTATGATCTTGCATTGCTTAATTGGGGCTGTAAGACGTTACTTCAGATTAACGATGAGTTGAACTTAAATGATCCTTTGGCAACTAAATGGAAAGATGTATTGGCTAATCTTGTTACTTATCCACAGGATGAAAATGGATTTCGTATTGCTGCGGATGTGTCTTTTAGTCAATCGCATCGTCATTATTCACATTTGTTGATGGTTTATCCACTATACCTTGTGAACTGGGACCAGCCCGAAAACCAGGACATAATTAAAAAGTCATTGGCACACTGGCATAGTTTTCCAACCGCTTTACAAGGGTATTCATTCACCGGAGGCGCTTCTATTTATGCCTTGATGGGTAATGGGGATTCGGCCAGAGATTATTTGAACCAGCTCTTCGATAAATTTGTAAAGCCAAATACCATGTACCTCGAAAGTGGGCCGGTTATAGAAACCCCACTGGCTGCAGCGGCAAGTATTCAGGAGCTTTATCTTCAATATTGGGACAACACAGTAAGAGTATTCCCTGCTGTACCATCAGACTGGGCAAATGCCGCGTTTGAGAATTTACGGACCGAGGGGGCCTTTTTGTTAACTGCAGTTCGTAAGTCCGGCACTACGCGCTGGATTAAAATAGAAAGCTTAAATGGAGGGACACTTCGGATTAAACCTGGATTTGTAAGCGCTGCAAAGTTGAAAGCTAATCCCGCTGTTAAAATCCTGGATATGGGTAACCAGGTTTATAGCTGCAGCATCCCTAAAGGCGAAACCGCAGTTCTTTATGTCAATCCAGGAGATTTAAAAATTGGCCTGCAGGATGTGATTACCTATAGTACAAATGACAACAGCTTTGGGAAAAGCAGCAAGAAAAAGTAATTGAATATTAATATCTATATAAAACAACACAAATGAAACTAAATCTCACGAAGAAAAGACGTAACCTGCTGCTTGTATCAGCATTAGCAGTTTCAGTGACCGCGTCTTCATTCTTATTGCTATCGCCAAAAACTGAACTGATTAAAAAAGACTTTGCTGTTGCTGAAAAACAGTATACCCAATTGCTTAAAACTTCAACGGATATTACTCAGTTTCCACGTACTACCAATAAGGATGGATCTGTAAAAAGTACAGATGTATGGGATTGGACACAGGGATTTTTTGCTGGTGGATTGTGGTATATTTATGAATATACTCAGAATCCAGAATGGAAAGCTGCGGCTACTAAATGGACTGAAGCTTTAGAACAAGCACAGTTTTTAACACAACACCATGATGTGGGGTTTGTAATGTATTGCTCTTATGGTAATGCGATCAGATTTGAAAAAGACCCAAAGAAAATTGAACTGTATAATAAAATATTAATCCAGTCGGCAGAGTCTGCATTGACACGCTTTGATCCTAAAGTAGGTTTAATTAAATCATGGAACGCTAAAAAGTCATGGGACAATAAAACAATGTGGCAATACCCTGTAATCATCGACAATATGATGAATCTGGAAATGCTTTGTTATGTATCTAAATTAACGGGTAATCCGAAGTATAAAGATGTAGCGATAAGTCATGCTTTAAATACCATGAAGAATCACTTCAGACCTGATTTTAGTACTTATCACGTGGTTGATTATGCGCCTGACGGTAAAGTGTTGCATCAGCAAACCAACCAAGGTTATGCAGATAATTCAACCTGGTCTAGGGGACAGGGATGGGCTATCTATGGTTTCACCATGATGTACAGAGAGACGAAAGACAAACGCTTTTTAGAAGCAGCTGAAAAAGCAGCAGATTTTTACATCAACCATCCTAATTTGCCAAAGGATAAAATTCCATTCTGGGACTTTAATGCGGAACAAAAAGGTTATAAGCCAGATTTTGATTACGCAGCGAATAAAATATCTTATATCCCTCGCGATGCTTCGGCAGGGGCTCTTGCTGCATCTGGATTACTGGAGCTGAGCACATTTGCTAAGGATGGTAAAAAGTATTTTACGCAGGCTGAGTTGATGTTGAAGTCATTGTCGGGCGACAAGTATTTGGCGAAACCGGGCACCAATGCTGGTTTTATCTTAAAGCATTCTGTAGGAAGTCTTCCTCATAAATCTGAAATTGATGTGCCTTTAATCTATGCAGATTATTACTTTTTAGAGGCCTTGTTGAGATACCAAAAGCTAAAATAACCGTTCTCTTCAAGAGCTGCATTACTTCGCCGAAGAAGCGAAGAACGCTAGGCTCTTTCTGAGAAGGTAATTTTAATCTAAAACTGGGTGGCCAGGCATGTGTAATGCTTGGCCATCTTTTTTATTTTTTTTAATTAATTTCAATTATATTTAATTTGTTGATTATTTATTTTTTATTTGTTGTTTTAGTTTATTTATTATTTAATATGTATATTTGTTTGGTCGGCTGATTTGTATTAAAGCCAGAGCATATTGTATAGGATTTTAAAACTTAAATAGCGAAATTTGATGAAACACCAATTTGTTATGCCATCTTCTATAGATCATTTAAGGAATACCATAATTGATAAGCTAATGGCTATATCTAATAAAGATTATTTAATTGCATTAAATAATCTGATCGAAAATAGTTCTGTGGAAAATGATATTGCTGAGCTTTCAGCGGAGCAGATTTTAATGTTAAAGATGAGCGATAACGATATTAAAAATGGAGATGTTATTGATCAGCAGGATTTAGATAAGGAAGACCTGAAATGGTTAAAGGTACTGTAGTCTGGACAGCGACTGCAGTTAAGCAAAGAAGAGCGATACTAAAGTATTGGACAGAGAAAACTGGTTCTATTGTTTACGCTGAAAGATTGGTTAAACTCATTAACAAGCGAATCAACACGATTGCTAAATACCCTAATTCCTGGAAATCTACTTCCTATCCCGATTCGAGGTTGTCTGCCATGGGGTATTTCAGTATAATATATAAAATTTCGGAAACTGGAATTATTGTAACTGCTTTTTGGGACAACCGTCAGCATCCCGAAAAATTATTGAAACTACTGTCAGTGTTATCTTAGCTGTTAATTAAAGTAATGAATACAAAAAATAGTGTATTTAATTGGAGCGGTGGTAAGGATAGCACACTGGCTTTGCATCATATCCTTCAAGATAAAAATTTTGATGTGCGGTATTTGTTAACTACCGTTAATGAGGCGTATAATCGGGTGAGCATGCATGGGGTAAGAGAAAGTCTGTTAATCGCTCAGACCAAGAGTATAGGTCTTCCTTTGTATCAAATCCGCTTACCTGAATCCCTGGATATGAAGGCATATGATGAATATATGTACAGCCATTTAACGGAACTTAAGTCGGAGGGCATTACCCATTCTATTTTTGGAGATATATTTCTGGAAGATTTAAAGGCTTACCGGGAGGCTAAGTTAGCCGAAGTAGGTTTGGAGGCTTTTTTCCCGCTTTGGAAGAGAGATACCACAGAAATTTTAAAGGAATTTATTGGCTTGGGGTATAAAACAGTCGTGGTGTGTGCTAAAGAAGGCCTTGAAGACTTTTGTGGAAGAGTGATTGATGATAGTTTTATTGCCGATCTGCCGCCCGGTATAGACCCATGTGGTGAGAATGGCGAGTTCCATACTTTTGTCTTTGATGGCCCCATATTTAAGCGGCCTGTAGGTTTTACCATTGGTGAAAAGGTATTTAGAACTTACCCATCTCCTGTTGGGGGAGCACTTGCAGGGTATTGGTACATTGATCTGATTTAATGATCACACCATGTAAAAATAACTGAGTCATTAGCCAATTTAGGCTTGACTTAAAAAGGTAATTTGCTAGCATCATATTTGCCGTAATTTTTTTAACACATGATGAAATACAAGTCGCTTGCAGTTATCGCATTGACCCTTTTAGCAGATTCCGCTATTGCGCAGCACAAGAATATATATCATAAGAGCTGGGTAGATTTTAATAAAAATGGGAAAATGGATGTTTTTGAAGACTCTTCAAAACCTATTGATGCCCGGGTAAAGGATTTGCTGAACCAGATGAATCTCGACGAAAAAACTTGTCAGACTGCCACATTATATGGCTATGGCAGGGTATTGAAAGATGAAATGCCAACTGCCGAATGGAAGACAAAGATATGGAAAGATGGTATTGCAAACATCGATGAAGAGTTGAACAGTCTCCCGTATAATAAAAAGGCGGTGACTAGCTATTCTTTCCCTTTCAGTAAACATGCGAATGCCATCAATACAGTACAAAAATGGTTTGTAGAGGAAACACGTTTGGGCATCCCTGTAGATTTTAGCAATGAAGGGATTCATGGTTTATGCCATGATCGCGCTACTCCTTTTCCTGCTCCGGTAAACATAGGTAGCACATGGAATAAAAAATTGGTATATCAAGCCGGTAGCATTGTAGGGCGTGAAGCCAGAGCCTTGGGCTATACCAATGTGTATGCACCCATACTTGATGTGGCTAGAGATCCGCGTTGGGGTAGGGTAGTTGAATGTTATGCAGAAGATCCTTTTCTGATTGCCGAACTGGGCAAGCAAATGACCCTAGGCATTCAAGACCAGGGAGCGGCAGCTACCTTAAAGCATTATGCAGTATATAGTGTACCTAAAGGTGGACGAGATGGTCAGGCACGTACCGATCCACATGTAGCCCCAAGAGAAATGCACGAAATGTTTCTGTATCCTTTTAGAAGGGTGATTCAGGAAGCTAAGCCAATGGGAATCATGAGCAGCTACAATGATTGGAATGGAGAGCCGGTAACCGGTAGCTATTACTTCCTGACAGAACTTTTGCGTAAGCAATTTGGCTTTGATGGTTATGTGGTTTCGGACAGCGAGGCTGTAGAATTTCTTTCAGGTAAGCATCATGTTGCTCAAGATTATAAAGAGGCCGTAAGACAGTCGATACAGGCAGGATTGAATGTGCGTACACACTTCACTATGCCGGAGAATTTTATACTTCCGTTAAGAGAGTTGGTAAAAGAAGGTTCTCTCTCGATGAAAACACTGGATGATCGGGTTGCTGATGTGCTAAGGGTGAAATTTAAGTTGGGTCTGTTTGATGATCCTTATGTAAAAGATCCCGCTACGGCAGATAAAAAAGTTCATACTAAAGCTGATGAAGAATTGGCCGTTCAGCTAAACCGGGAATCGATGGTTTTATTAAAAAATGAAAAGAACCTTCTCCCGCTAGACATCGGTAAATACAAAAATATACTGGTTACAGGTCCATTGGCAACGGAAATAGAATACACGACAAGTAGATACGGACCTTCTAATAACCCCATAATCTCTATTCTGGATGGGATTAAAGCCTTTGCAGGTAATAACGCAAAAGTAAATTACAGTAAAGGTTGTGAAGTGATCGATGCTAAATGGCCAGAAAGTGAGATTATCCCAACCGACCTAACGGTGGAAGAGAAAACACTGATCGATAAAGCGGTTGCTGATGCGAAAAACTCAGACATCGTAATTGCGGTAGTAGGTGAAACAGATAATCAGGTTGGTGAAAGTAAATCAAGAACAGGCTTAAACTTACCCGGCCGTCAATTGCTATTGTTGCAAGCCTTACATGCTACAGGAAAACCGGTTGTGATGGTGATGGTAAACGGTCGCCCACTGACAATCAACTGGGAGAACCGTTATTTACCGGCAATCCTTCAAGCCGGATTCCCTGGGCCTTCGGCAGGTAAAGTAGTTGCAGAAACTCTATTTGGTGAAAACAATCCTGGAGGTAAGTTAACCATGACCTATCCGAAATCAATCGGACAGATCGAACTAAACTTCCCGTTTAAGCCAGGTTCTCAAGCTGGCCAAGGCAAAAATGATGATCCGAATGGAAATGGTAAAACACGCGTATTAGGTGCCTTATATCCCTTTGGATACGGATTAAGCTATACTACTTTTGAATTCAGCAATCTACAAATCAACGCAACAGAAATCCATCAACAAGCAGATGTTCAAATCAGTGTTGACATAAAAAACACCGGAAGCCGAAAAGGAGATGAAGTGGTACAGCTATATCTTAAAGATCTGGTGAGTAGCGTAACAACCTACGAATCCGTTCTGCGAGGTTTCGAAAGAGTAAGCCTTGCTCCAGGAGAAACTAAAACCCTAAAATTTGTACTCCACCCTGATGATCTGGCCCTACTCGATAAAAACATGAACTGGACGGTTGAACCCGGTAAATTTCAAGTCATGATCGGCAACTCATCAGAAGATATCAAATTGAAAAAAGAATTTACAGTCATCAAATAATTAAACATCCCATAAAAAAGGGGGGCTAAGCACACTGCTTAGCCCCCCTTTTTTATTATGGGACGCTTTGAAACAAAAATTACCTTCTCAGAAAGAGCCTCAGCGTTCTTCGCTTCTTCAGCGAAGTAATGCAGCTCTTGAAGAGAACGGTTATTTTTGACTGTTATTTTTGACTATTACTTTTGAATGTTTTGGGTCGCAGCTTCAGCCTCAGCCTTTGCTTTCTTCTTAAAGAAGCCCCTCAGCAAGAAATTATGTTGAAGCGCCTCCAGGTTCTCATCCAGTTTCTTGCTACTTGTTTCCATATTCTTCATGATCACTTTAACCTGATCCGCAGTGTTTTGATCATTGATCAATAAACCCACCGCATTATCTGTCTTATTAAACTTAGACGTCGCTTTGTTTAAGTTCTCAGTCATTGCAGAAGCCGATTGCGCAGTCTTCTGTAGCTCAGCTACTGCTTGTTGAAGTTTCGCAAACACAGCAGTATCTGTCATTAATTTATCTGCTAAGCCACCTTTTGTGTTCAATGTTTTGCTAAACGTATTCATTTGTTCAGCCATTCTGTTTGTCGACTCCGTAGTAGTTTTAAGATTCTCTACAATCGCTTTAAAGTTCTTAGCGATTTGCTCATCAGTAAGTAAAGCACCTACAGCACCTTTTCCTTCGACAAGGTTACCTGCTAACACCTTAAAATCTGAAGTTACATCTACCAGGTTTTTGTTGTTTACCTGAAATGTTTTCATGATGTCATCAGTAGAGAGCGTACTTGCTACCTGTAACTGGTCGCCATCTTCAACAAAAGGAAATTTCGGACTACCACCGGTAATCACAATAATTTTATTTCCAATCAATCCATCAGAACTGATACTTGCCGATGCATTTTTGTGGATATACTTGTGGGAGTCTTCCTCGATATTCATAAATACCTGAACCTGTGAGGTACCATAGAACTGGATTTTTTTGATCGTACCAATTTTAACTCCCGAAAACCAAACATTGTTTCCGGCTTTTAAACCTTGGATATCATTAAAAACAGCGTTTACAGTAAAGCTCTTTACAAAAGCTTTTCTCTGGCTTCCTAAAGTGAATACCCCTAAAACGAATATGACTAAACCGAGGAGAATAAATACACCTACTGTTATCTGTTTACGGTTGTCTGTTGCTTGCATATTTTTTTACTGAATAAAATTATAATCGTAAAAAGGTTTAACCCTTTCATCGGTTGTGTTAAATACTTCTTCAAATGTTCCAATACGTTGGAATTGCCCATCTAAAAGCATGGCGACTCTATTGCCAACAGCTTTGGCACAGGTAAGATCATGCGTAATTACAATAGAGCTGGTATGGAATCGTTCTTGAACCTGATTGATCAGGCTGTTAATTTCCAAACAGGTAATAGGGTCAAGACCTGCCGTTGGCTCATCATAAAGCATGATTTCCGGGCGAAGGATCAATGTTCTGGCAATACCAATACGCTTTCTTTGTCCACCCGACAATTCAGAAGGCATCTGGTTGATGGTTTGTAGCAATCCCACAGCATCCAACATTTCCTCAACAGCTAGGTTAACCTCTGCTTTGGTTAGTTTTCTTTGATTCCTTACCAAAGGGAATTCAAGATTTTGCCTTACCGTCATGCTATCATATAATGCACTATTCTGAAAAGAGAAGCCTACTTTTAGTCTTAACGCAAGCAATTCCTTATAGGAAATCTGATCAACATGCTGGTTCAATACTTTTACCTCACCTGAGCCGGGCGTAAGTAGACCCACCAATATTTTGATCAGTACTGATTTTCCTGTACCAGATTTTCCCAGAACAACAAGGTTTTCTCCTTTGTAAAGGTCAAGATCAACCCCTTTAAGTACATGGTAGTTGCCAAAGGACTTATATAGTTCTTTGATCTCTATTACTTTTTCAGTGTTTTTAAGTGTCGGTTTTTGTTCCATTGTTAAGATTAACTTCTAAATAGACCAAAAAATTGTACAGAAACCACTTCCTCAATAAAGATGAGGAACATGGCAATCACTACGGCAGAGTTTGCCGCCTTACCTACACCTTCAGTTCCTTTTGATGAATTATAACCTTGGTAACAACCAACCATTCCGATAGTAAAACCAAAAAGAACAGCTTTGATTGTTGAGGCGGTAATATCAAGAAAAGTAATTTGCTCTAAGGAAGCTTGGAAAAAGGCGCGTGCACTTGTGCCTTCACTTAAGGATACATTAAGTAGTGCACCTAGCATTCCGACCATAGCCGTATAAAATGTAAGGATTGGAATGGTAATGGTTGCAGCGAGTACACGGGTAGAAACTAAAAATTTGAATGGGTTAGTTGCCGAAACTTCCATCGCATCAATTTGCTCTGTAACCCGCATAGAACCCAATTCGGCACCTATGCTGGAGCCTACTTTTCCGGCCGCAATAAGACCAGTAAGTAAAGGCGCAAGGGTTCTTAATAAGGCGATTCCCACCAGAGAGGGTAGCCATGAAGTTGCACCGAATTCTGATAGAGAGGGGCGCGACTGTTTAGTAAATACAATTCCGGTAATAAATCCTGTGGTAGAAATCAGCAGGGCAGAACGGTAACCAATTTCATAGCATTGACGAAATAGTTCTTTTGCTTCGTAAGGAGGCAGAAAGCCTTCTTTAAAGAAGCGAGCTATGAATTTATAGACATCGTATAAAGTTAAAAACATGCGAGCCAATTTGCCCGGGCCTTTAACTTCTGCGTTAGGTATGGATGGATTTTCAGCTTTGTTCTCCATGAATAAGGCTTAATATCATAATTATCTCAGTAGTGGTGCTTAAATGTAAAGGGCTCTGTCTCATTTGTAAACGATGCTATCAAACCCTAAGCCATAATTTTGTAAAGTTACTTCTTGCATTATAAATACAATGTAATTTTATGATTGCTAAAGGTTTTTTCTTTTATTTAGAACGATTATAACTGGCTGTAATCTATGAAAAAGGTCGATTAATCATAGATAAAGACCATCTCTAAATAAAAATTTACAAAATATTTCTTGTTGATTTGGAATAAATCTAAATAATAATCACCTTTGTATCAATCAATATTTACTAATGCAAAATTTAACCATCCAGTCTTCTGTCGATTTTGTTGAGGTGTTTAGCACTAAAGCAGGTGCAATCTATCAATCTGATGTTGAAAATTGCTGGTACATTGATTTTGCAGGAAAGCTTGCCCGCTTTGACTATCGCAATATTTTGAAGTTAAAGAAAGCGGTTTACCATATTGATATAGAGGATTTGTTGCTTAACAACACAAAATCTCCAGATGTAGAGATTCTTTTTATTTGCGCTTGCGATCATTGCTATGTGTTATCCTTAATCGAAATCATTGCTTTAAAAGAATTGTTACAAGGGACATTTGTGATGCTGGAACTCAATCACATCATCTACGATCGTCTGCATCGTATAATTAGCTGATTAGGCTAGAATTAGATTCTTTCCATATTATTCTTATTTTGAGTATTGTGAATACTTAGCCGTATTTTTGTATTAGAAAATTGGAACTTAATACATACAATATATGAAAGACATTATGCGTGTTAAGTGTTTACTATCATCAGATGTAGAGACACTTATAAACCAACAAATAAAAAAAGAAGCACATTCATCAGCAATTTATTTATCAATGGCTTCATGGTGTAATAGGAACGGTTACGATGGTTCTGCTGATTATTTCTTTGCTCAAGCAGAAGAAGAAAGACTACATCAATTGAAATTCTTCAAATATGTTTTAGATATGGGTGGTAATGCTGTTTCTCCTGAAATCACTCAGGTTAAAGCTGAATACAACTCATTCCGTGAGGTTTTTGAAGAAGCTTTGGAGCAAGAGATCAGCGTAACACAATCTATCAAAAATATTGCTGCCCGTTGCCACAAAGAGCAGGATTTTGTAACACTTGAATTCTTAAACTGGTTCTTTAAAGAACAAAGAGAAGAAGAGTATAAAGCTAGAAGAGCTGTTGAATTGTTTGAAGTAATTGGCGAAGAAGGAACTGGCAGATGGCAGATCGACAAACATGTTGGTCAAATCACCTACAGCGAAGCTTAAGACGCCATTAGTTCCGGTTTTTCCGGAAACAAATATATCAGGTACATACTATGCGAAAAGCAAAACAGTATGTACCTTTTTTTGTTTAGTGATTATCCTATCAGGCCATGTCAAAGAAAAAAGATAAAAAGAAAGATAAAAAGAAGGATAAGAAAAAAAAGGTGTGCTGTGAAAAGTACCTCACGGGAAAAAGATGCAAAAACTGTCCTAATGGCTGACCACTTAAATTCATTGTGTCCTTAAAGGTGATAACCCTGACTATGCATTTCAGTGGCAATAAACCTATTGTATTGCTCATCATCCAAAGGATAATCCCAACAACCCATTCTGTGGTATAATTGTCCTCCGAATCCAGATTTAAATTTGTACAAGCCATAAAGCGGATGTGATGGATCTGCCCTGGGGGCTACTCCAAACAGATCGTACTCTATACAACCGCGTTCTTTCGCAATTTTCATAGCCTCCCATTGTAGTGCGTAAGTAGCCATATAATTCCGGTTGCTGGAAGAGGATGCGCCATAAAGATAGGTTCCTCGATTACCCGATATCACTAAAAACATAGCAGCTAAAGGAACGCCATCCAGATCGGCAAGTAGCAACTCAACATCAGCAGGAGAGGCTGTTTTTTCCGCACGCGCAGTTAATACTGTCTTGAAATAACTGATGTCATTAATGTGAATTCTGTTTCTAAAGGCAGTTTCCTGATACAGCGCATACCATATATGTAGGTTTTCCATACCTACTTTTTTAACATTGATTCCTTTTCTAAACGATAAGTTAATGTTATACCTGGTCTTAGGCTTCATCGCATCAAGCATCATGTCTTTGTCGCGCTGAAGATCCAAAAATATGGTATTAGATGGAAGGATATCAGAATTGGCTTTTTTAAGGTTCCAGTTAGTGGTGTTGAAATTAAAACGAAACTCCTGGTATTTCTTCTCAGGTGGACCATTCCAATTGCCCAATTGATCAAAGCTGTCGCTATCCTTAGCCCAATGGGATTGCCAGGCCAGATCATATCTGATTAAAATACATTTTGATGGCAGGTATGAACGAAGCGATTCAGAAAGCTCTTCAAGAAACTTACCTTGATATTCCTCATTAGGTTCTATTTCCGGACCATATGGTACGTAAGCCACAGAATGCTCATTATCCAATGGCTGTAGCAATACAAGGAAATCTGCGTGTGTATAAGAGTTTTTTAGGGCATTGTTATAGATGTTGTCATCTTCAACTTTAAAATTAAATGCTTTTGATTGCAGGCCTTGTTTGGTTTTTACTTCAGACCAAAATGCGGTCTGTTGTATGATTGCTGTTTCGTAAACCTCTCTAATGTCCTTTTTCTCAATAAAAATATTCATCTCATTTGCTTAACCTGCAAAGGACGGGAATTTAAAGGTAATAAGCCAATCGCAATGTTTTTACCTTGTAAAAACTACTTTTCCTCGTCGCCCAGATGATAGCAATGTCTGCATCTGGGTTCGTAGCTGTCCTTTTCGCCTAAAAGAACTCTATTGGCATTAGCAACAGTTCTGTACGAGTAAACAGCGGGACTACCACAGCGCACGCATACTGCATTTACTTTCGTCACCAGCTCAGCAATAGCCATGAGTGCGGGAACAGGGCCAAAAGGTTTGCCCATATAATCCATATCTAAGCCTGCAATGATGACTCTTATCCCTTTTTTTGCAAGTTGGTTGCAAACTTCCGGTAAGTTATCATCAAAAAACTGCGCCTCATCAATTCCCACAACCTGGGTGTCAGGTTTTAAAAGCAGGATTGCTGTTGACGTATCTACCGGGGTCGACTCCACTGAGTTTAGGTCGTGCGAAACAACAGCCGTGTCGTCATAGCGCGTATCCGTTTTCGGTTTGAAGATTTCGACGTTCAATTTTGCAATCTGCGCCCTCTTTAATCTTCTTAGTAATTCTTCGGTTTTGCCCGAAAACATAGAGCCGCAAATTACCTCAATACTGCCGCAGTACGCCCCTCGTCTGTAATTTTGTTCGCTGAATAACATTGCTTAATAAGATTTAAGAGCCTGCTAATATCAGAATTTTGTAGTACTTTTGAACGTCAAGTTACCAACATAAAGGATCAATTCTTCCGTTATTACATTATGATGAATCAAGAGGATATTTTTAAAAAAGTAGGACAGATATTAACTGAACTTCAAGATCAATATGAGTTTTTAGCTCGAAATCCTAGTCAGCTCAACGAGTTAGAATTGGAGCTCTTTCTGGCAAACGCGAACTTTTTATCAGATCATGTCCAGATTGTAAGAAAAATCAATAGCAATAAAAGCGTAAAAGCTATACCTGCGCATACAGAAGATCAAAGCCCTGTTGTTGCTGAAGTAGTGGTGGTAAAAGAACCTGAAATAGCAAAAGAGCCCGAAGTAGTTAATGAACCTGAGGTTAAGGCCGAGGCTCAAGAGCCTGAATTGCTACACGAAAAAACGCTGGAGGAACTTGAAGCTGAATATGCTGCTACAAACGAAGAAGAGGTAGAAGAGGCTGAACCTTTAAAGTTTGAATTTCTACTTAATGAGGAGCCTTTGACGGAGAATTTTGAATTTGAAGTGCAATCCGTTAGTAGTATTTTCGACAGGCCATTAAGTAAAGAGGAAGAAGAAATTATTGCTGAAAAGCAAAGATTAAGAGATAGCCAACAGCAACAGCCAGTGGTTGAGAAAGAAGCAGAAAAAGAAAATCCACAGGTACCGGAACCCGTTGCTCCAAAAATTGAAGAACCCATCATTATACAGCCTATTGCTGTTCCTGTGATCAATAAAATTGAAGAGGTTCCGCAAATCGTAAAAGAACCAGAAGCCAATCAGATCAGGCCAACGCTAAATGATATTTTGGCTGGAAAAAGTAACTTTTCAACGAGTCTGAATGAGGAGAATAATAAAACTACTATCACAGACCTAAAACAGGCTATAAACTTAAATCAGAAATTGCTTTACATCAAAGATCTGTTTAATGGTTACAACCTTGCTTATGCAGAAGCTATTGATTTGATCAATAAAATGCCTGACTTTAAAACTGCCGATAACTTTTTACAGCATAACTATGCTATAAAAAATAATTGGGCATCAAAACAAAGTACTGTTGATCAGTTTTACGAATTGCTAAATCAACGTTTCCCGGCTAAATAAAGCCCATTCGATTAGAGTCCAGTTTTAAAAAGATAAAGAGCAATACGGTAAAGCTCCATAGGGAAGATCCGCCATAGCTGATAAAGGGTAGGGGTATGCCGATTACAGGTATAATCCCAATGGTCATTCCTATATTGATAAATACGTGGAAGAAGATGATACAGGCCACACAATAGCCATAAACCCTGGAGAATGAAGATCGCTGTCGCTCGGCTAAGTTAATCACTCTAAGTAGTAAAAACAGGTATAAGGCAATCACTACAAAGCAGCCCGTAAATCCCCATTCTTCTCCAATTGTAGAAAAGATAAAATCCGTACTCTGTTCTGGTACATAACCGTATTTGGTTTGCGTACCTTCTAAAAAGCCCCTACCGGTTAGCTGACCTGAGCCAATGGCTATTTTAGACTGGTTTACATTGTAACCAGCACCTCTAGGATCAGTTTTAAGACCCAGGATCAACTCAATACGCGTACGTTGATGCGGCTGCAATACATTTTCGAATATCATCTTAGCAATAAATAGGTAACCGATGGCTGCAAAGGTAATTACACCAATCATGATCATTCGTTGCTGTTTTTTCTTGTTAAAGTAGATGAACAATCCGCCAATTGCCAAAATAGAGGATATTAACACCCATGGGGCAAGAAAAAGGTTGAGGATGAATAAAAGCACCATTCCCCAAAATATAACCAGTAAATAGCCCGGTAAGCCTTCCCGGTATAGAGGGAACATAAAGGAAAGAAATACCAACATTGAACCCGCATCTGGTTGTAACATGATCAGGCACATCGGAATAACAATAATCAGGGCAGCAATTAATACTGGCTTCAAAGTGTTTAGCTTGGGATTAAAAGAGCTAATGTATCTTGCTAGGAGAAGAGCTGTACCAAATTTAGCAAGCTCTGAAGGTTGTAAACGAAAAGACCCTATAGGTATCCATGCCTGGTTTCCGCCAACATTACGCCCAACAACCAATACGACAATGAGGAGGAGCATGGTTATCCCATAAATGATGGGAGAGAAGATGCTGAAAAACTTGGCATCCAGCAACAATATAGATAAGCCCAGTATCAGACCGGTGATGATAAAAATTAATTGCTTACCATAATTAGTCGAGAAATTAAAGACTGTCGACTCTTCAGGATTATAGATAGAAGCATAAATATTCACAAAGCCAATGCCGCATAATGCCACATAGATTAAGATGGTAATCCAGTCAACGTTAAAGAAGAACCTGTTGCTGCTTTGCTGATTGATCATTTTAGAGGCGGAATAGGTGTGCTTGTTGTTGTATTATTTGGCGTAACCTGAGCTGGAGCAGGGTTGACAGTTGTCACTGAATCCTTATCTTTTGCTTTTGGTTTAACTTTAGGCTTAGGCGGTTCTGGCAGAATCACTTGTTTCTTCATCCACTCTACCTGAGCAAGTTTATTTTTAGGTAATTGACCTCTTAGATATTGTTCGGCAATATAACTGGCTATTGGTGCAGCATATGTACTGCCATAACCTGCATTCTCTACAATTACGGCAATAGCAATTTTTGGATTGTCTCTTGGGGCAAAACCAATGAACACCGAGTGGTTTTTGCCACGTGGGTTTTGTACTGTACCAGTCTTACCGCACATCAGAATGCCGTCTATCCTGGATTGAATTGCCGTTCCCCATGGTGCATTTACGGCATCCTGCATCCCGTCAATCACTGGCTCAAAGTGTCTGGCCTCCACGTCTACATAATTCTTTTTAACGTACTCCTTCTTAATTACTCTGTTTTTACCGATTGCTTTTACCAGGTGGGGCTTAATGTAGTAACCCCGATTCGCAATAATGGCCATGATATTGGCCATTTGCAATGGAGTAGCATCCATCTCACCTTGTCCAATGGCCAGGGAAATAACCGTACCATAATTCCAGTATTTACTGTATTTGCCAGAGTAATAAGAGGCATCGTATAACCTGCCATTACGTTCAGAAGGAAGGTCTATGCCTAATTTTTCTCCAAGGCCAAATTTTTTGACTTTTTTTTGCCAGGCATCATAAGCCACTCGCTGGTTTGGATATTTACGCTGGGTAATTAGTTGTTGAAACACATAACAAGCGTAAGTATTACAGGATCTGGCCAAGCCTTTTCGCAAGGCGATATTACCATCTACGTGTTCGCATTTTACAGTATGTCCACCTACTTTGAAGTATCCTGGGCAATTAAACGTCGTGTTTGGGTCAATTACACCTTCCTGAAGTCCGAGTAGGGCATCTAAAGGTTTGAAGGATGATCCCGGAGAATAATAACCCTGTATGGGTCTGATATTGAACACCCGATTGGGATTTTTTAACAGCTCCATATAGTTGTTCCCCTGGTTTCTACCTACCATTAGGTTCGGGTCGTAACTTGGGCTGCTTACAAAAGCCAGAATTTCTCCGGATGCAGGCTCTATTGCAACGATACTGCCTACTTTATTACGCATCAATTCCTCTCCAAGCTTTTGTAGCTTGAGGTCTAATGACGAAATTAGTCGGTCTCCGGAAACGGCTGCAGTATCAAATCTTCCTTCAGCATAACTACCTTTTGGAACGTTACGTGCATCATAAAGCATATTTACAACACCTCGCTCACCTCTCAATAAAGTCTCATAAGATTTTTCTACACCCGATTTACCGATGTAATCCCCCGAACGATAATACCCCTCGGAGTTTTGGATGTCAAGCGGAGATACCTCTTTAATATAGCCCAGGAAATGGGCTGCTACACTATCAGGATAATGTCTGATGGTTCTGCTTTGTACGAAGAAGCCAGGAAAGCGGGACAATTGTTCTGATAAGGTCGCGTAAACTTGTATAGAGAGTTGGCGTTCAAAAATACTGGGCTGATATCTTGACTGCGCAGTGGCTTTATTAAAATTTCTCTTAAAACGATCCATGTCGATGTCTATGATTCGACAAAGGGCTGCAGTATCAAATTTTTTAACCTGATTGGGAATGACCATCAGGTCGTACACCGCTTCATTTTGAGCCAGAGGTTTTTCATTTCGATCGAAAATAACCCCACGTGCTGGGAAAGTATAAATCTTACGCAACACATTACTTTCTGCAGAGATGAAGTATTTGTCGGTCGCTACCTGTATATAAAAAAGTGTTCCAAGTAAAATTAAGCCAATAACAATGAATAGTCCCTGTATAGTATATTTCCGATTAAACAGGTTATCCATTAGCGCATTTTTCTATTATAGAATATAAATTCTATCAATACAACAGTAAACAAAGTAAATATAATGCTAAAAAAGCACCTCAACAAGGTGTAAGAAAACTCTGCTAATCTAAAAGTTTCCAGAAAGAAAAGGACCAGATGATGAGCGGTAGTACATAAAAGCGCATAGATGATAAACCACTTAAAGCCCATATTGCCCAATGTAGGTTCGGGTTCGTCAAAACCATCACGGTTCATGGTTACCGAAATAAATAAAATCCTTACAAAGGCTAATGTTACACAGGCTGCGGTATGTACACCAAGTGTATCATAAAAAGCGTCCAACGTTAATCCAGTTACAAAAGCAATAAGATACAAAAGTAGATTGGGTGTTGCAAAAGGAACAAGCAAAAGGAAGATAATGTATACAAATGGGGTGGCCATATTATAGAAACTCAAATTCCTTAGTAAAAGAATTTGAATCAAGAGTAGTACAAACCACCTAACTATATTTACCAATACTAATCTGCTATTCATGCGGTAACTTTGCTTCTAATTCTTTTTGTTCTGCGGCATATTTATCAAGAATAACGTACACATACTGCAAAGTACTGAAATCATTGAAAAGTTTTATTTCTATGGACATGAAATTGTCGCCGGTTGGGACCGCTGTGTTGGTTACTACTCCTACAGGAATACCCGGAGGAAAGGAAGAAAAACCTGAAGTAATGATGGTATCCTTAAGGTTAATCTTAAAGTGATTTGGAATTTCTTTTACAAAGGCTTTTGTGAAATCTGAATTTCCAATACCCCATACCAAAGAGCCGAGTGCATCGCTTTTTTTAATGTTCACACTAATTTTCGTGTCTTTATGCAGTAAAGAGCGGATAGTGGACAGATGTTCAGAAACATCCATTACAAAACCTACAACGCCCTTGCCTGGTGATATTACAGGCATATCTGGTGCAATCCCATCGGCACTTCCTTTATTAATCGTGATGACATTGTTGCGTAGCGTAATAGAGTTTTTGATGACCCGGGCAGATAAATAGGTGTACTGCGGATTATTAAGCGTGTCTTTAACTATAATTTTCTTAGCGCTATCAATATTCTTAAGTGTAAGTAGTTCCGTTTTTAGTTTAGCATTTTCCGCAGCCAGGCTGTCATTTACAGTTCCAAGCGTAAGATATTTTTTTAAAACATTAAGGTTCTGATATACTTCACCAACTACCTCATTGGTAGAGTTTACGGTTACACTGCGCTGATAGGCATTATTTTTTACGGTAAGGACAATGCCAATTGTAAAAAATATAATGAAAAAGAAAAATGCGTTGTATCTGTTTATGAAAATCCAAAGGTTACGCATCTGGTATCGGGGTTATAAGGTTGGGCGTTACGGGTTAATGGGCAACGCCCAAGCTTTTTACTGCATTAAAAATTTAAAACTGCCAATGTTTTTTAGGGCAATACCAGTTCCACGTACTACAGCCCGAAGTGGATCTTCGGCCACATGAACAGGAAGCTTAGTTTTAGCCGCTACACGTTTGTCTAATCCACGAAGTAATGCACCACCACCAGTTAAATAAATACCAGTTTGGTAAATGTCTGCTGATAACTCAGGAGGAGTGATCTCTAAAGCTTTAAGGATTGCCTCTTCGATTTTCGAGATAGATTTATCCAGACAATGTGCAATTTCAGTATAAGAAACTGTGATCTGTTTAGGGACACCAGTCATTAAATCTCTTCCTTGAACTGCAAAATCCGAAGGTGGATCAGCTAATTCAGGTAATGCCGCGCCAACTTCAATTTTAATCTTTTCAGCTGTACGATCACCGATCATGATGTTGTGCTGACGGCGGATGTAGTTTACAATATCCGAGTCAAAGTTATCTCCAGCAACGCGGATAGACTGATCACATACAATACCAGATAAGGCAATTACTGCAATCTCAGTAGTACCACCACCGATATCAATAATCATATTACCCATCGGTTCTTCCACGTCAATACCAATACCTACTGCTGCGGCCATTGGCTCGTGGATTAAGTACACTTCTTTGGCACCAGCAATTTCAGCTGAATCTCTTACTGCACGTTTTTCAACCTCAGTAATGCCTGAAGGAATACAGATCACCATTCTTAACGAAGGGAACATCCAGCCTTTACCACCATTCAGCATACGAATCATCCCTTTAATCATGGCTTCAGCAGCATTAAAGTCTGCAATTACGCCATCTTTCAAAGGTCTTACCGTGCGGATGTTATCATGGGTTTTACCTTCCATTTGCATGGCTTGCCTCCCGATCGCAATAATTTTGTTTGTTTGTCTGTCAAAAGCAACGATTGAAGGTTCATCAACTACTACTTTGTCATTATGTATAATTAAGGTGTTTGCCGTACCTAAATCGATAGCAACCTCCTGTGTAAACCAATTAAATAGACCCATCTATAGGTGATAATTTAAGTATTAATAATTCTATGTACTATATTAATGTAAAACTACGGCTTTTTATTGTATTCGTGGATAAATAAATTAGTGTTTGAAATGTCTAACACCAGTAGTAACCATGGCAATTCCTTTTTCGTTAGCCATATTTATCGAGTCAGCATCTTTAATCGAACCACCTGGTTGTAAAACAGCAGTGATTCCAGCCTCGGCAGCAATTTCAACACAATCCGGGAAAGGGAAAAAAGCATCGGAAGCCATAACAGAACCTTTTAAGTCGAAACCAAAAGCATCAGCTTTAACAATTGCTTGTTTCAAGGCATCAACTCTTGAAGTCTGACCAACACCACTTGATAATAACTGATCATTTTTAACAAAAACGATGGTATTCGATTTGGTATGTTTTACAATTTTATTGGCGAAATATAGGTCTTGTAATTCTTGTGCAGTAGGTACTTTTTCAGTTACTGCAGTCATTTGCTCAGGACCTTCAATAATTAAATCTTTATCCTGCTCAATTACACCGTTTAATAAAGTTTTAAACTGTTTTTTGCTCAGTTCAATTTCGTTACGTTGTAAAATTACTCTGTTCTTTTTAGCACGGAAAAGCTCAACAGCTTCTGGCTGATAAGAAGGGGCGATCAGAACTTCAAAGAATAATTTGTTGATTTCTGTAGCTGTAGCTAAATCAATCTCTCTGTTGGCAATCAATACACCGCCAAATGCCGAAACTGGATCGCATGCAAGTGCAACGTTCCATGCCTCTAAAATGCTTGCTTTTGAAGCTACACCACAAGCATTGGTATGTTTTAAGATCGCAAAAGTTGGTGCCTCAAATTCATCAATTAAAGCAACAGCTGCATCCACATCAACCAAGTTGTTATAAGACAACTCTTTTCCATTTAGTTTAGTAAACATCGCATCAAGATCGCCATAAAATACACCTTGTTGGTGCGGGTTTTCGCCATATCTTAAAGACTGAGCCTGGTTGATGCTATGTTTAAATACGTTTAACGGTTCTTCATTGTTGAAGTAATTGAAGATGGCAGTATCGTAATGAGACGAAGTATGGAATGCTTTTTTAGCAAAAGCTTTACGTTGTGCTAAAGTTGTTTCTCCGTTTTGTGCCTCTAACTGTGCTTGTAAAGTCGAATAATCATCTTTAGAAGCCAGGATTACTACATCATTAAAGTTTTTTGCAGCAGCTCTGATCAAAGAGATACCACCGATGTCTATTTTTTCGATGATGTCTGATTCAGAACCACCAGCTTTAACAGTTTCCTCGAAAGGGTATAAGTCAACAATTACCAAATCAATTTCAGGGATTTCATATTGTGCAATTTGCTCTTGGTCTGAACCAAGTGCTCTGCGGTTTAAAATACCACCAAAAACTTTAGGGTGTAATGTTTTTACTCTTCCACCTAAAATTGATGGGTAACCTGTAAGGTCTTCAACAGCTGTAACGGGAATATTCAGGTCTTTAATAAACTGTTCGGTACCTCCGGTAGAGAATAATTGTACACCCTGCTCGGCAAGTAAGCGAACTAATGGCTCTAAACCATCTTTGTAATAAACTGAAATTAAAGCGTTTTTGATCTTTATAGATTGACTCATTGGAGGAAAAATTTTGAGCCGCAAAGTTACCCGTTTTTCTTTTATTGTCAAATGTTTATTTATGGTATCCTAAACTAGGTTTTGCCCGGCCGAATTGCCGGCTTGGTAGGCTTCGGTATGGGTTCGTGCTGTGTTCTGGAAAAGTGTAAGATTTTTATTATAAAAGTCAATCTATATTCCAAGTATTTGCAGTAAAAGATGGAGTGTAGTTGCTGTATACTTGGACTATACTTGGAGTTTTATACTGCTCAGACCGATCGCTGTCTTATCCGTGTCTTTTACTTTTTTATCTTTTTCAAAATGCTCTCTACCACCTTTGGGTAATGTAGGTGCTCTAATTGTTGACCTTTAAATTTGATCATCTCCAGGTTGTCGTCTTTATCGATGCGATATTTAGCCTGATAAATGTATTCCCCTTCATCATAATGCTCGTTTACATAGTGAATGGTGATGCCGCCTTCCGTTTCTTTGGCTTCCAAAACCGCGTTATGTACGTTGTCGCCATACATACCTTTACCACCAAATTTGGGTAAAATAGCAGGGTGGATATTGACGATGCGACCAGGATATTCGGCGATTAGATTTTTAGGGATTAACCATAAAAATCCTGCAAGTACAATGAGGTCTATTTCCAGGTTTTTTAGCAGGTCGATAATGTTATCTGTCTGATAAAATTCATGTTTGTCAAACACATGAGAAGGAATTTCGAAGTTGTCGGCCCGCTGTAAAACATATGCATCAGGATTATTGGTTAGCACCAAAGCGATTTCAACTTCCGTGCTTCGTTTAAAATGCTCCATTATTTTCTGGGCATTTGATCCTGATCCTGAGGCAAATATGGCGATGCGCTTCTTCATGAGGTTTTCAATTAGTATGATGTTTTTTGCAATAAAGCGATATTAAGCCTCTTTATTCGTCTTCAAAGATAAAAAATAATCACTACCATCTATAATTGTTCGGGCTTTGTAAAAATAGCATGATCTAAGAACATTTTGTGATAAAATAAGTTAATAGATAGGATGGTAGATTTATTATCTTGTTATTTATTGCTTAAATCCCCTAATCATGGAAACAAACCGAAGAGATTTTATTAAAACTACATTGACCGCCTCATTGGCAGTTGCTATAGGTTCCCCAGTTTTGTTAAACGGTGGGGCTGCATTAGCTGCTGTTATTCCTACTGAAGGAACTACGGGCTTTGCTCCTTTGAAGTTTACACAAAAGCCTTTAAAATATGCTTTTAATGCCTTGGAGCCTAATATAGATGCGCTTACCATGGACATTCACTATACTAAGCACCATGCTGCTTATGTTAAAAATGTAAATGATGCAATTGCGGCTGAGAATATACCTTATAAAACAGAGGCGGAATTTTTTAATAATGCTTCGAAGCTTTCGGCCAAAGCACGAAACAATGGTGGTGGGGCATGGAATCATAATTTCTTTTTTGAGACTTTAAAAGCTGGGGCCTCAACTGGACCCGAAGGAAAATTAAAAGATGCTATTGTAAAGTCGTTTGGTTCGGTTGATAAATTTAAAGAACAATTTTCTGCGGCCGCGGCATCACGTTTTGGTTCAGGATGGGCATGGTTGGTTAATGATGAGGGAACTTTAAAGATTTGTTCGACTGCGAATCAGGATAATCCTTTATTTGATAATGCAGAAGTAAAAGGCGTACCTTTGTTGGGACTCGATGTATGGGAGCACGCTTATTATCTTAAGTATCAGAATAAACGCGCTGATTATATCGCGAACTGGTGGAATGTTGTGGATTGGGGTGTAGTGAGCAAAAGGATGTAGTATCGTACCGGAGTCTAAAACCTGCAGAAATTAACTACTGATAATTGAAATAATTGGACAAAAAGCAATTATGTAAAAAATATTTGCATAATGCTTTTGTATATTAAAAACATTAATTCTATATTTGCAGTCCGAAAAACAGAAAGAATAACAGAGCTTGGCTCTAACTATAAAATACTTTAATAACAAAAAATGGCAAATCATAAATCTTCATTAAAAAGAATTAGAGCAAACGCAACTAAACGTTTACGTAACAGATATCAGGCAAAAACAACTCGTACGTTTATCAAAAGATTGCGTGGTGCTGAAGATAAAAAAACTGGATTAGAATTACTTCCTAAAGTAATCTCTATGCTAGATCGTTTAGCCAAAAAGAGTGTTATCCACAAAAACAAAGCAGCTAACAACAAATCTAAGCTGACTAAATTTGTTAATGGCTTAAAATAACAATAGCTTTACAATATTATAGACGGGATATGCATTGCATATCCCGTTTTTTTTTGTCCAAAAAAATCGGAACTTGTAAAGATGAATCCATACCAGGAAAAAATAGGGATAAAAATGTGGGCGGAAGCCGATCGGCCTCGCGAAAAGCTATTGTTGAACGGCAGGAGGCATCTTACAGATGCAGAGCTGATCGCTATCTTAATCGGTTCGGGCAATAGGGACGAAAGCGCGGTGGATTTAAGTAAGCGGATTCTTGGGTTTTATAACAATGATCTGGATGCGCTTGGAAAAGTATCTGTGAAAGATCTTTCGAAGTTTAAAGGAATAGGTGAGGCTAAAGCAATCGCTATAGTGGCCGCGTTGGAGCTTGGAAGGAGAAGAAAAGAGGCTACTGGTCGTGATGTGGTGAAGGTGGTTACATCGACGGATGCGTTTGCTGTGCTGCAGCCTGTTTTTGCTGATCTGAACCATGAAGAATTTTGGATCCTGATCTTGAATCAAGCCAATTATTTAATCGGCAAGCAATTGATTAGTAAAGGTGGAATGGCCGGTACCGTGGCTGATCCAAAAATTATTTTTAAAACGGCACTAGAACATAATGCTGCTTATGTAATCCTGGCGCATAATCATCCATCGGGTAGTTTAAGACCGAGTCAGCAAGATATAAATATTACCAAAAAAATGGTTGAGGCAGGAAGGATGCTGGATTTGCATATACTGGATCACCTGATTGTAACGGATAAATTATTTTATAGTTTTGGTGATGAGGGTTTAATTTAACATTGAAGCTTTAATTTCGCAGTATGAAAACAATGATAAAATTATCTATAGCGATGTTGTTGCTTGCGACAACAGTAGATGCTCAAAGAAAGCCTGCAAACTATATCAATGTAATGAGTTATAACATTCGTTATAACAATGCTCAAGATGGAGAGAATGCCTGGCCTAACAGAAAAGATAATGTAAAAGCCCTGATAAAATATCATGATGCTGATATTTTATGTGTGCAGGAGGCGCTCGCTCTACAAGTTGATCAGTTATCTGAAAATACGAATTATGATAGAGTAGGTGTAGGACGTACGGATGGGAAATTGGAAGGTGAGTTCTCTGCGATCTATTTCGATAAAACAAGGTTTACGAAAAAGGATGGCGGTACATTCTGGTTATCTGAAACCCCAGAAAAACCTTCTAAAGGCTGGGATGCTGCTATATTAAGGGTTTGTACCTGGGTAAAGCTGCATGACAAATGGAATAAGAAAGATTTTATAGTTTTCAATACGCATTATGATCATGTTGGTGTTAAAGCCAGGATTGAGTCGGCTAAGCTGATTAAAAAGAAGATCATGGAAATCGCGCCTACTTTGCCAGTTATTTTTACTGGCGATTTAAATGTTACTCCGGAAACGGAAGCAATAGCTACAATAAAAACCTTTTTAACAGATACTAAAGAGGCAACTATTGAACCTGCTTATGGGCCGGAGGGTACTTTTAATGGATTTAAATTTAATGCGCCCTTAAAAGAAAAAATAGATTACATTTTTGTAAATAAAGGCTTTAATGTGCAGAAGTTTGGCGTGCTTAGCGATAGTAAGAACCTGCACTACCCTTCAGATCACCTGCCGATCATGGCGCGATTGTTCTTTTAATAGTTATTTTTCAAAATTAACTTGTAAGACTTGTCCTTAGCTTTCTGCTTTCAGCATTAAATAATATCTTTGCGTTTTATAGAATTAAGATGAAGATATCATACAATTGGCTAAAACAGTTCATTCATACAGATAAAACACCACAGGAGCTTTCTTTAATATTAACCAATATAGGTTTAGAGGTAGAGAGCCTGGAGACAGTACAGCCTGTTGTAGGTGGCTTGGAAGGACTAGTAATAGGTCATGTATTGAGTTGTGTGCAGCATCCTAATGCTGATCGTTTGCGCGTAACAACCGTTGATGTTGGTGCCGCAGAGCCTATACAGGTTGTTTGTGGAGCACCTAATGTGGCCCAGGGACAAAAAGTTGTGGTTGCAACTGTGGGTACCACGGTTTATCCGAACGAAGGCGAGCCTTTTAAAATCAATAAATCAAAAATAAGAGGAGAAGCATCTGAAGGGATGATTTGTGCTGAAGATGAGATTGGCTTAGGTGTGTCTCACGATGGAATCATGGTACTCCCTGAAGATACTATAGTTGGAACAACTGCAAAAGCTTACTTCAACCTGGAAGATGATTATCTTTTTGAAATTGGCCTTACGCCAAACAGAGCTGATGCTGCATCGCACTTAGGTGTGGCAAGGGATTTAGCGGGTTATTTCCGTACCAATATTCAGATGCCTGATATTTCGGGGTTTAAAACTGATAACGAAAGTCTGCAGATTGATGTGAAGGTTGAAGATGGAGTTGCTTGCCCAAGATACAGTAGTGTTACCATTAGTGGTGTTACAGTTAAGGCTTCACCAGATTGGTTGCAAGATAAATTGAAAGTGATTGGCATCAGGCCGATTAACAATATCGTAGACATTACCAATTATGTATTGCATGATCTTGGTGTTCCTCTTCATGCTTTCGACGCAGATCAGATTAAAGGTGGGCAAGTCCGCGTTAAGAAATGTGCAGAAGGAACTCCTTTTATAACACTTGATGGTGTAGAGCGTAAGCTTTCGTCAGAAGACTTGATGATCTGCAATGCAGAAGAACCGATGTGTATTGCCGGTGTATTTGGCGGTAAAAACTCAGGTGTAAGTGAGACGACAACTAATATATTTTTAGAGAGTGCTTACTTTAATGCCGTATCGGTTCGTAAAACTTCGAAAAGACATGGATTGAAGACTGATGCTTCGTTCAGATTTGAGCGTGGTACTGATCCTGATATGACTGTTACTGCGTTAAAGCGTGCAGCCTTATTGATTGCAGAGCTTGGTGCTGGAAAGATCGCTTCACAAGTGTCTGATATTTATCCAAATCCAGTACAACCTTTTGATGTTGAAGTAAACTATCAAAATATCAACAGGTTAATTGGAACTGAAATCGCCGCTGAGGAGATTAAAGCCATCATTGTAGCCTTAGGCATTGCTGTTACTGCAGAAACTGCTGAGGGGTTAAGCTTAAAGGTGCCAGCGTTTAAAGTAGATGTAACACGTGAGTGCGACATTACGGAAGAAGTGCTGCGGATTTATGGTTATAACAATATCGAAATTCCGAATAAAATTAATGCTTCTTTATCTTATAGTTCGAAACCTGATAAAGAACAAACTCAGCATGTGATTGCTGATATGCTTACAGCTAATGGTTATTTAGAGATCTGGTGCAATTCGTTAACGAAAGGTGCTTATTCGAAAATACCTGAAGAAGCAGTTCAGATTTTAAACCCATTAAGTTCTGACTTGAATGTAATGCGTCAGGAGTTATTGATGCCGGCTTTAGAAAGTGTTGCTTATAACCAAAACAGAAAGACTCCTGATATTAAGTTTTATGAGTTTGGTAAGACTTATCACCTGATCAACGAAAAGTACGTAGAGCGTCCGCGCTTATTGGTTATGCTTTCGGGAAGTAACCAGTCGGAGCAATGGAATCAAAAACAAGTGCCGGTTAGTTTTTATCATTTAAAGGCGGTAGTTGATGCAATTGTAGGTAGATTGGGGATTACCAGCTATCAATCTGATGAGTTGAAAGATGAAAGTTTTGCTTTCGGATTGAAATACTTTAGAGGTGATAAGGTAATCGTAAGCTTTGGCGCTGCAACTGCGGCTGATAAAAAGAAAACTGATGTGGATAAAGATGTTTATTATGCTGACTTTGATTGGGCTTTGTTGCTTGATATGGTGAGAAAGAACAAAATTATCAATAAGGAAGTTCCTAAATATCCTGCTGTAAGAAGAGATTTGTCTATGTTGGTTGATACCAATGTAACTTTTGAGGAATTGAAAACTGTTGCTTTTAAAGCAGAGAAGAAACTGATTAAAAATATACAGGTATTTGATGTGTATGTAGGTGATAAATTACCTGAGGGTAAAAAATCATATGCACTGAACTTTACCATACAGGATGAGGAGCAAACCTTAACCGATAAGCAAATTGATGCCGTTATGCAAAAGATTATTCATAACTTAGCACAAACAGTAAAAGCAGAAATTAGAAAATAAGAAATAAAAAATACTATTCATGTCATCAGTTGCAGATCAATTAACCTCCGTATTGCAGAAAACAGCTCGTTTAATAGAGCTTTGTGGTGCATTACAAGAAGAAAATGAGCTGCTAAAGCTGGAAAACGAATCGGTAAAAGTTGCGTTTGATGCGTCAAAAACCAAGAATGCAGACCTGGAAGAAAAGTTAAGGGTTTTGAAATTGGCGAAAAGTATTGAAGGTACAAGTGAAAAGACACTTGATATAAAGCAAAAAATTAACGATTTTGTGCGTGAAATAGATAAGTGTGTTGTATTGCTTAAAAAATAAGGAATACCTGAAAGTGAAACAAAGCTAAGAAATGGGAGAAATCTCGATAAAAATAACTATTTCCGACCGTATCTACCCCTTAAAGGTAAGTACTGAAGAGGAAGAAATTGTAAGGCGAGCAGCCAAGATTATTAATGAGCGCATAAAGGACTATCAAGAAAATTATGCGGTTAGGGATAAGCAGGATTTGCTTTCTATGGCAGTATTGCATTATGCAACAGCAGTATTGCGTGTAGAAAACAAGGTCCAGAATCAGGACACTGCAGTTGCCGAGAAGGTGGAGGAATTGGATAGTTTATTAAACGGATTTTTTTCGAAATAAGTACGTTCTTTGCATAAGTTAAGATTAGCACGAAGATATAGCCGCAGCTACGTTTTTGAGTTTCACTATTTTTAAAACTTAACACTTCAATATTTATAGGATTAAGAGGGTGTATTTCATCTACATTTATGTACCTGAAAATGACTTAAATCCTAATTATAATTCGTTGAGGTTTTTAAAATTTGGGGCTTATTAAATTTAGTTGCGGTTTTTTTTTGAAACAAACATGGGTACGTTAAACATGGCGGATAGCTGCTCATTAATAAAATATAAGTAATCAGATAGGATTTACATCCCGGAGGGGTTGAAAGCGATCAAAAGGATTGTATCTGATTAAACAATAAATACAAATAGAGAATGGAAATATTAGGAATAATAGGATATGTACTGGCCGGCCTCGTAATCGGCGTTCTGGTAGGGCGTTTCCTACTAAGAAGCCTGCTGAAAACGCAGGAGATTGCGGCCCAGACCAAAGTAAAAAAGATGCTTAAGGATGCGGAGAGTAAAGCCGAAATCTTGAAGAAAGACAGATTATTAGAAGCAAAAGAAAAGTTTTTGCAATTGAAATCTGAACACGAGCAGGAAGTAAATAGTAAAAACAACCAAATCAACCAGCGTGAAAACGCAATTAAACAAAAAGAGCAAAGCATCAATCAGCGTTTAGAAAATTTCAACCGTAAGGAGCAAGAAATTGATAACCATAAGAAAAATCTGGAAAAACAAACTGATCTTGCGATAAAGAAACAAGAAGAGGTTGATGTTTTAAAGAATCAACATGTTAAACAATTGGAAACTATTGCTGGCCTAAGTGCTGATGAAGCAAAAAACCAATTGGTAGAAAGCATGAAACAGGAAGCTCGTACTCAAGCAATGATCCAGGTAAAGGATATCGTGGATGAAGCTAAGCTTACTGCAACTAAAGAGGCTAAAAAGGTGGTAATTCAAACTATACAGCGTACTGCTGTTGAAGCTGCCATCGAAAATACAGTTTCTATCTTCCATATTGAAAGTGATGAAATAAAAGGTCGTGTTATTGGTCGTGAGGGACGTAATATCCGTGCGCTGGAAGCAGCAACCGGTATTGAGATCATTGTTGATGATACCCCTGAAGCTATTATTTTATCGGGTTTTGACCCGGTAAGAAGAGAAATTGCGCGTTTGGCTTTACACCGTTTGGTAACAGATGGAAGGATTCACCCTGCACGTATTGAAGAGGTTGTTGCTAAAACCAAGAAACAGATCGAAGATGAGATTGTAGAGATTGGTGAGCGTACCGTAATAGATCTTGGTATTCACGGTCTACACCCAGAGTTAATCAGAATGGTTGGACGTATGCGTTACCGTTCGTCTTATGGTCAGAACTTATTACATCACTCACGTGAGGTAGCTAATTTCTGTGCTACAATGGCTGCAGAACTAGGTTTGAATGCTAAAATGGCTAAACGTGCCGGATTGTTACATGATATTGGTAAAGTGCCTGATGATAATCCTGAATTGCCTCACGCAATTTTAGGTATGCAACTGGCTGAAAAATATAAAGAGCATCCAGAAATTTGCAATGCCATTGGAGCGCACCATGATGAGATAGAAATGACTTCGATGATCTCGCCAATTGTACAGGCTTGTGATGCGATATCAGGTGCACGTCCGGGAGCCCGCCGTGAGGTTGTCGAAAGCTATATCAAACGTTTAAAGGAATTAGAAGAGCTTGCGCTTTCTTATCCTGGAGTAGAGAAGACCTTTGCGATCCAGGCAGGTAGAGAGTTACGCGTAGTTGTAGAGAGTGAAAGAGTAACGGATCAGCAAGCTGAATTGTTAGCTGCAGACATCTCTAACCGCATACAAACTGAAATGACTTATCCGGGACAGATTAAAGTTACTGTGATCAGAGAAACCAGATCAGTTTCATTTGCGAAATAAAGAGCAACAACGTTGTTATATTTGAGAAAAGCGATAGATTATTCTATCGCTTTTTTTATTTTTACCTGGTAATTAAACATAGACATGAAGAAGGAGCAAAGTAAAGTGATTAAGGCAGAACCTAAGAAAGCAGTAGACGTGCTTTTTGATAAATATGCAGAGAGTCACCAAAATCACACTAATAAACTTATTCACTGGATTTGTGTTCCTTTAATTGTGTTTAGTTTACTTGGCCTGGTATGGGCCATTCCATTTCCTCATCTTGAGTTTTTAGGGAAGTATAATGGCTTTCTAAACTGGGCATCTTTTCTGATTGCCCTTTCTTTATACTATTACTTTACCTTATCGCCTGTATTGTCATTTCTGATGCTATGGGTAGTTAGTCTGATGAGTTACTTTATCGTCCAGTTGGAGTATTGGCAAGCATCTGGTGGACCTGCATTCTGGTTGGTCTGCGTAGTGATTTTTGTGCTGGCCTGGATAGGGCAATTTGTAGGTCATAAAATCGAAGGAAAGAAGCCTTCATTTTTAGAAGATGTTAAGTTCTTGTTAATCGGCCCAATTTGGTTATTACACTTTATTTGTAAAAAAGTTGGGCTAAGATATTGATCCTAATAGCACTTAACATAGAATTAACACGTTGGTAAACGAATGGTAATTTAGCGCTAACATAGGGCTAACATTGTGGTAATAGCTTTGCTGGAAATTAATATACGGCAAAATTGAAATCACAACTAAACCTTAAGAAAGCTATAATTACTGTATTATTCGTAATTATCAGCGCGGCAGTATTTGCACAAACGGGAAAAATTTCAGGTAAAGTATCTGATAAGAAGACGGGTGAAACACTGATCGGTGTAACAGTAAAAATCAAGGGAACTACTAAAGGTTCGTCAACTGATGTTGAAGGACGCTATGTTATCGGGGCGTTAGCTGCTGGTAAGTATACTATTGAAGCTTCTTACGTAGGCTATACAACTAAAAACATTACAGATGTAGAGGTTAAAGATGGTTCTTCAACGGTAGTTGATCTCGTAATGGACGATTCAAACGATCAAAAACTGAATGAAGTTGTCATTACTGCGAGTGTAAAGAAAGAATCTATCAATACTTTATATGCGAATCAGAAATCAAGTATTAGTATTTCGAGTGGTATTTCTGCAGAGTTAATCAGGAAAAGTCCTGATCGTAATACATCTGAGGTATTGAAACGCGTAAGTGGTGCAAGCATTCAGGATAATAAGTTTATTATTGTACGCGGTTTGTCTGACAGATATAACTCTGCAATGTTGAATAATGCGGTATTACCGAATACTGAGGTAGATAAAAAAGCATTTTCATTCGATATTTTACCATCTAACCTGATTGATGCGATTGTTGTTAACAAAACAGCATCAGCTGATATACCAGGTGATTTTTCTGGTGGTGTTGTACAGGTGACCACTAAGGACTTTCCTGATAATCCATTTTTAAATTTTTCTCTAGGAACATCTTATAATACCCAGTCTGCATTCAAAGATTTTCAGAAAGCTTCAGGAAGTAAAAATGGTACTTTTGGATCCTACAACAAAGACAGAAATATTCCAGCTTCTTTTCCATCAAGAGCCGAGTACCTCGCATTACCGATAGAAGGACGTGTTGCTTTATCAAAGCAATTCGCTAACAATTGGGGATATGAAAATGTGAAATCTATTTTGGGCCCTGCATTTCAAGCAAATTATGGTACAACAAAAGTATTTAAAGATGATAGCCGATTCGGTACAGTTTTATCTCTTTCATACAGATATGACGAACGATTAAAGAAAAGCGATCAAAAAGCATATACTGGTGAAGCTTTAGGTGATCAGTTTAGTGATAATATTTATAACTACAATACCAATATTGGTGCCTTGGCTAATTTTGCATACTCATGGGGAACCAATAAAATAGCCTTAAAAAACATATACAATAGAGTATTAGAAAATCAATTCATTTCACGAGAAGGTATTGATGATTCACAATCTAAGTTTTTAAGAACTGCGGATTATATTTTGCAAAGATCTTTAATTTCGAATCAGTTGAGTGGTAATCATGTTTTATCAGCAGAAAGCAAGATCAAATTAGATTGGAATTTGAATTTCGCTAATACGAATAGGAAAGAGCCTGGTTTCAAAAGAATGGAGTATGAGCAGGACGGGAGCAATAGTGGTTATACAATTGCAAGTGTACCTTCATCGGGACAAGCTGATCCTAATTTAGGTGGTAATTTCAATTCTAAATTAAACGAGAACTTATATGGTGGGTCATTAGATATTACGGTTCCAGTAAAATGGTTCCATGATAACAATAAAATCAAATTTGGTTATTTTGGTCAATATAGAAAGCGTGATTTTGCTGCAAGGGTACTCGGATTTGTAAGAAATGGCGCATTTGATAATTCATTACTGAACTTACCTCAAGATCAAATCTTTGCTTCTTCAAATATCAGAGAGAATGGATTCGTATTGAGTGATATCACCAACGGTACCGATGCTTATGATGCTAATTCATTCTTGAATGCTGGTTATGTTATGTTTGATGGATACCTTACCGAGAAGTTAAGACTTGGTATAGGAGCAAGATTTGAATCTTATAATCAAAAGTTAAACAGTATTGATAACTCATCTAATCCTTTGGCTTTAGATACGACGTATGTGAACGTATTGCCGTCAGCTAACTTAATCTACAATTTAACAGAGAAAGCAAATATCCGTTTGTCTGCATCACAAACTGTAGGTAGACCAGAATTTAGGGAGATTGCACCTTTTAGTTTCTATGATTTTAATAAAAACGCTACGGTTCTTGGTAATCCAAAATTGAAGCAATCAAAAACTACAAACTTTGATTTAGGATACGCAGTTTATCCATCTTCAGGGCAAGTATTTTCAGTTTCTGCTTTCTATAAAGAATTTGAATTGCCAATTGAACAAACTTTACAGATTGGTACGTCAGGAAGAACCTTCGGATATACCAATTCAAAATCGGCAACCTTATATGGTGTTGAAATGGAATTCAGAAGGCCCCTTGATTTTATTGCTGAAGAATTGAGCAACATCACTTTTAGTACCAATGCATCTTACATGAAATCTGAAGTGAAGGTAGCTAAAACGATCAACAAGACAGGGATACGTCCTTTGCAAGGTCAGTCACCTTATTTGATTAATGCGGGGTTAATGTATAACTCAAAAAAGGAAAATTCAACAGGCGTAAGCTTACTGTTCAATAGAATAGGAAAACGCATTTGGGCAGTTGGAAACGTTCAGGATCCGGATATCTACGAGAATCCAAGAAACGTTCTTGATTTACAATTGTCTCAAAAGTTTGCGAAATCAAGAGCAGAGCTAAAATTGAACTATAGTGATATCTTAAATAATAAAGCTATCTATTATCAGAAAGTAAAAGGCTCGGACCCTAATGCCTCCTTTGATGCCAAAAAGGATAATATCAATATTTCAGACCGTTTTGGTTCTACTTTCAGCTTAACCTTCTCTTACAAAATCAAATAGAGTTCACACTAAATTAACTTAACTATTACAGTTTGTTAATTGGTTTTTAACACTGTAATAATATCACAAGAATATTTTTGTATAAATAAATTATGGAGATGAAAAACAAATTAAACCTAAGTCTTATAGCTGTATTAATGGCAGGTACCTCAGTACTTACCAGTTGCTCGAAAAATGACGATGTTGTTGAAGAGCCAACAGCTCCTGTTGAATCTAATGAAGTTTTGGCAGAATCATTCTTTGATAAAGTAGCCTACAGAGGTGCTATGGGTACATCTGACTGGACTGCGAACTGGACAAACTTTAGTCCAAAAACTACAGTTTATGGCGCAGCTACAGAGACGTTATCGGGCACGATATCTGCAAACAGAACGTTAGATGCTTCTAAAGTATATTTATTGCAAGGATTTGTTTATGTAGCTAGTGGTGTTACTTTAACAATTCCAGCAGGAACCGTAATTAGAGGTGACCAAGGTTCAAAAGGTACACTTACAGTAGTAAAAGGCGGTAAATTAATTGCTGAAGGTACTGCGACTAATCCAATTGTGTTTACTTCAAATAAAGCGGTGGGTGATAGAAATCCTGGTGACTGGGGTGGTATTATCTTATTAGGTAAATCATTAAATAATAATCCAGGTGGCGACGGTATTATTGAGGGCGGTATAGATGAGGCTCAGGCCCATCACGGTGGTACTGATGCTGCTGATAATTCTGGTACTTTAAAATATGTACGTATTGAGTTCCCTGGTATTGCTTATGTTCAGAATAACGAGATCAATGGTCTTACTTTGGGTTCTGTAGGTAGCGGAACTACGATTGACTATGTTCAGGTAGCTTACAGTGGTGATGATTCTTATGAATTTTTTGGAGGTACAGTAAATGCTAAACACCTTGTGTCTACTGCTAATATTGACGATGCCTTTGACTTTGATAATGGTTACTCTGGAAAATTACAGTTCTTGATTGCTCAACGTGATCCTGCTTTGTCTGATGCTCAAGGTCAATCTAACGGTATTGAATCTGATAACTCTAATACTCAGTTTACTTCAACTCCTAGAACGCGTCCAGCAATCTCTAATATGACCATTATCGGTCCTGGAACAACTGCTGATCTTAAGCATGAATATGCAAACCTTTGGAGAAAAGGTTCGAAAATGATCTTGGCTAACTCAATCTTTATTAACTCGAGATATGGAATTGATATTCGTGATAAAGAAACTGGTGATGCATTGACCGATGGTTCTTCGTTAATCAAAAATAACATTTATCAATCTTTAACACTTGATAAGGAGGTTGTGGCTGATGGAACTACACCTTCATTCGCAAGTGCAACGTTACTGAGAACATATCTTACTTCTAAGGGAAATACGTTTGTTGATGCAACGGCCGCTGCTGCTTTATTAAACTCTCCTTTTGCACTTACATCAACTCCTAACTTTACTTTAAAAGCTGGGTCAGTTGCTGCAACTGGAGCTACATTCTAGTAGTAAGATTTAATCATATATTTTATGGAACCCCTTTAGGTGTAAAGCTTAAAGGGGTTTTGTGTTTACTTATGGACTGGTTCATAAGCATAAACTATTTTATAGGGTATATTTTTAAGATTTGCTGAGATCTGTCCAATATTTAAGTTCTCCTTTTGGGGCGTAGGCTCGCAGAAAGAATAGGTTTTTCCTTTGTATAAGATGGGCTGTCCTATTGGCTTATCAAATTGTACCGCCATAGTGATGTGAGTAGGATAGAGCAGTGCAATCATTGGCAGGTTATAAATCTCTTTTACGAGGAAAAAAAACAATGCTGCCCTGTCATCACAATCACTATACTTAGAAAACAAAGTTTCTTCAGGGGAGAGTCGTTTTTCTTTGCCAAAGTTTTTGTCATCATCTTCATATAAAAATGCATAGCGGGTAAAACGCATCAGATAATCTATACCCTTCTTCTGATTCATTCCGTTTAAGTTCTTTTTTAATAAGGGGATTAGAGATCCATAAGTTTCTTTGCTTAATGGGATGTTAAAATAGGATTCGAAATCAACCACCGGATAGTTGGCAAAGATCGCTTCGACGTCTGAATTGAGTTTGATATTGAAGTGATAGGTTTTATGTTTATAGTTGAACTGCACTTGTTTTTCGTAATAGTCTTCGGGTTTAAAATCGGGCATCCGGGTTACTTTATAAGAAAAGGCTCCTTTTGCTTCAGGGATGCTTATCATCTCCTGTGCCGGAACTTTGTTTAAGTCGGCATAGGCATAATCGTGACGATTTAAACACATGTACTTTTTATGCTGATAGTTGACAAACGGTATATCGGAGATATCTTCATCATTATATACATAAAATATCATTCTGTTATCCGCCAGCGTTAGTCGCGCATCGTAACCTGATTTGCCCAGAAAAAACCATTTGTAAAAAGTATAGCGCTCGTAGTTTTCTTTTTTCGGACTGATGGCTTGCGCTGTTTTTCTGATCAACTGGTAATAGAGCCAGTCGTTTAATTCATGTGCTTTTTTATAGGCTAGTAGTTTATCTAGGATTGTGTTGTATTTGCCCTGGTTTACCTTGTCGTAGTAGGCTATGACCGCTAGTTTAGACAGCGTGGTGTCATTACCCACAATGATAGAAGAGTCTACCTCAATATTAAATGTGTCATTATAAAACTCGAAGCTGATGTTATACCCTTTGGGCTGACCATAGGATTGTTCCATGATCAGAAGCAGGCAGAGTGTACCGAATATTTTGAGCAAACGGTTCATGGCTATTTAATATTATATTCATATTAAATATACATATAATTAACATTAGTTGTGTGTTAAGCTTTCAGCCTTATTTGTTTTTGGAAAGGTTAGTGTTTAACAATTGCTTAACAGTATCCTCATGGATCAATCGATGTTGATCTGTTTTTCGGCCAATATTTATTCTTGCTTTTGTGTATTAGTTGATTGCGTTTTTATGCGTTTTTGTTTAGGTTGATTTGCAGGTATTTGCGATTGTTAACAATATAAATTACATTTAGTTATTGTGATGTTTGTCTGAATTTCAACAAAATGATAATTATGTTAAAAAAGCGCTACTTTCTCTTCCTTTTATTTATATTCTTTTCTAGTAGAATGCAGGCTTATGCGGCTTTGGATACTGTATTGGTTAAGAAAATTAAAGCTATTGCTGAAAATGTAGCAAAAATTGAAGTCCCTGATCAGAGGACGGATATATTTAATTTTGAAATTACTGGAGATGATATTCCCCTTTTGGAATTGGAGACTACGTTGCCCAAAGGTGAGGAAGCTTTGAAAGTAGCTTTGAAAACAGCGGGTTTAAAGGTTTCTATAATTACTCGCTTGCTACCAGCTGCAGATTTGCAAGGTCAGACCTATGGTGTTGTGTGTTTGTCTGTAGCAAATAACAGAAAAAATCCTGCACACCCCGCTGAAATGGTTACGCAAATGATTCTGGGTACTCCTGTTCAAATTTTGAAAAAACAAAGAGGATATTCCTTGGTCAGGTCGCCAGACAGGTATATTTCTTGGGTAGAGACGGATGCGCTGGCCCTGATGGATGTAAATGCCTTCGAACAGTGGCACCAGGCGGAAAAACTGGTTTATACAGATGATTATGGCTCTGCTTATAGTAAACCGGATCTGAAATCACAACGGGTATCTGATCTGGTAAAAGGAAACCTGTTGAAGCTGGTAGGCAAAGAAAAGAGATTTTATAAAATCGCTTATCCTGATGGACGAACAGCCTATATCCCTGTAAAATCGGCTCAAAATTATAAGCAATGGCTTTCAAGGCCTAACCCTGATGCAGCACAGATCCTGGCCACTGCCAAAACGTTGATTGGTACACCTTACCTCTGGGGTGGCACGTCCGTGAAAGGTGTAGACTGCAGCGGTTTTACCAAAACCTGTTTTTTTCTGAATGGGATTATTTTGCCCCGGGATGCTTCGCAACAAGCCTTGATTGGTGAGCCTGTGGATATTTATGAAGGAGATTCAGTTAGTTTGATCAAATGCCTTAAGAACTTGAAGGCAGGAGATTTGCTGTTTTTTGCAGCTGCAAAGGGCAAGTCTGCCAATCCAAGGGTTACACATACAGCAATTTATATGGAAGATGGGCAATTTATTCAATCTGCCGGTATGGTCCGAATCAATAGCTTAGTACCTTCTGCTCCAGATTATTCATTTGGTCAGTCGCCCACACTAGTGGGGGCAAGGCGTATACTGAATGGTATAGGAACAACCCAAATTACGCGTATCGATCAACACGAATTATATACAATCATTAAAAATGAACAATAGAAGAGACTTTTTGAAATCGACCACTTTGTTGGCTGGGACCACCTTTGTTTTAGGAACTTCTCAATTGCTTGTTAGTGCAAGTGAACAGTTTGGAGGGCGGGGGAAGCTAAAACTCCGTTTTAAGCCATACACGCTAAATCTAAACCATGTATTTACTTTGGCTACCAGTTCAAGGTCAACCACTCCGGTTGTGCTTACGGAAATTGAGTATGACGGGATTATCGGTTATGGGGAAGCTTCGATGCCTCCTTATCTGGGCGAGTCTCATGAGACTGTTATGAGGTTTTTGTCGAAAGTAAACTTGTCTACTTTTGATGATCCTTTTGAAATGGAGAATATCCTCGATTATGTAGATCATCTCGAAATTGGTAATAAAGCGGCTAAGGCATCTGTGGATATCGCCCTGCATGATCTGGTAGGAAAAATTATGAAGCAACCTTGGTATAAGATCTGGGGTTATGATCCTTCCAAAACCCCAAATACGTCTTATACTATTGGCATAGATACACCAGAAATGGTCCGTAAAAAGGTGAAAGAAGCAGATCCTTATAAGATACTAAAGGTGAAGCTTGGGCGGGATACAGATAAAATGATGATTAAAACTATCCGGGAAGTTACGGATAAACCTTTATGTGTAGATATCAATCAGGGTTGGAAAGACAGGGCTTTTGCGTTAGAAATGGCGAATTGGCTGCATGAAAAGGGAGTGGTATTTATAGAGCAGGCTATGCCAAAGGAGCAAATAGACGATAATGCCTGGTTAACAGAACACAGTCCAATCCCCACTATTGGTGATGAGTCCGTACAGCGGCTTGGGGATGTAGTTAGGGCTCATAAAGTATACAATGGGATCAATATTAAGCTGATGAAATGTACCGGGATGCGGGAAGCACATAAAATGCTGGAACTTGGCCGTGCGCTCGACATGAAGATCATGATTGGCTGTATGACAGAAACATCCTGTGCTATTTCAGCAGCTTCGCAGCTGGCACCTATGGTAGATTGGGCGGACCTCGACGGGGCATTGCTGATTGGCAATGATGTGTATAAGGGGATGGAAGTGATCAATGGAAAAGTAACGTTGAATGATCAGCCGGGGCTGGGACTCAAGAAAATAAAATCTTACTAATACTCAATGTAAAACTAAAACCAAACATTATGAACAAAACCATTACTTTACTCATTTTACTGCTTGCTTTTTCTGTTGCTGTATGGGCGCAGGAAAGGGATATTAGCGGTAAAGTTACCACTTCTGATGATGGCCAGGCTATTCCAGGAGTAAGTGTAACCGTTAAAGGAACCAGCAGAGGGACATCTACAACTGTAAATGGAACTTATGTGATCAAGGCATCAACAGGTTCCGTATTGTTATTTCGTTCCATCGGCTACTTGCCAAAAGAGGTTGTTGTAGGTACACAATCCTTAATCAGTGTTTCTTTAAGCCAGGATGATCAGAATTTAACAGAAGTGGTCGTTACCGCATTGGGCATTAAGCGTAGTGAGAAATCGCTGGGTTATGCTACCCAGGCTTTAAAAGGAAGTGACCTTACCCTAACCAAAGAACAAAATGTAATTGGATCATTGGCCGGCAAAATTGCAGGTGTACAGGTTACTGGTTCGTCTGGTGCCAGCATGGGCGGAACACAGAAGATTAAGATCAGAAGTGTAAATTCTGTAACCGGCAGCGGGCAACCTTTAATGGTGGTGGATGGAACCCCAATTTCTCAAACTAACTTTAGTGGCGACGCTAACGGCGTGGATTATGGGAATACTTCTCAGGATATTAATCCGGAAGACATAGAGAGTGTTAATGTTTTAAAAGGGCCAGCAGCATCAGCGCTGTACGGGCTTAGAGGTCAGTATGGTGTGATCATGATCACCACTAAAAAAGGTGCTAAAGGACCTAAAAAAGTAGAGGTTAGTGTAAATTCAGCTTTTACCATCGACAAAGCGGGCAACTTCATGCCTTTACAGAATATCTATGGAGTGGGTAACAACCAAACTTTTCTGACTTTGGCGAATGGACAGAAGTATGTAAACGGAAATGACGAGAGCTGGGGGCCAATGATGGATGGAACTCCTGTTCGGATGTTTTATAGTTTTTATCCTCTGGACCCTGATTTTGGTAAGTTAACGCCATTTGTACCTCAGCCAGACAATATTAAAGATTTTTTTGAAACTGGATATAACCTTAACAATGGGATTTCGATAACTGGAGGTGGAGAAAATTCTAATTTCCGAATGAGTTACAACAATGCCTACATCAATGGTATTATTCCAAATACCTGGTTGAAAAGGAATAACCTGAGTTTAAGTTCTTCGCTTGATCTCACTCCAAAACTGACTGTTGGTGCCAATGTTAATTATGCCAATAATTCAGGACAACGTCCAACTCAAGGTTATCAGGGGTCATATACAGGTGCAAATCAATGGTTTCAGCGAAATATAGATATTAACAGATTGAGGAATTATCGGTATTCAGACGGAAGAATCCTGAATTGGAATGTAAACCCGAATACAACTACAGGCCTCATCACTAACAACAGACCCAGCGATTGGAATAATCCATTCTTTGATGCTTATGAAGTGTTAAACAATGACAATCGCAACCGTTTGTTTGGTGATGTCAATGTGAGTTATCAGTTGTTACCTGAATTAAAATTAAGTGGTTTTCTTCGTTCAGATATGTATACCCAAAATATAACGCATAAAGAGGCCGAGGGGGGAAGAAATTTAAGTGGGTATAAAATAGCTAACTACCAGGGGACAGATAACAATTACGAATTACTCGCACAGTATGCTAAAAAGTGGAATGATTTGTCTTTTAACTTGAATGTGGGCGGGAATATTTATAATTCGAAGTACACCAAGACCGAAGATGCAACCGTAGGAGGGCTTTCTGCTCCTGATGCCTATACGATGGCAGCTTCAGTAGACCGTCCAAGTAGTATTTCTTACTTGAGCCGGAAAAGTACTAGAAGTGCCTATGCAATGGCTTCTGTTGGTTACAAGGATACTTATTTTTTGGATGCTTCTTTACGGAACGATAATTCCTCGGCTTTACCCAAAAATAATAATTCTTATTGGTACTCTTCAGTTTCTGGAAGCTTTATTTTCAGCCAGCTAATGCCTTCAGATATCTTGTCTTATGGTAAATTCAGGGCAAGTTATGCTGTTGCGGGAGCCGATCTGGATTCTTATCAGATTTTACCGGTTTATGGTTTTGGCGGGGTGTATGCACCACAAACGGGTTCTATAAATACCCTTTATGTGCCTGATAAACTATTAAACCCTGATCTGAAACCTTCTTTTGGGCGTTCTATTGAGGTTGGTGCAGATCTAAAGTTCTTCAAGAACCGCATAGGCTTAGACCTGACCTGGTACCAGCAACGGAATGAGAATCAGGTGATCAATCTTGCCGTTTCAGGGGCGAGTGGCTCTGAGAAAATGGTTGTCAATGCTGGATTGATTCAAAATCGTGGGATAGAGCTTAGTTTAACAGCGAGGACCGTTCAATCGAAATTTTTTAACTGGGATATGGCTTTTAACTTTGCCAAAAACAAGAACCAGATCAAGGAAATATACGGTAATATAGAAGTTTACCAGTTGGACGTTAATACCTATTCAAGCCAGAGTATTTATTTGAATTCTAGTCTGGGAGAGACTTTTGGAAACCTGGTTGGTCCGGGTTATATAAAAGATCCTGCAACAGGGAAGGTTTTTTTGGGAGCTGATAATATGCCTCTTTTCACTGTTGCAAAGGATTTTGGAAGTGTACTACCACAATATACTGGCGGGTTGAGGAATACCTTCAAGATCTGGAAATTTGATCTTGCTGCAATGATTGACTTTCAAAAAGGAGGTCAGTTCTTTAGCTGGAGTAAAATGCTCTCTGCAAAATCTGGTCAGGCAGAAGAAACTGCTCTGTTCAATGATAAGGGATTCAATGTTCGTGATGCTGTAGCAAATGGTGGTGGTGTTAAGGTTAATGGAATCTCCTCTATTACAGGCCAAGAGGTTACTGCTTATGTAGATGCGAGAACTTATTACAGAACCAATCTGGGCACCCGGATCTATGACGAATGGATATATGATGCCTCTTATATAAAAATGAGGGAAATCAGTCTGGGCTATAATTTTGATGAGCAATTTTTGAAAAAAACGCCAATTAAATCTTTAAAAGTTTCGTTGATCGCACGTAATCCTTTTATGATCTGGCAAAAAGCACCAAAAGGAGTAGATCCTTCAGAACTTTCTTCAGGGAGCGCTTCTATTAGTTGGATAGAAAAAGGTGAATTACAGACGGTGCGTTCTTATGGTGTGAACCTGAATTTAACATTTTAAAATTTACGACATGAAACATATATATAAAGTTGTATGCATCTCTTTATTTGGTGCTGCCTTGATGAGCAGCTGTAATAAATTTGATGACTCGATCAATATAGATCCAAATAGTCCAACTAAAGCCGGGACACAACTGATTGGTAATGCGGAGCTATTTCTGGCCAACATGAGCTCATCACCCTATGGTGTGCATTATCCTCAGTATCTTTCTAATACTTCTTTTACGGATAACTCGCGATATGTAACCACCAATTTCAATTTCTATAGCTTGTATTATGAGCCTTTACAGAATTTGCAGGATTTGATTAATAATCCACAACTGAACGCGAATGAAGGCCCGATAGTTAATCAGATTGCTGTGGCCAAAATATTAAAAGCCTATTTTTTCTGGCATATTACAGACAGATGGGGCGATGTACCTTTCACTCAGGCTTTGATGGGGAGAGCTAATTTAACACCGGCGTATGATAAACAATCGATAATTTACGATGGGATGTTTAAATTACTGGATGAAGCCAACGCCGCTTTTGTGCCTGGAAATATCAAAAATGATATTGTTTATGGTGGTGATGTAACGAGATGGAAGAAATTAGGGAATACCATCCATTTGTTAATGGCCTTAAGGTTATCGAAGGTAGATGCAGCTAAAGGTAAAGCAGAATTTCTAAAAGCTCAAGCCAACGGAATCATGACCGCTAATACAGATAATTTGGCTTATCCTCACCTTGCAAATAAGGATAATGAGAATTACTGGTATAACTCTTTCACCCAGCTAGGCCGAAATTGGTTTGCTGTGAGTAAGCCGATTGTAGATTATATGAAACCGCTTGATGACCCAAGATTGCCGGTTTATGCAAATAAAAATGGCGCAGGGAATTATGTTGGTTTGGATTATGGTCTTCCAGGTTCAGTAACCGTTGTAATTAACAACTTTTCACTTCTTGGTGATGCGATACGTCAACAAAATTCGCCCGTATACTTGGTTACTTACGCTCAGGCGTTATTTGCGCTGGCAGAAGCAGCCAAAATTACCTGGATTGCGGGAGGAGATGCTGTTGCTAAAACTAATTATGATCGGGCTATTGAATATTCTATTCGTCAGTGGAATAAAGATGATATTTCTGGTTTACCATTGCTGATGTCGCATCCTGAGGTTCAGTATGATCCTGTCGATGCTTTGAAGAAAATTGGTTATCAGCGTTGGGTTCACCTGTTTATGCATGGTTATGAGGGTTGGGCAGAGTGGAGAAGAACTGGATTTCCTTTATTGAGTCCTGCGCCTAACAATAATAATACCCCTATTCCAAGGAGAGAAGGGTATCCAACACAGGAACGTGCAAATAATACAGTTAATTATAACGCTGCAGTTGCCGCTTTGCCATATGGGGGAGCGGACGACCTGAATGCACGGGTATGGTGGGATAAGCCTTAAGTCCTTATAATTTTTATCATAATTGATAATTAACAAGCTCTTAACATCATGACCTTACTTTTGTGACATAAATATTTGGTTAGTATTTATAAAGTTTAGGTTTAGTTGATAACAAAAAGCCACGATGGATGTCGTGGCTTTTTGGTTTAAAAATTCTTTCCAACTTTCTCTAGCATTTCCGGTGGGATATTCTGCATATCAACTACTAAAAAGCCATCCAGACAATCAGAAAACTTAGGATCTATATTGAAGCAAATGATTTTTGCATTCAGGTTCATATATTGTCTAAGTAGCACAGGAATCTTGATGTGTGAATTTTCAATGTCAGAAATCAAACTATCCAGATCTTTTAGGGATTCACTACTTTCTATAAGCAGATCTTTATCAATGGCGGATAGATCCGCTTTAAACTTGTTTTTCGGCTTTACATAATGTGCCAATTCGTAATCGAAATGGTTTTTGGTGATGTAATCGACAATCAGCGATTTAGAGAACTTAGAAAAGTTATTGCTGATGCTTACCGGTCCAAACATATATCTGTACTGCGGATTATCCAATAAGTATTTTAAAATACCTTTCCATAATAAGAATAGGGGTAATGGTTTTTGCTGATACTCTTTTCTAATCCATGAGCGACCGAGCTCTATACCTTTTCTTAGCAAAGGATAAAATGGCTCTTTAATTTTAAACAACTCCGAAAGGTAAAAACCTCTACGGCCCATGGTGTTTAATATCTCATCCCCTTTACCAATACGGTAGGCGCCTACAATATTTTGTAGTTCCTTATCCCATATAAATAAGTGACTATAATAAATGTCGTAATTATCGAGGTCTATCTTTTTGTTTGTTCCTTCACCAACCTCTCTAAAAGTAATTTCCCTTAGGCGGCCTATTTCTCTTAAAACATTTGGAATAGCTACTGTAGGAGCGATGTACACTTCATAGTTTTTTTCCTGCCATACCCTAAAGCCTTCCAGTTCCTCAATCTCCTGAACAATTAAGTTGCGGTCTGTTTCTTCGATAACAGGCTCCGGTTTTTTCTTAATCTTGAAAAGGTTAATTGGATTGAACATTTTTTTCTCTTCTTCCAATCCTGTACCCAATGCATAAGTGCGGGCGCGTAAAAAGTCGAGTAGTTTGTTGGTGTTGTTCCGGTAAGAGATGTCTTGGATGTTAATTGGTTTGCCTATCCTAACCTTTATTTTAAGTCCTTGTTTGTTTAAAAACTCGGATGGCAATTTAGCCGTTCTCAGCGTAGGATGGATAAAACTCAGGATGTTAAACAATACGCCATTGTTGCCATGGAAGTAAATAGGAACAACAGGTACTTTTGCCCTGGCGATTAATTTACCCACAACAGGGTGCCATATACGGTCGGTAATTTCCTGTTTATCTAAGCTAAAGGTAGAAACCTCGCCAGCAGGGAAGATTCCAATAGGGGTTCCACTTTGCAATAAGTCGAACGTTGCTTTTAATCCGCTTATGCTGGAGGTGTGCTGAACGTTTTCGAAAGGGTTTACTGCGACAAAGAATTCACTAAGGTTCGGGATTTTTTTAAGGATAAAATTAACCATCACCTTGGCCTCAGGCCTTACGGTACATAATAATTTAACGAGGGCCAGTCCTTCAATACCGCCGTAAGGATGATTGGCTATGGCAATAAAACCGCCTGTTTTAGGTATGCTTTTAAGGTCATCTTCATCAAAATCGATGCTTACACCTATTGTTTCTAATATTTTGTCAACAAACTCGAGGCCGTTAAAGTGTTCATTTTGAGAAAAAACTTTGTTGATGTCATTTAGTTTCATCATCTCCATGAGTAAAGCTGCTAAACCCGGTACACCTAACTTATCTATCTTAGTGGCCTTTGCAAACTCTTTAGTAGTTATAATCTTCATTTAATTTGGATTAATGAATTGTAAAGCAAGTTCAAAAATAAGATTTATATTTTTAAAGCGCGTTACGAGCTAGAAATATAAGCAATTTACTATTGGTATAATCGTGTTTAAAATGGTGTGTTATACACACGTTTGAGGGGGTGTGAACTTATTCCAGTATGCAAATTCATAAAAAGATAACAATTTAATAAATGTGATTGACTATGGACTGTGGTTAGTATTGACGAACTTGATTAAATTAGCTGATGAAGAAATGGTTAGCGGTTTATTTTGGATTTACCAGGCGGGAATTTAATGGAGTAATGGCACTTATAGTCTTGATGGTGCTAATCATGAGCTTTCCTTATCTATACGGTTTAATAAAAGAGGAGGAGCATGTAACAGAGGCCGAGCTGCAAGCCGTTTTAGCATTGGCCTTGTTAGAAAAGCAAAGCCTGAGCCATACAAAGGAGTATCGTTTTGAACGGCCTACAGTTAAAAGGAAAGTCAGCTTATTTCCTTTTGATCCAAATACTATCGGGGTAGAGGAATGGAAAAAACTAGGGCTATCAGAAAAACAAGCGGGGGCCATTTTAAAGTACAAGGCAAAAGGTGGTCAATTTAGAAAGAAGGAAGACTTGCGCAAAATGTACACGATAAGCGAACAAATGTATCAACGGTTGGAGCCTTATATCAGGATTGTGGATGATTTGGAAAGCAATCTAGCACTTAAGACGAAGACCTATACTAAGGAAGTATATAAAAAGGCTTTGCCAGTTTTAATTGAAGTTAATGGCGCTGATACAATAGCACTTGATCAAATAAAGGGAATTGGGATGACTTTTGCCAACCGCATCGTTAAATATAGAGAGCGTTTAGGGGGCTTTTATAAGAAGGAGCAATTGAGGGAAGTATTTGGCCTGGATTCGGTAAAGTACGAGGAGATTAAAGATCAGGTTATTGTGGATGTGACTAAACTAAAAAGGATAAATGTGAATACTGCAGAATTAGCCGATTTTAAAAATCACCCTTATATTAGGTACAAGCAGGTAAATGCACTGATACAATATAGAAAACAGCATGGAAATTATAGTAATATTGCAGACTTAAATAAAGTAGCTATTTTAAATCAGGAAACAATTAACCGTTTGGCTGCTTATCTTGAATTTTAATCATGATTGAATCAAAAATAAAATCAACTGTACGTGATGTAAATGATTTTCCTAAGGCTGGAATTGTTTTTAAAGACATCACTCCCATATTAAAAGATCCTCAACTGTGTATGGAGATTACCAAAGCATTGGCCGAACAGCTTAAAGATCTTGGAATAGATGTAGTAGCCGGTATTGAAAGTAGAGGTTTTCTATTTGGACCAGTGTTGGCACAGCTTTTAAATGTTCCTTTTGTGCCGATCAGGAAAGCTGGCAAGCTACCTTATAAAACAGTGCAGCAGTCGTACGAATTGGAATACGGAACGGCAACGATAGAGCTGCATGAAGATGCATTGGTTACCGGGCAAAAAGTATTGATACATGATGATTTGTTAGCCACCGGGGGGACGGTTGTTGCAGCATCTAAATTGGTTATGCAATTGGGGGCTGAGGTTGCAGGTTATTCTTTCATTATCGCCCTGGATTTCTTAAACGGAAGAGTCAGACTAGCGCCTTATAGCAAGGAGATTTTCTCGCTTGCATCCTATTAAAATATTGCTGATTTATTGTTTTTTGTGGCTTCTTGTTCCGGAATGCAAGATTTTTGAAAAAAAAATATAATAAAACTTTTGTCCTTATTTATTTGTCTAAAATGATAGGGTAAGGTTAATGAACTAAATACCATTTCGTTCTATCTTTAGGCGAATTTTTAACTGGTGATGCTGTTGTTTTATTTGTTTATCATTGCTCAAATTCAAACAATAAAATATGTTAGAAACGATGGATAATTCTGTGGGATACAACTTTAGTATCTCAGAAAATCAGGAGATGATCAGGAGCATGGTAAAAGATTTTGCCGAGAAGAATATCAGACCAAAATTAATGGAATGGGACGAGGCACAACATTTCCCTGTCGAAGTTTTTAAGCAATTGGGCGAACTGGGCTTAATGGGCGTATTGGTTCCTGAAACTTATGGTGGATCAGGTTTTGGCTATCAGGAATATGTAGATGTAATTGTAGAAGTTGCAAAAGTTTGTGGTTCTATTGGTTTATCGGTTGCAGCACATAATTCTTTATGTACCGGACATATTCTGGCCTTCGGAAATGAGGAGCAAAAACAGAAATGGTTACCTAAGCTAGCCAGTGCCGAATGGATCGGTGCATGGGGTTTAACTGAAGCCAATACTGGATCGGATGCTTTGCGGATGATGACGACAGCAACATTGGATGGTGATGAGTATGTTATCAACGGAGCAAAAAACTGGATTACACACGGTAAAAGTGGTGATGTTGCGGTAGTGATGGTACGTACTGGTGAAAAAGGAGAAGCCAAAGGTATTTCTGCGATCGTAGTTGAACGTGGTACGCCAGGTTTTTCGGCCGGTAAAAAAGAAAATAAACTAGGCATGAGAGCCTCGGAAACGACAGAGATGATTTTTGACAATTGCCGTGTTCCTAAAGAAAATCTTTTAGGAAATGTGGGAGAAGGATTTAAACAGGCCATGAAGGTATTGGACGGTGGAAGGATCTCTATTGCAGCCTTGGCTCTTGGTATCGCTAAGGGTGCTTATGAGGCAGCTGTTGCTTATTCTAAAGAACGTCATCAGTTTGGCCAGCCAATCGCTAGTTTTCAGGGGATAAGTTTTAAACTTGCGGATATGGCTACGGAGATTGAGGCTGCCGATTTGTTGATCAGACAGGCTGCTGATTTAAAAAATCGCGGTTTACCTATGACCAAGGAGTCGGCTATGGCCAAATACTTTGCATCAGAAGTTTGTGTAAGATGCGCTACTGAGGCGGTACAGATTTTTGGAGGCTATGGCTACACCAAAGATTTTCCGGTTGAGAAGTTCTATCGCGATAGCAAATTGTGTACAATAGGAGAGGGGACCTCCGAAATTCAAAAAATAGTTATCGCACGTGAAGTGTTGAAGGACTAATGATCTCCATTTAAAAGACTATTCTAACCAAATATAAAACTGGTAAATCCGGCCCATCGAAAGATAGCCGGATTTATTTATTTTATGGAGATGATTTTATCCACTACAAATGGGCTATAGCCTCTCCATGGTAAACGATTTACATATTCCTTATAGTGCAGTTCGAAGGTTTTTCCGCTATTTAGCATCATTTTCTCTGCAATAGCATTGTCTGTTACCGAAAACTCAAACTCATTCGATTGTATAGCTCCAGGCTGTCCAGTGCGGAACCCTGTTTGGATGAGTTTGCCCTCGTATGTTTTAAAGATGTATCCTTTTTTCACTACATAATTAAGTTGTCCGGCTTTAACACCTTCTCCAAATACAAAATAGTAGCTGTAGTAAAAGAAGCCACCAAGGCCAATGATTACGACAGCAAGGATAATGTAGATTGTTTTTTTAGATTTCATAGATATGATTATTGGTGATTAAAGGTAATTAAATAACAGGTTAGGTTTAAGTACTGATTTATTAATAATTAAATATAATATATTGTTTTGATTATCAAATGAAAGCTCTATCTTTGCAGTCCTAAAAACAACGAGAGGAGGTATTTTACGTTATGATCATTATTAATATTAAAGACGGCGAATCATTAGATAAGGCGTTAAAACGTTTCAAAAAGAAGTTTGAAAAAACTGGCGTTTTGAGAGAATTGCGTAGCCGCCAAGCTTATGAGAAAAAATCTGTAGCTCGTCGTACACTAGTGAAACACGCTATTTACAAGCAAAATATGCAACTTGAAGGAACAATCTAGTTCTATAGAGTTTAATATGATATTAAAGCGCCATCGATTACTCGGTGGCGCTTTTTTTTTTTTATGTTTCAATACGGGTTAAATGCCATTTTTGTAGTCTACTCATCAATTCTTCCAGTTTAAAGGGTTTACGGATATAGTCGTTCATCCCTGCATTTATACAGGTTTCTTCGTCGTCAGTCATTACATTAGCCGTTAGCGCAATAATGACAGGTTGCTTTTTAAGTGTTTTGCGAATGATCTGGGTGGCTTCCAGTCCATCCATGACCGGCATCTGTATGTCCATTAAAATAATCTCATACTCTTTTTGCTTAACAGCTTCAAGCGCCTCTTGTCCATTTTTAACCAAATCCGGTTCGTAGCCCATTTTATGCAGAATATTAAGAATCACATGTTGGTTCATTTGATTGTCCTCTGCTATGAGTATGGCGAATGGGAACTTCTTGCTAAAGTTTGTTGTCAATTTATTCGGAATCAGTTTTTCATCCTGAAAGCGCATCTGTCTGTTGAGGTTTCCTATATAAGCGGTTATGGTAAACGAAAATGTAGAACCAAGGTCAGGCTTGCTTTTTACCCAGATCTGTCCCCCCATTAGGGCGACTAGTTTTTCCGAGATGGCGAGGCCTAGTCCGGTACCCCCATATTTTCGTGTGGTAGAAGAGTCTATCTGGGAGAATGCTTTGAATAATCGATTTAATTTGTCTTCTGGTATACCAATTCCGGTATCCCTTATATCAAATCTTAATGTGATTTGTTCATTTGGTCCGGTATTTTCTAAGTGAACGATTACGCAAACTTCCCCTTGCTCTGTAAATTTCATTGCGTTACCTACCAGATTGGTTAAAATCTGTTTCAGTCTTAAATGATCTCCAACAATCTGTAGGGGCACATTTTCCTGGATGTCATAAATAAGAACTAAATGGGTTTGTGCTGCTTTACTGGTGAAAATATAAAGGACATCCTCAATTAAACGACGTAAATCAAATTCCTCACTTTCGAGTTCGAGATTTCCTGATTCGATTTTTGAAAAATCCAGAATATCGTTGATCACATTGATCAGCGTTTCTCCACAGATGTTGATTGTTTCGTTGAACATTCGCTGCTCTTCTGTTAAAGTCGTTTCACCTAATAGGGCAGACATCCCAATTACCCCATTCATTGGTGTGCGAATTTCATGGCTCATTGTGGCTAGAAATATGCTCTTTGCCTGGCTAGCCTGATCGGCATCCTGGCGGGCTCTTTCCAATTCCAGATTAAATTTTCTTAATTGCTGATTCGATTTATCGAGGGCTTCTTCATTTTGCTTGCGTATTGTGCTATATTTTTCCAGCTGATAAGCCCATAATCCACAGATAAAGAATATTACCGAGGAGAGGAGGAGGTGGCTGAGGAGAGTTTGGAGATCAATGTAGTTCTGATTGCTGAAATAAATTTCAGTGAAGCCGATGTTCTGAAGGTGGCTGAAGATGGTATGGTGAAGCACCACAATAATTAATAGAGGGATCTGCAATTTCCATTTCTGATAGGTTATGAGCAAGGCACTACCAATAAAAGCAAAAAAGTGCATCTCAAACATTCCATGCATCTGGTAGATAAACTGGGCCATAAAAATGCCTAATATGATGCTTAAAACATATTGATATATGGTTGAGTTAGGTAAGGCTATTTTTGCCGAATAGTAGGCGAGTAAGGAAGTCCCACCAACTCCAAATGCAATTAACCAGGTGTCATAGTATGAGGCGACTAAAAGTCCTACTAAAAAGAAACAAATCAGAAAGTAATTCATTAACCGATCTGATCTTTCTTTAACTTCAGAAAAGAAAGTCTGGTTATTGGAGGCATTAATGTCTTTATTCATATTTGATTTGTATTATTTTGTGCAATTCGGAAATTGGTAACCGTAAGCTTGCAGTGCAATCCATTTCTTCATTTAGTTTTGTCGTTATATGCTTTAAATGCAACGATGAACGCTTAGTTTAAAATCTCTTAAATAAGATTCTAAATGTGAAATTAAATTAGGTAATATTTTATCAAAAAGTGTAAGAATTAATTGTATTGATTTGTAGTATTCTTTTTAATTATAGTTAAGACTGGGGAATGATTTGAAAATTAATAGGTTAACTTGTGCTATCGCCTTTTTTTGTTGATTAGTTTAAAGTTTATGTTAAAATAAACACAAAAAGTTGAACTATGTTTTGTAACTTGACTTAACGAGCATGTAAAAATTTTCTATGACTGTTGAGCAATTTTTAACCTATCTGCAGCACGAGAAGAGATATTCTTCACATACCATCCTGTCTTACCAAACAGATTTGATTCAGTTTGAAGATTTTATAGGAAAAACATTCGACTTACCTTTAGTTGAGGTTAAGCACGTGCATGTAAGAGATTTTATGGTTTTCTTGATGGACAATAACGTTGGGGAAAACTCTGTCGGTAGAAAATTATCTACACTACGCAGTTTTTATAAGTTTTTGTTGCGCCAGAATTTCATATCGGCCAGTCCAATGACACTGGTTAAGGCGCCTAAAGTGCCTAAAAAACTACCCGTATTTATAGATGATGCAAAATTAGATTTGTTGCTGGACTCTGATGAGTTTTTTGACGATAGTTTCTCTTCAGTAAGGGATAGGTTGATCATCGAAACATTTTTTGGCACAGGGATGCGTTTGGCTGAGTTGCTATCGCTGAAAGAAGAAGATATCAATTTTTATGATTCAACGATCCGGGTAATGGGGAAAAGGAATAAGGAGCGCATTATTCCAATTAGTAAAATATTGGTGGAACAATTGAAAGAATATGTCGCGCTTAAAACATTACAAAATTTTGATAACAAAATGGGAGGCTTAATCGTTACTAATAAAGGAAATGAAGCTTACCCTGAGTTTATCAGGAGGATTGTTCAGCGTTATTTGACTTATATATCCACTCAAGATAAAAAAAGCCCGCACGTATTGCGTCACTCCTATGCTACGAGTCTGCTAAATAGGGGAGCTGATTTAAATGCAATAAAAGAGTTATTAGGACATGCCAGTTTAGCTGCTACGCAGGTTTACACGCATAATTCAGTAGAGAGATTAAAAACAATATATAAACAGGCCCATCCAAAGGCGTAAAAAAGGAGGAAAATATGAAAATTACAGTTCAATCGATCCATTTCAATGCAGACCAGAAGTTGTTAGATTTTATCCAGAAAAAAGTCGATAAGCTAGATCAATTTTTTGATCAAATCATTAGCGGGGAAGTTTATTTAAAATTAGAGAATGTAGATGACGAGGCCAATAAGATAAGTGAGGTTAAACTTATCGTACCAGGGGGTACTATGTTTGCAAAAGAGCAATGTAAATCCTTTGAAGAGGCGACAGATTTGGCTATTGAATCATTAAGAAAGCAAATTACTAAACATAAAGATAAGACGAGAATTAAGTTGAGTGAACACAAGGTTCTCTTGAATGCGAATGAAGTATCTGATTATTAGGTATATATTTTTTAGGTTTTTGATATGAAATTGGCAGATTTACTTCTGCCAATTTTTTTTTGAAAATAATTTTGCATCGTATTAAAATTCTTGTAGATTTGCATTCCCATTCAGAGAGGGCGTAGGCCTAACAAGAAAGAGGGATGTTCTGTGAAAGATTAATATTGTAGAAAGCATTGCTTGATTTGTAAGTAATGTGATATATAAGCCTCCTTAGCTCAGCTGGTAGAGCAACTGACTTGTAATCAGTAGGTCATTGGTTCGATTCCGATA
>RCUH01000157.1_pt1 | contig 101049 bp, 108 predicted proteins | sample 2166191 | NCBI WGS metagenome assembly RCUH01 (sample SAMN09932848, study PRJNA488358) | compost metagenome | feature: garden; material: soil; isolation source: compost soil in an enriched community after 214 h of incubation | place: Germany: Experimental Botanical Garden Goettingen | collected...
CCGGCGCCCGCGTCGACTTCGTGCCCGAAGGCCTGGAAGCGACCCAGATCATGGTTCTGGCCGGCGATCCCGCCGCTGCCTTCGGCCAGGCCGCCAGTTCGGCCTACGTCGCCCGCGACACTGGCGGCGGCTACGACTTCGTCAACGCCATGTTCTCCTTCAACGGCCGTCTGCGCCGCCAGCACTTCTGGATCAGCTGGCTGATCCTGCTGGGCGTCAGCGTCGTCACGAGCTGGATCCCGCTGATCGGCGTTCTGATCTCGATCGCAATGATCTGGCCCAATGTCGCCATCATGGTGAAGCGCCTGCACGACATGGGCAAAACAGGCTGGTTCGCGGTCGTTCCCTATGTCGCCACCGTCATCGGCTTCATCATGATCATCAGCGCCGTCGGCATGGCGATCTTCACCAACCCCCAGGCCTTCGAGAGCGAAGACCCCACGGTCGCCCTGTCCATGCTCGGCTCGATGATGGGCGGCTTCGCCGTCATGGGCCTCGTCGGCCTCGCCTTCCTGCTCTGGATCGGCATCACCGACAGCCAGCGCGGCGACAACAAGTTCGGCCCCAACCCCAAGGGCGAATAATCGACCAAAGGGCGCTCCTCGGAGCGCCCTTTTTTCTTGGTGGCTATCGCTCAGCGCACGGCGCCTCTCTGCTTGAGCCACGCTTTTTGAGGCTATCGCTCCGCGCACGGCGCCTCGCTGCTTGAGCCACGCGAGTTTGAGACTATCGCTCGGCGCCGCTACATCCTTCGCGCGCCCAGGGCCGTCGCCCGCGCCAGCATCCGCGCGATCTGCGCCTCGGACCGCAGCAAGCCCTGCGCCCCGCCGTCCACGCTGACATTGACCGTCACCCCGACCCCGCCGCCCATCGGCTCGATGCTGCCCGCGCCCGCCGGTCGAAACACCTCCGGCCCGCGCTCGCCGACCAGATAGGCCCCGCCGCCCAGCACCGGCCCGCCCTCGGCCCGCGCCCCGCCGAAACTGTTCATCACCGCCGAGATCGCGTCCGACAGGCCTCCGCCGCGCCCGGCGCCCGCCGCCGCATTGACCGCGCTAAGAACCGCCCGCGCCAGTTCGGCCAGCGTCACCTCCCCGTCCGCCGCCGCCCGCGTCAGCGACCGCGTCAGGCTCTCGCCCGCCCGCCCGAACGCCTCCTCGATCGACGCCGCCGCCCGCTCCGCCGGCTCCCTAAGGGCCTCCAGCGCCGCCGCCGCCTCCGCCGCCTTCACCGGCACGGCGTCGATCCCGTCCGGCCTGAAACTATCGGTCATCTCAACTTTCCTCCCCATTTCATGGGGAGGGGGACCACGAAGTGGTGGAGGGGGCGACGCCGCCCTCTCCCGACGTCCCGCCGCCCCCTCCGTCTCGTCGCCTTACGGCGCCGATCCACCTCCCCATGAAATGGGGAGGAAAACACACATCAATCCGGCCACAACGCCGCCATCCGCTCCATCTCGCCGCGCCCCAGGGGCGCCGCCTCAGCCGGCCCCGCCGTTAGCATCCGCCACTCTTTCAGCGACAGCCGCCAGAACCCCTCCGGCCCCACGCCCATCCGCGCCGCCGCCTGCATCATCTCGCTCCATTGCCGCTCTTGGGGCGTCATCAGGCAGCCGCCGTAAACGCCTTCGCCACCGCCTCCGCCGCCTCGCGCGGATCAACCGCAGCCCCCGCCAGCCCGTCCGCCAGCGCCCCCTCGCCCCCGCCGCGCAGCAGGGCCGCCAGCACCACCATCAGATCCCGCGCCGACAAGGCCCGCATCCGCTCGGCCAGCGCCGCCATCCCGGCCACGCCCAGTCCCGTCTCGATCTCGGCCAGAGCCCCCAGCGTCAGACACAGCCGCCGCTCCGCCCCCGCCAGCACCGCCGTCGCCTCGCCCCGCACGCCATTCACCATCACAGCGCCTCGAAACTGATCTCGCCCGCGCTCGCCAAACTCAACGCAAAGCTCGCCTCCCCCTCATGCTCGCCGGCGTATTCCAGCGCCGCCACCAGGAAGGCCCCCTCCAGCACGCCGAAGTCCGGCACGATCAGCCGCCACGTCTTCGCCGCCTGCTCAAAGAAGGCTTCGCGGATCAGGGCGTCGGACGCCGCATCGCGGAAGATCCCCTGCCCTGACACCGCCGCCGACTTCACCCCGGCCCCCGCCAGCAGCTCGCGCCACCGCCCGGCGCTGTCGCCGTCGGTGGCGTCCACCGTCTTGGCGTTCAGCGAAATCGTCCGCGCCCTCAAGCCCGCCACCGTCGTAAAGACGCCAGCGGCGCCCTCGATCTTCAGCAAGATGTCCTTGCCGCGTTGCGCCGTCATGTTTCCCTCTTTCCTCCCCATCCCTGATGGGGAGGGGGACCACGTAGTGGTGGAGGGGGCGACACCGCCGTTGGCCGTCGCGCCGCCCCCTCCGTCTCATCGCCTCACGGCGCCGATCCACCTCCCCATCCGCTTCGCGCACAGGGAGGAAAGCCTTCCTCAAACCTCTTCCGTCACGGCCCGCAGCCGCATCACCCCCCAGGCTCGCTTCAGATCCGCGCTGCGGAACACATCGGTAAAGGTCACGCCCAGGCTGACCGCCCTCACCCCGTCGGCCTCTACGGCGGCATCCGCTACCCGCGCCCGTACCGCCGCCGCCACCGCCCGCGCCTCCTCCATGCCGTTGAACCGACTGGCGCAGGTCAGGGTCAGCCTATGCTCGACCCCGCCGCCGTCGGCGTTCAGCCCCCGGCTCTCGCCCTTGCCGATCAGCAGATGCGGAAACGCGGGCCCCTCCGGCGGCTGGTCCCAGACCCTTGCCGGATCGCCCAGCAGCGCCTGCAAGGCCGCGTCGCCCTTCAGCCAGGCGATCAACGCCCTCACCAGCGCCCCCTCATGATCCCTCATCGCGCCCGCTCCAGGTTCAGCCGCACGCGCCCCGCCGCCTTGGGATCGGCCTCAAGGCCCACGACGCCCCAATCCGCCCCGCCAAAGCGCACTACCAGCCCCTCGGCCAGACGCGGATCGGCCCGCACCGTGGCGCTCAGCGTCTCCACCCCGCGCGTCACGCCCGCTTCCGTCCGCTCGCGCCGTCGTCGCGCGCCGAGGCTCAGCCACAGCGACCCGACCGGCTCATAGCTGAGGACCCGCCCGCCATAGGGCGTCTCCGCCTCCACCGCCCGCACCAGGCTCGCGATCACCTTCAAAGCCGCACCACGCGATAAGGCGCGATCCACCCCTCGACCGGCGCGACGCTCATCTCGCCCTCGCCCCGCTCATAGGCCCGCAGCACCAGCATCATCACCGCCAGCCGCAACGGCGCCGCCGAGGTCGAGGTCAGGCTCAACCCGACCTCCCCCTCGACCCGCGCCCTCGCCGCCTCGATCAGGGTCTGGATCAGCCCGTCCTCCGCCTCATGCTCGACGCGCAGAAACAGCTTCGCCTCCGTGAGGCTCACGGGTGCGCTCATGCTAAAATCTCCAATGTTCGGACGCGCCACTTTCCTCCCCATTCCATGGGGAGGGGGACCACGTAGTGGTGGAGGGGGCGACGCAAACGTCAGCCCTCGAGTCGCCCCCTCCGTCACGTCGCTATCGCGACGCGCCACCTCCCCATTCGCTCCGCAAACAGGGAGGAAAGTCATCAGCCCCTTACGAGGCCGCGAACTTCATCAGCTTGATCGCATCAAAGTTCTGCACCCCGCCGCCGACGCGCTTGGTCGTGTAGAACAGCACATAGGGCTTGGCTGAATAGGGGTCGCGCAGCACCCGCACCCCCGCACGATCCACGATCAGATAGCCGCGCGAGAAGTCGCCGAACGCGATCGACAGACTGTTGGCCGCCACGTCCGGCATGGTCTCGATCTCGGTGACCGGATAGCCCAGCAGCGACGCCGTCTCGCCCGGCCGCGTCGCCGGCGACCAGACATAGTTCCCGTCCGCGTCCTTGAACTTGCGTACCGCCGAGACCGTGCGTCGGTTCATGACAAAGCGCCCGTTCGGCCGATACTGGGCCTTGGGCGCATAGATCAGGTCGATCAGCTTGTCCGCGGGACTGGTCGAGGCGAAGGCCCCCGCCGCCCCCGACGCCACCGTGCCGATCTGGCCCCAGGTCTGCGTGCCTTCGGTCGCCGTGGCGTAGGCCAGGAAGCCCTTGGGCTTGTTGACCCCGTCGCCGCTGACAAAGGCCGCCGTCTCCTGCGCCGCAAAGGCGTCCTCGACCTCGGCCGCCAGCCATTCGTCCAGGTCGATCAGGGCGTCGTCCAGCAGGCTCTGCGTCGCCGCCGGACAGGCGTAGAGATCGGCCGACGAGAACTCCAGCAGGCTCAAGGTCGCCGGGTCCGTCTCGGGTCGTGCCGCCGTCTCGGCCACCCAGCCCGCCGTCACGCCCGCCGTCGACACCGGCTTGCGGAACACGCCCGAACCGACCGTGCGCACCGTGGCGATCTCGCGCATCGGACTGCCCGCCATCAGGCGTCGCTCGATGGCCCGCTCCGTCTCCGGCGGCACGACATAGCCCGCCGAGTTCGACGCCGACGACAGCCCCGCCTTCAGCTCCAGACCATGCGCCTGACCCGACTTCATATAGCCGTCCCACGCCGCCTTGGCCTCCGGCGCCGCCACCACGACCGGCGCCTCAGCACCCAACATCGGACGACGGCTCTCGCTCAACGCGCGATCCAGACGCGCCTGCGCCCCCGCCACCGCCTGATCGATGCGCGCCACCTTCTCCTCCAGCAGCGCATCGGCCGACGCCTTCTTCTCGATCTCGTCCAGACGGGCGTCGTTCGCCCCTTTGAACGCCTCGAACGCCGCCATCATCTCATGCAGGGCGGCGCGCGCCTCGGGCGATGCCGAGGCGGTCTTGGTCTCTTTCATGCTCTCTCCGGTGTTTGCGCCCGTCCTCCGGTGCGCCGTCATCCGGGCCTGACAGCCCGAAACCTCACTACGAGGCGATTGCCTCCTCACCGAACCGTGCTACGGCTCAGCAAAATCTCTGGGGAACCTCAAGCCATGCTCGGCCTGTCAATCGCGCTATCGGGCGCGCTTCTCATGCAGTCGCAGACGCCAACGCCAACCGACGATCTCACGCCAGCCCAGGTCGAGCAGGTCGTGCCCCTGCTGATGCAGACGTTCGAGACGTTCGGTTCGTGCGAACAGTTCTTTCCGCCCGAAGTTGCTCAACAATTCCGTGCCCAGCTCGCCGCTCCAAAAGACGCCGACGTTGCCACGCTGATGGTCCTGGGCCTGCTTGAAGAGGCCTACGAGCGTGGCCAAGAGTCGCCGGAAGCAGAGACCCTGACCAGAGAAGAATGCTCTACCGCCCTTAAAAACCTGCAGGCGACCGCCACCGATATCCAAAGCACCGCCGACTAACCCATGCCCGCCCCGATCTTCACCCTCGCCGACCTCTGGCCCAGCCTGTGGCAGCCCCTCGCGCTGGCCCTCTTCCTCGCCCTGTTTCCACCCGGCGTCTTCTCCCATCAGAAACCCGTCAAGACGCCCCGCTGGCGGCTCGCCGGCGGCGTCTTCGTTATCGTCTTCTGCCTCAGCGTCCCCGCCTCGCTCGTGAAGGAGGCCTTCCAGCGCGGCGCCGTCGCCGCCGGATCGGACCACCCCGTCCTGATCGGCTACGCCGCCGGCTTCGCCATCCTGCTCCCGACCCTGGCCGTCCTCTTCATCCTGCTGCGCCGCCTCCGCTCACGACCGACCTGAACCGCGCCCCCGGCAGCATGGGGAAAGTCACCAGCGACACCTCCCACAACTCCACCGCGCTCAGCACCCGCAAGCGCCCGTCGCGCCGCGCCTTCGCCGCGCGGAACCCGATGGACAGCCCGTCCAGCGCCCCCGCCCGCGTCAGGGCCTGGGCGTAGCGCGCCTCGGCCGACCAGTCGCAGATGCGCCCGCGCACCCGCAAGCCGCGCTCGTCCTCGACCATCTCGTCCCAGACCCCGACCACGGCCCGGCTCTCGTGCTGATGCAGCATCCGCACCCCCACCGCGCCGGTCTTCCCCAGGCTGTCGGCAAAGGCGCCCTTGGCCACCACGTCCCCGTTCAGGTCCGCCGCGCCCGACAGCGAGGCATAGCCTTCGATCCAGACCACGCCCTTCTCCCTCCCCTTCATGGGGAGGGTGGCCGAGCCGACAGGCGAGGTCGGGTGGGGGCGCTGTGGCGAGCCAGGCGCCGCCCCCTTCACTTCCAGCCCGCCCCACCCGGTCGCCGCTTCGCGCCGACCACCCTCCCCATCAAGGGGAGGGAGAAAACTGCGCTGCATCACTTCCCCTCCAGCCGACGCTCGATCCGATCCACCGTCGCCCGCACCGCCTCGCCCTGGGCCTCCACGCGCGCCAGCCGCTCGGCCACCAGCCTCTGCTCGCCCACCCTCTGCTCCAGCGTCGCAATCCGCGCCGCCGCCCCGCCGGCCCAGACCAGCCCGCCGATGGTCTGCACCAGCAGGGCCGCGATCAGGGCGACGGGTATCTTCTTCAACTCAGTCATCATCATCACCTTTCTCCCTCCCCCTACGGGGGAGGGTGGTCGCGCAGCGACCGGGTGGGGAGGGCGAGGCGATGCTGGGCGCAGCGCTTGATTTGCCCAAGCGCCCCACCCGTCTTCGCCTTTCAGGCTCAGCCACCCTCCCCGCGACAGGGAGGGAAAGGCGTCACGCCTACTCCCCCACCCCCGCCATCCTTCGCCGCTCCTCATCCGTCAGGAACCCCGCCGCATTCAGCCGTGCCCACAGCGCGTCCCGCTCGACCTGCAGCGCCGGCGCCGCATCCAGATCCGCCTCGATCCGGCAATCCGCAAACCGCCCGCCCAGCCAGCCCGTCATCGCCCCCGCCGCCTTCCGCACCAGCGGGATCACCGTCCCGCGCCAGAAGGCGGCGTTGGCCTCGCGATAGTTGGCGTAGGTCGCGTCCCCCGGTATCCCCAGCAACTGCGGCGGCACGCCGAACGCCAGCGCGATCTCCCGCGCCGCCGCGTGCTTGCCGGCGATGAAGTCCATGTCGTGCGGCGTCAGGCTCATCGGCTTCCAGTCCAGCCCGCCTTCCAGCAACAGCGGCCGCCCGGCGTTGCGCGCCCCCGCATGGGCCTCGCCCAACTCGGCTTTCAGCGCCTCGAACTGCTCGGCGGTCAGCCGCTCGCCGTCCCTGGCGCCGTAGACCAGCGCCCCCGACGGCCTGGCCGCATTGTCCAGCAACGCCTTGTTCCAGGCCCCGGACGCATTGTGCACGTCGATGGCGAAGGCCGCCGCCTCCAGCGGTGAAAACCCGTAGTGATCGTCCGTCGGATGAAACAGCTTCAGATGCATGACCGGCGACCAGCCGTCGCCGTGCCGCGCGATCCGCACCGCCTGCCCGCCCACCGCATACTCATAGGCCTCGGGCCAGCCCGCGCGCCCCGGCACCACCTTCACCCGGTCCGGCCGCAGCGCCCACAGCTCATCCGGCGCCCCGTCGCCATCGGCGTCCCCCGACGCCTCGACATAGGCGTTACCCGCCGTCTGCAGCGCGCCGTAAACCGCCTCCATCAACTCCCCGCCCGACTGCTCGGGATTGGGCTTGGCCAGCAGCCGCGCCAAGGGATGCTCCGCCGTCCGCACGCCCGCTACCATGACCATCAGCGGCGTCGACGCCGCCGCCTCCGCGATCATCCGCACGCAGCGATAGGCCACGGCGTTCTTCGCAAACCCCTCCTCGGCCAGATGGGCATAATCCCGCGGCGTCCACCGCGCCCGCCCCGCCCCCGTCAGGGCGATCAACGGCCCCGCCCGGCTATCCTTGACCTCAGGCGCGCCGACGCGCCGCCGACCAAACGGTCGTCGCCAATCCATGTGCTTCTCCATGATCTTTCTCCCTCCCCTTCATGGGGAGGGTGGTCGCGCAGCGACCGGGTGGGGAGGGCGTGGCGACACGGAGCGCGGCGGCTGCCTAGCCTTGCCGCCCCCACCCGTCTTCGCCCTTCGGGCTCAGCCGCCCTCCCCATGAAGGGGAGGGAGATTCGTCGCGCTCATTTCACAACGCCCGCAACCTCGGCTGCGTCTTCCCAGCCAGCTGCAGGTGCGTCAGCGCCCACACCAGAGCATCCGCCCGGTCGGGACTCTTCGCCCCCGCCGCCTCGCTCCCCAGCGCCATCATCTCTTCCTCCAGCGCCGGAAAGGCGCCGCAGTGAACCACCCGCCCCTGCTCGTACAAGGCGGCCACCGGCTCGGCCCGCGCCTTCTTCGACCGGCTGGCGTGGACCAGCTTGATCTGAACCTCGCAGTCCGCCTGCCCCAGCAGGGTCCGCACCATCTCCCCGCCCTGATTGGCCTCGGCCAGCACCAGGTCGGCGCCAAACTCGCGCGCCGTCTCCGCAACCCGCTGCGCCCATCCGGCGGGCGACAGCCCCCGCGCCGATCGGTCCGCCAGCACGTAGCCCGTCTTGTCCTTGCGCCCCGCGACCACGATGCCGCAGGCGTCGCCATGCGCGCTGGCCGGCGGGTCCACCGCCACCACTACCCGCTCGAACTTCGCCGGGCGGCTCCCCCGCGCCCGCGCCAGATCCTCGGCCCGGAACAGGGCGCCGTCCGCCTCGACGATCAGCCCCTCCATCTCCTGCGCCTCCAGCCGGGTCCCGGCGTAGAGCGCCTTCAGATGGCTCAAAAATTCCGGCGACAGGTTGCTCGCATTGGCCGCCGTCGCCAGCCGCGCCTTCACCACCCCCGGCTCGGCCAGCAACCGCCGCAGCGCCGCGATCGGCCTCGGCGTCGTGGTGATCGCAAGCTTGGGATCATCCCCCAGCCGCAACCCGAACCTCAGGTTCGACAACGTCGTCTCCGGGTGCCGCCACGCACAGAACTCATCGGCCCAGGCCCCATGAAACTGCGGCCCCCGCAAACTGTCCGGGTCCTCCGCCGAAAAGGCGTAGGCCGCCGAGCCGCTCGGCCAGATCAGCCGGCGCCGCCCCGCCTCCCAGCGCGGCCGGTTGTCCCTGGCCGCCTGCGCCTTAAGGCCCGACGGTCCCTCGACCATGACCTCGCGCACGTCGTGCAGCGCCGGCCCGACCAGAGCAAAGGTCAGGTCCTTCTCCCGCGCCAGCTCGTTCATCCAGAAGCCCCCGGCGAAGGTCTTGCCCGACCCCCGCCCGCCCAGCAGCACCCAGGTGCGCCAGTCCCCGTCACGCGACCAGAACTGATCCTCGCTCAACTTCGGCGCCGCCCTGATCCCGGCCCTCAGCGCCCGGATCTTCTCCTCGCGCGGCAGGCTCTCGACCCAGTCCCGCAGCAAGGGACTTGCGTTCGAACCCTCCGACAAGATGATCGACACGGGCGAAGAATTCGGCCTGGAGCCCGGCCAGTTCGGCGTCGCTGACATCACGATCGTCTTCGCTCATTTCATCCTCATCCGGGGTCTTGCGGGCGGGTCGCGACTTCAGCGCCGCCACCGCCTTGGCGGTCCGCGCCAGAACGCCGACGGCCCGCGCCCGCTTCTCGGCCTCGGCCACATCGGCCGGCGCCGGGGCGGCCGCCACTACGGCGATGGCCTGATCGGTCAGGGTCTTGAGCCGACCGAACACCTCGTCCAGCCAGTCCGCGCCCTGCCCCGCCTCGTCCCTATTTCCCGTCATGCCCAAACCATAGCGGACCAGCGTCCTCAGGCTGGCGAACAGGCGCAAGAACAGATCAATCGCCGGAATTTACCGGGTTTGCGCCCCGCAACTGCGATAGCCGCCGCAGGATAGCCGCTCTTTCCTCCCCACTTTGTGGGGAGGGGGACCGCGTAGCGGTGGAGGGGGCGGCGGCGCCATCAATCATTTGGGCGCAAATTCGGACAGGGTGCCGCCGCCCCCTCCGTCACGGCCGCTGCGCGCCCGCGCCACCTCCCCATCGCTTCGCGACAGGGAGGAAAGCACGCGATCACCCCGCCAGCGCCTCGTCCCCGACCGCGCCGTCCGCCGCCATCCAGCGCCCCAGAGCCCCGGCCAGCTCGGGAATCTGGATCGGCTTGGCCAGATGCCCGTCCATGCCCGCCTCCAGGCAGCGCGCCACCTGGTCCGCCTGGACGTTGGCCGTCAGGGCCAGGATCGGCGTGCGCCGCCCCGTCCCCGCCTGCATCCGCCGGATCTCCCGCGTCGCCGCCAGCCCGTCCATGACCGGCATATGCACGTCCATCAGCACCAGGTCATAGGCGCCCGTCTGCATGGCCTGGACCGCCTCGGCGCCGTCGCAGACCGTGTCGATCTCCAGCCCCAGCCCCCTCAGGATGGCGCTGACCAGCTCCCGGTTGCCCGGCGCGTCGTCGGCCATCAGGATGCGCCCGTCCGCGACACCGCCCGGCGCCGCCATGTCTTCGTCGCCGCTGGCCAGCCGCCCGAGGGCGCCGCCCTGGGCCAAGGGCGTCTCGAACCAGAAGGTCGCGCCCTCGCCCGGCTGGCTGTCGACCCCGATCTCGCCGCCCATGATCTCGATCAGCCTGCGCGAAATCGCCAGCCCCAGCCCGGTGCCGCCGTAAACCCGCGTGGTCGAGGCGTCGGCCTGCGAGAACCGCTCGAACAGCAGCCCGACCTTCTCGGCCGGAATGCCGATGCCGGTGTCCGTCACCGCCACCCGCAACCGCCAGCGCCCCTCGGCGTCCGGCGCCCCGCCGACCCTCAGCGTCACCCCGCCCCTGCCGGTGAACTTCACCGCATTGGACAGGAAGTTCAGCATCACCTGACGCAGCCGCCCGGCGTCCCCGGTCAGCACCTCGGGCATGGCCGCATCGACCACCACCTTGAGGCTCAGCCCCTTCGCCACGCACTGGCCCTCGACGATGGCCGCCGCTCCGTCCACCAGGGCCGCGACCTGGAAGGGCTCGGGGTCCATCTCGATCGCATTCGCTTCCAGCTTGGAATAGTCGAGGATGTCGTTGATCACCCCCAACAGGGCTTCCGACGCCGTGGCGATCCGCTCGACATAGACCCGCTCCTGGGCCGGCAGGGCGTCCGACCCCTGCAACAGGCCCGAGAACCCGATCACGCTGGTCAGCGGCGTGCGCAGTTCATGGCTCATGTTGGCCAGGAATTCGCTCTTGGCCTGGGCGGCCTTCTCAGCCCGATCCTTGGCCTCGATCACCTCGTCCTCGAGCGCCCGGCGCCGGGTCATGTCGCGGATCACCACCACCACGTCGTCGACATGGCCGTTCTCGTCCGTCAGCGCCTTGAAGGTGCATTCGACCCAGATGACCGTGCCGTCCCTGTGCACCGCCCGATGTTCCAACCGGCTCGGCGTGCCGTTCTTCACCGCTTCGCGGATGGCTTTCAGCACCAGAGGCCGGTCCTCGGGATAGACATAGTCCTGCGACTGCCCGCTCATTTCCTCGAAGGTCCAGCCGAGAAGCTGCTGGATGGCCGGCGAGATGTACTTGCTCGAGCCGTCCATCTTCACGCGGGTGATGACGTCGCCGATGTTCTCGGCCAGCAGGCGATAGCGTCCCTCGTCGCGCCGCGCCCTCGCCAGCACCCTCTCCTGCTCGGTCACGTCCTGAAAGACGCCGAACATGGCGATGACCCGGCCCGTCTCATCCACTTCGGTTTCGGCATGGGTCAGCACCCGCCGCTCCTCGCCGTCCGGCCGCGTGATCTGCAGCTTGGCCAGATAGCCCTCGCCGTGTTCGACGCCGCGCTGAATCAGGTCGGCCAGTTTCCGGCGATCTCCCGCGACATAGAAGTCCAGGGCGCTGTGCAGATTGGGGTCGAAGCTGTCCCGCTCGACTCCGTGAATGCGATAGACCTCGTCCGACCATTCGACGACGCCGGTGCTCCGTTCCAGTCGCCAGTGACCGACCCCCGACATCTGTTCGACAAGCCTCAGCGTCTCCAGACGCTCATCGCGGATGCGCGCCGCCTCGATGCCGCCGATGATGTCCTCGGCCATGCCGGCCAACAGCTTGAGCTGTTCCATCGTCCGATCGCCGGGCATGGGCAGGCTGCGGTCGTGCAGGACGCTCAATGCTCCGATCGGTCGGCCGTCGGGTCCGCAAATGGTCGCTGCAGCGAAAAATCTCAGGCTCGCCGGTCCCTGAACCAGGGCGTGGTCCCTGACCCGTTCGTCCTGGGTCGTGTCGGGGATCACCAGCACGGCCCCGCGCCCCATCTCGACCACCAGCGGCGTCAGGCTGTTCTCGCGCGGCGTGCGGGCGGCGCACAGCCCGGCGTTGGAACGGATGATCGCCTCGGTCGGGGTCAACAGGGTCACCACCGCAGCCCGGCAGTCGAACAGGGTCGCCGCCAGATCGACCAGCCGATGGAACGGCCCGGCCGGGGCGTCGAGGGCCTCGATGCTCTTGGTGGTGAATGACAAGATTACGCCTCCCGAAGCCTTCGTTTTCGCCGAAAGCGCCGAACGAAACGTTATCAGCCGGGGTTTTTCGACCCGCGTTCGAGCATCCACTCCGGCGCCTCGAAATCGAGCGCATCCTCCTCGGTGGCCAGGGCCGTCTCGGAAATCGTCTGCCGACGGATCGACACGCCCGCCGTATGCACCGTCTCGGGGTCGCCCGAGATCAGCGGATGCCACCAGGCCAGCCCCCGCCCCTCATGCACCCGACGATAGCCGCACGACGGCGGCAGCCAGCGCAGCCCCGCGATCTTGCCGGGCGTCAGCTTGATGCAGTCCGGCACGTGCGCCTGCCGATTGGCGTAGTCCGAGCAAGTGCACTTGTCAGGATCGAACAGCTTGCAGTGCACTCGCGTCGGCACGATCTCGCCGGTGTTCTCGTCCTCGAAGCGAATGACGCAGCACAGGCCGCACCCGTCGCACAGGCTCTCCCACTCGGCGGCCGACATCTCCGTCAGCGGTGTTGTTTCCCAGAAGGGACGCTCCATTCAATCCTCCCCTGCGCAGCGGGGGAGGGGGACCATGCGCAGCATGGTGGAGGGGGCGGAAATGTGCGTACGCTGAGCCATGAGAGCGCCGCTCCTTACAGAAAAACGCGCCCGGAGTCTGCGTCGTGCGATGACGCTGCCCGAAGCCGCCCTCTGGACCCGCCTGCGTCCACGCCGCGACGGCCTGCCGAGCTTCCGCCGCCAGCACCCGATCGGCCCCTACATCCTCGACTTCTATTGCACCCGTCTGCGCCTGGCGGTCGAAGTCGACGGGCTGATCCACGGAACCGGCTCCAGTCCCCAACATGACGCTCGCCGCGACGCCTGGCTGGCCTCCCAAGGTGTCGAAGTCGTCCGCTACTCAGCCGCCGACGTCCTGAAAGACGCCGACGCCGTAGCCCACTCCATCTGGACCCTGGTTCTGTCCCGCACGCGCTAACCCTTCGATCCTCCCCCGTTCACGGGGGAGGGGGACCATGCGCAGCATGGTGGAGGGGGCGGAAACGGACTGGCGCCCAAAAACCCGAGGACGGCGCGGGGCGCTCGCCCCCTCCACCACCTTCGGCGGTCCCCCTCCCCCGCTGCGCAGGGGAGGATTGAAGATTCAATGCGTCACGCTCCTGGAAAACAGGTTGATCACCGCCACCCCGCCCACGATCATCACCAGCCCGACCACCGCCGGCAGATCCAGCTTCTGCTTGAACAGAACCAGGCCGATGATCGAGATCAGCACCACCCCCAGCCCGCTCCAGATGGCGTAGGCCAGCCCCACCGGCATCTGCTTCAGCGCAATGGTCAGCAGATAGAAGGCCACGCCGTAACACAGCGCCAGCCCCGCGGTCGGCCAGGGCTTGGTGAACTGCTGCGACTGCTGCAACAGGGTCGTGCCCAGGACCTCAAAGCCGATGGCCCCCAGCAAGGCCGCCCAGGTCACGGGGTTCATGCTTCGTCCGCCTCGGCCAACAATACTCCCGGCGTCAGCAATGACAACAGGGCCTTGCGCTGTTCCGGCGACACCTCATGCGTCCCGAACAGGTCGCTCATCCACAGACCGTCCGCGATCAGCCGCAGCATCAGGGCGTCGTCCTTGCCCGCCGGATCGACCGGATCGTCCTCGGCCAGGGCCCGCATCGCCGCCCGCCAGCGCACGATCAGCCCCGGCTCGACGGCGCAGGCCACCAGGGCCGCCCGACCGATGCTGACGTCGCGCTCCGTCACCGGGTCGTTGACCGCCGCCCGCAGATAGGCCCGCGCATTGCGGCCATAGGGGTTGGGATCGCGCCACGCCTCTTCCAGCACCTGGGTCGTCATCTGCTCGGCCAGGTGATCAATCACCCCTTCCAGCAGGGCCAGCTTGGTCGGGAAATGATGCAGCAAGGCCCCCTTGCTGAACGGCAGGCGCGACACAACCGCGTCCAGCGTCAGCCCCATCGCCCCCTGATCGGCGGCGACCTCGATGGCCATGTCGATGATCTCGGCGCGGGTGGCTTCCGGCGCGCGGCGGCGTGTCTGGGCGTCCATTACGCCTTACTACCGTCCAGCTGGTATGTAATCAAGCGATGGCCTGACGGTCACCCCCGGTCTATAGGGGCGGCCCTCCTTCCCTTTGCCGATCGCATCCTCTTCATGGCCGCTCGCCCCCCTCTCGTCGCCCTCAAGGACGTCCGTCTCCAGGACGGCCAGCGTCCCCTGTTCGACGGTGTCGATCTCGCGGTTGAACCGCGCAGCCGCGCCGCCCTGGTCGGGCGCAATGGGGCCGGCAAGTCGACCCTGATGAAGATCGTCATGGGCCTGATCGAGCAGGACTCGGGCGACCGCTCGGTCCAGGCCGGCACCCGCTTCGCCTATGTCCCGCAGGAGCCGGACGTGAAGGGCGACACCCTGCTGGACTACGCCTCGTCCGGCGGAGCCGAGCGCTGGACCGCCGAAAGCTGGCTGGCCACCTTCGGTCTCGATCCGGAAAAGCCCGCCGTCGGCCTGTCGGGCGGCGAGACGCGCCGCGCGGCCCTGGCCAAGGCGTTCGCCGAAGAACCCGACGTCCTGATGCTGGACGAGCCGACCAACCACCTCGACATCCTGGCCATCGAACTGCTGGAGAACGAGCTGGTCCAGGCCCGCTTCGCCGTCCTCGTCGTCAGCCACGACCGCGCCTTCCTGAACAAGGTGACGAACACCGTCCACTGGCTGGAAAACCGCCGCGTCCGCACCCTGAACAAGGGCTTCGACGCCTTTGACGAGTGGTCCGCCAAGGTCATGGAAGAAGAGGCCGAATCCTTGCGCCGCCTCTCCAAGACCATCGAGCGCGAGACCGCGACCTTCTACTCCTCCATCACCGCGCGGCGCAGCCGCAACGAAGGCCGCGCCCGCTCGCTTCAGGCCCTGCGCGCCGAGCACGCCGAACGGGCCAAGGATCAACCGCGCGAGCTCTATCTCGGCGTCGATTCCGGCGTCACCTCGGGCAAGCTGGTGGCCGACCTCAAGGGCGTGTCCAAGGTCTTTGGCGACCGCACCATCTTCAAGCCCTTCACCACCCGCATCATCCGCGGCGACCGGCTGGCCATCGTCGGTCCCAACGGCGCGGGCAAGACCACCCTGGTCAAGGTGCTGCTGGGCGAGCTGACCCCCGACGAGGGCACGGTCAAACTCGGCTCCAACCTCGAACCCGTCTATCTGGATCAGTCGCGCGAGGGGCTGAAGTCGGACATGACCCTGTGGGACGCCCTGACGCCCGGCGGCGGCGACAGCATCATCGTGCGCGGCTTCTCCAAGCACGTCGCCGCCTACGCCAAGGACTTCCTCTTCTCCGAGGCCCAGCTGCGCCAGCCGATCTCGACCCTGTCGGGCGGCGAGCGCAACCGCCTGCTGCTGGCCCGCGCCCTGGCCAAGCCGGCGAACATGCTGGTCCTCGACGAACCGACCAACGACCTGGACATGGACACCCTCGACAAGCTGGAAGAGCTGCTCGAGACCTATGACGGCACCCTGATCCTGGTGTCGCACGACCGCGACTTCGTCGACCGTCTGGCCACCTCGACCATCGCCATGAACGGGCGCGGCGACATCGTCGAAACCCCCGGCGGCTGGACCGACTTCATCCGCCAGAACCCCGGCTTCCTCCAGCCCGGCGCCAATCCCCGCCCGCAGGACAAGGAAGCCGCCGACCGCGCCGCCGCCAACCCCGCGCCCGCAGCCGCCGCCCCCACAAAAAAACCCGGCAAGCTGTCCTTCAAGGACGCCCACCGTCTCAAGGAACTGGAAGCCCTGCTGGAAACCCTGCCCGGCCAGATCGCCAAGCAGGACGCCATCCTGGCCGACCAGTCCCTCTACACCCGCGACCCCAAGGCCTTTGACGCCGCCATGAAGGCCGCCGACAAGGCGCGCGCCGACCTCGAGGCCGCCGAACTGGAATGGCTGGAACTGGAAGAGAAGAAGGCGGCGCTGGCGGGCTGAAGCCTCGCGATTAGGCTTGGCCGTGGATGATGGGGTAGGCTCCCCCCATCGCGGGCCAGACTATCTTGGGCGCCTGCGACTGGAAGAGATCGGTGACGCACGCCGCACACTCCCGCCTGTACTGGCTCGGGAGGTATGCTTGACCTATTTCTGCCTGGTTGAATGCGAAGACTCGTCAGCGCCCTATTTTGAGATGCTCTATGCCGAATGTCCGATGGCCGCGCAGAAAGAGGCCGCGCGTCTGATGGCCCAGCATCCGGGCGCCGTCTCGGCCCATGTCTTCACCATCGACACGACCATCGCCACCCTCTACGCCCCCGCGCGCAAAGCCGCCTGACTGCGGCGAGGCCGTCTCAGGGGACGGCTCGGGGCCGTCAGGCGCTGCAAAGCCCCTGACGACCCCGTCCGAACGGCGTCAGGCGGGCTCGCCCTCGGCCTCCTCGGCCAGGAAGTCCTCGGCGGAGACAAAGGCGGCGCCCTCGGCGTCCAGCACCCACATGCCGATGAAGGCGGGGTGCTCGGGGTCCAGATCCTCCTCCAGCAGGTCGCCGTCATAGAGGCCGACATTGCTGTAGTCGAAGTCCAGCAGCAGCTGACCGGCCATACCGATCATCTCCTCGGCCATGCGACGCGAGTAGCCTACGGCTTCGCTCTGATCGGCGAAGTCGTCCGTCAGCGTATTGACCTCAGCCGCCTCGCTGCCTTCGGTCGCGCTTGTGGTGACGATTGTGTAAGCGGGCATGGTCATCTCTCTTGGGGGTGGAACCCCACCCCTAACCCGTTTGCCGGCCGACGCCGCCTGATTTCGGCAAACGATCCGGTGATTGCGGTCGATTAATCCCGCAAGCCCCGGTCATTGCGCTTGGTGGCGCGGTAATGCTTTTGCAGCCCCGCCAGGCGGCGACGCTCGGCGTCCCTGGCCAGGCGTTCGGCCTTCTCCTCCGCCTCCGCCAGTTCCAGCTTCAACTTCTGGAAGTGGGCCCAGCGGTCGGGGTCCAGCGCCCCGCTCTCCAGCGCCGCCCGCACGGCGCAGCCCGGCTCGTTGGCGTGGCTGCAGTCGCTGAACTTGCAGTCCTGCGGCAGGGTCTCGATGTCGTCGAAGGCGGCGCTGACCCCCTCGTCAGCGTCGATCAGGCCGACCTCGCGGATGCCGGGCGTGTCCACGATCATCCCGCCGCCGGGCAGCCGGATCAGCTCGCGGTGGCTGGTGGTGTGGCGTCCCTGGTCGTCAGATTCGCGAATGGCCTGGGTCGCCATCCGGTCCTCGCTCAGGAAGGCGTTGACCAGGGTCGACTTGCCGACGCCGGACGAGCCGATCAGCACGCAGGTCTCGCCCGGCCTGACCTCGGACAGCAGAGCCTCCAGCCCCACGCCCTCACGGGCCGAGACCAGCAGGACCGGACAGCCGGTCTCAAGGGCGGCGATCTGGGCGGCCAGGTCGTCGGCCACGGCCTGCGGGTCGTCGCTGAGGTCGGACTTGGTCAGCACCACCACGGGCCGCGCCCCGCTCTGCCAGGCGGCGGCCAGATAGCGCTGAATGCGGCGCGGATTGAGGTCGGCGTTCATCGAGGTGACGATAAAGGCCACGTCGATATTGGCGGCGATGATCTGCAGGCCGCGCGCGCTGTGCGCCGCCCGGCGGACAAAGGCCGTGCGACGCGGCAGGATGGCGTGGATGGTGGCGGTGCGTTCCCGAGGGTTCTGCGACAACGCCACCCAGTCGCCGACCGCCGGATGGCCCAGCTCCCTGGCCTCATGCAGCAGACGACCGGACGCCTTGGCCCGCACCTCGCCCGCGTCCGTCAGGACCAGATAGCCGTCGCGCTGCTGCAGGACGACCCGGCCGGGGGTGTGGCCCGCACGGGCGTGCGGCGCAAAGGCCGCCGCCAGCAGGTCGGACCATCCATACTGTTCGATCAAGTCACGGGCATCCCTGTAGCCGGGCCGTCTGCCGCCGGATTGCGCCCTCTATGAGCCCGTCGGGCGTCGCCGTCACCTGTCAGATGGCCTCGAAATGAGCGGCGCAAGCCCCCTCCGCATTCCTGTGGACGCCGCACGCCCCTGATTCAGCGTTGCGATTCGCCTTCTTCCACAGCCGACATCGGACTTGTCCACAGACCGGCGGCGGCTTGCCCACAGGCCGCCGAATCACTCGCTTGCCAGAAATCCCCGTTCGTCCGAACCTCATCAGGCCGAGGGACACGGCGGCGCGGAAAACCCCAAACCAGCAATGGCGACAGGGATTTCAAGCGGGTCGGTCCGGCTCTCTGACCCAGGGTTCCAGGCCTCTTCGGAGGACCCGAAAACACCGAGGCAGGGCACAGGCTCCCGACCTTTCAGCGCCTCGGCGCAGGGGTTGTGGAGAACCGGGCCGGGATTGAAGACGACGCGTCCCGACGACGCGCCCGACGCAGCCATGAGCCGCCAGGAGACCAGCCGCCGCCGCCGGGTTCGCCCGACAGCCCAGGCCAGGCCCTGACCCAACCGGCCAGGTCCAACCCGGACTTGGCGAGGGGACGGGATCGCGGGCGGCCTTCGGGCGGTTCAGGATCGCGTCCCCTCGCTCAATTCCGGTGTGCAGTGCGGCGCCGCCGACCTTTCCAAGTGCGCCGCCGCCCCCTAAACCCTCAGTCAATGACCTTCGACCTGCTCTCCCGCCGCACGCTGCTGCTGGGCGCCGCCGGCCTGACCGCGGCGGGCGCCCTGTCGTCCTGCGGCCGCGCCGAGGCGCCGGTGGACGAGGCCGGCAACGTACGCCTGCGTCTCGCCGCCGGAGGACCGGTCACCGCCGCCCACGGCGGCTTTTATCAGGCCATCGTCACCGGGGCCTATGAGCGGCGCGGGCTGAACGTCGAAATCCTCACCGGAGCGGCGGGCGCCGACGTCCCGGCCCTGCTGGCCTCCAGCGCCGTCGAACTGGCCATCGGCGTCGACAGCTTCGTCCCCATGCGGCTGACCGCTGATCGCGCGCCCGTCAAGGCCGTGGCCGCCTTCCTGCAAAAGGACCCGGTCGTCCTGATGGCCCGGCCCAATCAGCCGCTGGAGGCCCTGTCGGCCCTGCGCGATCGGCCCATCCTGATGAGCGCCGCCGACCACGCCGGCTTCTGGAACTGGCTGCGGACCCGGTTCGAGCTGGCGCCCGAACAGGCCCGGGTCGGAACGGCTGAAGACAGCCTCAAGGCGTTCCGCGACGATCCCATGGCCGTCCTGGTCGGACGGATGACGGCGGGCGACCCCGCCACGGTCGTGCGAGAGACCGGGGTCGAACCGCGCGTTCTGATCCCCGCCGACGACGGCTACCCCTCCTACGGCGGCCTGGTCCTGGCGCCCAACGCCTTCGCCCGCGACAACGCCCGCGCCCTGCGCGACTTCATCGCCGCCTCGGTCGAGGGCTGGCGAGACTATGTCCACGGCGACGGTTCCAGAGGCGACGCCCTGATCCGCCGCGCCAACCCCGACCTGAACCAGCGCCTGCTGAACGCCGTACGCGACAGCCTGCGCACCGAGGCCGTGGTCGACGGCGGCGACGCGGCCCTCTACGGCCTGGGCGCCATGACGCCCGACCGCTGGCAGGCCTTCGCCGAACAGAGCGCCGAGGCCTTCCCCGCCGCGCCCGACTGGCGCGAAGCCTTCACGGCCCAATACCTGCCGGGCCGCAGCTAAGGCTCGCCCCGGATCGCGGCGTTAGCAGCGGATTAAGCCGTCACGGCCTAGGCTGTCGCCCCAACGCCGTCTCATGCAGGAGGCCGTCCGTGCGACGCCCGCCGATCACCGCCATCCTGACCGCCGGGGCCTGCGCCCTGGGCGTCGCCGCGCCCGCCGCGGCCCAGGACGGCGCGGGTCAGCGCTACCTCGCCTGGCCGACCAGGAGCTCCTCGCCCCAAGCCTCCGCGCCCGCCGCCTATGTCGCCAACCCGACCGCAGACGCGCCGCGCCGCCGCGTCCCCATCATTCCCCACGGCGGCTTCGGCCGGATGCCGGACACGGCCCCGGCGCAAAATCTGACCCCCGCCAGCGCCTGGCTCGGCCCCAACGCGCCGACCTATACGCCGGTCCCGCCGCCCACGGCCTACGTGGCGCCCTCCCCGGCGCCCTGGACCCGCGACCTGACGCCCATGGCCCCTGCCTATGTCCCCGCGACGCCGCCTGCGGCCCCCGCCCCCGCCTCCGCGCCGCCGACCCACGCCGCCCCTCAGCCTCAGCCGCAGCCGCAGCCGGTCCCCACGGCCCCCTCCTATACCCCGCCGCCCGTCGTCCAGCCTGCGCCGCAGCCGCCCGCGGCCCCCGCCCGGCCGGCGCCGGTCACGCCCGCCGCCTACGCGCCGCCGCCTGAGCCCGCTCCCGCTCCCGCTCCGGCTCCGGCTTCGACACCCGCTCCAGTCGTTGAGCTCCCGGCGGCGACGGCTGACGCTCCGCCGCCCGACGCTCCGGCCTACGACCCCATGGCCCCGCGCCGCGACGCCCCCATCTTCCGCCTTCAGCGCGCCGCGCCGGAAGCGGCGGCCCCCGCCGCCCCTGCGCCCGCACAGCCCCAGGCTGCGCCCGCCGCGCAGGCCCCGTCCCAGACCCAGGCTCAGCCTCAGACCCAACCGCAACCTCAGCCGACGCAGCCCCTTCAGGCCGCGCCTCAGGAAGGCGCCCGTTACTACTCCCTGCACCGTCAGGCCGGTCGCCAGCCCGACGCCACGCCCCTGCCCCCGGCGGTCTATCTGGACGGTCTGCCGGTCGACCTGACCACGCCGCCGTCCTCGACCGACCTGGCCGCGCCCCCGGCCCAGCCCGCCCTGATCCGTAACTCCAACGGCCGCCTCCAGGCCGCCCCTGACACCGAAGTCACAGACCAGCCATGAGCGACGGCGCCGCCCTCCCCATCATTGACGCCGCCTCGCGTCTGCCGGACCTGATCGCCCTGGCGCAGGAAACCTCCAGCGAGAAGCGGCGCGCCCTGCTGCGCGAGCTGACCGACACCTTCTTCGGCGCGCCGGAGCGCAGCGAGGCCGAGAACGCCCTCTATGGTTCGGTGCTCAGCGACCTGACCGACGCCATGGAGCTGGCCGTCCGCGCCGAACTGGCCGAGCGCTTCGCCGCCGCGCCCGACGCCCCCGTCCAGCTGATCCGTCGCCTCGCCAACGACGAAGCCGAGGACGTGGCCCAGCCCGTGCTGCGCGCCTCGCCGGTGCTGACCGAGGCCGACCTGATTCAGGTCATCCGCTCGCGCGGTCAGGGCCACATGCGCGCCGTCAGCCAGCGGGCCTCGGTGTCCGAGGCGGTGTCCGACGCCATCGTCGAGCGCGGCGACGACGAGACCCTCGGCGTCCTGCTGGGCAACGACGGCGCCCGGATGTCGCGCGCGGCCTGCGAGGCCGCCGTCGAGCGCGCCCGCGCCAACCCCGCTCTGCACGCCCCCACGGTCGAGCGCGCCAACCTGCCGCCCGACCTGCTCAACGAGATGTATTTCGAGGTCGAGGCGCGCCTGCGTCAGCGCATTCTGGAACAGAACGCCCGCATGGACCCGGCCCTGCTGGAAAGCGCCCTGGCCGCCGGACGCACCCGCGTCGCCACCGATGACGGCGCCCTGCCGCCCGACTATGCCGAGAGCCTGGCCTATGTCGAGGAGCTGAACGTGGCCAGCCAGCTGACCCCGCCGGTCCTGGCCCGCTTTCTGCGTTCGGGCAGCCGGACCTCCTTCCTGATCGCCCTGTCGCAACTGGCCGACATCGACTTCCACACCGCCCGCCAGATCGTCGAGCGGCGCGAACTGGACGCCCTGGCCGTGGTCTGCAAGGCCGCCGACCTGGATCGCGCCCTCTTCCTGACCTACGCCGTGGTGCTGCTGAACACCGACGGCGACGCCATGGGCAAGGCCCGCGCCTACGCCGGCATGTACAACGAGCTCACCCACGAAGCCGCCCAGCGCACCCTGCGCTTCTGGCGCATGCGCAAGGCCATGCACGCGGCTTAAGCAACAAATCTCCCTCCCCTTCATGGGGAGGGTGGCTGACGCGCAGCGTCAGACGGGTGGGGGCGCTTGGGCTGATCAAGCGCCGCGCTCCGTATCGCCACGCCCTCCCCACCCGGTCGCTTCGCGACCACCCTCCCCATGAAGGGGAGGGAGAGGCCCACTCCAGACAACAAAACGCCCGCCCTCCTTTCGGAAGACGGGCGCAGCGTCCAAACCTTGAAAAGGTCGGGTCTTACTTCTTGGCGCGGGTGGCGCGGGCCGGTTTGCGGCCGCCCTGGCCCAGGCCCATCTGCTTGGCCAGGTCCGAACGGGCCTTGGCGTAGTTGGGCGCGACCATGGGATAGTCCTTGGCCAGACCCCACTTCGCCCGGTATTCCTCGGGGCTCATATTGTATTTGGTGCGCAGGTGACGCTTCAGCGACTTGAACTTGCGGCCGTCTTCCAGGCAGATCAGGAAGTCAGGCGTGATCGACTTGCGCACCGGCACCGCCGGTTCCTTGGGCTCGGGCTCGACTTCGACGGGGCCGGAAGACACGCCCGACAGAGCCGCGTGGATTTGAGCGATCAGGCCGGGCACGGCGTCGGCCGAGACGGTGTTGTTGCTCACATAGGCCGACACGATGTCCGCCGTCATTTCGAGCAGTTCGGGTTTTTCTTCCATAGGGAGTCGCCTGTTTCAGGAGCCAAACACGTTCGACTGATCAGACCCGACCCGTCGGAGGCTGGTTTCATACGTATGTTTGGCGATGATGGCAATGCAAGCATAGCGCATCACTGAAATGGTGCGTTTCTCTAATCATCTCATTGCGAGATCAGTCGTTCTCGCTCACCGACCAAAGTTATCCGCCAGCGCCAGCATGGCCGCCCGCTCGGGCACGGAGTATTCGTCGATCAGCTCTTCGTCGCCCTCGCGGATGGCGCGCAGCAGAGCCGGCGTCAGGGCCGAAGACAGCGACCAGTTCCAGTAACGCAGCACCGTCTGAGCCCGATCAACGGCCAGCATCTCATAGGTGATCTGCACGCGCTCCCAGTCGGGATGAACCTCGCCGTCGGCGGTGACTTCAGGCCGCCGCAAGGCCCGCCACAGAGCCTGAAGGTCCAGCCGGGACAGGCCCGTCGCCTTGCACAGGATGGCCAGGGGCTCGCCACCGGCGTCGCCCATGATCTTGGCCGAGGTCAAGGGCTTGATCCCCGACAGATGGCCGATCTCGCTGACCAGGTCGCGCGTCATGCCGCCCTCGCCAGCGGCGGCGACCGCCGCCTCAAGGCCATTGTAGGGGCTCTTGTCGATGGCGGCGCGGTTACGCTGGCGCCGCTCGATGAACTGCAGGGCCTTGCGCGTCACCGGGTCGGACCAGCCATCGACGGCGGCCACGGCGAACAGGTCCTCGACGCTGTCCTGAAGCACTTCGCGCGACACGGCGAAGCGTTGCAGGACAATGCGCCGCTCTTCCACGCCGCACCACCAGAACATGACATAGGCGCCCGACGGCCTCAGCTCGGGCCGCTTCAGCAGGGGCGCGCACAGGCCCCGGCTCTGGCGGCTCAACGCCACCACGCCCTCCACCGCGCCCTGGGCCAGCCGGGCCGAGCGGTTCTTCAGAACCGCCTCGATGACGGCGTCCTCGCCAAAGCTCAAAAGGGTTTCGGTCACGATTTCCGACAGGCCGCGGCGCTCGGCGATCAACAGACGATGATCGAACGAGCCGTCGCGGGCGCAGCCGATCAGATCGACGTCGGTCAGGGCGGCGCACTGCTCGATCAGCGGCGCGGCCACCGACGGCTCGTCCCGCAACAGCAGCCGGGCCAGACTGTCGGGCAGTTCCGCCAGGGGGGCCAGCCGCACCGCCACCCGCCGCCGCTCCTCGACCGAGGCCTGCCGCAGCAGGTCCACCAGCAAGTCCCCCGTCACCGACCGCTCGAAGGCGTTGATCCGGCTGGCGGGCAGGCAGACGACGTCGGCCAGCCGCCGCAGCAGGGTCTGACGTGCTTTCAACGCTCCCGACGGGGCGTCCTCGACAGGAATGGCGGCCGGTACAGACATGGTCACGCTACCCTAGCGCGAGCCGGTTAACCGCGCGTGAGGGTCAAAAGCCGGCCTTACAACCCTTCGAACAGGGCCGTGGACAGGTAGCGCTCGGCGAAGCTGGGGATGATGGCGACGATGGTCTTGCCCGCATTTTCGTCCAGCGCCGCCTGCCGGAAGGCGGCGATCAGGGCCGCGCCCGAGCTGATGCCGACCGGCACGCCCTCCGTGCGCGCCACCTTTCGCGCCATGTCGAAGGCTTCGTCGTTGGAGACCTGTTCGACGCCGTCGATCACGGCGCGGTCGATGATGGAGGGAACAAAGCCCGCGCCGATGCCCTGGATCTTGTGGGGACCGGGCGCGCCGCCCGACAGTACGGGTGAAGCGGTCGGCTCGACCGCGATCATCTTCACCGAGGGCTTTTTCAGCTTCAGCGCATGGCCGACGCCGGTGATGGTGCCGCCGGTGCCGACCCCGGCGACGACGATGTCCACCGCGCCGGCCGTGTCGTTCCAGATCTCCTCGGCGGTCGTGACCTCGTGGATGACCGGGTTGGCGGGATTTTCGAACTGCGAGGGGCTGACGGCGCCGGGGGTGCGGGCGATCAGGTCCTGCGCCATGCTGATGGCGCCCTTCATCCCCTGCTCCGCCGGAGTCAGCACCAGTTCGGCGCCCAGCAGGGCCAGCATCTTGCGGCGCTCGATCGACATGCTCTCGGGCATGACCAGGATCAGCTTGTAACCCTTGGACGCCGCCACGAAGGCCAGGGCGATGCCGGTGTTGCCCGAGGTCGGCTCGATCAACACGGAGCCGGGCTTGATCTTGCCCGCCTGCTCCAGCGCCTCAACCATGGCCACGCCGATCCGGTCCTTGACCGAGGCGATCGGGTTGAAGAACTCCAGCTTGGCCAGCACGGTGGCCCTGGGCTGATATTCCGCCGTCAGATTGGGCAGCCGCACCAGAGGCGTGTCGCCGATGGTGTCGATGATGCTGTCATAGACCCGGCCGCGTCCCGCCTTCTTGTGGCGGCTGGCGTCATAGGCGGTGTCGGACATGGGGAGATCTCCGTGCGGCGAGTTTCGTCTAAGTGACAGCCCTTATACGCCCGAGGCAAGACCGCGCTTCACAGGATTTCTCACCGCCGCTTAAGCGCAGCTATAGGCCCTCATCCCGCCAATCGCCGCCGCGCAGGATCAAAGGGCAGGACCTCGCGGATCGAGATCAGCGTCTTGAAGGCCCGCACCCGCGCGTCGTCGTTCAGCACCTCGCGCGTAAAGACCTCATAGGCCTCCATCGTCGGCACGCGGACATAGAGGACGAAGTCGGTCTCGCCCGTCACGTACCAGGCGGCCTGGACCTCGGGGCGGGCCGTCATCTTGGCGATCAGGGCGTCCAGCACCGCTGTGCCCTCGCGCTCCATCTCGACCAGGACGTGCATGGTCAGGGCGCGCTCCAGCCGCCCCTCGTCGATCACCGCCACGTCGGCGACAATGACCCCTTCATCGCGCAGACGGCGCAGGCGCCGCGACACCGCCGATTCCGACAGGCCCACCCGATCCGCCAGCACCCGGGCGGGCTGCAGGTTGTCACGCCGGACCAGTTCCAGCAGCCGGCGGTCGAAATCGTCGAGCGTGACGGTTTGCTGCATCATACTTCTCTAAAACGACGTTTTATTGCATTCTAGCAGCAGAATTCAGCGAGAAACACAGGCGGCTTTTCACTAGGTTCCCGGCCGATGTCCTCCCCGACCCTGTCCCTGAATTCGCCGCGCCTTTCGGCCGCCCTGCCCTATCTCGCCCTGGTCGGCGGGATGGTGTCGCTGGCGGTCGGCACCTCCTTCGCCAAGGGCCTGTTCCCCCTCGTCGGCGCCGAGGGCACAGCGGCGCTGCGGGTCGGCCTGTCCGCCCTGGTGCTCATCGCCATCTGGCGGCCGTGGCGCTTCGCCCTGACGCGGGCCGACGCCGGGCGGGTGGTGCTTTACGGCCTGGTGCTAGGCCTGATGAACCTCAGCTTCTACATGGCGCTGCGGACCATCCCCCTGGGCCTGGCCATCGCCATCGAGTTCAGCGGTCCTCTGGCCCTGGCCCTGATCCATTCGCGCAAGCTGGTGCATTTCGCCCTGGTCGGCCTGGCCGTCGCCGGTCTGGCCATGCTGTTGCCGATCTGGAGCGGGGTCGAGGGGCTGGACCCGGTCGGGGTCGCCTACGCCGCCTTCGCCGGCCTGTGCTGGGCCCTCTACATCGTCTTCGGCAAGCGCCTGTCGCACATGCACGCGGGTCAGTCGGTGGCGCTGGGCATGAGCACCGCCGCCCTGGTCATCCTGCCGTTCGGCGTCTCGACGGCGGGCGCGGCCCTGCTGGCGCCCTCGGTCCTGCTGCTGGGCCTCGGCGTCGCCCTGGTGTCCAGCGCCCTGCCCTATTCGCTGGAGATGATCGCCCTGCGCCACATCCCCAAGCGCACCTTCGGCGTCCTGCTCAGCGTCGAGCCGGCCATCGGGGCCATGGCGGGCATGGTCCTGCTGCATGAGCAGCTCAGCCCGATGCAATGGTTGGCCATCGGCTGCATCGTCGCCGCCTCCATCGGCGCCGTCCTCACCGCGCCTCGGGCTCAATCCCGGGTTCTGAGCGAACCCGGCGCTCCCGCCTGACGGATCAAAAGGCGGCGCGCAGCCGCGCCCGCTGCTCTTCCAGCACGGCCGGCGCCCCGGCCTCGCCGGTGCGAAAGCGCCCGACCATCCGGGCCAGCCCCTCCGCCTCGGTCTTGAGGTTGGCCGCGGCCGCCGTGGTCTGCTCGACCATGGCGGCATTCTGTTGCGTGACCTGATCCATCTGGTTCACCGCCGCGTTGACCTGGCCCAGCCCCGAGGACTGCTCCTGGGCCGAGGCCGCGATCTCGGCGACCAGAGCGTCCATCTCGCCCACCTTGCCGGCGATGCCCTCCAGCGAGGCGCCCGCCTCATTGACCAGCCTGACCCCCTGGGCCACCTCGGCGGCGGAGGCGGAAATCAGCGCCTTGATCTCTTTCGCCGCCTCGGCGGACCGCTGCGCCAGAGCCCGAACCTCGGAGGCCACGACAGCGAAGCCGCGCCCGCTGTCGCCCGCCCGCGCCGCCTCGACCCCGGCGTTCAGGGCCAGCAGATTGGTCTGGAAGGCGATCTCGTCGATGACGCCGATGATGTCGCTGATCTGGTTCGAGCTCTGACGGATGCCGTCCATCGCCGCCACCGCCTCGCGCACCACCAGGCCCGAGCGATCCGCCTGACCCCGCGCCTCGCCGGCGACGGCGGCCGCCTGACGCGCGCCCTCGGCGCTGCGTTTCACTGTGGCGGTGATCTGATCCAGGGCGGCGGCGGTTTCTTCCAACGAAGCCGCCTGCTGCTCGGTGCGGCGCGACAGATCGTCCGAAGCGCTGGAGATTTCGTCCGACCCGCCGCGCAGGCCGGACACGGCGTGCAGCACCTGGTTCATGGTCTGGCGCAGGCAATCGACGGCATTGTTGAAGTCGTCCTTCACCCGGCCGTGGGCGCCGTTCATGTCGCGTTCGATCAGGGCCGTCAGGTCCCCGTCCGACAGCCGCGACAGACTGCCCGCCAGGGCCTCGACCAGGCCGTTCTGGGCCGCCTCGGCCTCCAGCCGAGCGGCTTCGCGGCGCGCGGCTTCCTGTTCAGCCTCCGTGATGTCCACCGCCAGCTTGATCACCTTGCTGGGCCGGCCGTCGAGACCCATGACCGGGTTGTAACTGGCCTGCAGCCAGACCTCGCGCCCGCCCTTGGCCAGACGCCGGAACTTGGCGGCCACGAACCGCCCGGCGTTCAGGTCGCGCCAGAAGGCGGCGTAGGCCGGGCCGGCGGCCTCGTCAGGGTCCATGAAAATGCGGTGGTGCCGCCCCCGGATCTCATCCAGCGCATAGCCCATCGTGGTCAGAAGATTGTCGTTGGCGTCGATAATGGCGCCGTCCAGATCGAACTCGATGACGGCCTGGGATCGACTGATCGCCGCCATTTTGCTGTCGAGATCATGGAGCTTCTGCTCCGCGTCGCGCCTGTGACGACCCTTGCCGAACATCCAGCCCGCTCCCCAGCGTTACCCGGTTGATTGCGCCTGAAGGGTAAAATTTGAAACCTTAGTTTTCCTGCGACACAACCTAAGGGCATTCCCCTAGATCGCCTTCACCGGTCGTTAACCACGATGGGGCATCCGTTAACGGGTAGAGGCGCTGCGCCCGGATCGCTCCGAGTGACGCCGCCTTCAGGGACCGTTTTCTTTGCGTAATCTCGTCGCCGCCGTCGAAGCGATCGACCCGCTGGTCGTCACCGGCAAGGTGGCGGGCGTCAGCGGGCTGCTGATCGAGTCGCGCGGCGGCCTGTCGCGTCTGGCCGTCGGCGCCCGGGCCGAGATCCAGCGGCGCGGCCAGCCCCCCCTGCCCGCCGAGGTCGTCGGCTTCCGCGACGCCAAGGCCCTGCTGATGCCCTTCGGCCCGGTCGAGGGCGTGGCCCCCGGCGCCGAGATCAAGATCATCGACACCGCCGCCAGCGTGCGCCCCACCACCGCCTGGCTGGGCCGCATCATCGACGCCTTCGGCCTGCCCATCGACGGCCTGGGGCCGCTGCCGCAGGGCGCCGTCCCCTATCCCTTGCGCGCCTCGCCGCCGCCGGCCCATTCGCGCGGTCGCGTGGGCGAGCGGCTGGACCTGGGCGTGCGCTCGATGGACGTCTTCACCACCACCTGCCGGGGCCAGCGCCTGGGCATCTTCGCCGGGTCGGGCGTCGGCAAGTCGGTGCTGCTGTCCATGCTGGCCAAGCAGGCCACCTGCGACGTCGTGGTCGTCGGCCTGATCGGCGAACGAGGCCGCGAGGTCCGCGAGTTCATCGAGGAGACCCTGGGCGAAGAGGGCCTGAAGCGCGCCATCGTCGTCGTCGCCACCTCGGACGAGCCGGCGCTGAAACGGCGCCAGTCAGCCTATATGACCCTGGCCATCTCGGAATACCTGCGTGATCAGGGTCTGGAAGTCCTGTGCCTGATGGACAGCGTCACCCGCTTCGCCATGGCCCAGCGCGAGATCGGCCTGGCCGCGGGCGAGCCGCCGACGACCAAGGGCTATACCCCCACCGTCTTCACCGAACTGCCCAAGCTGTTGGAGCGCGCCGGCCCCGGCCCGATCCGCCCGGACGGCACCGAGGCCGGGCCGATCACCGCCCTGTTCACCGTCCTGGTGGACGGCGGCGACCATGACGAGCCGATCGCCGACGCCGTGCGCGGTATTCTGGACGGCCACATCGTCATGGACCGCAAGATCGCCGAGCGCGGCCGCTTCCCCGCCATCGACGTGCTGAAGTCGGTCAGCCGGACCCTGCCCGGCTGCCAGACCCCGCCCGAGCGCGAACTGAACCGCCGCGCCCGCCAGTGCCTATCGGCCTACGCCAACATGGAAGAGCTGATCAAGATCGGCGCCTATCGCACCGGGGCCGACCCCATCGTCGACCGCGCCATCGCCCTGAACCCCGCGCTCGAGGACTTCCTCGGCCAGGACAAGGACGACCACACCAGTCTGGACGAGAGCTTCGTGCGGCTGGAGGCCATCCTGAACCAGGGGATGGCGGGATGAGTGACGAGTGGTCAGTGACGAGTGGCGAGAAAGTCGATCAACCCGGCCCGCCTCATCACTCGTCACTCGTCACTCGCCACTCGCCACTCGCCACTCGCCACTCGCCACTCGGCGAAGCCACGTCTTCTTAACCCCCGCAACCGCATCGTGATCTTATGACCGCCTGGGCCCAATCCTTGATCCGCATCTCCAACTATGAAGTCGAGACGCTGCAAAAGCGTCTGGCCGAGGTCGCGGCCCGCAAGGCCGAGGCCGAGATGCGCGTCGCCGTCCTGGACGCCGAGGTCGAGATCGAGCGCCAGAACGCCCGTGTGGACCCGACGTCGGGCATGATGCTGCAAGCCTATCTGAAGGGCTGGGCATTGAAGCGCGCCGACGCCGAAGGCCTGGTCGCCGCTGTCGGCGCCGAGGAAGAGGGCGCCCGCGACGCCCTTACCAGCGCCTTCGAGGAGCTGAAGAAGTTCGAGCACGTCGCCGAAACGACCCGCCTCGGCAAGCTGCTCGCCGCCGCCAAGCGCGAAACCGCCGCCTTCGACGAAATGGGCCTGAGGCGCCGTGCGGGGGGCTAAGACGCCTCTAGATCCTCCCCCGCACGCGGGGGAGGGGGACCATGCGCAGCATGGTGGAGGGGGCGGACCCGCCCGCCGCCATTTCTCATCCGATCTCCTGCCTGTATCCGCCCCCTCCACCGCTTCGCGGTCCCCCTCCCCCGTTTCGCTGCGCTGCTCGGGGGAGGATATGTCGCGCCGCGCCTTCCTCGCCGCCCCCGTCGCCCTCGCCGCCTGCGGCTCCGGCGAGGCCGCCGTCGGCCCGTCCGACGCCCCCGTCCGTTCGCTGAAGTCCCTCGCGCCCTTCCCGATCGGCGCGGCCTGCATGACCGGCCAGTTGTCGGACCCCGCCTGGGTCCAGCTGGTCTCCGATCACTTCTCCCAGCTCACGCCTGAGTGGGAGATGAAGATGGAGTACATCCTCCAGGCCGACGGCTCGCTGCGCTTCGACGCCCCTGATCGCATCGCCGCCTTCGCCCGCGACCGGGGCCAGCGCCTCTTCGGCCACGCTCTGATCTGGTACGCCCAGGACCATCCGTGGTTCAAAGCCCTCACCGGAGACCGCGCCCGCTTCGCCGCGGAATACGACCGCTATATCGCCGGCGTCGCCGGTCGCTGGCGCAGTCAGATCGTGGGCTGGGACGTGGTCAACGAGCCCGTCACCCACGACGGCAAGGCCCTGCGAGACTGCGTCTGGAGCCAGGGTCTGGGCGGAACCGACGCCTACATCATCCGCGCCTTTGAGCAGGCGAGGCTGGCCGCGCCCGATGCTCTACTCTTCCTCAACGACTACGACCTTGAGAACAATCCGGTGAAGGGCGCCACCTATCTGCGGCTGGTGGAGCGACTGCTGAAGGCGGGCGCCCCGGTCACGGGCCTGGGGACGCAGAGCCACCTCGACATCAGCATCCCGCCCGGACAGGCCGCCGCCTTCATCCGCGAGCTGGCGCAGTTCGGCCTGCCCATCCACGCGGCCGAACTGGACGCCTCGCTGCGCACCGGCGACCGCCTGTTCGATCTGACGCCGCGCTCGCAGCGGGTCGAGCGCCAGACCGCCCGCGTCGCAGAACTGGCCGAGGCCTTCATGGCCCTGCCGCGCGACCAGCAGTTCGCTTTCACCGTCTGGGGCGTGCGCGACACCGACAGCTGGCTGCGGCGCGGCTCTGAAGACGACGGCAGGGACAGCCCCCTGCTGTTCGACGTCGCAGGCCGGACCAATCCGATGTTCCACGCGGTCGCGGACGCCTTCGGCGGCTGATCTTCACCTTTCCTCCCCATTCCATGCGGAGGTGGATCGGACGCGTAGCGGTCGAGACGGAGGGGGCGGCGCTGCCCTGTCCGGGTTGGCGCCTGAGACATCTTACGACGGCGCCGCCCCCTCCACCACTTCGTGGTCCCCCTCCCCATGAATGGGGAGGAAAGAAAGCCGCGCTCAAGCAGGCCGCTGCCCCAGAAAGCAAAACGCCCGCCGGTTCCCCGGCGGGCGCTTCAAACTTCAGTCCTGAGTGGAGGCTCAGGGCGTCTTTCAGGCGGCGACGCTGACGGCGCCTTCCGACGGGTCGCGCAGGACATAGCCCCGGCCCCAGACGGTTTCGATGTAGTGCTTGCCGTTCGCCGCCGTCGCCAGCTTCTTGCGCAGCTTGCAGATGAAGACGTCGATGATCTTCAGTTCCGGCTCGTCCATGCCGCCATAGAGGTGGTTCAGGAACATTTCCTTGGTCAGGGTCGTGCCCTTGCGGAGCGAGAGCAGCTCCAGCATCTGGTATTCCTTGCCGGTCAGGTGCACGCGGTGACCATCGACCTCGACCGTCTTGGCGTCCAGGTTCACGGCGATCTCGCCGGTGTGGATGATGGCCTGGGCGTGACCCTTGGACCGACGGACCACGGCGTGGGTGCGCGCGATCAGCTCGTCCTTGTGGAAGGGCTTGGTCAGATAGTCGTCGGCGCCGCCGCCGAAGGTCTTGACCTTGGTTTCGATCTCGTGCGTGCCCGAGAGGATCATCACCGGCGTGTTGATCTTGCCGACGCGCAGCTGGCGCAGAACCTCGAGACCGCTCATGTCGGGCAGGTTCAGGTCCAGCAGAATGAGGTCGTAGTCATAGATCTTGCCCAGATCGATGCCTTCTTCACCCAGGTCGGTCGTATAGACATTAAAGCCTTCCGACTTGAGCATCAGTTCGATGCTCTGGGCGGTGGCGTGATCGTCTTCAATCAACAGGACGCGCATTCATGCCCCTCCAGGCAAAGCTTGGCTGCGGCCGCCGAGAAGACGACGACCGGGTAACCTTGTTCCAACGTTAACGGGTCAAAACCTTAAGAAGGGTTAACGGGTCCCGATATGAAACGCTTAGGCTGATTTGCGAATCGCCGTCGAGAGTCCCGAGTCAAGGATTCGTTAATTTATTAACCATGCGGCGCGACATGCCCCCTTGACGTGCGCGACATTCCACGGTCGCGCATTCAGTCGTCCACAGCCGATCCCGCGCCCGACAAGGCGAAGCGTCCGATTCTGACGTCAGTTAGGATGAAATTCCTAACACACCCGTCAACACAGCTCATGATGGGGACAACAGAAAAATACGTTCGGGAGCAACTGACGACATGGAATCCTATCGGGCCGAGCCCTATCGCGTGCCGGTGACGGAGGGCGACCGCATCCGCGCCGACGCGGCCCTGCATCTGGCGGCCTACGCCTTCGGGGTCCCGGCGACGGAGATGCTGCGGCGCGAGCGCACCCGCCCTCGCGCCTGTCGCGCCCGCTGGTCGGCCATGTACCTGGCCCATGTCTCCTACGGCTGGCCGCTGGAACGGGTCGGCCACGCCTTCGGCCTGAACCGCGCCACCGCCTCGACCGCCTGCCGCTGGGCCGAGGACGCGCGCGATCACGACAGGTATGACGCCGTGATGGAAGGGCTGGAGACCTGCCTGCGCGCGGTCATGGAACTGCCCGCCGTCGACCTGGCCCTGGCCCTGGGAGCCGACCGATGAGCCTGCCGCAGACGCGAATCGTGGAACGCGCCCGCGCCCTGCTGGACCGGCCCGGCGCCTGGCTGGACCAGTCGGGCGCCGCCTACCCCTTGCGGCTCGGCGGCGACCGGCGCGGGCGGGTGGTGCTGACCCTGGACGAGGCGGCGTTCCGCGCCCTGGTCGAGCGCCCCGGACTGAGGCGTCGCGACGGCGGGGGCTGGCTGCCGCGCCCCAGGCCCGCGACCAACACCTCGCTCACCCCCTCGCCGCCCGGCCGCCCCGGTCTGATCGAGGGCGAACGCCCCTTCATGGAACCCGATGGCCGCCTGACGACCCGCCCCGCCAATCTGGGCGAGAGCCCCGTCGCCTGGCTGGCCCGGCGCAAGGACGCCTCGGGCCGCCCCTGGCTGAGCCCCGCCGAGGTCGCGGCGGGCGAACGGCTGCGGCATGAGGCCGAAATCGCCCTCAGCGGCCCGTCGCTGACCATGCGCTGGGACGCCCTGCCCCGCGCCGGCGGCGGCAGTTCCGCCCGCGTCGAACCCAGCGACCGCGCCCTGTCCGCCGCCGCCCGCATCGAGGCGGCGCTGAGCGCCTGCGGCCCCCGCCTGCGCGCCCTGGTCGAGCGCGTCTGCATCCACGGCACGTCGCTGCAACTGGCCGAGCAGGACCTGTGCCTGCGCCGCCGTCAAGGCAAGACCATCTTGAAACAAGGGCTGCAGGCCCTGGCCGAACACTATGGCCTCGGCTGAACGAAAAAGCCCGCCCCGGCGAACCGGGGCGGGCGAAGTCGAGGGATCACACGATCCGCTGACGCGCCCTGCAGGTCAGACGCATCGAGCCGGGGCGATCAGAGGCCTTTCCGGAAACCGCTGATCGCCAGAGTTAAAGCGCATCAATTTACTACGATGTCAATACATGGTCCGGAGCCCTTACAGGAGTTTAACTGGCTCCAGCCCCGGCGGACGCGCCAGTCTGGCGTGCGATGACAACCAGGGGGCCAGGCATGGCGGGACAATGGAATCGACGCGGCCTTCTGGGCGCAGGTCTGGCCGCAACGGCGTTGGGCGCTGCACATGGCCGGACGGCGAGCGCGGAGGAACCGGCTCACGACGTGACCTTCGCCGGCGATTTTGATGAGCTATGGTCCACCCTGGATCAGCGCTACTGCTTCTTTGACGACAAGCGCACCGACTGGAACCGGGTGCGAAGCCTCTATCGGCCCCAGGCCCTGGCGGCGACCTCGACCGAGGGCTTCGCCCTCGTGGTCGGCCGTGTTCTGGCGGAACTCTATGACCCGCACACCTCGCCGTGGGACCCGCCCGCCGGGTCGCAGCGCGGGCCGACCTCCGACCTGATCGTGGCGTGGCGCGACGGTCAGGCGCGCATCGAGGCCATCGCCGACGACACCGTGGCCAGCGAGGCGGACCTGGCCCTAGGCGATGTGATCCAGAGCGTCGACGGGCGGCCGATCGAGGCCCTGATGCGGGACCTGACCCCGAAATGTCTGACGGCGCCCGATCCGGCGGCGGAGGCCTATGCCCTGAACCGGGCGGCGGCGGGCCTTCGCGGACAACCGCGCCGTTATCGGGTCGCACGCGCCGGTCAGGCGCCCCGCGACGTCCTGCTGCCCCTGCGGCAGACCCCGCCCAGGCCCGACGTGGAATGGCGGCGACTGGACGACGGGACGGGTTATATCGCCATCCGCAGCTTCGCCGACAACGCCGTGGCCGAACGCTTTGATCAGGCCCTTGCCGAGATGCGCGACGCGCCCGGCCTGATTCTGGATGTGCGCTCCAACGGCGGCGGCGACACGGCTGTGGCCCGACCGATCATGGGCCGCTTCATCAGCGAAACCCGCCCCTATGCCCGGATGCGACGCCGCGACGGCCGCGGGCTCGGCCCGGCCTGGACCGAGACCGTCGATCCACAGGGTCCCTTCACCTACACCGGGCCCGTGGTGGTCCTGACCGGGCGTTGGAGCGGCAGCATGGCCGAGGGCTTCCCCATGGGCATGCGGGGTCTCGGCCGCGCCACCCTCGTCGGCACGCCGATGATGGGCCTGGGCGCCGCCGTCTTCCCCCTGCGCCTGGATCGCACCGGGTTGCAGGCTCAATACTCGGCCGAGCCCGTCTATGACGTCCATGACGCCCCGCGCTGGCTGATGCGGCCCGATGTCGAGACCGCCGACGGCGAGGACATCCTGGCCGCGGGACAAAGAGTGCTGGCGGCGCAGCGGCGCTGACGCGCCGCGCACCGGGATCAAGGCCGCCTAGATCGCGCCCATGGCCAGGAAGGCGCGGCCGGCGGCGAAATCCCCGGCCTCGAAGCGGGCCTCGGCGACGCTGTCGTCACGGAACAGGAACTGGATGACGAAGCTCTCGCGCGGGTCCAGCTGGGCCAGGGCGTCGGCGGCTTCGGTCGAGAAGGTCCAGACCTCGCCCTGACGCGCGCCTGCGGGCAGCAGGCCCGGATCGGCGGCGTGGGCGGCGGCGGCGAAGAAGACCCGTCGCACGGATTCCGGCGGCAGGCCCCCGCCGGTCAGCCAGACCCGGGGCGCCTGTTCGCGGTCGCGCATCACCAGCCGCGCTGCATAGGGCCGGGGTCGCCCCACAAAGGAGACCACCGCCGCCGGCGTCGTGGCCGTCGGCCCGGTTCCGGCCAGGCCGAAGCGCACCGGCGAGCCGCCGGTCGCGCTGTCCTGCACCAGGCGCCAGCCGATCGTCTGTCCTTGATAGCGGTCGCCGCGCCAGGCGGCGCGGTCGCCGGGGAAGCTCATCCTCGCCGCCCGGGACCAGCCGGCGAAGCCCGCCTGCACCCGCGCCCGGACCCGGCTCAGGTCGCTGTCGTCACAGGCCGTGCGCGAGGCCCGGGATTGCGCACGCGCCGCCGCCGCCGTCAGATCCGCCGCCGGGGTTCCCGCCCGCAGGGCCGCATTGCGCGCCTGCAAGGCGGCGGCGTCCAGGGCCGCGATCAGTTGGGGCTCGAACAGGCCGCATTTCTGATGCGCGGCCAGCATGAAGGCGCGATCATAGAAGGCGTCCGTCACCGCCGCGCGCGCGGCGCCGATCGGGGCCGCCAACGCCATGGCGGCGACCGTGGCGGCCAGCATTCTGCTGGCGGTTCGGGGGGAAAGGCCTATCCTCATGGGCTCGACCCTAGGGCCGCAAGGTTCCGGTCCCGTGTCCAATCAGGGTTAGCGAATTGCTTCTTTCCACCGACGTCTGGGCCGGCGCCCTGATCCGCCGCGCCGAACTGGAAGGCGCCTACGCCACCGTGGTCAAGAAGGGGGACGCGCGCGGCGGGGCCGTGATCGTCAAGGCCTACAACACATCCGACCGCACGGCGCGCCTGTTCACCGAAGCCACCGGCATGGATGGCGAACCCCTGTGGATCCAGCCCGTCGTCAGCGACAGCGAGAGTGAACTGGACGCCTATATCGAGCGCCAGCGCCGCTATGATCCCGACCTATGGGTGGTCGAGATCGAGGATAAGCAAGGGCGGCATTTCCTGACGGAGAAGGTGCAGGAGGGGTGAGAGACGCGTTCTCCCTCCCCGTTCGGGGAGGGTGGCTTCGCCTGAAAGGCGAAGCCGGGTGGGGGCGCTTCGGCAAGTCAAACTCAGCGCCCGCTATCGCCAGGCCCTCCCCACCCGGTCGCTGCGCGACCACCCTCCCCCAAGTGGGAGGGAGAAGGGTATCGCGCCTCAAGCAGCGCGCAGCGCGGCAGCCCCCCTCATCATCCCTAACCGCCCGTTCACCGCGTTCGTGAACGGGACCGCAAGCGAGTCGCCGGTAAGCCTGTCTCCTCGGGCCAGAACGGCCTTGCGTAGCGGTGGACGGCCCATGCTGTTTCTCTTGAACGACGTCGTGTTCGATCTGGACGAGGCCTGCCCGGCCCCGAGCCACGACGTGCGGCGCTTCGAGAAGCTGGACTTCGACTATGTGCTGGAAATGGGCTGCGACCTGTTCGCCGAAGACCCCCTGCTGCACCGGAACGATCCGGCACGCGCCCGGCGTCTGGCCTGGCTGATCGCGCACAAGACCGAGGGCGTCAACGCCGCCCTGTTCGCCGCCCCCGACGCCGGCTGCGCGCCCGAACTGGTCGAGCCGCGCTTCTGCGCCCTGCCGGAGATGGTCATGCGCCAGCTTCAGTCGCGCGCCGCCCACGGCCGCCTCAGCGCCGTCGCCGCCGACAAGGCCGTCTGGGGCCGCCTGGCCGCCTGATCCGGGTCGCCGGCTCTCTCTGGCGAAGCAGGTTCAGCTAGAGCAGGCTGAACAGGATATGCACCGCGCTCGCCGCCAGCGCGATCACGCCAAACCCGCACAGCAGGCCGATGGCGGGGTGAAGTTCGCGGTTGCTACGGACGGGCGGGACCTTGCCCGGATGCGCCAAAGCCATGTCGTTTCCTTTCCCTTGCGGCGTCGATCTCATGGACCGGCGTCTCACAGAAACGAGCATGCCCCTAAAAGCCCCGCTTCGCGAAGGGTCTTTCACGGCATCGTGACAATCGACGGCGAAGCCTGCGAAGGCTATCACCTGAAAAACGACGTTTTCTTCGCGGGGGCGATACATCATGACGCGCAATCGACTGACCGGACTGGCCCTGGCCTGCCTGACCTTGCTGGCGCCGACACCTGGGCTAGCGGCCGAATGGCGACGTGCCGAGACGCCGCGCTTCATCGTCTATAGCGACGGCAACGAGCGGTCGTTGCGCGACAGCGCCCTGCAGCTGGAGCTGTATGAAAACGCCCTGCGCAACATGCACGGTCTGGACCCCAACGGCGCCTCGCCGCAAAGGATCGCCATCTATCTGGTGCAGGGGTTCAGAGACCTGAAGGCGGTCGAGCCGGGACTGCGCGACGAAGTGGCCGGCTTCTATCAGGCCACCAATGACGAAATCTTCGCCCTGGCGATCCGTGAGCGGCGCGACATGCAGACCCTGCTGCACGAATACGCCCACCACTTCATGATGGACTCCTTCCTGACCGGGGCCGCAGGTTTTCCCGCCTGGTTCATCGAGGGCTATGCCGAGTACTTCTCCAACGCCGAACTGCAACCGACGCGCATGGTCGTCGGCGACGTCAATCGAGGCCGCGCCGACTGGCTGAACTACAACGCCTGGCTGCCGCTGAACCTGATCCTGACCCGGCGGCCTTTCGAGTTCCAGGACCCGAAGGCCGTGTCCATGTATTACGCCCAGTCCTGGCTGCTGGCGCACTGGTTCGTGTCCAGTCCCCAACGGATGCCTATGCTTTACGCCTATATCGACAACTTGCAGCGGGGGATGGAGGTCGTTCCCGCCATGGAGGCCGCGACCGGCATGACCCTGGCGCAGCTGGAGCGCCAGCAGCAGGCCTATATCCGCCAGCGCCTGGCCATCACGATCATCACCAGCGAACAGTTCCGCCAGCCTGAGATCAAGATCACCACCCTGTCCCCCGTCGAGGGCGACCTGCTGCTGCTTGGCCTGCGCCTGTCGTCCACGGTGGGCGAGGACGCCGCCCTGCTGGCCGAGATTCAGCGACGGACGGCCCCCTATGCGGGTCAACGCGCCGCCGACCTCCTGCTGGCCCGCGCCGAACTGAGGCTGGGCGACAAGGCCCAGGCCGTCGCCATTCTGGAGCGCGTCCTGGCCGCCGCGCCGGACGACGTCGATGCGCTGCGCCTGTTGGGCGACGCCCTGTTCGAACAGGCGCGCGACCAAGGCGGCGACCGCGATCTTCTGCGTCAGGCGCGGGTTCATCTGGCCCAGGCCTATCGCCTCAATCCCGACGACTATCGCGTCCTGACCCTGCTGGCCGAAACGCGACAGGGATCGTCCGACTTCCCGTCCGACAATGACGTCGAGACCCTGCTGGCGGCGGTCGAACTGGCGCCCCAGGTCGCGAGCCTCCGCGTCTTCACCGCCCAGGTGCGCGCTCACCGCGAGGAATATCCGCAAGCCATCGCCCTGCTGCAGCCCCTCGCCGCCAGTCCTCACCCCGACGGCGCCACCGCCCTGTCGCGGGCCCTGATCGAACGCTACCGCGAGGCGATGACGCCTTCGGATGACGCGACGTCCGTTGAAGCTTCGGCCCCTGAAGACGCCGAAGCGTCTGTTGCATCCGACGCCACGGAGTGACTTTCTTCGCCGCTCGCGCTACGTGCGCGCCATGTCGAAACTGACCCTGCCTGAAGAAGCTGCGCGTCGTCGCACCTTCGCCATCATCGCTCACCCGGATGCGGGCAAGACGACCCTGACCGAGCATATCCTGCTGGCCGGCGGGGCCATTCGCGCGGCGGGCGCCGTGCGGGCGCGCGGCGAGAACCGGCGCACCCAGTCCGACTGGATGAAGATCGAGAAGGAACGCGGCATCTCGGTCTCGGCCTCGGTCATGACGTTCGAGCACACCACGTCCGACGGCGTGGCCAAGATGTTCAACCTGCTGGACACGCCGGGCCACGAGGACTTCTCCGAAGACACCTATCGCACCCTGACCGCCGCCGACTGCGCCATCATGGTGCTGGACGCCGCCAAGGGCATCGAGCCGCAGACGCTGAAGCTGTTCGAGGTGTGTCGTCTTCGGGACATCCCGATCATCACCTTCATCAACAAGCTGGACCGCGAAGCCCAGGACCCGATGGCCCTGCTGGACGAAATCGCGTCGCGGCTTCAGCTGGACCCGGCCCCGATCTGGTGGCCCGCCGAGAGCGGCAACCGTCTGCGCGGCATGGTCGAAATGGGCACCGGCAAGTTCCAGCCCTATGCGAAGAAGCCTGCCGGCTCGAAAGAGGACGTCCCCCACCCCGCGGCCCTGCCCCTGGCCGAGGCCGCCCAATACTTCGAGGCTGGCGAGCACGAGGCCCTGATGGAGACGCAGGAGCTGATCGAGGCCGGCTATCCGACCTTCAACCGCCAGTCCTTCCTGGAAGGCCATATGACGCCCGTGCTGTGGGGCTCGGCGCTGCGCCACTTCGGCATCGACGAACTGCTGGCGGCCATCGGCGAATGGGCCCCGCCGCCCAAGGTCATGCCCGCCCGCAAGGAAGCCCCGCCCGAGACCCGCAACGCCCCGGCCCCCGTCGAGATCGAGGTCGAGCCGGGCCAGGCCGAAGTCACCGGCTTCGTCTTCAAGGTCCAGGCCAATATGGACCCCAACCACCGCGACCGCATCGCCATGTTCCGCATGGCCTCGGGCAGCTTCAAACGCGGCATGAAGCTGAAGGTGCAGAACACCGGCAAGCAACTGAGCGTCAACGCCCCCATCATGTTCTTCGCCTCGGACCGTGAACTGGCCGAGGACGCCTATGCCGGCGACGTCATCGGCATCCCCAATCACGGGGTCCTGCGCGTCGGCGACAGCCTGTCGGAAAGCGGCCTGATCCGCTTCGCCGGCCTGCCCAACTTCGCCCCGGAAATCCTGCAACGCGTCCGCGTCAAGGACCCGCTGAAGGCCAAGCACCTGAAGAAGGCGCTGGAAGGTCTGGCCGAGGAAGGCGTGACCCAGCTGTTCCGCCCCGAGCTGGGCTCGGACTTCATCGTCGGCGCCGTCGGCCAGCTGCAATTCGAGGTCATGGCCGACCGTCTGGGCGAGGAGTACAACCTGGACGTCATCTTCGAGCCCAGCCCCTACGCCGAGGCCCGTTGGGTGGCGCCCGCCGGGGAAGGGACCAAGGCCGACCTCGAAGACTTCGCCGGCAAGTACCGCCCGCAGATGGCCGTCGACATCGACCAGGCCCCGGTCTTCCTCGCCAAGTCCAGCTGGGAGACCGGCTACGTCTCCGAACGCTTCCCCAAGATCGCCTTCACCAAGACCAAGGAACGGGGCTGATCCTCAGGTCTTGCCGATCGACACCCCGCCGTCGACCAGCATGGCCGTTCCGGTCATGAAGCTGGAGGCGTCGGACGCCAGGAACAGGGCGGCGCGGGCGATCTCTTCCGGCGACGCCATCCGCTTCAGGGCGTGCATGTTTTCAACGAAGGCGATGATCTCGGGCGTGTGAGCGAACTCGCGCCCCGCCTCGGTGTCCGTGCCGCCGGGCAGCAGGCAGTTGCTGCGCACGCCGCGCGCCCCGAACTCGGCGGCGATGACCCGCGACAGGCCGACCAGCCCCGCCTTGGCCGCCGCATAGGCCGCCATGCCAGGCATGCCGATGGCGTGGCCGACAAAGGTCGAGGTGAAGATGAGCGAGCCGCCGCCGCGCGCCACCAGGGCCGGGATCTGATGCTTTGCGCCCAGGAAGGCGGCGGTCAGGTTGATGTCCAGCGTCGTCTGCCAGCGGTCCAGGGCGATCTCGGGCGTCGGCTCATTCGCCCCGATGGCGCCGGCGTTGTTCAGCGCGATGTCCAGCCCGCCGAAGCGCTCGACCGCCGTCTGCACCAGGCGTTCGGCCAGAGCCTCGTCTCGGACGTCTCCCGGCACCGCGACGGCGCGACCGCCTTCGGCCTCTATGGCGGCGACCAGGGCCGACAGCTCGACCTCGCGTCGGGCGGTGACGACCACGGCCGCGCCCTCCCTTGAAAACAGACGCGCGGCGGCGGCGCCGATGCCGGAACTGGCTCCGGTGATGATGGCGACCTTGTCGGTGAGTGCAGGCATGACGACCTCGTGCTTATGGGAGGGCCTTCCTTTCATGCCCGCGCCGCGGGGTCTGGCGGGGTTCGGACGCCGCATCCGCGGCTGCGACCAGCCGCCGTTTTGCGATTGTCACGCACGCCCCCTAGTCTGCCGCCAGGGGGTAGGGTCGCATGATGATTCAACGAAACAGCGCATCTGCTCGCCGGTCGGTTAGGGCCTGGCGCGGTCTGGCGCTCGGCGGGGCGCTCGGCGTGACGGCCCTGCTGATGTCAGGCCAGACGGCCCAGGCCGAATGGCGGCGCGCCGAGACGGCCAACTTCCTCGTTTACGGGGAGGGGTCCGAGAACGACCTGCGCCGTCACGCCGAGCGGCTGGAGCGGTTCGACGCCCTGCTGCGCCGCCAGTTCGGCCTGCAACCCGTGGAGGGCGTGCGAAAGCTGCCCGTCTATCTGGTCTATACTCGCGGCGATCTTCAGCGAGTGAACCCCAACCTGCCCGAAGGCGCCGGCGGCTTCTATTCCGCCAGCGAAACCGACGTCTATTCGGTGCTGAACCGGCGCGGCGGCGACGACATCCTGTTCCACGAGTACGCCCACCACTTCATGTTTCAGAACTTCCCCGGCGGCTATCCGGGCTGGTTCACCGAGGGCTTCGCCGAGTTCTTCATGACCGCTTCGGTCGACAACCCGAACAGGGTGACCGTCGGCTATTTCAATCCGGGTCGCCTGCAGACCCTGAACGAGATCGAGTGGATTCCGTTGGAGCAACTGCTGACCAGTCGCCCGCGGACGTTCGAGGATCGCCGCAGTCGCTGGGCCTTCTATGCGCAGTCCTGGCTGCTGACCCATTACATGTTCATGGACGCCGAACGGCGGCGCGGGCTCGACGCCTACTTGACGGCGACCGGCCAGGGCGCGCCGCCGCTCGAGGCGCTTCAGACCCATCTGGGCCATACGCCCGACAGTCTGGAAACGGCGCTGAAGACCTATCTGCGCGGCAGTATGAACTACGCCGAGTTACGCATGGACGATCTCCGCCCGGCGATCAGCTTCCAGACCCTGCCCGCCAGCGCCGACCGGATGCTGCTGGACAGTCTGAATATCCGCTACCCCAAGGCCGAGGCCGACGCACAGACCCTGTTGCAAAAGGTGCGGAGCGACGCCGCCCGCTTCCCCGGCGACCGGCTGGCCCTGGTCACGCTGGGGCGGGCCGAACTGACCTGGGGCGACGCCGCCGCCGGTGAATCCGCCCTGATGCAGGCCCTGTCCATCGCGCCCAACGACGCGGAGGCCCTGCTGTTGCTGGCCCGCGCACGGATCAAGGCCGGCGATGAGGCGCCTGACATCCGGGCCCGCACATACGCCGAGGCCCAGGGCTATCTGGCCCGCGCGCTGCAAACCGAGCCCACCGACTACCGCATCTATCTGGCGCTGGCCCGTATCCGGCGGATTGCGGACTCCTACCCCAACGACAACGACCTGCAGACCTGGCGCCTCGCCGTCGCCTATGCGCCCCAGGTGATGAGCGCCCGCGCCCAGGCCGCCGAGGCCCTGCTGAAGGCCGGCCAGAGCGAAGAGGCGGCCATCATGCTGGCGCCCGTGGCCAACAATCCGCACGGCGGCGAGCATGTTGAGCGCGCGCGAGCCTTGCTGGATCAGATCAGGACGCCTGAGGATGAAACCGCCTCAGACTGACGGCGCCGTTGCAGGCTCGGCCTTGGGGCCGATCTCGAAGCGGGCCATGAACCACTGGACCAGGGGGCCGTTGGCGAGGGCGTAGAGGACGGTGCCGCCGCCGGCCACGCCGCCCAGCAGCCAGCCGATGGCCAGAACGGCGACCTCGATGGCCGTGCGCGCCCAGCCGATGCGCCAGCCGCTGATCCGCACCAGGCCCGTGGTCAGGCCGTCGCGCGGGCCGGGGCCGAGGCCCGCGCCGATATAGGCCGCCGTCGCCGCCCCGTTCAGCACGATGGCCGCTGTCAGGAAGCCGATCCGCAGCGCCAGCCCCTCGATGGGCGGCAGGGCCAGGAGCGCCACATCCGCCGCCGTGCCGATGACCAGGACATTGCAGATCGTCCCCACGCCCGGCTTCTGGCGCAGCGGAATCCAGATCAGCAGCACCAGGGCCCCGACCAGGTTGACGATCATGCCGAGGCTCAGCCCGGTCAGCTGCGACAAGCCCTGATGCAGGACGCTCCACGGATTGAGGCCCAGATCGGCCCGGACCATCAGGGCCAGAGACGCCCCGTAGAGCAGCAGACCGAGTTGGAGCTGGATGAAGCGACGCATGAACATGGGGCCATACAGTCGATAATTGGCCTTGTTTTATAGAGCCGCTTTCGTGACGATGGCCTTATGCGCGACATCCTGGTCAACGCTGCCTCCCTGTCTCGTCAGCTCAACGGCTGGCGCGGGCCCGACGGCGAGCCCGCCTATCGCCGCCTGTCCGAGGCGTTGAAGCTGCTGATCCTCGACGGGCGGCTGTCGCTGAACGCGCGTCTGCCGGGCGAGCGGCGACTGGCCGAGACTTTAGGCGTCAGCCGCATCACCGTCAGCGCGGCCCTGGACCGCCTGCGGGCCGAGGGTTTCGTTGTCAGCCGCACCGGATCGGGCAGCGTCACCGCCCTGCCCGCCAGCGCCGCCTCGCGGCCGGTGCGGCTGGACGGGCCGATGCAGGGCGACGACACGCCGGGCGTCATCGACATGGCCACCGCCTCCATGCCCGCCGACGAACAGGTCCACGCCGCCTACGCCCGCGCGCTGGAGGCCCTGCCCGCCCACCTGCCGGGCCGGGGCTATGAGCCGGTGGGGATCGAGGCCCTGCGCCGCGTCGTCGCCGACTGCTACGCCGCCGACGGGCTGGCGACGTCGCCGGATCAGATCGTGGTCACGGCGGGGGCTCTGGGGGCGCTCGCCATCCTGCTGCGGGCGACGACGCGGCCCGGCGACCGGGTCGTGGTCGAGCACCCCGGCTATCCCCATGCGCTGGACGCCCTGGTGCAGGCGGGGCTGGACCTGACGCCCGTTTCGATGACGCCGCAGGGCTGGGACATGGACGGGATGCTGGCGGCCATCGCCCGCGTCCGGCCGCGTCTGATCTACCTGATCGGGGCCCACCAGAACCCGACCGGCCACGTCCTGTCGGCGGACGACGAGGCGGCGCTGGCCGCCGCCGCCGCCCGCGTCGGCGCCCTTCTGGTGCTGGACGACACCCTGCGCGAGCTGTGGTTCGACCGCCCGCCGCCGCCGCCCGTCGATCACGGCCCGCATGTGGTCCGACTGGGCTCGACCAGCAAGCCCTACTGGGGCGGCTTACGCGTCGGCTGGCTGCGCGCCCACGCCGACGTCGTCGACATGGTGATCCGCCGTCGCCCGTCGCTGGACCTCGGCGTGCCGGTCATGGAGCAGCTGGCCGCCGCCGTCCTGCTGAGCGGCGATCCGGCACCCCTGGAGGCCCGACGCCGGACCATCGCGCGGCAGGAGGCCCATCTGCGCGCCCGGCTGGCCGAGGCCCTGCCGGACTGGAAGACGCGCCGGCCCGAAGGCGGCCTGTCGCTCTGGGTCGAACTGCCCCGGGCCGACAGCACCCGTCTGGCCCTGGCCGCGCCGGACCACGGGGTGCGGATCGCGCCGGGCGTGCGGTTCGGGATCAACGGCGCCTATGAGCGTTTCCTGCGCCTGCCCTTCAGCCGCCACGAAGCCGATCTGGACCGCGCCGTCGAGGGGCTGGCCGCCGCCTGGAACGGGCTGGACCGCAGCAAGCCGCGCAGGACCGCCCCCCGCGCCGATGTCGAGCCGGTCATCTAGGCCCCTGAAGGCAAACCGACTGCAACCTGAAGTTTGGCTGAACGCGTCTTTCATCCGACACACGACCGTGGTTCTCTACGGGAGATGCGGCGCCGGCCTTTTTTCTCGGGGCGCCGTGGAGTTCTGGATGGTCATTGCTGTCGTCACCGCCGCGCTTGCGGTTCTGGGGCCCTCCCAGGCGACCCGGCTCGTCTCCTATGACGAGGCGGTGCGGTGTGCTGGGCTGACGCAGGCGGCGTCTGAACTGGAAGGCGGCGAGAGCCGCTACGGCCGCACCCTCTATGACGCCGCCCTCTACTGGTCGTTGGCGGCCATGCAGGCGGCGACCGCCGCCGGGCGCGACCCCGTCGCCGCCGAGAACGACCAGACCCGCGCCCGCGTCGATTCGGTGAAGCGTCTGTCGGCGGGCGAGAGCGAGGCCCGCGCCGTTCTGCAACGCTGTCGCCAGAAGACCCCGCGCCTGGGCTGAACCGGCCCACGTCCGCACCCCGCGAAATTTCGCGCATATGCTCAAGCCGAACCCATCCGGCGGCGCTGCGTTTGCTTGAGCGACGACAGGATCGCCCTCGCGATCCCGAAGCGGGACGACGAAGGCCAGTGATGTTCGAATTCGGCAGAGATCTGCGGCGGTTGTTCGAGAAGGCGCGCGACAGCGACGACCTCGGATGGCTGGAGCTGATCGGCCTGGGCCTGGTCGAGGTCGAGGCGCGTCAGCAGTCGGTGGACGCCGGCCGCGTCTCCTGTCCGCGCCCGCATGAGGCGGCCCTGCGCGCCTCGGCCCTGTGGCGCGAGCACGCCCGCCGCTGCGGCGCAGCCGCCAGTCTGGAACGGGCCGAGGCCGCCGCTCGCGACGCCGCCCGCCACGCTCGCAACGACGATGAGACCATCCGCGCCACGCTGGAACTGGCCCAAAGCGGGATGCTGGCCTTCGACCTGTGCGGCGAACCGGCCAGGCTGGACGCCGTCCTGACCTTGCTCGCAGCCCTGCCGACCGCCCGGCGCAGCGACACCGCCGCGGCGGTGGCCGCCCTGCACGCCCGGCTGCGGGCCAGGCAGGCATCGATCACAGGCGAGCCGGGGGCGTTGCAGGCGGCCGCCGCTCTGCTGGACGGCGCCGTGCACGCGCTCAAGGGGCAGCAACGTCCGATCGAGGACGAACTGCGGCTGGACCGCGCCGCCCTGATGCTGGAGGCGGGCCTGGCCGCGCGCGACCCGCGAATGCTGGATCAGGCGGGCCATGACCTGCGCGCCCTGGTCGAGGCCGCTACGCCGGAGCAGCGCCCGCTCAGCCGCGCCCGCGCCCTGGCCCTGTGCGCCGCCGGCATGGCGGCGCTGGCGGCCATCGCCGACGACGTCATGGCCCGCGATCAGGCGCACGCCCTGTTCGACGCCGCCGCCGACCAGTTCACCCCCGACCACAGCCCGCTGGACTGGGCCGCCATCCAGGTGCTGCGCGCCGAGCGCGAGACCCTGCCCCTGCTGGTCCTGGTCCAGGCCGAGGCCCTGACCGAAGGCGGCGGACTGGTGCTGGGCGCCCTGGCGCACGAGCGCCGCGTGGCGCAGGAGGCGACCCGCGCCGGATCAATCGGCGACCTGACCGCCCTGCTCGAGATCGAAGGCGGCCTGCGGCGCCGCCTGAGCCGTCCCTCGGTGGTTTCGACGCCGCTGGACTGGGTCTCCGACCAGATCGGCATGGCCCGGATCGCCCTGGCCCGCGCCCGCTGGACCGGGCAGACGCCGCGCGGCCTGGGCCTGATGCTGGTCGAGGCCGCCGCCACCGCCCGCGAGCACGGCGCCCCGGCCCTGGCCCAACGCGCCGAACGACTGGCCCGCGCGCCTGAAACCGCCTGAGGCCTCTTTCCTCCCCATTCTATGGGGAGGTGGATCGGCGGCTTAGCCGACGAGACGGAGGGGGCGACGTCGCCGTTTCCAGCCCACACATCTCAAGTCCAGACGTCGCGCCGCCCCCTCCACCGCTACGCGGTCCCCCTCCCCATTCCATGGGGAGGATAGATATGGCGGAGCCGCCCGGCCTTGACCCGGCCCCATTGGGCGCCTAGCTGACGGGCTTCCCTGAAAGGCCCCTTACCGTGACCGATCAAACGACCGCCCCTGCTGCTGACGCCGCCGCCGACCCCGTCCACGCCTTTATCGCCCAGACCGTGGCCGAACATGACGTGGTGCTGTTCATGAAGGGCACGCCGGACGCGCCGCGCTGCGGCTTCTCCTCGCTGGCGGTGCAGATCCTCGACCACGTGGGCGCGGCCTTCGTCGGCGTCGACGTGCTTCAGGACGAGAGCCTTCGCGACGGCATCAAGAGCTTCACCGACTGGCCGACCATCCCCCAGCTCTATGTGAAGGGCGAGTTCGTGGGCGGGTCGGACATCGTGCGCGAGATGTTCCAGGCCGGCGAGCTTCAGGCCCTGATGGTCGAGAAGGGCGTCGCCCTCGGCGAAGCCTAAGCCCGGATGGCCCGGCCGCAGCTGACCCCGCGCGAAGACCGCGAGGTCTTCGTCGTCCCTCTGGACGTGCGGCCGGAGCACATCGACGAGAACAACCACGTCAACAACGTCGTCTATGTCGGCTGGCTGCAGGACGTCGGCACGGCCCACTGGAACGCGCGCTTCGACGAGGCGACGCGGGCGAAGTGGTCCTGGGTCGCCCTGAGACACGAGATCGACTACCTGCGCGGCATTGCGCCCGGTTCCGTCGGCGTCGTCGCCCGCACCTGGGTCGGCGACCCGCAGGGCCCGCGCTTCAACCGCTATGTCCGCATCGAGGACGGCGAAGGCCGCCTGTGCGCGCAAGGGCTGTCGGAATGGTGCCTGGTCGACGCCGAAACCCTGCGGCCTGCCCGCATCCCGGCGGAGATGCTGGGACCGTTTTCGGCTTAGCGACTTGCCCTTTCCTCCCTGTTGCGCAGCAATGGGGAGGGGGACCACGAAGTGGTGGAGGGGGCGACGCCATGGCCGACAGCATAAGTCACGAGCGTGCGCGCACGATGCGACGCGCGTTGACGCCGCCGGAAGCCCAACTGTGGGCGCAGTTGAAAGGGCGCAAGCTCGAAGGACTGAAGTTCCGTCGCCAGCACCCCGTCGGCCCCTACATCCTCGATTTCTATTGCGCCGAACTGGCGCTGAGCGTCGAAGTCGACGGCCTGATCCACGGCGACGCGGATCAGGTGCGCCACGACGGGCGCCGCACGGCCTGGCTGGCAACCAAGGGCATCTCAGTTCTACGCGTTGCGTCCTGCGACGTGCGAGACGATGTCGAGGGTATTTTGAACGCGATCAGGAACGCAGCGCTCAAACGGCAGGCGTAGCGCCGCCCCCTCCACCGCTACGCGGTCCCCCTCCCCACGAAGTGGGGAGGAAAGACTTGGCTTTTGCTTACAAACTGATCGGGTTCAGCACGCGCACCGGCTGGCCCGGCGTCAGGCCCAGTTCGGCGTAGGTCCAGCTGACCGTGACGCCTTCGCGGACCAGAGCCTTGCACAGGTCGGGCGCGCGACGGATCAGGCTGAGTTCAGCCGGTTCGTCATCCCTGATCTTGACCTCGAAGCTGGACGCTTCGGTGCAGCCGTTGGAGCCGACCACGACGTTCAGGCGCTGGCCGTCGAAATCGACCTTGCGGACGGCTTCTAGAACTTCCGTCGAAGCGGCGGCCGGGTGGGCCGGGTTGATGTTGACCTTCCGCTCTCCGCCATCGCTCGAATAGATGACGCAGCCGCCCAGCAGCGGCAGCAGGGCGACGACCGCGACGGCTGCCAGGCGCATCAGTTCGACTCGGTCGTGTTCGAGTGGATGACACGGGTGGTCGGCTTGTCGCTGGCGATGATGATGCAGCCCGACAGCATGGGCGCGGCGATGGCGGCGACGGCGAGAGCGATGATGATACGGCGCATAGGTGTTCCCCTTCTTTGCTGGCCGCAAACTGCCAGCGTCGCCGTTCCGGATCACGTGAATAATCGGAAAGGCCGCACTTGAATGAAACAGCCACAGTCATAGCTACTGGATCGCCCGCCTCCCCGGGACACATCGAAAGACCTCTGCATGAGCCTGCTGTTCACCCCGCGCGCCGTCGGGCCGCTGACGCTGAAGAACCGCATCGTCGTCGCCCCCATGTGCCAGTATTCGGCCGTGGACGGCGTGCCCCAGCCCTGGCACGCCCAGCACATCGGCCGCATGGCCCTGTCCGGCGCCGGACTGGTGGTGATCGAGGCCACCGGCGTCGAGGCGGCCGGGCGCATTTCCTGGGCTGACACCGGCCTGTGGAACGACGAACAGGAAGCCGCCTTCGCCAGGATCATCCGCGACATCCGCACCTATTCGGATACGCCCATCGGCATCCAGCTGGCTCACGCAGGGCGCAAGGCCTCGACCAATCCGCCGTGGATCGACCGCGGCGGCCCCGCCCCCGCCGACAAGGCCTGGGAGACCTTCTCGGCCTCGGCCCAGCCCTTCAAGGCCGACTGGCACACGCCCACGGCGCTGGATCAGGCGGGCATGGACCGGGTGGTCGCGGCCTTTGTCGATTCCGCCAAACGCGCCGACCGGGCCGGGTTCGATCTGGTCGAGCTGCACGCCGCCCACGGCTATCTGCTGACCCAGTTCCTGTCGCCGCTGTCGAACGAGCGGACGGACGAATTCGGCGGCTCGCTGGAGAACCGGATGCGCTTCCCGCTGCGGGCGGCCCAGGCCCTGCGCGACGCCTGGCCCCGGACCAAGGCCCTGGGCGTGCGCTTCAACGGGTCGGACTGGACCGAGGGCGGCATCACCCCGGACGAGGCCGCCGTCTTTGGTCAGGCCCTGCACGCCATGGGCTACGACTATCTGCACCTGACCAGCGGCGGCAATGTCGCCACGGCCCGCATCCCCGGGGACCAGCCCAATTATCAGGTCGCCTTCGCCGAGGCGGTCAAGGCGGCGACGCCTGAGGCCAATGTCATGGCGGTGGGCATGATCGTCAGCCCGCAACAGGCCGAGGACCTGCTGACCCAGGGCAAGGCCGACCTGATCGCCGTCGCCCGCGCGGTGCTGGACGACCCCAACTGGGGCCACCACGCCGCCGTGGCCCTGGGCCAGCCGGAAGGCCTGCCGGTCCAGTACGAACGGGCCGGCGCCGCCCACTGGCCCGGCTATGCGACGGCGCGGGCCTTGGCTGACGGGTCCGTCGCGGCCTGACCCTGCAACGGCGTCGCCGCGATCACGGCGGCGCCGTTCGACAGGGCGTCAGCTTCCGGCTGGGGCCGGCCCAGCAGATAGCCCTGCACCTCGTTGCAGCCCTGCGAGCGCAGGAAGGCCAGCTGCTCTGCGGTTTCGACGCCTTCGGCCAGGACCGGGATCGACAGGCTTTCGCCGATAGTCAGGACGGCGCGGATGATGGCCCGCGACTGCGGCGCAGCGCCGTCCAGCTCCGTCATGAATGACCGGTCCAGCTTGATCTTGTCGAAGGGGAAGGCGCGCAGGGTCGACAGCGAGGAATAGCCGGTGCCGAAGTCGTCCATGGCGATGGTGACGCCGAGCGCCTTCAGCTGGCGCAGGACGTGGGTGGTGCGTTCCATATCGCTGATCATGGCCGTCTCGGTAATCTCGAGTTCCAGCCGCGAGGCCTCGAGCCCGGTCTCCAGCAGGACCTGATGCACCAGCCGCGGCAGGTCCACGTGACCCAGTTGCACCGGCGACAGGTTGACCGCGATGCGGTGGGGTTCAGGCCAGGCGGCGGCCTGGCGGCAGGCCTGACGCAGCACCCATTCCCCGATCGGCAGGATCAGGCCCGTCTCCTCGGCCACGGGGATGAAGTCGGACGGCGGGATGTTGCGGCCGCTCTCGTCCTTCCAGCGCAGCAGGACCTCGTAGCCCGTCGCCTTGCCGGTCTCGACCGAGGCCTGAACCTGATAGTGCAGCTCGAACTGTTCGTTATCCAGGGCCTCGCGCAGGGCCTGGGTGACGCGACGCCGCGCGCGGACGGCCTGGTCCATGTCCGCCTCATAGAAGCAGATATCGACCGTCAGCGACCCCTTGGCCCGGTACATGGCCAGGTCGGCGTTGTTGATCAGGGTCGACAGGTCGTCGGCGTCCTCGGGCCACAGCGAGATGCCGATGCTGGCGCCGCAAGACAGGTCGGCATGGTCGATGGTCACCGAGCGGACGACAGCGGCGCGCAGGCGCTCGGCTACAGCCTGAGCCTCGGCGCGGGACGAAACCGGGGCCATGGCCACGAATTCGTCGCCGCCCTGGCGAGCGACGAACTCGCCGTCCTTCAGCGCGTCCCGCAACTGCTCGGATATACGGCACAGCAGCTGGTCGCCTACGGCATGGCCATAGAGGTCGTTGACCTCCTTGAACCGGTTCAGGTCCAGGGCGAACAGCGCCAGGGTCTCACCCGGCTTGACCGTGGCGGTCTGGCGGTTCAGCCGTTCCAGGAAGGACGAACGATTGGGCAGGCCGGTCAAGCTGTCGTTGCGCGCCAGATGGGCGATGCGGCGTTCCTGGGCCTGACGGGCGCGCAGGTCGCGCACCGAGTAGAGCATGACCTCGCCTTCGCTGGCGTGATCGCGTTTGGCCGCCAGCTCGACAGGCAGCACTTCGCCCGACGCGGTCCTGAGCGACGACTGGACCATGTCGGCGTCAGCCAATCGGGCGACGTCCTCGGCCCAACGCGACAGGCTATGGCCGACCACGGCCTCGCGTTCGACGCCTATCAGGTTCAGCAGGGCCGCGTTCAGCGCGATGATGACGCCATCCCGCTCCACCGCCATGCCGTCGACGCTGCCCTCGATCAGGTGTTGCAGCCGGATCTCGGCCTGATTGCGCGACTGGCTGTCCAGGGCATAGCTGGCCGCGCCTGCGCCGAGGACCAACAGACCCACGCCGGCCACGCCGATAGCGATGGCCTGACGGGCGTCGTCGCCGGTCAGGGCGCCGTCCAGCGGCGCGAACGGCAGGATGGTCATGGCCGACATGGCCGTGAAGTGCAGAACCACGATGCCCAGCACCATGCAGGCGATAGCCGTCCACCGCCCTCGCGTGTCCGTCGCTCCGTCCGCCTTGTGGAAGGCCAGGGCGCCGAACAGCAACGAGCCGACGACGCTGGCGACGACATAGGAACTGGACCACTGGATCGCCGCGTCCACGGCGAAGGCGGCCATGCCGATGAAGTGCATCAGGGCCACGCCCAGACCGAAGACCAGGCCGCCCAGAACGGCGGCGGCGCGCAGGCGCTGCGCGGCCAGCAGGAGGGCCGCCCCCGAACCGGCGATGGCCACCAGCAGCGACAGGCCCGTCAGGCCTGGCTCATAGGTGACCTGCACGCCCGGCTCATAGGCGATCATGGCGACGAAATGGGTGCACCAGACGGTGGCGCCGCCCGCGACCGCGCCCAGGAAGACCCAGGCCACGCGCGCGCCGGCCCGCGTGCTGCGGACCCGTTTCAGCAGGCTGACGGTGATCCAGCTTCCCAGCACGCAGACAAAGGCGGCCAGGGCGACCAGCGCCAGGTTATGGGCGGTGGTCAGACAATCGACGATACGCATGAAACCCTGGGGGGAAGGGACGAAAACTATCCTTTCCCTAGCGTCGCAAACCTTAATCCGCCGTCGTTCGGCATGGCTAACGAAGCCTTAGCCTTCCGGGGGCGGGTTCAGGAGGCCTGGTTCGGTCCGGCATGCGGCCGCATCATGTAGGGATTGTTGACCGACACCTGGGCGCCAGGCTCCAGACCCAATTCCTCGAACGACCACTGCAGTTGCACCCCGTCGGGCTTGACGTCCAGACAGCGGTCCTCGTCCAGCCGACGCAGGGTGATGACGGCGCTGTCGCGCAGCCGCGTCACGATGGGCATGACATTCTTCTTGGCCGTGCAACCGTTCGAGCTGACCCAGAAGACCGCCATGTCGTGGGTGAAGGCCGCAGCGTGAATCGGCTCCAACTGCCCCGGCATGTCGGCGGTCTGGACGACCGGCGTCGAGGCGCAGGCGGAAAGGGCGGCGACTACGGCGATGGCTAAAAGGGCTGGGGTTCGTCTCATCTCGGCCTTCCGGGGCGGACTGTGTCCACCCGGTCAGGATGCGCTGCTTCTCTCCGCAAGGGAACAGCGGATGCTGAATAAGAAAGAAGCCCCGGTTCGCACCGGGGCTTCCATCAACTCTATCGTCGAACGCCTGAAATCAGGACGAGTAGTATTCGACGACCAGGTTCGGTTCCATCTTGACCGGGTACGGCACGTCGGACAGTTCCGGCACGCGGACGTAACGGACCGAGAAGCCGCGATCACCCTGTTCCAGATAGTCCGGCACGTCGCGTTCCGACGACTGCTGGGCTTCGAGCACCAGAGCCATGCTGCGCGACTTTTCCTTGATCTCGACGACCTGGCCCGGCTTGACGCGGTACGAACCGATGTCGACCTTCTTGCCGTCGACGGTCACGTGGCCGTGGCTGACGAACTGGCGAGCGGCCCAGACGGTCGGGACGAACTTGGCGCGATAGACGATGGCGTCCAGACGCGATTCCAGCAGGCCGATCAGGTTTTCCGAGGTGTTGCCCTTGCGGCGACCGGCTTCATCATAGATGGCCGAGAATTGCTTCTCGGTGATGTTGCCGTAGTAGCCCTTGAGCTTCTGCTTGGCCTTCAGTTGCAGGCCGAAGTCCGAGACTTTCGACTTGCGGCGCTGACCGTGCTGGCCGGGGCCGTACGAGCGCTTGTTAACCGGAGACTTGGCGCGGCCCCACAGGTTTTCACCCATGACCCGATCGAGTTTGTACTTGGCGCTATGGCGCTTGGACATAAGTCACTCTTCATGCTGATGCGGCCCGGCCCCTCCCCGATTGGAGCGGCGATCTCAACGGCGGTCCACGCATCGTCCGTAGTCAATTCGCGCCTCGGGCCGGAACCCGATGCGAGAAGGGCGGGCTTATGAAGGCCCGCCCCTCCAGAGTCAAGCCAGACGGGCGTTTCAGGCCTTGGCGGCGGCGAAGAGTTCGTTGACCTTGTTCCAGTTCACGATGGACCAGAAGGCGGCCAGGAACTCGGCGCGGCGGTTCTGGTACTTCAGGTAGTAGGCGTGTTCCCACACGTCGGCGACGAGCAGGGGCGCGCCCTTCTCCTCGGCGAAGTCCATCAGGGAGTTGTCCTGGTTCGGCGTCGAGATGATCTTCAGCTTGCCCTCCTGCACGATCAGCCAGGCCCAGCCCGAACCGAAGCGGCCCAGGCCGGCCGCGTTGAAGGCCTCCTTGAAGGCGTCCATGCCGCCCAGGTCGGCGTCGATGGCGGCGGCCAGCTCAGCCGAGGGTTCGCCGCCCGTGCCGACGGGGGCCAGGCCTTCCCAGAAGAAGGTGTGGTTCCACACGCCGCCGGCGTTGTTGCGCACGGCGACCGGCAGGGTCGACATCCTGGCGAACAGTTCGTCGAACGACTGGCCTTCGACGCCCGCAGCGGCCACGGCCTTGTTCAGGTTGTCGACATAGGTCTGATGGTGCTTGTCGTAGTGGAAGCTCATCGTCTCCTTGTCGATGACGGGCTCCAGCGCGTCATGGGCGTAGGGCAGCGGGGGCAGGGTGAAGGCCATGGGGAGCTTCCTCTTCGGCGTTTGAAATCGTCTGCCCCCTATCTAGGGCCGCGCACGAAAGACCCAAGCCTTAACCGAGGCCTTTGTTCAGTTTTTCGTCCCTCGAGAGCCGAATAGGGAACCGGACCGACAAAATACCTGTTTCCCAGGTGTCGCCCCGACACCGTCCAGAGCCCTCCCGAAAGGAGGATCGCCATGCCCGTTCGTTCCCTCCGTCGGCCCGCCCCCCTGACCGACGCCGAAGCCGAGACCCTGAGGCTGCAATTGCTGGAGATCATCCCGCGCCTGCGCCGTCACCACCTGCTCGATCTGGCCGACACCCTGCACGACGCCGCCCGCGAACGCCGCGACGGCGAACCGCGCCATTTTGATGTGAGGGTTTGAGGCTGCGCTCCAGCCACTAGAGGGTTGAGGGTCGAAAGCGGCTGCGTAGAATATCTGCTAAGAGTGGAAAGCGGACGCGGATCAACGCAAGCGATAAACCAGCTTGTGACCCAGATAGAAAACACCCGATCCGCTAGCGAAAACGGCTGTCCCCAAGAGAAACCACAGCGGATTTCCGTCACTCTGAACGCCGGGGATAAAGCTGGCGACAAAGCCGACTAGGCAAAGGGTGGCACCTATTCCGCCCAGAATGCTTCCCCACTTCAGTATCGTTGCTGAGCCGAGCATGGGCCGAAGGCGCATGTTAAGCTTCGACTTTGGATCGTCGTAATCCGGTGCTGACATGGTGGCTCCCGATCGCGAGAAAGTCGCATCTCCTCCAAAGGTCCGCAATGGGTCGATTTGCGAAATTGGCATCCGACCTGAAAGCAGACTCGCGCGCCCAAGCCCCCCCCCCTGCCGTCATCCCGGCCGCAGCGAAGCGAAGAGCCGGGACCCAGGCGTTGAAACCGGGTGCGGGCGATGCTTGAAATCCGCTGCCTGGGTCCCGGGTTCTGCTGCGCAGCCCCGGGATGACGGCGTGGCGTCATCAGCCCGCGTGGAGTTCCTGGTTCACGGTTAAGGTCTTGATGTCCAGCGGGCCTGCCCCCTTTCCTCCCCATTTCATGGGGAGGAAAGGGGCGCGAAGCGACGTGACGGAGGGGGCGGCGCTGCCCTGTCCGGTTTTGCGTCTGAACGTCTGGCCTCTGCGCCGCCCCCTCCACCGCTGCGCGGTCCCCCTCCCCATGAAATGGGGAGGAAAGAGGAGGGTCAGCTCGCGTGGAGTTCCTGTTTCACGCGTTCGGCCAGGGTCTTGATGTCCAGGGGCTTGGGCAGGAAGGAGACGCCCGTCTCGTCCTGCAAGAGGTCCGAGAAGTCGCTCTCGGCGTAGCCCGAGATGAACATGACCGGAGCGTCGCCGAGGAAGGGCCGCGCCTTGCGCAGCAGGGACGGACCGTCCAGTCCCGGCATGATGACGTCGGAGATCATCATGTCGATCTGACCCGCCCATTCCTCGGCCAGGATCAGGGCCTCCTCGCCGTCGCAGGCCTCGATCACCTCATAGCCGCGCTGGCGCAGCAGGCGGGCGGCGATGCCGCGCACGGCGGCCTCGTCCTCGACGAACAGGATGCGGCCCGCGCCCGACAGGTCGCGCGGCGCGGCCTTGACCGCCTTTTCGACCACGGGGGCGGCGACCAGTTCCTCGGCCGAGGCGGCGGGCAGGAAGATGCGGAAGGCGGCGCCGGCGCCCTCGATGTTCGAGACGCTGATGTGGCCGCCCGCCTGCTGGACGATGCCATAGACGGTGGCCAGACCCATGCCGGTGCCTTCGTTGACCGCCTTGGTTGTGAAGAAGGGCTCGAAGATCTTGTCCAGCAGTTCGGGCGGCACGCCAGGGCCGGTGTCCGACACCTCGATCAGGGCGATCTCGCCGGAGGCCTCGCGCCAGCCCAGGTCGCGGGCTTGCCCCTCGGTCAGGCGGCGGGTCTTGATGGTGACCACGCCCGCGCCCGGCTCGACCACGCCGCGCATGGCGTCGCGGGCGTTGACCGCCAGGTTCATGACGGCGGTTTCCAGCTGGCTCTTGTCGGCCAGGACCAGAGGCATATCGCGGCCGTAGTCGGTCTCCAGCCGCACGTCCTCGCGCAGAAGGCGGCGCAGCAGGACGGCGAACTCGCCGACCAGTTCGCCCAGGTCGAGCCGCTCGCGCCGCACCGTGGACTTGCGCGAGAAGGCCAAGAGCTTCCTCACCAGATCGGCCGCGCGGATGCCGGTCTGGCGGATCTGGTTCAGGCCGTCATAGGAGGGGTCGCCGACCGGGTGGCGCTCCAGCAGCTCGGACAGCTGCATCTGGATCGCGGTCAGCAGGTTGTTGAAGTCGTGGGCCACGCCGCCGGCCAGCTGGCCCACGGCCTGCATCTTCTGGGCCTGCGACAGTTGCAGCTCCATCGACTTCTGCGACGAGACGTCGAACAGCCAGACGCGGCGCTTGTCGCCCTCGGGCGCGACATAGAGGTGCAGGTGGCGGTCGGGATAGGCGCGGGCCACCAGCTCGATCGGACCCGACGACCCCGCGGCCAGCTTGATCCTGGCCTCGGTCACGCCGGCCAGATCGAACAGGTGGCCGAAGGCGGCGTCGCCCGAGGCGGCGGGGCCGGTCAGGACGGCCAGCGCCGCGTTGGAATCCTCGGCCTTGCCCGCGAACAGGTCGTCGCCGGCGATGACGGTCGAGCCGAAGGGAGCGCCGGCGGCCATGGCGCGGGCCTCCCCGCTAACCTTGGCGGGGGCGGCGACGGGGGCGGTCTGCGGCACCGGCAGGACGGCGTCGGGGGCGGCGCGGACCAGGAAACGCCCCTGCCCCGCCTGACCGATCAGGACCTCGATCTCGCGCGCGCCGATCTGGACGATGGCGCGGCCCTGATGGCCTTCGCGGGCCTGGGCGAAGGCCATGTAGAGGGCCTGGGCCGACTTGCCGCGCGGAAGCGCCGTGACAGCGCCGTTCTCCTCGGCCCAGGCGGCGTTGTAGGCTAGGACCTGACCGGACGGCCAGACCAGGGCGGCGGGCTCGGCCATGGCGTCCAGCATCTCGACCGCCGTGTCGCCGTGGGCGCGACGCACCTCGGCCCGGCCAAAGGCGAACAGCCAGATCAGGGCCGTGCCCCCCGCCGCGACAATCAGGATCAGGCCCGGCGCCGTAAAGGCGTTGGCGCGGAACGCCGGGTAGACCATGGCCGCGACCGCCAGGGCGAAGCCCAGGGCCATCACCACCAGCAGGGGATCAAAGGTCGGACGGCGCGTCGCCGCCGCTTTCGGCCGGGAAATCGTCATGGCGTCCTGCCCGCGCGAATCAGTGGTGGTCAGCATATCGGAGCTCTGGCCTGCGCCATAACGGGACAAACCTTTCCTTCCCATTCCATGGGGAGGTGGATCGACCGCGCAGCGGACGAGACGGAGGGGGCGGCGCTGTGATCGAACAGCAGCACGATGACGTCAGGCGTCGCGTCGCCCCCTCCACCGCTTCGCGGTCCCCCTCCCCATGGAATGGGGAGGAAAGCGCCTGCATCAACGCGCCTCAACGCCGTTTCCGGCCCTGCATGACGAAGCCGATCACCTTGGCCGCCGCCTCGAAGTGCTCGCGCGGGATGACCTCGTCGACCTCGACCGTCGCATAGAGGGCGCGAGCCAGGGGCACGTTTTCGACGACGGGGACGCCGTTCTCTTTCGCCATTTCGCGAATGCGGAAGGCCACGGCGTCCACGCCCTTGGCGACGCAGATGGGGGCGGCGTCGCCCTGATCCGGTTCATAGCGCAGGGCCACCGAATAGTGGGTCGGGTTGGTGATGACGACGGTGGCGGTCGGCACGGCCTGCATCATGCGCTGGCGGCTGCGCTGCATGCGGATCTGGCGCAGCTTGCCCTTCACATGGGGGTCGCCCTCGGTCTGCTTGTAGTCTTCCTTGGTCTCTTCCTTGGTCATCCGCATCCGCTTGGCGAAGCGGAACTTCTGCCAGATGAAGTCGGCCCCGGCGGTGAAGGCCAGGAAGATCAGGGCGGAGATCATCAGCGACGCCGCCAGATCGCGGGCGAAGGGCAGGATCATGGCCGGGCTCATGGCGGCCAGGTTCTCCAGCTCGCGCGTGTGCGGCTTCAGCACCCACCAGCAGACGGCGCCGATGGCCACAAGCTTGAGGAAGGTCTTGATGAACTGGACGATGCCGTCAGGGCCGAAGATGCGCTTGAACCCCGACAGGGGGCTGACCGCCGACCACTTGGGCTTGATCTTCTCGGCGGTGAACAGGAAGCCCGACTGGGCCAGGTTGCCCCCCACCCCGCCGACGATGACCGCCAGCATCAGGGCCGCCAGAAACGGCGTCACGGCCCAGACGGCGCGCATGCCGATCTCGACCCCGGCGCCGGCCTGCAAGCCGCCGATCATGGCGTGGGGCTCGGCCAGGAAGGGCAGCATGTCCTCGGCCATCTGGCGCGAGAAATAGCCGCCGCCGATCAGCAGGACCGCCGTCGCCCCCGCCAGGGACATGGCCGCCGCCACGTCCGGCGACTTGGCGACATCACCCTTCTTTCGGGCCTCCTCAAGCTTTCGCGGGGTGGCCTCTTCGGTTTTCGACTCGGGATCGGAACCTTCAGCCAAGGCTCCCTCCCGTGAACACCCGCGCCAAGGCGCGATAGCGGTCGATGAAGATGGTCCCCATCACGCCGAGGCTCAGCGCGAAGATCGAAAGGCCCAGCAGGACGCTGAGCGGGGCGGCGGCGAAATAGACCTGAAACGCCGGCATGACCCGCGCGATCAGGCCCGAGGCCAGGTTGAAGATCAGGGCGAAGACCAGGACCGGCGCCGACAGCTGAACCCCCAGCATGAAGCTCTGGCCCACCGTCTTGACCGCCATGGCGGCGAAGTCGGCGGTGATCATCGGCTTGGCCGGGGAGATGGCCTCATAGGAGCCGAGGATGCCGGCGATGAAGAGGTGGTGGGTGTTGGTGGCGAAGATCAGCGTCACCCCCAGCAGCATCAGAAAGGCCGACAGGGTCGAACCGGGCGAGGCCTGAAGCGGGTTGGCCGTCTGGGCGAAGCCGAGGGTCGTCTGCTGCGAGATGATCTCGCCCGCCGTGACCAGGGCCGTCATGAAACTGCGCAGGATCATACCGATGGCCAGACCCGTCGCCACCTCGCGGATGATCCAGCCGACCATGCCGCCCAGCGTCGGCGGCAGGGCCGGCAGGGTCCCGGCCACCAGGGGCCACATCACCAGCGACAGCAGCAGGGCCAGCGACAAGCGCACGCGCGGCGGCACATAGCTCTCGCCGATACCCGGAATGGTCATCAGGATCGCGCCGACCCGCGCGAAGATCAGCCCGCCGGCCCAGATCTGTTCGGCGGTGGCGTAGGACTCCACGCGACCTACATCCCGGCGATTCGGGCGGCGATCTCGCGCATGAAGCCGCCCAGCAGCGCCCCCATCAGCGGCAGGAACAGCAGCAGGGAGACGAAGATGGCGATGATCTTGGGCGCATAGATCAGGGTCTGTTCCTGAATCTGCGTCAGGGCCTGAAACAGGCCGATGACCACGCCGACCACCAGGCCGACGACGAGCACGGGCGCGCACAGCTGGATCGTCAGCCAGATGGCGTCACGGCCAATATCCAGAACTTCCGCGCCGTTCATCACCACTCCCGGGAACTCGGCAGAAAATGCCGACAGGATGGTTAACAGGCCGTTTAGGAAACCCAATCTGTCCGCTCAAGCGTACAGTCCATTTTCGGGCGACGGCCATCTGACGGCTGGATTGATCGCCGCGCCCGGCTATATGGACACGCTATGACTGACCACGCGCACAAACCCACCGTCTCGCAGGCCGAAGCCGAAGCCGCCGTTCGCACCCTGATCCAATGGGCGGGCGACAATCCCGACCGGGAGGGTCTGGTGGAAACGCCCAAGCGGGTGGCCAAGTCCTATCGCGAGCTGTTCCAGGGCTATGAGGTCGAGCCGCGCGAGTATCTGGAGAAGACCTTCCAGGAGGTCGGCGGCTACGACGAACTGGTGGTGCTGAAGAACATCCGCTTCGTCAGCTTCTGCGAACACCACATGCTGCCGGTCGTCGGCGTGGCCCACGTCGGCTACCTGCCCACGGATCGCGTGGTCGGCATCTCCAAGCTGGCTCGCGTGGTGCGCGGCTTTGCGCGCCGCCTGCAGATTCAGGAAAAGATGACCTCGGACATCGCCCACGCCATCCAGGACGTGCTGCGCCCTCACGGCGTCGGCGTGGTCATCGAGGCCGAGCACAGCTGCATGACCATGCGCGGCGTCGATGTCCCCGGCGCCAGCCTCTCGACCAGCTGCCTGCTGGGCTCCGTCCGCGAAGATCCCCGCACGCGGGAAGAGTTCCTGCGGCTGGTGCGGGGCTAGGCCTGCCCTTCTCCCCTTGTGGGAGAAGGATTTTGGAGCGCTACGCCTCCGGCTGCTTGAGCTGCCTCCTCCCCGTAAGGGGAGAAGACAGAGGACACCGGCCCCCTTCTTGCGAGTCTCGCCCCGAAGGAGGCCTCATCATGGGCTGGAGCGTGTTTTCGTGTCATAACGAGCCGCCGCCGATCATGCGCGGGGGGTGGCTGGACGCGCTGCGGTTCATCGTGGCGTCGCTGATCATCCTGCATCACTTCCAGGCCTCGGCGCCCATTCCTCTGGCCGAGGGCGTGCATCCGGTGTTCGAGCGGGGCGGCTTCCTGCTGACCAACTTCTTCCTGATCGACAGCGGCTATGTGCTGATGCGGGTCTATGGCGCCTCGGTCGCAGGCGGCCGGATGTCGAAGACCGACTTCTTCCTGAAGCGGTCGCTGAGGGTGTTTCCGGCCCATCTGATCATGCTGGGCCTGCTGGTGGCCATGGTGCTGCTGGGCACCGCCATCGGCCTGCCGCCGACCCACCCCGAGTGGTTCGCCTGGGATCAATTGCCGGCGCAGGCGGCCCTGATGCAGTCGTTCGGCGTCTATGGCGGTCTGGGCTGGAACGCGCCCAGCTGGTCGATCTCGGCCCTGCTGGGCTGCTACCTGGCCTTCCCCTGGGTGCTGCGCGGGCTGACGCGGGTCGGGCCGTGGCTCGCGCTGGGGCTGGTGGTGGTCGGCTATCTGGCGGCCAATGAGCTGTGCTGGGCCATCCTCAACTATCCCGTCTATCAGATGCCGCTGAACCTCGGCATCTGGCGCGCCCTGCCCCTGTTCATCCTGGGCATGGGACTGGCCTGGTTCGCGCAAGGGATCTGGATCGAGCCGCGCGCCGCCGGTTGGGCCCTGCTGCTGGCCTCCGTCGGTCTGGCGGTGGTGCAGTATTTCGACAAGCACGCCCTGATTTCGCTGACCCTGATCTCGATCATCATCCTGGCCGCGGGCGCCGTCCCGGTCACGAAGCCGTCCAAGCTGGTCGAACAGGCGGCGGTCGTCTCCTTCGCCATGTTCATCTCCAACGAAGTGGTCCGCATCGGCTGGTTCGGTCTGGCCGAGGCCACGGCGAACAGGCTGGGTCTGGCCGAGGCCTGGCGCTGGGTCCTGTGGGTCATGGGGGTGGGCGCCGCCTTCGTCTTCGCCTTCCTGTTCCACTACGGCGTCGACAATCCGATCCAGAAGCGCATCCGCGCCTGGCTGAAGAAGCGGGGACACGCCCGCGCCGAGATCAAGGAGCCGGTGGTCTCGCTGGAGGGCTAGGCTTGCGCCCCCTTGCCGTCACCCCGGACGCCCGACAGGGCGATCCGGGGCCCAGACGGTTCAGCAAGACCCGGTGACGGCAGTAGAGGCGCGACCGCCTGGGTCCCGGGTTCCGCTACGCGGCCCCGGGATGACGGCGCGGATGTATCTCACCCCGTCGAACCCACCAGATGCAGGATGTTGCCGTCCGGGTCCTTGAACCAGGCCAGACGCATCGAACCGCAGACGTGGATGTCGCCCTGACGGCCCATGTCGTCATAGTGTTCGAAGGCGACGCCCTTGGCCTTCAGCCCCTCGACGATGTTGTCCAGTTCGACCCCGACGTCCCAGCTGACGGCGTTGGCCTGATTGGTGCCGGCGAAGTCGGACTGGTAGACGGTCAGCCAGGTGGAGCCGGTGCGATAGCCCAGCATCCCCTCGTTGGAGGTGTCGGCCAGATTCAACTCCAGCACGTCGGAATAGAAGGCCCGGGCCCGATCCAGATCCTTCACCGCCACGATGGCCGAGGAGTTCTTGTTCTTGAGCATGAGATTTCTCCCTGATCAGAAGAGAACCGCTGGGGGCGGGGAATGATCCGCTGTCAGAATCATCAGGCACCGTCGTCAGGCGATTACAACGACGACAATACAAGCTTCGCTATATAGCTTCGACACCACGAAGGGATCGGTCGAGGATCCTAAGGCCCTGAAATCGAGTGAACATGCGCCGAATTCTGAGCAAGCACTGGAAATGGGCCTGGACCGTCCTGTGTATTCTGATCGTGTTCGCTCTTGGGTATTTTGGACCGCGCCCCAATCGAGACCGGGTGGAAACTGCGTTGGTTGCATTGGAGCAAGCCGGGTATCACGGCGCCAGCGCCAACAGATACCAGTCGCCTGGGAACATGCATCGCTGCGGCGTCGGCCAGATCAAGAACCGAGGCTATGCCTATGCATGGGAAACAGCGACACAAAGCGGCGTGTTCTGCTACCCGACGGACGGGCGGCCTCAGCGCATCCTGCTGGACGAATGAAATCAGACAGGGTCCGACGCCTGCGCATCACCCGTGCCCTCAGATCGGCATCCGCATGATTTCCTGATAGGCCGAGATGACCTGATCGCGCACCGCCATGACGGTTTCCAGCGAGGCTTCGGCGGACGAGACGGCGGTGACGACGTCGATCAGGCTGCCCTGGCCCTGGACCATCTGGGCCATCTGGGTTTCGGCGCCGCGGGTCTGCTGCGCCGTCTGGGTCATGACGTTCTGCAACAGTTCGGAGAAGCCCGGCCCCTGCGCCGCCGAAGCGGCGCTGGGCGGGGTCGCGGTCGGCATGGCGCCGCCCTGAACGGCTGCATAGGCCTTGGCCGCCATCATGGGATTCATGGCCTGGGCTTTCCGTTATTTCTTGATGATGTCGAGGGTGCGGGACTCCATGTTCCGCGCCGTCTCGATGACGTTCAGGTTGGCCTCGTAGGCGCGCTGCGCCTCGCGCATGTCCATGGCTTCGATCAGGGTGTCGACGTTGGGCCGCTGGACATAGCCTTCGGCGTTCGCCGCCGGGTGCGAGGGGTCGTATTCGACGCGGAAGGGCCTCTGGTCCGGGCGGACCTCGGCCAGGACCACGCCGGTGGCGCCGTTGACGTTGCGGGCCTGGAAGATCGGCGTCTGGCGGCGATAGGGCTCGCCCCCCGCGACATTGGCCGTCGACTGGGCGTTGGCGATATTCTCGGCGATGACGCGCATCCGCGACTGCTGCGCCTTCAGGGCGCTGGCGGCGACCCCCATGGCGTTGTTGCGCGGGGTGACGTTGACGGGATCAGGCATGGCTTACGTCTCCTGCCTCAGGCGCCGGGCTTGCGGGCGGCCATGCGGATCATCTGCATGGACTTCTGGTAGAAGCCGATGGCGGCGTCATAGGCCATGCGGCTCTCGGCCATCTTCAGCATCTGCTCCTCGACCACGACCGAGTTGCCGTCGAGCGTGGTCTCGGAGTCGGGCGCGTTGAGCGAATCAAAGCGCGCGGCCTGGCCCGGCGGGGTGATGTGGCGGGCGTTGGTGGCGACCATCTTCAGACCGCCGCCGGTGCGCATGGCCTCGGCGAAATCGGTCGGCGCCTTCAGGTCGCGGGCCATGAAGCCGGGGGTGTCGGAGTTGGCCACGTTCTGGGCGATCACGCGCTGACGATCGTCGAGCCATCCGAGACGGCCCTTGATCTGGTTCAGAAGCGGAATGTCGGTGACGGACACGCGGGTCCCCTCGGACGGTTGATCGGCAGAATTTGCCGCCTGCATGGTTAATATTCCGTGTTCCTAAACGCGGCGTTAACCACGAGACGCGAAACGTGCGGGCGAAGCGGCGCGCATACAGGCGCCGCATTCCCGCGCCTTGGGGGCCTCGAACCGCATGAATTTCCTCGACCTGTTCCGGGCGGTGTTCGGCCTGGCGATCACCCTGGGCCTGATCGGCCTGGCCGCCTGGGCCGCGCGCCGCTATGCGCCGCAGGTGCTGGCCAAGTTCCAGGCCGAGCGCGGCGCCCGGCGGTTGCAGGTGATCGAGACCCTGGTGCTGGACCCTGCGAGGCGGTTGGTGCTGGTGCGGGTCGACGCCGAGGAACGGCTGATCCTGCTGGGCGAAGGGCGCGAGCTGATCGAGCCGCGCGGCCCTGTGATCGAATCGGGAGATGCGAAATGAGCCGCTTCAGCCTTTCCTCCCTGTTCGCATCGCGAATGGGGAGGTGGCGCGGGCGCGCAGCGTCCGTGACGGAGGGGGCGACGCCGCCCTGCCCGCCTTCGCGCTCAAACAGCCGCCGTCGCGCCGCCCCCTCCACCGCTTCGCGGTCCCCCTCCCCACGACGTGGGGAGGAAAGCCAGGCGATTTTCGCCCTGCCCAGCCGCGCCGAGTTGAAGCGCGCCGCCCTGTTGTCGCTGATCACCACGGCCCTGTGTCTGGTCTGGCCTCTGGGCGCCCTGGCGCAGGAGGCGGCCCAGGCCGCGGCCGGCGGATCGGCCATCAATATCGACCTGGGCACCGGCGCGGGCCTGACCCAGCGGGTGGTGCAGCTGGTCGGGCTGATGACCGTGCTGTCGCTGGCGCCCTCCATCGTCATCATGACCACCAGCTTCGTGCGCATCATCGTGGTGTTGTCCCTGCTGCGGACTGCGCTCGGCATGCAGCAGTCGCCGCCGAACGCGGTGCTGGTGTCCCTGGCCCTGTTCCTGAGCGCCATCGTCATGGCTCCGACCTGGCAGGACGCCTATGATTCGGGCATCCGCCCGCTGATGGATCAGCAGATGGAGCTGCCTCAGGCCTTCGATGCGGCGTCCGAACCCGTGAAGACCTTCATGCTGTCCCAGGTGGATCGCGGCGACCTGGCCCTGTTCACCCGACTGTCGAAAATCACCCCCCCGACCGACGTGCAGGAACTGCCCCTGCGAGTGGTCACGCCGGCCTTCATGATCAGCGAGTTGAAGAAGGCCTTCACCATCGGATTTCTTCTTTTCGTTCCGTTCCTTGTGATCGATCTGGTGGTCGCCAGCGTGCTGATGTCCATGGGTATGATGATGCTGCCGCCGGTGGTCATTTCCCTGCCGTTCAAGCTGATCTTCTTCGTGCTGGTGGACGGCTGGCGACTGGTCGCCGGGAGCCTGGTCGAGAGCTTCCAGAGAGGCGTCGGCGGGGGATAAGTCCCCGGCCTCAGGGGCTTTGAGCGTGATGCGGGCTTGCCAAGACTACACAAACGCGTGTTGATCCTCCGGTCTTCGTCCGGGAATCGGACGACCACCACTGGGAAAACCCTCATGACCACTCAAGCCGAACTGATCGCCGCCGTCGCCAAAGACGCTGGTGTCTCGCAGGCCGACGCCACCCGCGTCCTCGACGCGATCGTCAAGAACATCCACAAGAGCCTGGTTTCGGGTTCGGACGTCCGCATCTCGAACCTGGGCGTGTTCGACACCGCCGAGCGCGCCGAGCGTGAAGGCCGCAACCCGGCGACGGGCGCGACCATCAAGATCGCCGCTTCGAAGGCTGTGCGCTTCCGCGTGTCCAAGCCCCTGAAGGACGCCGTCAACGGCTAAGCCTTTGGGTCAGACGGGGTCGTGATTTCACGAACTGTCCGGCTTTGCCCCTCAAGTAGCCTCGCACCGCGTGCGAGGCGTTAGGGGGCTCTCTTAAAAGAGAAAATCAGGCGGCTCCGGCCGCCTGGGTACGGGCGGGGGTCGCAGGGCGGTCTCCGCCCGTTTTCTGTCTGAACTCAGCCTTGGTGGCCGCGATCCAGCCGGCGTAGGTGTCGGCCCCGGCGCTGAGGGCGGCGAAGTCCTGCGGACGGCCCGAGCCGTCGGCCCCGTCCAGCCCGGCCAGAGCGATGCGGATGGCCCCCGGCGAGCGGGCCTTGTCGGCGAAACCGGCATAGTTGCGCGACAGACGATTCAGCCCGCCCGCGTCGCGCGCCAGCGAATAGCCGACCCCGGCGCGGATCAGCCGGTTCTCCTCGTCCGCCGTCAGCGGAATGACCGCGTCCTTGTAGCGATCGCCCAGCCGCTGTTCGTAAAGGGCGGCGGCCGCCCCCCACTGCTGCTGCTTCCAGAAGATCTCGGCGCGCACGTCGCGACCGGCGGGCGAGGCGTCCTTGCCCAGGACCTCGAGCGCATGGTCGTAACGGCCCAACTCCATCAGGGCGCGGGCCTCCAGCGCCCGGCGCTCGATGTTCATGGCGGTGGGCAGAAGCGTGGTGCGCGACGACCACAGGGCTTGCAGCGCCTCTTCCGGCTGGCGGTTCATCAGATAGACGGCGGCCAGATTGGTCGAGACCTGGGCCTTGGCCACGCCGTCGAGACGATTGTCGGCCTGATATTTCAGCAGCTCGGCGGCCTGATCCAGCAGGTCGACGTCGATCAGGCGCCGGGCCAGACGCCGCACCATCTCGTCGCCGTCGGCGCCGACCGGGGTCAGTTCGCGGAAGTCGAAGAACAGGGCCAGGGCCTGAACCGGCTGCAAGCCGTCGGCGGCGCCGTCTAGGAAGAGGGCGCGGAAGGCGTTGTCCAGATCGGCCTGCAGCTTGTCGCCGCCGGGCAGGACCACGATCTTGCGGCCCGCCGCCTTCAGCGTGGTCAGGGCCTCGCGATAGCGGCCCTGCGACAGATAGAGCTCGCCCAGGCTGCGGATCACGGCCAGTTCGGTGCCGTCGCCGCGCCAGCGCCACTTGAGGGCTTCGAGCTGGGCCGCCGCCGCGTCGGGCTTCATCGTCCCCTTGGCCATCTCCAGACGGATCACGCCGAGACGGGCGGGGGTCGAAATGCCGTCCAGCGGGGCGCGGGCCACAGCCTTGTAGAGAGCCAGGGCCTGGGCCGGTTTCTGTTCCAGCTCGAACAGCCGGGCCTGGACCAGGCGGGCGGTCAGCTGGTCCGCCGCCGAGACGCCGGGCTGGCTGAAGACATAGGCCAGCAGCTCGCGCGCGGCGTCCAGGTCGCCGGTCTCGACGGCGGCCAGGGCGTGGGCCGTGCCGAAGCGGGCGCGCCATTCGGGGGTGAAGTTGTCGACCACCCCGGACCCGGCGGCGAAGGCCTGACGCGCCGTGGTCCAGTCGCTGCGCTGGGCGGCGATATAGCCCTGCCAGACGCGGGTCGAGGGATCGCCCGCCAGCGCCCCGGCGGAGAAGTCGGCCTCGGCCTCGGCGTAGCGACCGATGGCGGCGCGGGCGGCGCCGCGCAGGCCGCGCACCTCGGCCACGCCCTGCATGGCCGGGGTCTGCTTGACCAGGGCGTTGAGCACGCCGATGGCCTCATAGCCCAGCCCCTGCCCCACCAGGAAGCGGGCGTAGGCCATGCGGGCCTCGATGGGGGCGCGCGGGTCCTCGGCGGCGCGACCGCTTTCCAGCTCGGCGGCGGTCTGGAGGATGCGTTGGCGCGCGCTGAAGCTGTCGCCGCCCAGATCGGCCCAGTCGGCGATGATCAGGGCCGGGCGGACGGCGGCGCGCGGGGCGTGGACCTCTTGCGCGGCGGCTTCCAGCCCTACGGTCGGCGGGGACAGGCGCAGGCCCTTGGGCCGCGACAGGGTGACGATGTCGCCCTCGGCCTTGACCGTCAGGTCATCGGTCGGGGTCTCGACCGCCAGGCCGTGGGCGGTGGGCAGCAGGGTCAGATCGACGGTGCGGCGGCCCCGCGCCATGCCCTTGCCGGGCGCCAGGGCGGTGACGGCGGCGAAGCGGTCGCCGACCATGGGATCGGTCAGCCAGACGGTCTTGGTCGCCCCGGCCATGCGCGCGGTCAGTGCGGTCTGGACGCTGTCGTCACGGCCGATGTCCACGCCGCTGACGGTCGGCGCGGTTCCGCCCAGGGTGACGATCCACGACGCCCCGTCGGCGCGGGCGGACACCGTCTGACCCTCGCCGGCCGGAATGCGGATGGCGGTGAAGTCGGGCCCGGCGGCCCAGCGCGCCTTGGCCGCGTCGCCGGCCTTGGCGGCGGCGGGCATGTTCATGCGGGCGGCGGCGTCGAACACCACCCAGACGGCGTCGCCGCGACGGAAGACGGCGGCGCCGACCGGCGCGGCCCAGGCGAAGGTCAGGCGGGTCGTCGCGTCCTTGACCTCGGCGGTTACTGGAACGGCCCCGCCGGCGGGCACGACCGAGGGCCTGGCGCCCTCCGGCACGGCGCCGGGGGCGTAGAGGTTGAGCCAGACCGCGCCGTCGGCGGCGCCGGACCGGACCCCCGCCCCCTCGGCCAGGGTCAGGACCAGTTCGGTCGCGCCCTGCACCGAACGGGTCTCGACCTTCTCGACCCCCTTGGGCGGGTCGACCCTGAGACGACTGACATCGGGGGCGGCGGTCGTGCCGATGCGGATGATGACGGCGCGGCCGTCCTGGCGCACCCGGGCGCGCGAACCGACAGCCCCGGCGAATTCGATCTTGGTGAAGCCGGTGTTGGCGCCGACGCGGATCTCCACCGGGCCGCTGCTGGCGGCGGCGCCCTCGGCGTGCGGGGCCAGGGGCGCGAACACGACGACGCCCGCCGCGGCGGCGGCCACGGTCGATTTCAGAACGCGCTTGCTGACGCTGGCCCCGGACATACGCGCGCACCCTCGCGCGAAAGGGCTTTCATCGCGGTTAACGCCGGTTAAAGAGCCGCCGCCATCATCGTCAGCGCCTGACGCAGACAGGCCAGACGGCACGGCCCGCGACCGATTGCGCCGAAGCGACGCAGGACGTGGACGGTTTCGCCCCCGCGACGAGCCAGGGCGAAGTGCACCCGACCCTCTTCCTCGCCCGGTCCCGCAGCCCCCGCAAAGCCGGTGATCGCCACGGCCAGGCCGGCGTCGGACCGCGTGATCGCCCCCTCGGCCATGGCCCGCGCCACCGCCTCGGACACCGCGCCTTCCGTGGCGATCAGATCAGCGGGCACGCCCAGAAGATCGGATTTGGCCGCAGCCGCATAGACGACGAAGCCGCGCTCGAAGACGTGGGAAGAGCCCTCGACGTCGGTCAGGAGCGAGGCCAGCAGACCGCCCGTGCAGCTTTCCGCTGTGGCCAGAGCGGTCTCGCTTTCGCTGGCGGCCCTCAGCACCCGCTCCACCAGGGCCTCGACGTCAGGCGGCAGGCTGTCGCTGAGGGTTTCGGTCATGACGGATCGAACGGACGCCGCCGCACGCCGTTCCCCACGGAAGACCTCACCATGCGGGTAGGACAAATCACCCGCTTGCGACGTGCGCCTGAAAAGCCGACATCGACTTTATCGACGTTATCGTCACCCCGTTCTGTCAGGTGTGCTTGTGTCAGACCCCGTCTATCCGCCCCTCAGCCCGCTGAAGACCGGCATCCGCTGCCGCTGCCCGCGCTGCGGCGTCGGCCCGCTGTTCCAGGGCTATCTGACCATCCGCAAGGACTGCTCGAACTGCGGTCTGGACTACGGCTTCGCCGACCCGGCGGACGGCCCGGCCTTCTTCGTCATGTCGGCGGTGGGCATCGTCGGCATGATCGGTTTCATGATCTTCGAGTTCAACGTCCACCCGCCGGTCTGGGTGCATTTCGTCGTCACCCTGCCGATCCTGGCGCTGATGTGCCTGGGCGTGCTGCGGCCCTTCAAGGGCTGGATGGTGGCCGAGCAGTATTTCCACAAGGCCGAGGAAGCGACCTTCGTCAGCGTCGGCAAGCATGGCGAAGGCTACGGCTGGCGCGGCCAGGCCGAACGCGCCGCCAAGGACGAGACGCGCGAGAAGAGCTAGTCGCGATCCTTCTCTTTCCTCCCCATTTCATGGGGAGGTGGCGCGGAGCCGTAGGCGACGTGACGGAGGGGGCGTCTCGCCGCTAGACCTCTGCGCCGCCCCCTCCACCACTTGGCTGCTACGCGCCGCCCTTCGGGTCGTGGTCCCCCTCCCCATGGAATGGGGAGGAAAACGCTTTCCCCTAGCGCACCACCCGCAGCGTCACGCCCACCGTGCGCGGGGCGCCGAGGAAGGCGCCGAGGGTGCCGGACTGGAAGGGCGCGCCGAAGGCGACCTGGCGGTAGTCCTGATCGAACAGGTTGCGGCCCCACAGCTCGACGCTCCAGGCCTCGTCCTTGGCCAGAGCGACCCGACCGTCCACCAGCCAGAAGCCCGGCTGGCTCTTGGCCGGATCGAGGTCCGAGCCGGTGTTGTATTCCGACGAATACTTGGCCGCCAGCGTGACCCGGCCAGTCAGGCCCGCCCCCACCGGACGCTCCCAGGTCCCGGCCAGAGACCCGCTCCACAGCGGCGCAAACGCCAGGCGACGCCCGGCCAGCAGCGGCAGGCCGGCGACGGGGTCGTGGCCGTATTCGGTCTGGGCGTAGGTCAGGCCGCCTTGCAAGGACAGGCCCTCGACCGGCGTCAGCACGAAGTCCGCCTCGACGCCCTTGGCGCGGACCTGAGGGATCGAGCGCACCAGGAAGGTGGTGCCGAGGAAGGTGTTGAGCTGGAAGTCCTCATAGGTCTGGCGGAAGGCGGCGGCGCCGACCAGCAGGCGACGGTCCAGCAGCACGCTCTTGACCCCGGCTTCCCAGGCGTCGGCGGTTTCGGCCCCGAACGCGCGCGAGGCGTCGGGGACCAGATTGGTCTGACCCCGGTCCAGATTGAAGCCGCCGTTCTTGCGTCCGCGCGACCAGCCGGCGTAGAGGCGCGTCCCCTCGGTCGCCTGATATTCGGCGCGGGCCAGGCCGGTCCAGGCCTCGTCCTTGACCGTCTCGGACGAGGTCAGGCCGTTGAAGGCCGGGTTCGACCACGGCAGGCACAGGGTGGCGTTGGTCACGCCGTTGGCCAGGGCGGCGGCGCAGGCGCGACCGCCGTCGGTGTTTTCATAGGCCGCGCTCATGTCCTTGGCCTCATGGGTGCGGCGCAGCCCCCCAGTCAGGGTCAGGCGGTCGGTGACAGCGTAGGAGACCTGGCCGAACAGGGCCGCGCTCCGGGTCGTCTGCCAGTAACGATCCCGCTGGCCCTCGCCCTCGACGAAGCTCTGGCCGACGGGCAGGCCGGTCAGGGTCGAGACATGGTTGGGATCGCCCAGCGGATTGGCGGCCGAGCGCGACAGCAGGCGGCCGACATAGGCTTCGTAGTCAGCGCCGTAGAAGAGGCTGTCGCGACGCGTCAGCTTCTCATCCGACAGGAAGGCGCCGGCGGCCCAGTCCAGACGCCCGTTCTGGCCCGACAGGCGAACCTCTTGCGTCAGGGTGCGGAAGCGGTTGGACCAGCTGCCGTCGTCGGGACGATAGGCCAGATCGGCCGAGGTGAAGTCCCAGTCCTGACTGATGACGCCGCGCCAGTCGCGCACCGCCGTGGTCGTCTCCAGCTGCGCCCAGCCCAGGTCGGCGCTCAGGTGCAGGGCCAGGCCCCGGTCGCGGATGCGGGTATTGGTGTCGCGGTTCGACCAGGCGACGCGATCCCAGGGCCTGGGCGTCGCCGCCACCCCGCCGTCGGGCGCGAACGTCGCCAGCAGAGGCGCCGTCCCGCCGGTCACAAGCTGCACGCCGACGCAGCAGCGCTCGTCCCGCTCGGTCCAGTCGGCGGTCAGGCGGGCGGTCAGAGCGGGCGTCGCGCGCCACAGCAGCTGGCCGCGCAGGGTGTCGTAGTGCTCGTTCTGATCGTCGGTTTCGCTGCGGGGACCGTCCCCGATCTTGACGTCATAGAGGCCGTCGCGACGACGTGCCGCCACATAGAGCCGCCCGGCCAGAACCTCGTCCACGAGGGGGCCGGTCAGGGAGACGGAGCCCCCTTGCGTCCCGTAGTCGCCGAAGGTGGCCTCGCCCGCCAGACGCGGCGTAAACGACGGCGCGGCGGTGACGACATTGATGACGCCGGCCGAGGCGTTCTTGCCGAACAGGGTGGGCTGCGGCCCCTTCAGCACCTCGATGCGCTCGACCTCGCCGAGGTCGCCCAGGGCCACGCCGTTGCGGGGGCGATAGACGCCGTCGATCATGACGCCGACCGAGCTTTCCAGTCCCGGATTGTCGCCCACCGTGCCGACGCCGCGGATACGGGCCGTGGTGAAGGTCTGGTTCGAGGTGGAGGCCACCACCAGGCCCGGCGTCAGGATCTGCAGATCCTTGATGTCGCGCACGCCGACGTCGTTGAGCAAGGGCTGAGCGACGACGGTCAGGGACAGGGGGGTGGCCGCCAGCGTCGCCTCCCGCCGCTGTGCCGTGACCACGATGTCCGAGACCTGGGTCGGCCCTTCGGTCGCAGCCTCCTCCCCGAAAGCGGGCGCGGCGAAAACGAGCAGGGGCAAGGCGACGGACGCGAGATACGCGGCGCGGACAGGGGATTTCATGAAGGAGGAAACCGCTTTGCGGAGCGACGGCGCACGGCCTTGTCGCGGACAGAGGTCGCGCTCTAGCAGTCAGCCCGTCGGGTTGAAAGCCTTCCCTCCCGTCAGCAAATGATGACTTCTCAGGCCCGCCCGGCCATGGGGCCAGAGGCGCAGGGGGCGAAACTGACGTCCACCCGGCTGCGATGGCGACTGACGTCGTTGCGCACCGCCCCGCCCACGCGGCACAGGCCGGTCAGGTCGCCGCCCGCGCCCGCTTCATGCGCCGCGATCAGGTCCAGCAGCCTCTCGGCCTCGGTCAGAGTGGCCGGCTGCTGGTCCAGCAACCAGGTTTCCACCGCGTCCAGATCGGCCAGAAGCCCGGCGACGCGAACGGCGCCGTCGATCTTTCGTCTATTCCACTGGTGCAGCAGCGCGCGCGCCGCCTCCATGGTCCATTCTTGCGCCATCACGCCCCTCCCGGACGAAACGTTGATCGGCTCTGGCCTCCCACACCCCGGCGAAGGCCGTCAGGCTGACGAAGGTCCAGGCGATCCATTGCAGGGTGACCGCCGCCCAGCCCAACCGCTCATGAGCGAAGAAGGGCGCCAGATGGCTGACCACAAGGATCAGCTGAAATCCGGCGCAGGCGACCAGCCACCAGCGACGGCCATGTTCAGCAAGCGCCCACAGCGCGCCGAACAGAGCCACATCCACCAGCATCACCCCGACCCGAAAACCGTCGATGTCCCACGGCACCAGAAGCGCCGACAGGACCTGGGCCGCCGTCAGCGCCGTCACCGCCAGCCGCTCGACCGTCCCGCCGCGCCACAACAGCAGGGCGAAGGCGATCAGATTGGCGAGAATGAGGATGATCTGGACGGGATGCATGGTTCGAATTCAGCCCGCACGCGGTCCACGCTCGCCCACGGCGATAGCGGCGACCCGATCGGGGCGGTCTCTCATTGGCCTGTCATCATCGATATCACCCCGGAGATCTGGAAATCACCGCAGGCTTTCGATCGCTTCAAGGACGGGATTGGCGAGGCTGGCGCCGACCGCGGCGATCAGCAGCCAGGCCAGAGACCAGGCGAGAATCAGCCACAGCAGAGAGCCCCCCAGCTTTCTGGGTCGGCGCCAGCCCTCCAACGCGACATATCGCTGATAGAGCGAGGTCCGCGTCTTCCCGTCGCCGAACGCTGTCGAAGGCGTTGCAGAGACAGGGGCAGATGGCTCAACCGCGGTCGTGTCGGGAATGGGGATTGATCCCCCTGAGTAGAGATCACTCAGGCGGCGCGCGGCCTGCAAACGGTCGGAAACGCCCAGCTTTTCATAGGCGCGATGCAGGTGATTCTGGACCGTGCGCGGCGACAGGTCGAGCTGTTGCGCGATCTCCTTGTCACCCAGACGCTGGCCCGCCAGCCGGACGATCTCCAGCTCGCGGGGGGTCAGTTTGGGAAGGTCAGGGTCCGGCTTCACCAGATCAGGGTTAACGAAGAAACCGTCATTTCGTCCAGTGATGAATTGAGCGCAACCTGACGTTTTATTGACGCCGTGGTTATTAGGCGTCACTCGCCGCCGCCGGGCATGGTTCGATCCAGCAGGGCGCGCAGATCCAGCCCGGCGTCACAGGCCCCATACTGTGCGCCGCGCGGTTGCAGGCGCAGCCGGCAGAAGGCCTCGGCGACCGGGCTTTCGGCCTCCAGCAGCACCGCGGCCTGTAGCGCGAGCGCCAGCCGCTCGACGGTCCAGCGGGCGTTCGCCTCCGAGGCTCCGGCGAGATCAAGGCCGGCGACCCAGGCGTCATAGGCGGCGTCGATCCCACGCCGGGCCTCAAGGAAGGCGCGCAGGGCCTCGACCGCCTCGGGTTCGCGGCCGAAGGCGCGCAGGACGTCGAGCGCGATGACGTTGCCCGAGCCTTCCCAGATGGCGTTCAGCGGCGACTGGCGGAACAGGCGCGGCATGGGGCCGGTCTCGACGTATCCGGCGCCGCCGAGGCTCTCCATCGCCTCATAGACCATGCCCGGCGCCCGCTTGCAGACCCAGTATTTGGCGATGGGCGTGGCCAGACGGGCCAGGGCGTCCTGCTGATCGAAGGCCTGGGCCAGACGCAGGGACAGGGCCGTGGCGCCCTCGCTCTCCAGCGCCAGATCGGCCAGGACGGCGGCCATCATCGGCTGGTCGATCAGCCGCTTCTGGAAGGCGGTGCGATGGGCGGCGTGCCAGACGGCCTGGGCCAGCGCGCCGCGCATCTGCTGGGCCGAGCCGATCACGCAGTCCAGCCGCGTGTGCTGCACCATGCGGATGATGGCGGCGACGCCGCGCCCCTCCTCGCCGATCCTCTGGGCCAGGGCGCCGTGGTACTCGACCTCGGACGAGGCGTTGGAGCGGTCGCCCATCTTGTCCTTCAGCCGCATGACGCGGAAGCCCGCGTTGCGCGTCCCGTCGGGCAGCCAGCGCGGCAGCAGGAAACAGGTCAGGCCGCCCGGCGCCTGGGCCAGGGTCAGGAAGGCGTCGGACATGGGGGCCGAACAGAACCACTTGTGCCCCGTCAGCCGATACCAGCCGTCCTCGCCCGTCGGCTCGGCGCGGGTGGCGTTGGCGCGCACGTCGGACCCGCCCTGCTTCTCGGTCATTGCCATGCCGATGGTCACGCCCGCCTTGTCGGCGGCCGGACGGACGGCGGGGTCGTAGCGCCCGCCCCTGATCTTCTCGATCCACGGCGCGCCGACGCCCGGCTCGACCGCCAGGGCGGGAACCGAGGCGTAGGTCATGGTCATGGGACAGCTGGTCCCCGAATCCGCCTGCCCGGTCAGGAACAGGATGGCGGCGTGCAGGACGTGGCCGTTGGCCGTGCCGTCCCAGGCGGCGGAGGCCAGCCCCGCCTCCAGCCCGAGCCGCATCAGCTGATGATAGGCCGGGTGAAACCTCACCTCGTCGATGCGGCGGCCATAGCGGTCGTGGGTGTCCAGCACCGGCGGGACGCGGTTGGCCTGCACGCCCCAGTCGATGACTTCAGCCGAACCGCAGCGGGCGCCGAGCGCCGTCAGCCGCGCCTCGTGCTGCCGGCCGCCCGCTCGGCGCACGGCGTCCGCCAATGCCCGGTCGCCGGTGAACAGGTTGAGGTCCTCCAGCGGCGGCGGCTGGTTAGTCACCTCGTGGGTGTCCAGATCGGCGACGGGACGGAAAGACGACATGGGCGGGCTCCGTTCAGGCAGGGAGCCAGCATGGCATGGGCGTCGTCCAGCCGCGAGCCTCCCTCTCCCGATGGGAGAGGGCTTGAGCGCACGAGAGCGGAGTGATCGTTCTTGCGCGAAAGGGTGAGGGGCGAACCTGTCAGTCGGTCTTGGCCGCAGCGTGACGGCTCACGCCGACATTGGCCGAGGAACCCTCACCCTTTCGCCTTGCCAATCGCTTCGCTCCTGGAGGCTCAAGCCCTCTCCCACCAGGAGAGGGCAGGTCTATTTCGGCCCCGCCCCGACGTGCTCGATGCCGAGCCGGGCGGCGATCTCCATCTGCTTCTGCCGCTCGGCATAGCCTTCGCGCTGCTCGTCCGTGCGCGTATCGTGACAGCGGTCGCAGCAGACGCCCTCGACATAGAGGGGCGACAGGCGGGCCTCGGGGCTGACCGGCATGCGGCAGCCGCGGCACAGGCTGTGGTCGCCCTGTTTCAGGCCGTGACCGACCGCCACCCGCTCGTCGAAGACGAAGCAGTCGCCGCGCCACAGGCTCTCGGGCTCGGGGATGGTCTCGAGGTATTTCAGGATGCCGCCTTCCAGGTGGAAGACCTGGTCGACGCCCTCGGCCTTGAGGAAGGCCGTGGCCTTTTCGCAGCGGATGCCGCCGGTGCAGTACATGGCCACCTTGGGCGGATTGGGCCGGTCCAGCAGGGCGCGGCCCTCGGTCCTGAACCAGTCGGGAAACTCGCGGAAGGTGCGGGTGTTGGGCTGGATCGCGCCCTCGAACACCCCGACCTCGACCTCATAGTCGTTGCGGGTGTCGATGAGGATGGTGTCGGGATCGGCGATCAGGGCGTTCCAGTCCTGGGGCGAGACATAGGCGCCGACGCCGTCGACCGGGTCGATGTCGGTCACGCCCATGGTGACGATCTCGGCCTTCAGCCGCACCTTCATGCGGTGAAACGGCATGACCTCGGCGGTCGAGTATTTCAGCTCCAGCCGGTCGAAGCCCGGCAGGGCGCGGATGCCATTCACCACGCGAGCGACGGCGGCGTCGGGCCCGGCGATGGTGCCGTTCAGCCCCTCGTGCGCCACCAGAAGCGTGCCGCGCACCTCGGTCCCGCACAGGTCCAGCAGATGCGCCCGCACCGCTTCGCGATCCGCAATCGGCGCAAAGCGATAGAGGGCGGCGACGCAGACGGGCGAAGGGGTTTCAGGCGTCACGGAGAATGTCCCGGCGGGCGGCGGTGAAAAAGAAGCGGCCTCTATAGGCCCCGCAGCCCCGCGCGTCACGGCGACGGCTTGTTTACAACTATGAGTTATATTCAGTGCTCAACCCAGAGGATGCCCGCCTTGCTGGAAGCCGCGCCGCCGCCCGTTCGAGATCCCCGCATTCGCGTCATGGTCGTGGACGACAGCGCCATCGTGCGCGGCCTGATCGTGCAGACCCTGGAACGCGACCCGGCGCTGCGCGTCGTGGCGCGCGCCGCGCAGGGCGAGGCGGCGCTGGCGGAGCTGGACCGGACGGCGGTCGATGTCGTGGTTCTGGACATCGAGATGCCGGTCATGGACGGCCTGACCGCCCTGCCCCTGATCCTGAAGAAACGGCCCGAGGTGAAGGTCATCATGGCCTCGACCCTGACGCGGCGAAACGCCCGCATCAGCCTGCAAGCCTTGCAGGCCGGGGCCGCCGACTATGTGCCCAAGCCCGAGACCGGGGGCCTGGTCGGGGCCGACGAATTCGCCCGTGAACTGACCGCCAAGGTGAAGGCTCTGGGGCGCAGCGGCGGCCTGCCGACGCCGCCGACGCCCGCACTTCCAGTCCCCGTCGTTCGCCCCGCGCCCCTGTCCCCGCCCATCCGGCCCCAGGTCGTGGCCATCGGCGGCTCTACGGGTGCGCCGCCCGCCCTGATGCGCCTGTTCGCCGACCTGAAGGGCGAGTTGGAACAGGCGGTGCTGCTGACCCAGCACATGCCGCCGACCTTCACCGCCATGCTGGCCGAGCAGTTGGAGCGGACGGGCGAACGCCCGGCTGCCGAGGCGCGCGACGGCGAGCCCATCCTGCCCGGCCGCGTCTATGTCGCCCCCGGCGGCTGGCACATGACGGTGGGCCGCAGCGGCAAGGTGCCGGTCATTCGTCTCAATCAGGAAGCGCCCGAGCACTTCTGCCGCCCCTCGGTCGATCCCATGCTGCGCTCGGCGGCGGCGGTCTATGGCCCCGGCGTGCTGGCGGTCATCCTGACCGGCATGGGCGCGGACGGGGCCGAGGGTTGCCGCGCCGTGGCCGAGGCCGGCGGGCGGTTCGTGGTTCAGGACGAGGCGACCAGCGTGGTCTGGGGCATGCCGGGCGCCGCCGCCAGGACGGGACTGGCCGAGGCGGTCCTGCCCCTGCCCCAGATTGCGCCCTGGGTTCGGAGGGCCTGCGCATGACCGTCGCCTATGAGGGGTTTCGCAAGCTGGTGCTCGACCGCTCCGGCCTCGTGCTGACGGCGGACAAGGACTACCTGCTGAAAAGCCGGCTGGAGCCGCTGGCGCGCAAGGACGGCTTCCTGGGGCTGGATCAGTTGCTGGCCAAGGTCGGCGCCGAGCCTATGGGGCCGCTGGCCCAGCGCTGCATCGACGCCATGGCGACGCATGAATCCTTCTTCTTTCGCGATGCGACGCCCTTCGACCAGCTGCGCGACGTCATCCTGCCCGATCTGATCGCGGCGCGGGCGCAGAGCCGTTCCTTGCGCATCTGGAGCGCCGCCTGCTCCAGCGGGCAGGAGCCCTATTCCCTGGCCATGCTGCTGATGGAGGAGCAGCACCGGATGCCCGGCTGGCGCATCGACATCCTGGCCACCGACATGTCCCTTCCGATTCTGGAGCGCGCCCGCACCGGCCTCTACAGCGACTTCGAGGTCAGGCGCGGCCTGTCCGACGCCCGGCTGGCGCGCTGGTTCACGCGGGCGGGCGATCAATGGCTGCTGTCGCCGCAGGTGCGGTCGATGGTCCGGTTCGCGCCGCATAACCTGCTGGCGGGCACGAGCGGGCTGGGGCGCTTCGACCTGATCTTCTGCCGCAATGTGCTGATCTATTTCGACCGCGAGCATAAGCGCGCCGCGCTCGGCCAGATCGGTCAGGCGCTGGAGCCGCACGGCGCCCTGGTGCTGGGCAGTGCGGAAACGGTCGTGGGGTTGGACAGCGGGTTTGCGCCGGTCGTGGGGCTGCGCGGGGTGTTCAAGCCGGGGTCCTGACCTTTCCTCCCCATTTCATGGGGAGGGGGACCACGAAGTGGTGGAGGGGGCGACGCCGCCCTGACTTCAATCACACACAATAGCGACCGTTGAGTCGCCCCCTCCGTCACGTCGCCTATGGCGACGCGCCACCTCCCCATCGCTGCGCGACAGGGAGGAAAGAAAAAGACTCAAGGGGCGAAGGCGGGGCCTGCCGCCTTCGCCCCTTCGTCGCGTCGCGGCCCGCAGGGGGCTCAGGCGGCGGCGAGACGGTCCATTTCCGCGGTCAGGGCTTCGGCCTGGCGGGCCAGTTCGCCTGAGGCGTTGAGCAGTTCGGAGGAGGCGTCGCTGGTCTGGACCGCGGCGGCGTTAACCCCGGCGATGCTGGTCGAGACCTGGCGCGTGCCCTCGGCCACCTGGGTCACGTTGGCGGCGATTTCGCGGGTGGCGGCGGACTGTTCCTCGACCGCGCCGGCGATGGCCGAGGCGATGTCGGCGACCTTGCGGATGGTGTCGGTGATGCTGCCGATGGCCCCGACCGAGGTCTGGGTCGCCGACTGCATGGCCGAGACCTGGGACGAGATTTCGTGCGTCGCCCGCGCCGTCTGGTCCGACAGGCTCTTCACCTCGGACGCCACGACGGCGAAGCCCTTGCCCGCCTCGCCCGCCCGCGCCGCCTCGATGGTGGCGTTCAGCGCCAAGAGCTTGGTCTGGCCGGCGATGTCGTTGATCAGGGTGACGACGTTGCCGATCTTCTGCGCCGCCTCGGCCAGGGTGCGGATCGATTCGCTGGTGCGGTCGGCCTCGATCACCGCGTGCTGGGAGATGCTGCTGGACTCCGCCACCTGACGCGCGATCTCGGCGATGGAGGCGGTCAGTTCCTCGCCCGCCGAGGACACGGTCTGGACGTTGACCGAGGTGACTTCGGCCGCCGCCGTCACGGCCCCGGCCTGACGCGTGGTTTCCTCGGCGGTGCCGGCCATGCCCTCGGCGGTGGCCCGCATCTGCGAGGCCGCCGAGGCGACGATGCCCGAGATTTCCGTCACCCGCGCCGCCACCTGTTTCTGGGCGGTGATGTCGGTGGCGTACTTGACCACCTTGAAGGGCTTGCCGCTCAGATCGAGGATGGGGTTGTAGCTGGCCTGAATCCAGATCTCGCGCCCGCCCTTGCCGAAGCGGCGGTACTGGCCGGCGTCGTAATCCCCGCGCCGCAGCTTGTCCCAGAAGGCCATGTAGTCGGGCGAGCGGTCCTGGCCCGGCTCGATGAACAGGCTGTGGTGACGGCCCACCACCTCGTCGCGGCGATAGCCGACCGCCGACAGGAAGTTGTCGTTGGCGTCCAGGATCGAGCCGTCCATGGCGAACTCGATCACCGCCTGGGCCTTGTTGATGGCGGCGATCTGACCTTCGAAGTTGGCGGTGGCCAGCTTCTGGTCAGTGATGTCGACGGCGTATTTCACCACCTTGAACGGGGCGCCGCGCGCGTCGAGGATCGGGTTGTAGCTGGCCTGAATCCAGACCTCGCGACCGTCCCGGCCCACCCGCCGGTACTGACCGGCGTCGTATTCGCCGCGCCCCAGCTTGTCCCAGAAGGCGCGATAGGCGCCGGACTGAACCTCGGCGGGATCGACGAACATGGAGTGATGGCGCCCGACGACCTCATCCAGCCGATAGCCGACCGTGGCCAGGAAGTTGCCGTTGGCGTGCTGGATCGTGCCGTCCATGCCGAACTCGATCACCGCCTGGGCCTTGCTCAGCGCCTCCAGCATGCCGGCGTGTTTGCGCAGTTCGGTGACGTCGTTCCACTCCAGCACATTGCCGACGTAGTCGCCGCCCGCGTCGAGCACCGACATGACCCGTAGGGCGAAGCGCAGGTCGCCGACGCTGATCTCGGCGATGTGCGGGCGGGCCAGGGGTTGCGCCAGCATGGCGCGCTGATGCGACGGGTCCTTGTGGAAGACGTCGATGGAGGTCCCCACCATCCGGTCCAGCGCCACCCCGGGGAAGGCGCGGGCGAAGGCCGCCTCATTGACCTTCAGCAGGGCCCGCGTCGCGTCGTTCAGGTCGATGATGGTCAGATCGCGGTCCACCATCATCAGGGCGGCGGAGGTGGCGCGGATCACCGTACGGGCGAAGGCGTCAGGGTCCGGCCCGACAATCAGGTCGTCCAGCTGTTCAGCGGCGGCGGTGCGCGACATGGCAGGCTCCTTGATGGTGCGCTCAGGCCGCGACGGCCGGGGCGGACAGGGTGAAGGTCTGTTCGATGTTGAGGATCAGCAGGGAGGCGTCGTCGTGCCGGTACAGGCCGTCGCACAGCTCGCGCCATTTGGGCTCCAGGGTGACGGGCAGAGGCTCCCTGGCCGCGCGATCCAGCCACAGGACGTCGCCGACATCCTCGACCTGAAGGGCGTAGAGCTCGCCGCCGCGCTCGACGATGACGCTCATGTGCGGCTGGCCGATCTCGCGCGGGGCCAGGCCCAGGCGGCGGCGCATATCGACGGCGGTGATGATGCGACCGCGCAGGTTCAGCGACCCCGCCACCTCGAACGGGGCCAGAGGCACGCGGTCGATCCGCACCGGGGCGATCACGTCCTGAACCCTGAGCAGGGGGATGCCGATCATCTGATCGCCGACGCGGACAGAGACAAAGCCATCCAGCGACGGTTCGGTCGATGGGAATGTCATGCGGCCTCCTGATCTTGGGCCAGGGTTTTCGCCCCGGTTTCGGAAAGAACTTCGGCGACGTCGCTCAACAGGGCCTCCTGCGGCGGGCCGCTAAGGGACTGGACGCCCAGGCCCAGCAGAGGCGTGGCGTGCCAGGCCGAGGCGCGGCCAAAGGCGACGGCCATGCGCCGCGCCGTCGGTCCCGCATGGCTGGTGTCGGCCAGGATCAGATCAAAGGCCGCGCCCGCGTCGTGCAGGACCAGGGCCGCCTCGGGGTCGCTGGCCACCTCGACCTCATAGCCGGCCTGGGCCAGCAGGGGGCCGAGCAGCATCCGCACGAAGGGACTTTCGTCCACGACCAGCAGGCGTTTGGGCGCGCGCACCGGCGCCGCCACAGACGACGCTTCCGCGCCCTGGGTCGCCGGTCGCGGCTCGGCCAGGCCGTCGCAGCGCCGCCAGTAGAAGTCGACGTCGATCAGTTCCGTCGCGCGGCCCGCGACCACGATGCTGCCGGTCACGCCAGTGGATGAACCCACCAGTTCGGCCGTGGCGGCGGCTTCGATGATGTCCACGATCTCCTCGGCCATCAGGCCCAGGCTGCGCGCGCCGCGCGAAAACACCAGCAGCGGCCGCTTGGCCTGAGGCGCCTCGGTCAGAGACGACCCGTCGGCGCAGAGCACCGGCATCAACTGCCCGCGATACTGGATCAGCGAGCGACCATCGGCCCATTCCAGCGCCGAGGGCTCCAGCTCCTCGATCCGGGCCACGCCCGTCAGGGGCGCCGCCTTCAAGGCGCCGTCGGCGGCGCGGAAGACCAGCAGGGCCTCTGAACGGTCATCGCCGCCCCCTGCGTCTGCGGTCGCCTCCTCGCCGCCGTTCAGCAGGGCGCCGGCGCCCGCCTCGACCGCCATGCCCTTGAAGTCCAGGATCATGATGACCGAGCCGTCGCCCAGGATGGTGGCGCCGGAATAGAGTTTCAGGTGGCGCAGGATCGAGGCGGTCGGCTTGACCACGATCTCCTCGGTGTCGAACACCCGATCGACGATGACGCCGAAGGTGAAGGCGCCGACGCGGGCCACGACGATGCAGGCCTCGCCGCGCGGCCCCTCGGGCGGCTCCAGTCCCAGCAGGGCCTGCAAGGACACCAGAGGCAACAGGCGGTCCCGCAGGCGCAGCACCTCGGCCCCGTTGATCTGTTCGATGCGCCGGCCCGCCGTCCCGTTGGCGCTGACCAGTTCGATGATGCTGGCCTGGGGCATGGCGAAGCGCTCGCCGCAGCATTCGACCACCAGTCCGGCGATGATGCTGAGCGTCAGGGGGATGCGGATGGTGAAGCGCGTCCCCTGCCCCTCAACCGAGGTCAGTTCAACGGCCCCGCCGATGGCCTCGATATTGGTTCGCACCACGTCCATGCCGACGCCTCGCCCTGACACCGCCGTCACCGAGGCGGCGGTCGAGAAGCCGGGCAGGAAGATCAGCTGGCGCGCCTCGGCGTCGCTCATGGCCGCGGCCTGAGCGGGCGTGATCAGGCCGACGTCCAGGGCCTTGGCCCGGATGCGGGCGGCGGGCAGGCCGCGTCCGTCGTCGGCCATCTCGATCAGGATGGCCCCGCCCTCATGCCGGGCCGACAGGGTGATGCGGCCCGTCTCGGGCTTGCCCGCCGCGCGGCGTTGATCCGGCGTTTCCAGCCCGTGGTCGGCGGCGTTGCGGATCATGTGGGTCAGGGGGTCGCGGATCAGCTCCATGACCTGACGATCCAGCTCGGTGTCCTCGCCGGTCATGATCAGGTCGATGCGCTTGCCCAGGTCCGACGCCAGGTCGCGCACCAGGCGCGGCAGCTTGGCCCAGGCGCCGCTGATCGGCTGCATCCGGGTGGTCATCACCCCTTCCTGCAGTTCGCTGGTCACCTGGTTCAGGCGATGCAACGGCCCGGCGAAGGGGGTCTCGGGCTGGTCGCGCAGGGTCTGGATCAACTGGTTGCGGATCAGCACCAGCTCGCTGACCATGGTCATCAGGCCTTCCAGGGTATCGACGCCGACGCGGATGGTCTGCGGCCCCTTGGCCGGTTCGACGCGGTCGACGCGGGACGGTTCGAGGCCCTCGACCGTCTCGGACGGCGCGGCGGCCAGCAGCGTCTCGACCGCCTCGGCCTCGGCTTCCAGATCCAGCAGGTTCTGGCGCACGGCCTGGACGAAGGCGGCGCCATGCGCGGCCAGCGCCTCGCCGAAGGTCTCAAGCAGGACGCCTTGCAAGGCGCCGGGCGCCGCCGTGGCGCGGGCGACGCCGCACAGGGCCCCGCGCCATTCGGCCTGCACGCGGTCCAGATCGACCCCGGCGAACAGGGGGCCGGTGTCGGGCGACGCGACCAGCAGAGCCAGGGCGCCTTCGCAGGCGGCGTCCAGGGTGGCCTCGCCGCCCACCCGTTCCAGCAGGGGGCGACGGGCGGCGACGGGCTCGATCTGCACCGCCGCCTCGCCCGCATGGATATGGTCCAGCCGGGCGATCAGGGCGCGGTCATCGCCCTCGGGCTCGGCGCCCGTGTCGGCCAGGCCCTCGATGATGTTGCGGACCACATCGACCGCGTCGAGGATGACGGTGACGGACGCCGCGTCCACCGCCAGCGTCCCGTCGCGATAAAGGCCCAGCACGTTCTCGGCGGCGTGGGTCACGGTCTGCAACCGCATCAGGCCGAGGAAGCCCGAGCCGCCCTTGAGGCTGTGGATCAGGCGGAAGATGTCGCCCAGCAGGTCCGGATCGTCCGGCGTCTGCTCGAAGCGGACCAGCTTGGCGTCCACGGCCTCGATGCCCTCGCGGGCCTCGGCGATGAATTCGTTGATGACGTCGTCCACAGTCGATCGCCCCCTTGAGGGCGGCGGAACCGCCCCTGCCGAATGCAACCATGAGTCGTATCGGTTAAGCCAAGCTTAAATTTATGCAGCTTATAAGTGTATAGCCGTCCTCGAAGGTCGGCGCGTCCTTCAATCACAGCGGCCTGTTCGGTCGCGCCTGTGCAACGAGGAATGGAATGGCCGCGGACAAGAGCATGAACGTCCTGGTGGTGGACGACTACAAGTCGATGGTGCGGATCGTGCGGGGGATGCTGAACCAGCTGGGCTTCGTCAACGTCGACGACGCGCCCGACGGGGCGGCGGCGATGGCCCTGCTGAAAGAGAAGGATTACGGCCTGGTCCTGTCGGACTGGAACATGCAGCCGGTCACGGGGCTGGAGCTGCTGAAACAGGTCCGCGCCGAGGAACGCACCAAAAAGACCCCCTTCGTCATGGTCACGGCCGAGGCCAAGGTCGAAAACGTCATCGCCGCGCGACAGGCGGGGGTGAACAACTACGTCATCAAGCCCTTCACCCTGGCGGTGCTGAAGCAGAAGCTGACCTCGGTCGTGGGCGAGATCTGACCATGAGGCCCCCGATGACGCCGCAACAGATCCTGGCCGAGATTGATCATCTGCGGCGCGAACTGGCCGCCGCCGCCGACGATCTGTTGTCCGCCGCCGAACAGGGTCTGACCCTGACGCGGGCCGAGCCGATGGACGCAGAGGCGGTGACGGCCAGCTTTCACCGCATCCTCGCCGCCTGCAGTTTTCAGGACCTGGCCGATCAGAGGATCGCCCGGCTGCTGACCGCCCTGACCGGGCGCAAGGCCCCGCCCCGGCCCGACGCCGCCCTGCTGAACGGACCCGCCATGGCCGGCGAGGCGGGACTGAACCAGTCGGCGGCGGACGCCTTGATAGCGCGATAAGGCCGCTTCGCGCCTTGCCAAGCCGTCGCCAAAGGGGTGCATTAGGGCTTCGTTCCGCAGTCACCATTCGGGCGCCGCCATCCTGATCTTCCGCCACAGCCGGTCCGCCTCATGACCGCCCCCGAGACCCCGCCGCGCGTCCGCACCGGGGCGCTGGCGCCGCTGAACCATCCGGTCTTCCGCGCCGTCTGGATCACCAGCCTGGCGACCAATTTCGGCGGTCTGATCCAGTCGGTCGGCGCCGCCTGGATGATGTCCTCCATCGCCTCGGCCCAGATGGTGGCCCTGGTCCAGGCCTCGATCACCCTGCCGATCATGCTGCTGTCGCTGGCGGCGGGGGCGCTGGCTGACACGGTGGATCGGCGCAAAATCATGCTGGCGGCCCAGACCTTCATGCTGCTGGTCTCGGCGGGGCTGTCGGTGATGACCTATCTGGGGCTGATCACGCCCTGGGTGCTGCTGAGCTTCACCTTCCTGATCGGCTGCGGCGTGGCCTTCAACGGCCCGGCCTGGCAGGCCTCGGTCGGCGACATGGTCCCGCGTGAGGACCTGGCCGGGGCCGTGACCCTGAACTCCATGGGCTTCAACCTGGCCCGCAGCGTCGGCCCGGCCATCGGCGGCATGATCGTGGCGGCGGCGGGCGCGGCGGCGGCCTTCGCCGTCAACGCCGTCAGCTATATCGGCCTGCTGGTCGTCCTGTTCCGCTGGAGGCCGGATCGACCCAAGCAGGCCCTGCCGCGCGAGGGCCTGCTGGCGGCCATGGTCGGGGGCGTGCGCTACGCCTTCCTGTCGCCGCGGGTGACGGCAGTGCTGTTGCGCGCCGTGGTCTTCGGCGTCGGGGCCAGCGCGGTTCAGGCCCTGATGCCGCTGGTGGCGCGCGAGGGCGGCGGCGGGCCTCTGGTCTTCGGCCTCTTGCTCGGCGCCTTCGGCGTCGGCGCCGTGGGCGGCGCCCTGTTCGTCGGCAAGTTGCGCGCCAGGTACGAGACCGAGACCATTGTCCGCGTCGCCGGGCTGGCCTTCGCCGTCGCGGCGGCGACCATAGGCTACAGCCCCTGGCTGGCCCTGACCCTGCCGGCCCTGATGATCGCGGGCGCGGGCTGGGTGCTGGTGCTGTCGACTTTCAACGTCACGGTGCAGATGTCGGTGCCGCGCTGGGTCGTGGCCCGTGCCCTGGCTCTATACCAGATGGCGGCCTTCGGCGGCATGGCGGGCGGCAGCTGGCTGTGGGGCTCGCTGGCGCAAAGCCAGGGTCTGGACACGGCCCTGGGCCTGTCGTCGGGGGTGCTGCTGCTGGCGGTGCTGATCGGGCTGCGGGTGCCCCTGCCCTCGACCGCCAATCTGAACATGGACCTGCTGCGGCGCTGGACCGAGCCTGAGACTCAACTGGCCATCGAACCCCGCAGCGGGCCGGTGGTCGTCTCCATCGCCTATCGCATCCGTGAAGATGACATCGACGACTTCCTGGCCGTGATGGACGAGCGCCGCCGCGTCCGCCGCCGCGACGGCGCGCGGCAGTGGCGTCTGCTGCGCGACCTGGCCGAGCCCGACGTCTGGGTCGAGAAGTACCAGACCGCGACCTGGCTGGATTACGTGCGTCACAACCAGCGCATCACCCAGGCCGACGCCGACATCTCGCGCCGCATCTACGCCCTGCATCAGGGACCGGACAAGCCGGTGGTGCACCGGCTGATCGAGCGCACCACCGCGCCCCTGGCCGCCAACCTGCACGTCGACCGCCACTTCGGCGAACCGCTGACCGACCCGACGCGGGCGTCCTGACGCTCGCGCCAAAGCCCGCTCATCCCCGCGGAGGCGGGGACCCAGTGCTTTGGCTGCAAGCGCTGACTGCTAGTGATCGTGCATGGAGCTCTTACTGGGTCCCCGCCTCCGCGGGGATGAGCGGATAAAAAAGCCCCCCTAGTGCGGCGAGGCGACCGGCTCTTCGGCCTCGCGGCCTCGGGTGCGGAGGCAGGCGACGGCGAAGACGGTCAGCAGCAGATAGCCCACCACCGGCACGAAGAAGCCCAGGTGGATGTCGCCCGAGCGGTCCACCACCTGCGCCGCCAGCAGCGGCAGGATGGCCCCGCCGATGATGCCGAAGACCAGCAGGCCCGAGGTCGAGGCGGCCGGGGCGGTCGACCGCTCCAGCGTCAGGGTGAAGATGCTGGGGAACATGATGGAGTTGAAGAAGCCCACGGCCAGGGCCGCATAGGCCGCCGTCACGCCCCCTGTCTGGGTCACGATCAGGCACAGCGACGCCGCGACCACGGTGCACAGCGTCAGCAGCAGGCTGGCGCGCACCTTGGTCAGCAGCCAGGAGCCGACGAAGCGGCCGACCATGGCGCCGCCCCAGTAGAGGGCGACCATCTTGCCCGCCGCCTCCACGGGAATGTTCAGCACAGCCGGGCCGGACAGGAAGTTGGTCAGCATATTACCGATGGCCACTTCCGAGCCGACGTAGATGAAGATGGCCAGGGCGCCGAACAGGGCCCAGCGCGACTTCAGCGCCGACGCGATGGCGGCCGCGCCGACCGGCTCGGCGGCGTCATGGGCCGGGGCGGCGGCGTTGATCTGCTTGCGCGCCGAGAAGATGAAGGCGGCGATCAGGGCGAAGAAGGCCCCCATGCCGAGGAAGGCGATGTCGATGCTGCGCAGGGACTCGCCGCGCGTGGCCACCGTGACCACCGCGCCCGCCGCGAAGACCCCGCCGGTCAGCAGGACGTGCGCCCCCAGCCACGGCCCGACCGTGGCCCCCAGCGAGTTGAAGGCCTGGGAGAAGACCAGGCGGAAGTGCGAACTCTTCTTGGTCCCCAGTTCGGCCACCAGAGGATTGGCGGCGACCTGCAGCAGGGTGACGCCCGAGGCGATGACGAACAGGGCCACCAGGATGCCCGGATAGAAGTCGAGGAAGGTGGCGACCGGCACGATCAGACAACCCAGCACCATGGTCAGCAGGGCGGCGATGATGCCCCGGCTGTAGCCCAGACGCGACACCGCCGCTGCGGCCGGCAGCGAAGCCACGCCATAGGCGATGAACCAGGAAAAGGTGGTCAGAAAGGACTCGGTATAGCTGAGGTCGAACACCCGCCGCACCGCCGCGATCAGCGGATCGATCAGCGAGGTGGCGAAGCCCCAGGCGAAAAACAGACTGGTGACATAGGCGAAGGCGAGGCCCGTGCCGCGCGCCGTCGTGCCGGACTGAGGTTGGCTCATGACCGCTTCCCGTTGAACCGCGACGAGGCGCGGCGATGGAGCGACTGTCTAGACAGGACGGCGCGGCGTCCAGAGGCGGCGCCCGCCGTGCCGAAATCTTGATCCGGCGCCGGGCCGCCTGCCCGACGTGAAGCATTGCCTTTTCTCAGGCGCCCGACCACCGTGGCGACGACCGACATGATCATCACCTCCGCCACGTCCGGCCCAGACGCCCATCAGGAATGGTGGCGGGGCGCGGTCGTCTATCAGGTCTATCCGCGCAGTTTTGCCGACACCCATGGCGACGGGATCGGCGACCTGGAGGGGATTACGGCCCATCTGGATCATGTCGCGTCGCTGGGCGTGGACACGGTGTGGATCTCGCCCTTCTATCCCTCGCCGATGAAGGACTTCGGCTACGACGTGGCCGACTATTGCGACGTCGATCCAGTCTTCGGGACCCTGGACGATTTCGACGCCCTGCTGGCCAGGGCCCACGGTCTGGGGCTGAAGATCATCCTTGATCAGGTCTGGTCGCATACCTCGGACCAGCATCCGTGGTTTCAGGCCAGCCGACAGGACCGCACCAATGCTTTCGCCGACTGGTACGTCTGGGCCGACGCCAGGGCGGACGGCACGCCGCCGAACAACTGGCAGTCGGTCTTCGGCGGACCGGGCTGGACCTGGGACGCGCGGCGCGGCCAGTATTATCAGCACAACTTCCTGCCTGAGCAGCCGCAACTGAACGGCCGCCATCCGGCGGTGCAGGAGGCCTTGCTGGCGGTCGGAAAATTCTGGCTGGATCGCGGGGTGGACGGCTTTCGACTGGACGCCGTCAACTTCATGATCAGCGATCCGGGCTTGCGCGATAATCCGCCCCTGCCGCCCGGCGGCAAGCGCACCCGGCCGTTCGACTTTCAGGACAAGATCCACAACCAGTCGCACCCCGACATCCTCGCCTTCCTGAAACGGGTGCGGGCGCTGACCGACACCTACGGCGACCGCTTCACCGTGGCCGAGGTCGCCGGCGACCACGCCGCGCGCGAGATGAAGGCGTACACGGCGGGCGACCGTCATCTGAACAGCGCCTATGGCTTCCTCTATCTCTACGCCGAGCGGCTGACTGGCGAACGGATTGAGGCGGGCGCCGAGATGTGGCCCGGCGAGCCGAATGAGGGCTGGCCCTCGTGGACCTTCTCCAACCACGACGCGCCGCGCGCCGTGTCGCGCTGGGCCGAGGGCCGCGATGAGCGCCGACTGGCCGAGATGCTGATGCTGCTGCTGATCTGTCTGCGCGGCAACGTCTTCGTCTATTACGGCGAGGAACTGGGCCTGCCGCAGGGCGAGGTGCCGTTCGAGCGGCTGGTCGATCCCGAGGCCGTGGCCAACTGGCCGCAGACCCTGGGCCGCGACGGCGCCCGCACCCCGATGCCGTGGAAGGCCGACGCCCCCTTCGCCGGGTTTTCGACGGTCGAGCCCTGGCTGCCGATCGACGTGCGCCATTCGGCGCTGGCGGTGGATGTTCAGGAGGCCGATCCGACCTCGATGCTGCACGCGACGCGCCGCATCCTGGCCCTGCGCCGCGCCCATCCAGCGCTGAAGACGGGCGACATGACGGTGCTGACGACCGAGCCCCTGCTGAGCTTCAGCCGCGAGGGCGGCGGCGAAAGCCTGCTGGCCGTGTTCAACCTGGGTCATGAGCCGCAGCCTTGGACAGCGCCTGCGGGCTATATCGTTGTCGACGCCGTCTATATCGGTGAAGCGGGGTCCCTGCCCCCGCTGGGCGGAGTTCTGCTGCGCAAACAGATAGGCTGAATTCGCCCCGGATCTGGGTCAAGCCTCCCCCCACCGCTCATCCCGGCGGACGCCGGGATCCAGTACGAACCACAGGCGCTACGGCGAAATAGCGCCTTCCCAACACTGCGCTTGCAGCCAAAGCACTGGATCCCGGCGTCCGCCGGGATGAGCGGGATAAGGGATGGTCGCCATGCTGCGTCCATGAGAGAATTTCCGCTCACGTAGCATCGAATCTGCGTCCAACCGTTTCAACCTCGCACCATGTTGCAGCGCACACGTTCCAGCAGCGCTCGACAAACGCAAAAACTGGTCTAGAGCGAAATCGGTTCAGATGCCTTCGCATCTGAACCCAGATATTCGCTCCAGCATCTATCCTGGAGCCTGATTCACGGCGTCGGTGGAAACGCGAAGCGCTTCCACCTCAACCGATCAGGCTCTAGGGAAGCGGCGCGGGGAACTTCGCGTAAGGTCAAGACCATGAAGATCGCAGTCCTGGGCGCCGGCGTCATCGGGGTGACGACGGCCCACTATCTGGCCAAGGCCGGCCACGAGGTCACGGTGATCGACCGCCAGAGCGGCCCGGCGCTGGAGACCAGCTTCGCCAATGCGGGTGAGATTTCGCCCGGCTATTCCTCGCCCTGGGCCGCGCCCGGCATCCCGGCCAAGGCGGTCAAGTGGCTGTTCATGCGCCACGCCCCGCTGATTTTGCAGCCGCAGATTGATGTCGCCACCGTGCGCTGGCTGCTGGCCCTGCTGAGGAACTGCACCTCGGCCCGCTATGCGCTGAACAAGGCGCGGATGGTGCGTCTGGCCGACTATAGCCAGGAGGTGCAGACCGCGCTGAACGCCGAGCTGGGCCTGCAATACGACCACCGCACCCAGGGCACCCTGCAACTGTTCCGCACGCAGAAGCAGCTGGACGGCATCTACAAGGACACCGAGGTCCTGCGCCAGGGCGGCGTGCCGTTCGAGGTGCTGGATCAGGACGGCTGCATCCGCGCCGAGCCGGGTTTGGCGGCCACGCGCGACCTGTTCGTCGGGGGCTTGCGCCTGCCCAGGGACGAGACCGGCGACTGCTTCAAATTCACCAATGCGCTCAGTGATGTGGCCGCCGCTGAGGGCGTGACCTTCCTCTACGACACCGCCATCAAGGCCCTGATCACCGACAAGGGCCGCATCTCGGGCGTCCAGACCGACAAGGGCGTGATCACCGCCGACGCCTATGTCCTGGCCCTGGGCTCCTATTCGCCGCAGATGGTCAAGCCGCTGGGCCTGACCCTGCCGGTCTATCCGGTGAAGGGCTATTCGATCACCGCGCCCATCATCAATGAGCCCGCCGCCCCCGTCTCGACCATCATGGACGAGAGCTACAAGGTGGCCATCACCCGCCTGGGCGACCGCATCCGCGTCGGCGGCATGGCCGAGATCTCGGGCTACAACAACGTCCTGCCCGAGCCGCGCCGCAATACGCTGGAGCATTCGGTGGGCTCGCTCTTCCCCGGCGCGGGCGACCTGAAGGCGGCGAGCTACTGGTCGGGTCTGCGCCCCATGACGCCGGACGGCACGCCGGTCATCGGCGGGACCCGGTTCGACAACCTGTTCCTGAACACCGGCCACGGGACGCTGGGCTGGACCATGGCCTGCGGCTCGGCCCAGGTCATCGCCGACATCGTCAGCGGCAAGACTCCCGACATCGAGACGGCGGATCTGGGGATTGCGCGGTACGGCCGGTAATTCCTTCTCCCCTTGTGGGAGAAGGGCTTAGGTGCGCGTCTTCGCCGCCACCGACCGCAGGCCGGCCAGCAGGGCGTCGCTGGTCGCGTCGGTCTTGCAGCCCGCTGTCAGGATCAGGCGCATGGCCTGGACGTGGACGCCGACCGAGGGCCAGCTCCAGGCGTTGTTGGTCTGCATCCGGTCGGCCACGTCGCAAAGGCTGTAACCGGCGTCATACAAGGGCCCGGTGTCGAAGAAGCCCGCCGTGTCCAGCAGAGACGAGGCCAGCCGATAGACCTGGGGCTCGCTGCCCGGAGCGGCGGCCGCGGCGACCAGTTCCAGCTCGGTGATGGTTCCGGCGACGGTGATCATGACGTCGTCGCGGTGGCGGTCCAGCCGCTCGTTGGCGCGACGTTCGACGTCGGCGACGGTGCGGCCGCCCGGCTGGGACATCTGGCGAGCGAGGGTGGTCTTGATCTTCAGGGTGCGAGCTTCGGTCATAGCGCGACCCTCTGGGGTTTAAGCAACATATCGATGTCGGATTGATCCATATTGGCCTCGACCGCGGCGCCGACGTGGGTCGACAGGTCGCCCTGACGACGTCCGGGAATGCCCAGCGGCGGGCCGAAGTTGCGGACGCGGCGGTCGGGGCCGACGTAGTTCTCGCTCTCGACGAACTCGCGCTCGTCGCCCGCCAGCCACAGGATGCGGCGCAGCAGGACGGCGGGGGTCAGGGGTTTGGTGACGACGAAGCTGACGCCGCAGTCGCGGCCCTCCTGCACCTTGGCCTGGGAGGCGTGACCGGTCAGCAGCATGATGGGGATGAAGCGCAGGGGCGCCGGCGTCTCGCGCCGCAACCAGCGGGCGAAAGCATAGCTGTCCATTTCGGGATCGGCGCAGTCGATGACGATCAGATCAACAGCCCGGTTCTGGATGATGCGCACGGCGGCGGTCGCCGAAGCGCACTTGATCTGTTCCTTGACGCCGAAGCCCTGGAAAACGGAGCTGAGCATGTCCAGCGCCTGCGGATTGTCGTCGATCAGCAGGACGGTCGATTGCTCCAGGTTGACCCGGTCGGTCGCGCTCATCGGATCAGTCGAACAGCAGCAGGTCGCCGGAAACGGCGGCGGGTGCGGCCTCGGACCGGGGACGCCCCCGGAACGAAAGCTCGCGAAGACGGTCCGCCATCTCGGCCAGAGGCAGGGCGGCCAGGGCCGTATCCATAGGCTGATCGGCGGCCAGGGCGCCGGCCAGCCCGGACAGGGCGTCGACCCGCTGGCTCAACACATCGAAGGCCTGCATCCGCGTCAGGAAGGTCAGGCGCTGCTCGGGCGGCGCCAGACGCAGCAGCTCGGACACCAGGCCGCCGGCCTCGTCCACGCCCGCGCGGATGTCGTCGAGTTCGGCGGCGACGGCGCTCAACAGACCCTTGGCGTCGTATTGGCTCATCAGAACAGCTCCAGCGCGCCGGCGTCGACGGGCGGAGGCGGCGGCGGCGCGGGACGTGGCGCGACCGCGTCCGTGACCGCGCGTTGCAGCGCCCGACCGGTCACCGGCCAGTAATGCAGTCGACGCCCCCCGGCGCCCCTGAGGCTGGCGCCGACGACGGGAATACCTTCGTCGGCCAGAAAGCGCTCGGCGAAATCGGCGTTGGACGTGCCGACATCCTTCAACGAGTCAAACATGCGGCCGCCGCCGAACAGCTTGGCCTCCAGACGGTCGCGACGACCGCCGGCCTTGAGCACGTCGTTGATCAGCAGTTCCATCGCATAGGCGCCGTAGCGACGCCCCGCGTCGGTGCCCGCGCCCGCGCCCTCGGGCAGTAGGAAGTGGTTCATGCCGCCGACCCCGGCCACGGGATCGCGCAGGCACATGGCGACGCAGCTGCCGAGCACGGTCGAGAGCACGACAGCGGGATCGGACGTCACATGGTGATCGCCCTGGCCGACGTGAATCCGCCGTTCGGTTCCCTGCTGATCGCCGGCGCGGTTCATGTCAGCGGGCCGAACACGCCTTCCAGCTTTTCTTTCAGCTGGGCGGTGGTGAAGGGTTTGACCAGGTAGTTGTTCACGCCGAACTGGACCGCGCGCTGCACCAGTTCCCGGTCGGCGCGGCCGGTCAGCATGATGAAGGCGGTCTTGGAAGTCGGCGGGTGGGCGCGGATGGCCCGCAGCAAGCCCAGGCCGTCGAGGTTGGGCATATTGAAGTCCGAGATCACCAGATGCACCGGCTTGGTGATGATGGATCGCAGGGCCAACTCGCCGTCTGCGGCTTCGGAAATCTCGCGCACGCCGATCTGTTGCAGGCTGTTGCGGATCAGGGAGCGCATGGTCAGCTGGTCGTCGACGACCAGAACATTGAGGGCGGAAGCGGCGGGCATACGAGTAGTCCTTACGCGACAGGCTTGGAGGCGGCCGCACCGGCGGCGCACAGTTCGAGAATGGCGGGGGCGAGACGGGGCAGAGACAGCTGGCGCTCCACGGCGCCCAGCTCGAAGGCGGCGCGCGGCATGCCGTAAACGACGCATGAGCCTTCATCCTGGCCCAGGGTCCGGGCGCCGGCCTGACGCATGGCCAGCAGCCCCCGGGCGCCGTCCTTGCCCATGCCGGTCAGGATGACGCCGGTCATGGGACGCCCCAGACGGGCGACCGAGTTGAACAGGACGTCCACCGACGGACGGTGGCCGTTGACCACATCGGCGGCGACCAGCCGGCAACGACTGCCCGAGACCTCCAGATGGGTCTCGCCGCCGGGCGCGATATAGACGTGGCCCGGCATGAGGGGGGCGCCGTCCACGGCCTCGGTGACGGTGGCGCCGGACGCCTTGTCCAGCCGGGCGGCGAAGCTCCGGGTGAAGGTGGCGGGCATGTGCTGCGTCACCACCGTCGCCGGACAGTTGGCCGGGAAGGCCGACAGGATGTTCAGCAGGGCTTCCACCCCGCCGGTCGAGGCGCCGATGGCCAGGATGTGGTTGGGGTCCGCGCGATAGGCGCCGTCCACGGTCTTGGCCTCGCGCGGTTCCAGCGGCCGGACTCGCGAACGGGCGGCGATCTTCACCTTCTCCGCCAGGTCGCCGAAGGCCTCCTGGGCCGAGACGCCGGGCGCAGGCTTGGCCACCGCGTCCACGGCGCCGATCTCCAGCGCCGCCAGGGTGACGTCCGTGCCCGCCTGGGTCAGGGTCGAGACCATGACCACCGGCATGGGCCGCAGCCGCATGATCTTCTCGAGGAATTCCAGCCCGTTCATATTGGGCATCTCGACGTCCAGAGTGATGACGTCGGGGTTCAGTTCCTTGATCGCGGCGCGGGCCTCCAGCGGATCGGCCGCCGTGCCGACCACGGCGATCTCGGGATCGCGGCGCAGGACGGCGCTGATCAGGCTGCGCATGGTGGCGCTGTCATCGACGATCAGGACGCGCACGGGATTGCTCATGCCCGACCGCCCAGCTTGTAGGCCGTCAGACCGCAGGTCTGCAGTTGCGCGACCGCCGGACCGCTGACGCGCTCGGAGTGACCGATGTAGAGGGTGGCGCCGGGGGCCATCATCGGGGTGAAGCGGCTCCAGACCATTTCCTGGGTCGCGTCGTCGAAATAGATGACCACGTTGCGGCAGAAGATGACGTCGAACTTGCCCCGCATGGGCCAGTCGCCGATCAGGTTCAGTTCGCGGAACGACACCAGACGGCGCAGGGTGGCGTCGGCGCTGAAGCTGCCCGGACGTCCTGCCACCGGCTGGAAATGCTTGCGGCCCGAGGCCGGCACCGGCGACAGCAGTTCCTCAGTGTAGATCCCCGCCGCGCCCTCTGCGACCATGTTGGGGTCGATGTCGGTGGCCAGGATCCGCACGTCCAGGTCTGCGGCTTCCGGCAGGACGTCCAGCACGGTCAGAGCCATCGAATACGGCTCCTGTCCGTTGGAGCAGGCCGCCGACCACAGGCGCACGCGTCCCCCGGCCCGCGCACGGGCCGCCAGTTCGGGCATGACCTTGTCGCGCAGGTGATCGAAGTGGTGCGGCTCGCGATAGAAGCGGGTCACGTTGGTGGTCAGGGCCGCAGTCATGGCCTGACGCTCGTCGACGCCTTCCAGGCCCTCGATCAGGGCGCAGTAGTCGCGGAAGCTGCGCAGACCCAGCACCCGCAGGCGCTTGGCCAGGCGGGAATAGACCAGGGCGGCCTTGCCCTCGCTCAGGGCGATGCCGGCGTGGGCGTGCAGGGTCTGGGCGATGTGGCGGAAGTCCTCGGCGGTGAAGACGAACTCGCCTTCGACCAGGGACGTGCGCCCGGCGGCGTTCGTCATGCGGCTTCGGCTTCGCTTTCAGCCGGCAGGACGTGGTTGAGGTCGATCAGGCTGATCATGCGCCCGCCCTCGACAGCGAAGATGCCCTGCACGAAGGTCTTCACATGGTCGCTGGCGACGTCAGGCGTCGGCTGGATGGTCGAGTCGGTCAGTTGCACGATGTCCGACACGGCGTCGACCAGCAGGCCGACCAGACGGGTGCCGATGTGGGCCACCATGATGACGTGGCGCGCGGTCGGCTCGGCCGTCGCCAGACCGAAACGGGCGCCCAGGTCGATGATCGGCAAGACGATGCCGCGCAGGTTGATCACGCCCTTCATGTAGGACGGCGAGCGCGGCAGAGGCGTGGCCGGGGTCCAGCCGCGGATTTCGCGGACATTCATGATGTCGACGCAGAATTCCTGCTCGCCGATGCGGAAGGCGATCAGTTCCCGGTCGGCGCCGGCGACGTTGGAGGTGACTTCGGTCATGGGGCTCAGCTCGCCATCTTCAGTTCGGGGCGGTTGGATTTGCGGCGCCCGGCGGTGACCAGGGCGTCGATGTCGAGGATCAGGGCGACGCTGCCGTCGCCCAGGATGGTCGCGGCGGAGACGCCGTCGACGTGGCGGTAGTGGGTTTCCAGGCTCTTGATGACGACCTGGCGTTGACCGTTGATGGCGTCGACCAGCAGGGCGGCGCGCGAGCCGGCCTCGGTTTCGACGATCATGACCACCCCGCCCGTCAGAGGCGTGGCGTCCTCGCGGAAGCCCATGACCCGGCCCACGTCGACCATGGGCACGAACTCCTCGCGGAAGCGGATCACGGCGTCATGGCCGCCGACGTGATGGATGTCCTCCACGCGCGGGGTCAGGCTCTCGACGATGGCCGACAGGGGCGCGACCAGGGTCTGTTCGGCGGCGGACACCACCATGCCGTCGAGCACGGCCAGGGTCAGCGGCAGGCTGAGGGTGAAGGTCGAACCCTTGCCGGGGTTGGAGCTGATCGAGATCCGGCCCCCCAGAGCCTGGATCGAACGACGCACCACATCCATGCCGACGCCGCGCCCCGAGACGTCGGTGATGGTCTCGGCGGTCGAGAAGCCGGGCAGGAAGATCAGATTGTCCACCTCGTCGTCGGTCAGGACGGCGTCCTCGGCGATCAGGCCGCGATCCACGGCGATGCCCCGCACGCGAGGCCGGTTGATGCCCTTGCCGTCGTCGGCGATCTCGATGACGATGCGGCCCGAGCGGTGCAGGGCGGCCAGACGGACCGTGCCCTCGGCGGGCTTGCCGGCGGCTTCGCGTTCTTCCGGACTTTCCAGTCCGTGGTCGATGGCGTTGCGCAGCATGTGGGTGATCGGCTCGGCCAGGCGTTCGACCACGGTCTTGTCGACCTCGGTGTCCTCGCCCGACGTGACCAGACGCACGCGCTTGCCCGTCATCTCGGCGACTTCGCGGACCAGACGCGGCATGCGCTGGAACACCGACTTCACCGGCTGGGCGCGGATGGCCATGACGCTGTCCTGAATGTCGCGCGTCAGCAGTTCGAGGTCTTCCAGACCCAGGGCGATGTCCGACGACCGGGCCAGGCCGCTCTCCATGACGCGCTGGGCCAGCATGGCCTGCTGGATGACCAGTTCGCCGACCACGTTGATCAGGCGATCGACGCGGTCGAGATCGACGCGGATGGTCACCGGGGCGACAGCGGCCGGCGCCGAGGGCGCGGCGGCCGGAGCGGCGGGAGCGACCGGCTTGGGTGCGGGAGCGGCGGGCGCGGCCACGACCATCGGCTCAGGGGCGGCGACGACCGGTGCGGGCGCAGGCGCCTCGACCGGGGCGGCGGCCTTGGCCAGCAGGGCGGCGATGTCGAACTCGGGCTCGGCAGGCGCGGCGTCCGGCACTGGCGGCGGCGGCAGGCCGATCTCGGCCGAGGGCGTTGCTCCGCCCAGGGCCGTGATGCTCAGGTCGCAGTCCATCTCGACGAAATCGAAGACGTCGCGCACGGCGGCTTCGGAAGCGTCGCCGGTCAGGTCGATGGTCCAGATCAGGTGGGCGTCCTCGGCCTCCAGCGCGTCCAGCGACGGCAGACCGCTGGCGTCCAGCTCGACCGAGGTCTGGCCCAGACGGGTCAGTTCGCGCAGCAGCAGGCTGACGTCGTTGGCGCTGGCGTAGAGGCGGGGATGCGGACGGAAGACAATGCGCCAGCCCGCAGCCGAGGGCGCGGCCAGGTCCGGCAGATCGAGCGAAGGCAGGTCGAGGGCGGGCAGATCCAGGGACGGCAGTTCGGCGGGGGCGCCGAAGTCAGCCAGGTCCAGCGTCAGGGGCTTGAAGCCGAAATCATCCTCGTCGGCGGCGGCGACGGGCGCAGCGGCGACGGCGGGCGCGGCCTGGCCGTGGGTCAGGAATTCCAGCTCGGCCACCAGGCCCGCCGAACGCGCGGCGTCCACCGGCGCGCCGGTCCCCTGGGCGGCGGCGATATGGTCGGCCAGGACGTCGGAGGCGCGCAGCAGGGTCTTGACCGTGACGTCGTCGCACTCCTTGCGGCCCGAGCGCAGCTCGTCCATCAGGGTCTCGAAGACGTGGGCGAAGCGGACCAGGTCTTCCAGACCAAAGGCCCCTGCCCCGCCCTTGACCGAGTGGACGGCGCGGAAGACGGCGTTGATCGTCTCGATGTCGCCCTCGCCGGTCTCCAGCGCCAGGAGGTTGGTTTCCAGATCGCCGAGCAACTCGGCGCACTCCTGGAAGAAGGTGACCTTGATGGCCTCGAACGGATCGTCGCTCATGGTGCTGTCCTCAGGCCGCGACGCGACGGACGGCGTCGATCAGCTTGGCCGGGTCAAAAGGCTTGACGATCCAGCCGGTGGCGCCGGCCTCGCGGGCGCGCTGCTTCTTGGCGGCGTCGCTCTCGGTGGTCAGGACCAGGACCGGGGTGGCCTTGTGGTTGGGATCGGCGCGCATGCCTTCGATGAAGCCGAAGCCGTCCATGCGCGGCATGTTGATGTCGGTGATGACGATGTCGGGGTTTTCGGCGCGCAGCACCTCCAGACCGTGGATTCCGTCTTCGGCCTGAACCACGCGATAACCGGCGTCCTTGAGCGCCAGCATCAGCATGTCCCGCATGGTGCGGGAATCATCGACGGTCAGGATGGTCTTGGTCACGCGAGTTGTCCTTGCGGAGCGAGGTCCGCGGCGGAGGCGCCGAAAGCGCTCCATTGCGAGGCCAGGGCCTCGGAAACATTGATGAAGGTCAAGGTCTGACCATCGGCGCGCCAGGTGGCGAGCGCCGACAGCAGCACCTGAAGGCAGAGTCCGCCCAATCGCTCGACGGCTGAACCGTCCAGGGTGGTCTCCTGGCCGCGAACGGCCAGGAGTTGCGCCTTCAGGGGCTCGGCTGCGCGCAGGTCAAGCACCGCCGGTAGCGAAAGGGCCGCCGACATCAGAACTCTTCCCATCCGTCTTCAACCGGCTGCGCCTTGAGGGCGGCACCGCCGCGACCGACGGTCTTGAGCGCGGCCACGGTCTGGGCGACCGGTTGCGGCGTGCGGGCGGGAGCGGCGGGCTTCGGCGCGGCGACGGGTGCGGCGACGGGCGCGGCGGCGT
>RCUH01000158.1_pt1 | contig 100093 bp, 87 predicted proteins | sample 2166191 | NCBI WGS metagenome assembly RCUH01 (sample SAMN09932848, study PRJNA488358) | compost metagenome | feature: garden; material: soil; isolation source: compost soil in an enriched community after 214 h of incubation | place: Germany: Experimental Botanical Garden Goettingen | collected...
GTGCAGAGGGAGCACCGCTTTCGGCTCGCTTGGCCTAGGTCCGCTTCCCACCCTTAGCCGACGTCGACGGCGACCGTTTTCCGGCCTGGCGGCCAACGTCCGCTTTCGGCACCTAAGCCCAGGACCGAAAGCGACCCGTTGCGGACATCCCCGCCTCAGCTACGGTTGAGCGATGAAAGCCGCCTACGACAATCTGTTGGAAGAAGTCTGCGTCCGTTTCGGGTTCTGCGGTTCCGTGCTCGATGACCAGCCACTGCATGTTGACCAGTTCCTCCCTCAGTCGGGCAAGCTGACCGACGAGGATTTCGTCGACGCCCTGTTCAAGGCGGAAGGCTGGGAACCCGATGGCGCGGAAGCACGAAAGTTCCGTTCCAGCGTGCGCGAGGCGTTCGTTCGACACATGGGCGGGACCGAGATCGACGCTGGGCAGCGATCAAGGGGTCCGTCTTCCACGTTCACTTGGAACGACATCGTTGAAACCATTGAAGAGGCTCCCACGCGGCTTCGGCCGGGCAGCCGGGCTTGGGTCGTTGGGATATCCGCGCCGCACCAGCGGTCAGGTTCGTTCCTGACCGAGCATCCGACGGGGTTTGTCTACACCATCGAGTTTGAGGATGGTTCCTCCGTCGATGCTGAAGAGGCGATGCTGAGGCCAGACAGCAACGTCCGCTAACCACCCTTAAGCGAACTTCGGCTCACGACCCATTGCCGACATGAGACCTATCTTGGCGAGCCCAGTTTGCTATCGAGATGTCTTGCTAGCGGCATTGACCAAACGATTACAAATGGCGCACCAGCCCCAGCGCCAAGGTGCTCATAGACGACCACACGCTCGCCTTTTTGTAGCAGCATTTCAGTGGCGCATTCGCTGCGAACGATATTACTGATAGTCCGTACATTGGCGTCCATGATGCCTTTAACATGATGCAGCGGCTTCAGCGCGACGGATTGCTGAGTCATGTAGCCAGCGTGGTGCACGTATTCTGGCGCACTCGGCGCAAGTGCTTCCGTCACTTCAGCGACCCAGATATTGTTCCACTCGCTCTGCTCGATCGCTCTAGGCTGGCAGGCTTGAGAAACTGGCAACGAGGCACACGAAGTCAGGCCAACGTACAGGCCAAGCAAGATGAAAATCCTCATGGTTACTTGCTTTCTTTCGTTATCGAATCCGCAGCCGCTCAACGCCCGCTTTCCACCCATAAGCGAACTTCGCTTCACGACCCGTTGCGGACATTCAGACTGCGTTGGCAAAGTCGATGATGCTCGCCCGGTCTACCCACCAACACGACGCGTCGTCACCTGAGCGCACCATGTCACTTCCACGATTGAGGGTTATTTCCTTCCCGGTCACCGTGAAGGTGCGACGCTGAATAACCCACTGCTCAAATGCATATCCATCACCCTCGGGGAATGCGGCAAAGACAGTCGCATTCCGCTTGGTCAGGTCAGTGCAGAACAGAAGAGGTTGCCGTTCCGCCAAGCACTTCAACGCGCCATCCCGCCAATGACTAGCGTAGTCCGCGCTGCTCCAGATCTCGAGGTTGCAGAAGACAGTCTCGACCATCTCACCTACGTGCACCGTTGCCGATCCATAGCCCCTCGGCGCCGAGGAATGCCCGCCTGCTCCGTCTCGTGGGAAAAAACCAAATCCGCTCATAAGCGTCACGCTATCGCAAAACGATGTCCGCTCACCACCCTTAGCTGACATTCCGCGCGTCCGCTTGCTAGCACCGGCCCAATGACAGCTTCAGGAAGGATCGTGAAAGACCGCTTCCGGTCCTCAGCGGACGACGCGGATGTCCGCTGAGGGCAGAGCGCGACTCATCAAAGCTCGATCTGCTCGGACAACTCCAGCGCATCATCCACTTCGATGCCGAGGTAACGCACGGTGCTTTCCAGCTTTCGATGCCCTAGGAGTAGCTGACAGGCGCGCAGGTTTCCCGTCTTTTTGTAGACGAGCGCCACCTTCGTCCGTCTCAGGCTGTGCGTACCATAAGCCTGAGGCGCCAGATCGATCATCTCTACCCAGCGATCAACAAGCCGAGCGTATTGGCGTGTGCCGATATGTTGGCCGAGTCGGTTCCTGCTTGGAAATAGCCAATCGTCATCGCGGTCGCCCCGCTCTGCGAGCCAGGCAGCGATCGCATCACGGGCCGGCTCGGTGATTTCGAATGGAACAGGCCGACCGGTTTTCTGCTGGATAACCGTTGAACGTTGCCTGATCATCCCGCCAGGCGCGACGTCGCTAACTCTCAATCGGACGAGATCACAGCCTCGCAGTTTCGCGTCTAGGGCGCAGTTGAACATTGCGAGATCGCGGATGCGATGGCTCACCTTCAGCTGTTGTCTGATGGCCCAAATATGCTTCGGCTTTAGAGGCGCCTTCGGTCCAATCATGCGACCGGCATTCCAAGGGCGAGGCGATTTGATGAAAAGGTCAGACTGGCGCATGGCCAACCTCCTGAAGGTCGCCTCCCTGTCCGCATCTACAACGCGTAAATCGACAGCTCGGCCCAAGTGGCGCGGCCGCTTAGGCGGAGAACGTCGTGCCCGGAAACTGACTTCTGAATTGTCCGCTAGGGGTGGGAAGCGGACCTGCCGCGCCCCCAAGCTAATCCTCTCCCGCACCCATCCAGCGGTCTTCTTTTGGAAACGGTAGTCGGACCTGCGCGGCCCACTTTCTGCCGTCGATCAGGACGGCTCCTCGGCTTCGCCTCGTTCCAAGAAACTCCCTCAACTTCAGGTATTCGGATGCGGAAATGTAGAGGCTGTAGTTTTCACCGCGCTGTTGCGTGTCGACGTGGGTAATGCCGGGCCAGCCTGCGGGCCAGATGATCGATTCATCTGGAGCATATTCATAAGGCCAGATCATCACCTCGACTTTTTCAGGTCGCCACGGGACGGCATCACGCCGTTCGAAGGCAATCAGTCGCTCGTAGGTATCCAGAATTTCAGTCGGTAGAGCAGGTCCCACCGTGAGCGAACTAAGAGATCCGTAGATTGATATGCGGGCGTAGGTGGAACCACTACGGAGCAGAATGTCTGTTGTAGGCTGGTCCGTATTTTCGGTGAGTGCATAAGAACCCGCAAGGCGGCTTAGAGCCTCAGGTCTCAGTGAGGCTCGGAATGTCGCCATCTCATCGGGACTAAGTCTTGCAGTATGGTGCCCGTCGTCCTTTCGATAGATCACCACCCCATCGTCATAGAGAACGAATTTGGGGGTATCGGAGCCAATGACCATTGCCCAAGGGTCATACTCCACCAGCACCAGAAGAGGCTCGGCTCCAGCTTGGGGTTGGAGCAGCGCTTGGGAAATCGGCTCGATAGTTCGGGCGGTTAAAACGCCAGCGAATAGGAACGACATCACGAGTGCGCAGGCTAGGATCATACGCTTCATGCACCCAGCATCGTTGCAAGGATGAACTTCCGCAATGGGTCGATTTCGGTCTTGGGCTTCGGCACCGAAAGCGGACGTTGGCCACCAGGCCGGAAGGCGGGCGCCGTCGATGTCAGCTAAGGGTGGATTGCGGACCTGAGTTCAAAGGCCCAGCCGATCCATTTTTAGGTCACATGGAACTCATTCTCGCCGGCTGCGCGGAGGGCGATCCCTCGTGACTTGAAGTGATGATTTCAATGGTTTGATTTTTCACCACCTCTTTGAATGCTTCTACTTATAGCGCTGTAAAAATGATATAAAAAGAAGCATGCTGCTGCTGGAATTGTTAATCCTAATGCCAGCGATAACAGGCTCGCATCTTCTGGTATCGGAAATATGGAAAATGCAACATATACTATATATAGTGTAACAAATACTACTTTAAGTCTGCTTTTCATCTTCACAATGTACCAATCTGGAGCCTAGAGACCGTTTCGGTTGAGCGCCTCCGAGGCCCCGGGGCGGAAATCTCAACTTTCGGTGCGGGTGGTGAGCAGCATTGGGCTTAGCGGACATTTTCAAGGTCGCATACGGGTCGTGAACCGAAGTTCGCGTATGGGTGGTTAGCGGACCTCTCTGGGGCTAGTCTCTTGCCATGCGTCTCTTCGTTTACGCCGCTCTGTTAACTGCAGTTGGAGGCTGTTCTCAGCCCCCTCAAGAAGCCGATGCTAAACTCGAGCAAAGCGTTAGGCGTCTCGACTACAGCGTAGCCTATGAAGCGACGGAGGGCGGCTTCAAGGGCATGTCCATGTTCGTCGATCCTGCGTCTGGTGAGACTTGGGCGGCATTTCGCGATGAGCGTGATGCGTTAGCGAAAGAGGGTCCCGGCGATCCCCTATCCCCCTGCACTCAGAGGCCAGTTGGCTGTTTCCAGACGACGGGCGGGCAGGCCCTGTTGTCGGACTTGCCACCCGCAGGCTTTTTGAACGGTGCCTTCCGCTATTCCGCTCAGCCTAGGCAGTATTGGTCGATGCCTTGCAACGAGATCAGTGCGGTCTCTGATCGCGGAACAACAACGAGCGTCGTATGTCCATCAGTTGGCTTGGTGGAGTTTTCGTTCGTCGTCTCAGGAAGCGACAGCCCACTGGAGCGATACCAGTTGAAGAGCATGAACGGCCTGTTCGCCGAACGGTAATGTCCGAGATGGGTCGGTTTGCGAAATAGGCACCCGGTCCGGAAGCAGACATTGACCTCTTGACTGACAAGCCGACACTCCGAAGTTCGGTGGGAAGCAGACATGCCGAGGCGTCTAAGGCGGGACAGCCGCTCGTCTATCTGGTGATTGCGCCGCGCAAGCACTCGTGAACCGGCGAATCCGAACGCATCTTGGTCAGTTTCAACTAGGCTTGAGGTTTGTCCGTAACCTCGGCCTCGGCGATCAACCGGTCGTAGAAAGAGCTGCGGTCCAGAGCTTGATCCAGCCGGTCCAGCCGGGCGGCGACGTCGTCCGCCTCGCGGTTGATGGCCTCGGCCTTGCGGTTCATGGCGAGCCACAGAGGGGTCAGGCGGGCGACCAGCGCCTCGCCTTCGGCGGTCAGGGATTGCCTGCGGCGGCGCGCATCCCGCGGGTCGGGCAGCGCCCGCACATAGCCGGCCGCTTCCAGCGAGCGCAGCGACTGGCTGACCGAGGCGTGGGTGATGCGCAGCGCGGCGGCGAGGTCGCCAACCGTCATCGGTCCGTTCTGGACGATCTGGTTCAGGACCCCGAACCATCGCTGCTCGAAGGTGATGCCCAGGTGCGCATAGACGCGGCCCACGTCGCGGTCGATCCGCTCCGACAAGCGACGTAGCTGGGCGCCTATGGTCGCGCCGTGGCCGCCCTTCAGATCGGTCATACCGGGGGCTCGACGATGGCGGCGATCTGCATGATCCGCTCGGCCCCCTCGGGGTTGCCGCGGTGGCGGGCCTTGGCCGCCTCGACCTCGAAAACCGAGCGGGGCTGGATGCCCTCGGGCCGTGCGTCGAACAGAGCTCGGGCGGCGGCGACGCTGTCGTCTCTTGCGGCTGCCGCCATCGCCATGCCCAGGCGCCAGGCGTCAGAGGCCGGGCTCGGTCCGCACAGAATATCCTTCACCGCGATGTTCATGCCCCAGTACCCATCGACCTCGCCATTGGTCAGCATGGCGAAGGTGTAGCCCAGGTCCTCGTAGCGCCAGACCTCGCCGGCAATGCCGAAATGGCCGCCGGTGTTCCCCACCATGCGATGACCGTTAACGGTCTCCTCCATGAATCCCAGGCCGTAACGCGCGCGGCCCAGATCGAACAGGCCGGTGGTCGCTGTGGCGTACATCTGCGGCGAGAGGAGCCGGCCGTCGCCCAGGGCGGTGATAAAGGTCGACAGGTCCTCGACGGTCGAATAGCCGCCGCCCGCCGGACCGCCCCGGAACTGGTTGACGAAGAGGTTGTTGCGCCAGGCGCCGGGAACGGCCTCGTCGCGAGTGTAGCCGTCGGCCCGGTTCGGGACGACGAGATCGAGCGGCCAGTCGCCGCTGCCGCTCATGCCCAGGGGCTCGAAGATCGTGCGCTTGATGTGGTCGGCGTAGGTCTCGCCGGTCAGGGCCTCGACGATCAGGCCCAGGATCACATAGCCGCCGTTGGAATAGCCGAGCCGCTCGCCGGGCGTGAACTCCAGCGGCTGGTCGACGATGAGGGGCAGGAAGTCGCGGGTTTCCACGAAAGCCTGGGACGGCTTCTGGGCGATGGCCTCCCAGTAGTTGCCGACGCCGGAGCTGTGCGACAGCATCTGGCGGGCCGTGATCTGCCCGGCGATGGCGGGGGCCGGATAGTCGGGCAGATAGCGGAGGGCCGGGGCGTCCAGGTCGATCCGCTCCTGTTCCACCAGACGCAGGATCGCCGTGGCGGTGAACATCTTGCCGATGGATGCGACGTTGAACCGGGTGTCGATACGGTTGTCGGCTCCAAACACCCGCTCGGCCTGACCCACCGCGCGCTGATAGACGACCTGGTCGCCGCGCTTCAGCATCAAGGCGCCAGAGAAATCCGCATCAATGATCGCCTGTTCCACGGCGGCGTCCATGCGGGCGGCGATGGAGCCTCCCTTGTCCCCTGCCCGACCAAGGCCACCCCAGCTCAGGACGCCCACCCCCGCAGTCGCGCCCATCACCCCTCGCCGTGTCATCCGAATGCTCACCGAACCGCCTCCCCATATATGTAGGCACCTACCTATATAAGCATCGACGGAAAACGCCAGCCCTGAAGAGCGCTTAGGACGTATCAACATTCACCGCATCCAGAGCATCGAGGCGGCGGTGTGGGCGACACTCAGGTGTGGCGACCATCCAGGCCGAAAGCGGACTCTCGGATTGACCGAGATGAGTCAGAAGCGGCCTCGCGCCGATTAAAGCCCACGGACTCGCCTGAACCGAATATCCTAGGCTATTGTAGCGGCGGCGGGTTCCGGAACGGATAGGTCATTGTCTTGAGCCAGGGGACGCTTAGGCGTCGGCGGCGGCAAGGACCGAAACTCCGGGCTTCCGAAAAGAAGTTCCTGGCCCGCCCCCTCCCCTCAATCCACCTCGATAAGGCCTCGCCTTACGCCGACTACGACCGCTTCAATGCGCGTGCGAACCCCCAGTTTGGAGGCCGCCTTCTCGAGGTAGCTGTCGACCGTACGGGCCGACAGTCCCAGGATCGACCCGATGTCGGTCGAACTCTTGCCCTGACTCACCCAGCCGAGACATTCCAGTTCACGCGGGCTCAGGTCGGGCTTGGCGCCCCAACCGCCTTCGCTGTTCAGGTTGGCGTTCATTCCTCCCTCCACAAGCTGCTGCTCTCATCCGTACACGTCAGAAATGGTGATTCTCTACGCCTTAGAGTTGCGGTTTGACCGCAACTTCTCTGCGGGCCTTCACGTCTACGCACCGGTTGAACCTTGACCGAGGTCAGCCTAGGACTGGGCCGTCGGGCGCCGCGAAACAGGCGCGGAGCTTGAGCCGGGGGCCCTTTGGGGCAAGGCGGCGCTCCGTTGGCAAATAGCGGGTCTCGTTCCGCGAGAATTCCAACGCCCGACCCCTCGCCTTGCGTCCGGATTCGGTTTGATTCATGCTGAGGCGTCGGCCTTAGCGTCGGCAGGGGCTTGGAATCCCCTTTTCGGACTCAAGTTCAGAAACGCGGAAAGCGCGTGGCTGTTGTCGAGACGCGGCGCGGGGCGATGGCCTTGCGCCCGAATGACTACGGCTGACTCGGTGTACGGGATTCCCGGCCCGCTCTGGAGGCGGGAGATCGACGTGAGCGACGTCAAGGAACTAAAATCAGATGCGCTGGAGGGCCTGAACGCCCTCTACCGTCAGTATGCGCGGTGGCTCAACGGGCGGCTGCGGGCGCACGTCGATCCGGAACAGGCCGCGGATGTGGTCCAGGAAACCTATCTCCGCGCCGCCCCCTATTCGACGGGCCAGATTCGGCATCCTCGCGCCTTCCTGTTGCGGATCGCCATGAATGTGGTTCGCGACGAGAGCCGTCGTCGCAAGAGACGCGGCCCGTCCGAGCCGGTCAGCGAGAGCGCTGAACTCAGCGAAGCGGCCAGTCAGGCCGAGACCCTGATGATGAAGCAGGTCGTGCTGAGCATGCCGCCCCTCTACCGTGAAGTTTTCGTCCTGAGCCGTTTTGCCGGTATGAGTTATCCTGAAATCGCCGCCGCTCGCGGGCTGAGCGTCAAGGCGGTTGAGTGGCGCATGTCGAAGGCGTTGCAACACTGCGTCGAGCAGTTGGACGGATAGGCAGGATGGCGGTCGATAACGAAGGGGACATTCGGCGGCGGGAAGCTGCGGCCTGGTTCGCCCGTCTTGGCCAGAAGCGGGTGTCCACAACGGACGTCCAGGACTTCTTCGCCTGGCGCAAGGACCCGGACAATGCGCGCGCCTACGAGATGGTCGAGAAGACGTGGAATGCAAGCCGGGCGCTCGCGGACGACCCGGACATCGCCGCGCTTACGGCGGAGGCCCTTGGCCAGGCGCCGCCCCAGGTGCTGGCGCGCCACATGGTGTCGCGCCTTTGGAAACCGCTCGCCGCCGGAGCGGCTGCGCTCGCCGCCCTGGCCCTGGTCGGAACCTGGACTCTGAACCGGCCGCTCAGCTACGCCACCGGCGTCGGCGAGCAGCGCACCCTGCGTCTGGCCGATGGTTCCCGGGTCATCCTCGACACCGACAGCCGGGTGGATGTTCGCCTGCGCGCCGACCGCAGATCCGTGACCCTGGTTTCGGGTCAGGCCTTCTTCGACGTAGAGGGCGATCCCGGCAGGCCCTTCGTGGTCACCGCCGGCGACACCATCGTCACGGCCATCGGCACACAGTTCGACGTCCGAAAACTGGGTCTGGGCGCGCGCGTCACCCTGATCGAGGGGCGCGTCGACGTAGGAACCTCTGATACGCCGAAGCCAGCCTGGTCCCTGACGCCGGGCCAGCAGGTCGTCACCGCCCAGCGGCGCCCCGAAGTCCGCAAGGTCGACGCTTCGCGGGAAACCAGCTGGACCACAGGTCGCCTCACCTTCGCCGCCACGCCGATCCGCGAGGCCGTCGCCGAGGTCAGCCGCTACAGCAGCAGCAGGATCGAACTGAAGGACGCCAGCCTAGCGCACATACCGGTCAGCGGCGCCTTCGACACCGGCGACACGGAAGCCTTCATCGCCGCCCTGTCAGATCTCTACGGCGTGACAGCCGTGAGAAGCGCCGACGGCGCCATTATTCTCGAGGCGCCGAAGCCCTGACGAAATAATCTGTCCGCGGACTTAGGGGGTCCGCGCCTTCCCGGCGTCTTTGCCCGTCCCGCATTGAGTGGGGGGAAGAAAACGGGGAAGATCATGCGTATCGGTTTGGGGACGACTGCACTCTCAACGGCGCTCATCGCATGCGCCGCGCCGGCCTGGGCCCAAGGTACGGAGGCTGTGCGACGCTATGATGCGCCGGCTGGCCCGCTCGCCCGGAGCCTGACCGTCTTCATCGAACAGAGCCGGCTCCAGATCCTTTATCCTGCGGCCCTGGTTGAAGGTCGGACCTCGCCGGGCCTGCAAGGCGTGTATGGCGCCGAAGCAGGCTTGGCCGCCCTTCTGCGTGATACCGGGCTCAGCTTCCGTCGAACCCGTCCCAACGTCTATGTCCTTTTCGATCCGGCGGCGCGCGCCGAAGTCCTAGACAACCAAGAACTGACGGTCGTGGACGACGTCGTCGTCACAGGCAGCCTGATCCGCGGCGTTGGCGACGGCCCCTCTCCTGTAATCACCATCGACCGCGACCAGATGGACCGTGAAGGCCGCGCCACCGTGGCCCAGCTCCTCGCCGCCCTGCCACAGAATTTCGGCGGGACCGCCAATGAGGCGGCCCTGAACAACGGCGGGGATCGCTCGGGCACCAACTCGACCTACGCCAACGGCGTCAATCTTCGCGGACTGGGCAGCGACGCCACCCTTGTGCTGATCAACGGCCGGCGCATGGCGGGCACGGGCTCCAAGGGCGATTTCGCCGATGTCTCGTCCATTCCGACCGCCGCGATCAGGCGGGTCGACGTCCTCCTCGACGGCGCCTCGGCCCTCTATGGCGCCGACGCGGTGGGCGGCGTGGTCAACATCATCCTGCGGGACGACTACGACGGCGCGGAAACCCGGATCCGGGTCGGGAACACCAGCGACGGGGCCAGTGGAGAATACCAGTTCGGCCAGACCTTCGGCCGTCGCTGGAGCAGCGGGAACGCCCTGCTCACCTATGAGTACAACGATCGCGAGGCCCTCTCCGGAACGGCAAGGCGGCTGGCGAGCGACTCCGACCTCCGATGGCGCGGCGGGTCTGATCGCCGTCAATTCTACAGCAACCCGGGAAACATCGTCGTCTTCGATCCGGCGTCAGGCGGCTATATTCCGGCCTGGGCCATCCCGCCGGGACAGTCAGGCGTCGGCCTCAGCCCCGGCGACTTCTTGCCCGGCCAGATCAATCTTGAGAACCAGCGCACCGGCATCAACGTCCTTCCGCGGCAGACCCGTCACAGCGGCTACGCCCTCTGGCGGCAGAACCTCGGCGACCGCCTCGAGATCACAGCCGACGCCCGATATGGAAAGCGGAACTACGAGACCGTCTCCTTCCCCATCACCACCCTGCTGACGGTGACCGACGCCAACCCGTATTTCGCCTCTCCGACCGGGGCCCGCTCGCACACCATCGCCTATTCCTTCCAGGGTGAGATCGCCCCGCCGCGCATCTTCGGCAAGGTCGAGAGCATCGGCGCCAGCCTGGGCGGGGGCTTCGACCTGCCCAGGGACTGGCGAGTTGACGCCTATGTCTCCTGGGCGTCTGAAGAGAGCCGGACCGGCTCTTCCGGGGCGCTCCAGTCCACCTATCTGCGTGAAGCGCTCGGGGCGATCGCCGATAATCCCGCCACGGCTTTCAGCCCTGCGCGGGATGGATATCTGAACCCCTTCGGGGACGGGGCGGTGAACACGGCCGCCGTGCTCGACTTCATCAGCTCAGGCTATTCCCGGGCCCGCAGCCGGAGCGGCGTCGCCTCGGCCAACTTCCAGGTTTCCGGCGCCCTCATGGAGCTTCCGGGCGGCCCCCTTCGGCTGGCGACGGGCCTCTCCCTCCGCGAGGAGACCTTCAAGCGGCAGTCCACCGGCTTCTCGAGCGGCCTCGCCCCGACCGTCGGCGCCGCAGCCCGGACGGAACGGCAGGTGGCGGCGGCCTTCGGCGAGGTCCGCGTCCCTGTTTTCGGCGCTGACAACCGTCGCCCGGGCTTCGAGCGGCTCGAGCTCTCGCTCGCGGCGCGGTTCGAGGATTATGGCGACGCCGGCCAGACCACCAGTCCCAAGGTCGGGGTCGTCTGGGATCCCGTCGACAGCCTGCGGCTCAAGGCCAACTACGGTCGCTCGTTCAGAGCCCCGGCGCTGCGAGAGGTCAATGACGCGCCCAGCGCCAGCCCCTCCATCCTCCCGCGCGGCTCGCAACAAATTCTGTCCATGATCCTCTACGGCGGCAACCCGGACCTGCATCCGGAGGAAGCCGATACCTGGACCCTCGGGTTCGAGGTCCGCCCCGACCGCCTTCCCGGACTGCGCATTGGCGTGAACGGCTTCAGGACCGATTTCGAGAACCGGATCGGCCAGCCAGCCCTGGAAAGCATCCTGACGGCGTTGAGCGATCCTTCCCTGGCGCCCTTCGTCAGAACACTGGACCCCGCCGACAGCGAAGACCTCGCCGCGATCCAGGCCATCCTCGACCTGCCCACGACCGCGCTGCGCGACCAGTTCCCCGCCTCATCCTACGGCGCCATTGTCGACGCCCGCTACGTCAATACGGCCAGCGTCCTGGTTCAGGGCGCCGACCTCAATGTCGACTACGGCTTCCGCCTTGGAGCGGACGCTTTCGATCTCGGCCTCAACCTGACCTGGCTCGAACGGTTCGACGCACGGCCGACGCCGAATGCCCCGAGCGTCTCCCAGCTCGACCGGCCCAATTTTCCAGTCGGCCTGCGCGGCCGGGGCTCGGCCTCCTGGTCGCGTGGATCCTGGTCCGTCTCGCCCTCGGTCAATTTCGTCAATTCCTATCGCGACCTGACCGGGAAACGCATCGGGTCGTGGACGACCGCCGACCTCGCGGTCCGCTTTACGCCCGAACAGGGCCCCCTCGCTGGAACCGGTCTCACCTTCACCGTGCAGAACCTGTTCGACCGCGACCCGCCCTTCTATGACGCGCCGGAAGGCGTGGCCTATGACGCCGCCAACGCCAATGTGCTGGGACGCTTCGTCTCGCTGCAACTGACAAAGGCCTGGTGATGCGACGCTCCCTGCTCGCGCTCGCCCTGGCGACCACGGCGGCATGGCCGGTCGCGGCCCAGACGCCCCGTCCCTTCTCCATCGATGATCTGCTTGCGCACGAGGACATCGGAGCGACCCGGATTAGCCCCGACGGGGCCTGGATTTCGATCGAGCATCAGCGCCCTTACGACCAGGCCGGATCCTATGATCTGTCCACCATGGTCAACGCCATGCTGACCGATCTGGAGATCCATCGCGTCGCTCAGGACAGGGCGCCGATCCGCCTTGCCGCGCCCGGCCACGAGGCCGGCCACCTGTCGGGCCCCTTCTCGCCCGACGGCGCCCGCATGGCAGTGTTCCGGGTGACGGCCGACGACCTGCAACTCGGCGTTCTGACTCTGGCGACCGGTGAAATCGCCTGGTATCCCTTCACGCCGGAGATGTCCCAGTTCGGCCAGACCGTCGCCTGGCGCTCGCCGACAGAACTGATTTTCGTCGCCCGACCGCGTCACGATCCGCCTGTCGCCATGCGGGTCGGGTTCAAGGTCCAGAAGCGCGTGGGACAACTCTGGCGCACGGCCGCCAGCGGCCATGGCGCGAGCGCGGTCTACATCCCGAGCGGCCAGGCCCGGCACTCCCGGACCCGGGCCGAGCCCTCCACCCTGGTGGTCCTGAATGTGCGCACCGGGACGCCGCGGCTGCTGGCTCGCGGGGAGTGGTTCGACCTCAGGCTCTCGCCTGACGGCCGGCAGGCCGCGCTTCTGGAGGACGCCGAAGATCTACAGCCACGTCCGGATCGCCCGGTCCGGGTCGGCGATCCCATCCGTCGCGGCCGTCTGAGCCTTGTGGAACTCGACAGCGGCGTCGTACGCGACCCGCTGCCCGAGCAGGATCTGGCCATGTACCTCATGACCTGGTCGCCGGCGTCCGACGCTCTGATCGTCTTCGGCCGCCCCCTAGGCGGCGACTTCGACGAAGATGGCCGGTTCTGGACGGTCTCTTCAGACGGGCGCGCCAGAGCGCTTGATCTCGGCCCGCTGACGCCCTGGGTGGAGCGCACCTGGGACGGCGTCGCCATTCCTCTTGCGAGCTGGGACGGCCGCCGGCCGATCGTTCAGGCCCGGACGGCTGGCAGCGCCCGGGTCTGGACACGCCCCGGCTCAGCCTCATCAGACCTGATGCCCGTCAGGGAGCCTTCGGAGCGGATCGTCGAGTTCAAGGGTCGCGCCGCCATCCAGCGCGCAGACGGCGTCTATGACTTCACGCCGGACAGTCCCCTCCTGGCCCGGGGGCGGCTTCGCGACCAGGGACAGATGGCCGACATGGGCAACCCGGTGCGGTGGAACCCCTCGCCCCAGGATCTGGGCGCCCGCACCCTGGTCGATCAGGCCTGTCTGTCACGGCTTTCCGGGACACCTGCCTGCCTGACGCCGATGGGCCCGGACGAGGCAGTCCTGGCGGCCAGTCCCAACGCCGACTTCCTTGTCACCCGCCTCACGAAACAGGGCGAAAGCGAGGTTCGTCTCAGGTCGTCTGCAGGGGTCCAGGCCCTGGTCTCCCTTAACAGGGGATGGTCCGATATCGACTGGGGGCGCGTCGTGCCCGTGCCTCACCCTGGCCCAAGTGGCGAGCTTCTGACAAGCTGGCTTCTCCTTCCTCCCGGCGCAAACTCAGGCGAGCGTCTGCCTGTCGTCGTCGAGGTCTATCCAGGAACAGCCCCCCGTTCCGCGCCTTCGGCGCTCCTCCCCGGAGGAACCCGGCTGCAGAACAATCCGGCCGTGATCGCGGCGGCCGGCTACGCCGTCCTCATTGTCAGCCTCCCGCTCGAACCTGGCGAAAGCCTACCGGCCGCAGGGATCGCAGATCGCATACTGGTTGCGGTCGACGCCGCCGGCGACCTGGGGCTCGTTGATCCCGGGAGGGTCGCTCTGATCGGTCACAGCTTCGGGGCTTACGGCGTTCTCAGCGCCGTGGCCCAGAGTGACCGGTTCAGCGCGGTCATCGCCTCAAACGGATACCCCGATCTGAGCCTTTCGATGCAACTGCCGCCCTTCTTCCGCGTCGCACCAGAGGAAGGCGTCCCGATCGGCCGCATGGTCGGATGGGGCGAGACCGGACAGGCGTCGATCGGAGACTTCGCCGCGGCGCCCCAGGCCTATGTCGAAGCCAGCCCGCTTTATCAGGCCGAGGCCATCCGCACGCCCGCCCTGCTGATCGAGTCGGACCTCGACACCCAACGCATGAGCACCCTTTTCAGCGCCCTCTATCGTCGCAATCGGGAAGCTGGACTTCTGACCTATTTCGGCGAGGGTCACACCTACGCCAGCCCCGGGAACCTGAGGGACCTGCACGCCCGCATCCTCGACTGGCTGGCGCGCTATCTCGGCCCGCCGTGATCGGCCGCTAACAGCGCCCGACATCGCCGCTCGCCCTGCAATTTCCTTCTTCGATAAGCTCGGCAATACGCCGGCAGCCGATATCCCTCATTGTTCTAGCTGATGTCGCGGCGGCACAGGTGTATTCCAAATGGCCCGGGTGCGTAGAACTGGCGCGCCCACGGAGCGCTCCCTGGGCGCGGTGGTCTCACTCCGTCAAAATCCGTTGAGCGCAATAGGATCAGCGACCAGTCGATAGCCGCGTCCCTGTATCGAGTGGATGTATCTCGGTTGCTGCGAGTCCACCTCGACCAGACGTCGTAACCTGGCGATCGTCACATCCACGCCTCTCCCGAAGTCAGGGCGAGGCCTGAGCCTGTCGCGCGGCACCACACGCCCGCCCGCAAGGGCCAGACGCCTCAGCGTGAACGTCTGCACCGGACTCAGCGGGCGACGGCTTCCATCGATGACGAGGTGAGTTTCCATAGGGTCGAAAGTCGCTGGCCCCATGACAATCCGCGGCACGCCTGAACCTTCCAGCGGACGATCCCGCAACACCCGCGCAACCCGATCGATCAGGCGCTGATGTCGACGCCCCCGCTCGCCAATGGAGCTGCCCCCCTCTTCCGGCGCCTCTACCAGGACGACCTGCGAAGGTCCCAACCAGGCAGGACTGCCTGAAAAATGGCCAGCAAGCCCAGCGCTCAGGACGACCGCGTCAAAGCTGAGCGTGCGGGCGAGCCGCTCGCCCTGACAGGGGCTTGAAACGGCGGTCACCCTGTAACCGGCAGCGCAAAGTCCCCTCTTCAACCGTTGCCGTTCAACAGACCCCGGCGCCGCCAGCAGAAGATGCCGGCAGCCCTCGAGACCAGCTTCGGGTCCATACATTGCAACACCCCAGTCTCAGCTACCCTGTCGACAAGGTCCGCCCCAAAGGGGCTGGTCCCCGCGCATGGCTTCAACGCCTCCTTGATCTGCTCTCACTTCGAGGGACAGGTCGCCTCGGCGTCGTGGGGAACGAGAGCGATGTCCGCCAGGGAGATGCGGAGCGGGGCCTTTGAGCCCAGGACAAAGGGCGTCTCCACCGCCGCCAAGCCCGCCGCCTCGGCATCAAAGCAGGCCAGCCTGATCCTGATCGTCCGCCACTCGCCGATCGTGGCGTCATGCAAAAGCGGCGCGATATCGATCCGATCCTTGCCGAAGCCCAGTTCAACAGGTCCAGCGACCCGGCTTTCGAGCCTGACCCCGGCGGTCAGCACCATGTCGCCATTGCGCTGGCGAGACAGGTCCACGGCCGGTCCGAAGATGACCGCCTCCGCAGGCCCGGTGAAGGACAGGGCCATGGCGCTTTCCTGGGCCGTTCCGTCTGCGGAGCGGACCGAGAGGCTCCCTCTCGGACTGGTCGACGAAAGCACCTGACCCACCCTGGCGTCGCCGCCGCTGTCGCGGAGCAGTAGCGACCAGGGCAACTGAACGCGGCCGTCGCGGAAATATCGGTCGAGATTGCTTCTCGTCACGGTCGCCGCGCCGTCTTCCGGCAGCAAGGGCACGGCGCCGGGTTCGGCGTAGCTCAGCCCATAGCCGTAGGCGAACTGAGGCGCGTAGTTCTCATCGCCGAAGTTGAGAACGTCCTGATCGGACGAACGCGGCCAGGAGAAGGACAACCGGCCTGTGAAATCGACAGGCTTGCGCCCACCCGAGCCCCCGACCAGCACGTCGGCGACGCCGCCGCCCTCCGTACCGGGAAGCCAGGCCGCGACGAAGGCGTTCGAGGCGTTGATCTCCGGATTGACCCAGAGCGGACGCCCGCTGAGGAAGACGGAGACAGTGGGGATTCCGGCAGCCTTGAGACGGCGCAACAGGGCGAGGGGCTCTTCGGGACCAAAGTCGAGCGTCTCGATGTCGCCCTGGAACTCGGCGTACGGCGTCTCGCCGAAGACCACGACGGCGACGTCAGGCTTCTGGGCGTAGGCGCCGTCGGCGCTCAGTTCGGCGACGCCGCCGGCCTCCGCCACAGCCTCGCGCAGGCCGCCCCAGATCGACGTCCCGCCCGGGAAATCGGCGTTGGTGGTGTCCGTACCCTGCCAGGTCACGGTCCAGCCGCCAGAGGCCTGGCCAATGGAGTCCGCGCCTGTTCCGGCGACCAGAACGCGAGCGCCAGGACGGATCGGCAGCACGCCGTCATTCTTCAACAGCACCAGGGATTTGCGCACGGCCTCCCGCGCCAGGGCGCGATGCGCAGGCGAACCCAGAACGTCGGTTCGGCCTTCAAGCGAGCGATCACGGTCGAAAACGCCCAGCTTGGCCTTCACCCGCAGGATGCGGCGGACGGCGTCATCCAGACGGGCCGCCGGGATTTCACCCGACCGGGCCTGGGCCAGCGTATTCATGTAGAGACCGCGCCAGCTGTCCGGCGCCATGAACATGTCCAGCCCGGCGTTGATCGCCTGCGGGCAGCTTTCATTGCTGCAGCCCTCGACCTGGCCGTGGGCGTTCCAGTCCCCCACGACGAAGCCCTCGAAGCCCATCCGCCCCTTCAGCACATCCGTCAGGAGCGACCGGTTTCCGGTGATCTTCTCGCCGTTCCAGCTCGAGAAGGAGGCCATGACCGTCAGCACGCCCGTATCGATCGCCGGGACGTAGCCCTGGGCGTGGATGGCGATCAGTTCGGCTTCCGAGATCACCGCATCGCCCTGGTCGACGCCGTTCTGCGTGCCGCCGTCGGCGACGAAATGCTTGGCCGAGCCTGCGATACGGTCAGCCGCCAGCGGGCGCCCCTCAACCAGTTCGCCCTGCAGGCCCAGGGTCATCGGCCCGGCATAGGCCGCCCCGATTTCCGGATGCTCGCTATAGCCCTCATAGGTCCGCCCCCAACGGTCGTTGCGCGGGACCGCCAGGGTGGGGCCAAAGGTCCAGTCGGCGCCCGAGGCCGCGACCTCCTGGGCCGTGGCTTCGCCAATGCGCCGGATCAGGTCGGGGTCACGCGCGGCGCCCAGGCCGATGTTGTGGGGAAAGAGCGTCGCCCCCACGATGTTGTTGTGTCCATGGACGGCGTCGATACCGAACATAAGGGGCACCGCCGCCCCCGGTCGCGCCGCAGCCGCCGCCCTGAAGGCGCGCGACAGGGCCACCCAGTCCTCCAAAGGCGCCCGCTCATTGCCTTCGGGCGAAGAATTACCGCCCGCCAGAATGGACCCGATGGGGTAGAGCGCCAGATCCTCCGGCGTGATGGAGGCGATATCGGCCTGGACGATCTGACCGACCTTTTCCTCCAGGGTCATGCGGGCCAGCAGGCCGTCGATGATGGCTTCGGTGCGGGCGTCGGTGATCGCGCGGGGGCTGGCCGCCCTGGGCCAGACGGCCGGATCGGCCTGGGCGCTGACGTTCTCGGCTGCCGTAGGCGAAGCGGACGCGCAGCCGGCGAGAACAGCCGCAAGGGCGATGGCGGACACGAGCGATCGGCGGGACGCTGACATGCGGGACCTCGTACTGAAGAAAAAACGGGCGACGCCGATCCGAAGATCAGCGCCGCCCCAGTTCAGGAGACTAGAAGTTGGCGCGCAGACGAAGGCCGGCCGTGCGAGGCTGGTTCAGGAAGAGGACGTTGACCACCTCGTCCGACACCAGTTGCTTCTCGACGACCGTCTTGTCGAAGACGTTGTTCACATAGGCTTCGATGCGATAGCGGCCGCTCGAAGGCTCCCAACCGGCGCCCAGGTTCACGGTCACATAGCCCTCCTGACGCGCCCAGAAACCGCCGTCCCGCGCCGACGTGCTGCGCAGGAAGGGACTGGACAACGGCGCATTCGGATTGACGGTCGTCCCCGCCATGGAAGCCTTGAAGGCGTCATAGGCGGCCTGGCCGGCGGCGTCCGAAGGTCTGTCGGCAAACTGGATGACCGGGGCCTCGTTGTAGATATTCAGGTAGTAGGACGACCGATAGTTGGCCAGGAGATGGAAGTCCGCGCGACCGCCGAACAGGTCCGCCGTCTTCTGCAGGTGGGCGTTGATATTGACCTTCGAGACGTTGGGCAGGTCGTTGTCGGCGATGTCGATGTTGAAGTTGGGCGTGCCGTCGCCGTAGTCGGTGCCACGCGTGTCCGTCAGCGCGCCGCTGTCCGCCTTGGCGTCGATATAGGCGGTGATGATGTCCAGACGCGACCGGAACGGCAGGTCGAAGCGCGTCTCCAGCTCGAAGCCCTTGATCGTGGACTGGGCGACGTTGACGTTCTGTTGCGAGAAGCCGGCGCTGGCTCCGCCCGGTCCGGTGCCCAGGGACACCAGGGTCTGGAAGACCTGATCCGCGTAGTCATAGTAGAAGACGTTGGCGTTCACATCGATGCGGCCGCTGGCCGGCCGGAAGGTGTTCTTCGTCCCCAGTTCGAACAGGGTCACCGATTCCGGCGCGAAGGTCGGCGCGGTGGCCACGCCGTTGACCGTGATGGTGTCGTTGAAACCGCCCGACTTGTGACCCGTGGAAACCGCCCCGTAAAAGAGGTTGTCGTCCGTGAAGTCGTACTCGAAGCCGACGCGGTAATCGCTGAACGAGTCTTCATACGAACCGCTCTGAGCGCCCGGCGCCGAGATCTGGAAGAAGCTGTGCTGGCCGTCCGCCGGGCAGATCTGACCGCCGCCGCCAGGCTGGATGTCAGGACGGTTGATGCAGGTGCCGTTCGGACGCGAGCCGTCGGCGACGCCGGCGATCTGATCCAGGAAGGTGTCGCGCGCCCCGGGACGGAAGGCGCCCATGAAATACTTGGCCGCTTCCTGATTATTGCCAGGCGTCGGCGCGACATAGCTTTCACGTCCGGTGAAGATCGGGCGGAAACCCTCGGTGCCCAGACGGGAGTTGAAGCAGCAGTTGTAGTCCAGCGAACCCAGGCCCAACGCCCAGTTGCCGCCGACGCCGTTACGCGACTTGTTCTCTTCTGTGTAGCGGAAGCCGCCCTTGATGCGCAGTTGGTCCGACACCGGATAGGTCACGTCGAAATAGGCGGCGAAGGAGTCCGACTTCACGTCCGGGAAGGTGAACTCCGTGCCGGAGTAGAACTGGCCCTTGTCGACGACGGACAGGAAGCCGACCTGCTGTTCCTCCTTGAAATAGAACAGGCCCGTAGACCAGACGGTCCTGGAGTCCGGCGACGAGGTCAGCCGAAGCTCGTGAATGTCGGACTCCGACAGGGTCAGCCAATACTGGGTGCCGAAGTTGTCGTAGTCGACGTTGGCTGCGCCATAGCCGGGGCGCACGACGCCCTCGTTGGCGGCGTTGACCTGGTAGTAGTCGACGCTGCGACGGCTGGCGGAATATTCGAGCACTGCGCCGCCGAAGTCATAGGAGGCGTTCAGCGCCAGGCCCCAGTTGTCGTTCTCGACCAGACCCTGCGGGCCGCGGAACAGGACGTCGCGCAGTTCCAGATCATCCGGCTTTCCGCCGTTGACCAGGCCGTTGCGGATATTGGTCGCAGGATAGCCGGTGCCGCGTTCGGACTCGTAGTCGCCCATCAGGCTCAGCTTGAACCGGTCATTGGGCTGATAGAGGTAGGAGGCGCGGGCGGAGAAAAGCTCCTGGATGCCCGTCGGATCGAGCGTCCTGTCGTCCCCGACATTCTTGTAGGCCGTGCCGCGATCCACGCCGTAGACCGCCAGGCGTACGGCCTGGACATCCCCGATCGGCAGGTTGATCGCCGCCTCATAGCCCATGGTGTCCAGCGTGCCGACTTCGCCCTGGACATAGCCCAGCCGTTCCCCGAGGCGGGCCATGTTGGGGATGATGTTCAGGGTGCCGGCGACGGCGTTGCGCCCGCGCAGGGTGCCCTGAGGCCCCTTGGCGATTTCAACGCGCGCGATATCGAAGAACATGCCGCCGAGACCACGCGGCCGGGGCAGATAGACGCCGTTGAGGTGGGTCGCGGCCGAGGGATCGCCCAGTTCGGTGTTGTTCGCGGTGCCCACGCCCCGGATGTAGATCTGGACGTTGCCTTCCTGGTTGGAGATCGACAGTCCCGGCACCGCCGACTGCAGATCCTCGATCTGGTCGATGCCCACCGCCCGCAGGTCCTTGCCGGAAATCGCCTGGGCCACCCCGGCGTAATTCTGCAGCGACTGTTCGCGCCGCTCGGCCGTCACCACCACATCGCCGAGGTTGGTGGTTTCGTCCTGCGGCGTGGCGGTCGGCTGTGCGGCCTGGTCCTGAGCCAGAGCCGAACCGGCTGAGATCGCCAGTGCGGCGCAGCCGAGCAGAAGCGATTGTCTGAAGCAGATCATGGTCTTCCCTCCCCGTGGGCCCTGTTCTTCAGAGCTCCAGCGTGACGACGCATCTGGCGATGCGCCCGTTTCCCGCCTTGAACCTGACTTCGTTTGACAGCGCTGTCAACGGTGGACCGAAATCAACCTGGCGGCTGGGTCGAGGCGCGCTCCACGAGAGTGTAGTCGATCTTTTCGACGGTCCGGTCCGGGTCCCGGGCCGCTTCCAGCAGCATCCGCGTCGCCGCCGCCGCCATCTCCGCGACGGGTTGGCGGACCGTCGTCAGGGGGGGCGTGCTGAACATGGCGCTGGGCGTATCGTCGAATCCGCAGACCGATACGCCCCCCGGCGCGGAAACACCGAGCGAGGCCGCAGCGTTGAGAACCCCAAGCGCCATGTCGTCGTTGCTGGCGAAGATGGCGCTGGGCCGCGGGTCGGTCGTCAAAAGCGCCTCTCCTGCCCTGCGGCCGGACGCGAAGGTGAAATCGCCTTCGACCACAAGATCCGGCTCGGCGACCAGGCCATGGGCCTGAAGCGCCTGATCATATCCCTCGCGTCGCGCCCGACTGGCCGGATAGGCGTCCGGCCCCGAGACGAAGCCGATCCTGCGATGCCCCAGGCCGATAAGATGGGCGGTCATGTCCGCCGCGGCCTGACGATCATCCATGAAGACCCGCATGCCCCGGCCGAGATCGCGGTCCGCGCCCAGCCGCACGAAAGGCGTGCCCGTGCGCTCAAGAACATCCAGCACGGTCGGATCATCGGCGTTCGGCGGCGTCAGCAGCACGCCGTCGGGCCGCAGCGACCGCAACAGGGCCACGAGCCGCGCCTCAAGGCTGGGAGCGCCATAGTCCACCAGTTCGACGAGCAGGTGATAACCGGCCTTGCGGCACTCCTCCAAAGCGCCGAACTGGAGGCGGCTGAGGTAGTCGTTGCCGCGTCCGCTGCGCCAGTGTTCGAGCGTCAGGTCGGCGTCGACGAAGGCCGCGATCAGATAGGAGGAGGCGCCGGCGAGCGATCGCGCCGACAGGTTAGGCTGGTAGTCCAGGCTGACAACGGCGGCCTGAACCTTGGCCTGAAGGGCGGCGCTGACATTGGGCTCGCGGTTGAGCACGCGCGAGACCGATTTGATGGAAACGCCGGCAAGGGCGGCCACATCATAAATTGTCGCAGCCATTCTGGTCAGCGCCCCTGCAGACGACCGCAACCCGTCGCCGCTTCGAACCTGTCCTATGCCGCGATTGCCGATGGACCCGCAAGATTTCGCTCGCGAAGGCCCACGACAATCGTCACAGTTCCGCGTCATGCAGCTTGTTGACGACGTCGAGCCAGCCCCCGCCGCGCGGGTCGCACCCCGTTTCATCGCCGTTCTGACCCTGGCCTATGTGGGGGCCTTCGTCGCTTTCGTCCCCCTTCTCAGCCTGCTGACGCCCATGCAGGCCGAGGCCCTCGCCCCCGCCGACAAGATCGGCCTTCTCAGCCTCGTGTCACTCTGGGGCGCCGTGACCGCCAGCCTCACCAACCTCGCCGCCGGCTGGGCCAGCGACCGCACCCGGGTTCGTTTCGGGCGGCGCCGCCCGTGGATTCTGTGCGGTCTCGTCGGCGTCCTTCTCGCCTACGGCCTGATCGCCAGAGCCTCAACGCCAGCCGGCCTGCTGGCGGGCGTCATGGCCTTCCAGTTCGCCTTCAATCTTCTGTTCGCGCCGCTGCACGCTATTTTCGCCGATCTGGTGCCCCACGAGCAGAAGGGCCAGGTGGCGGCCTTCATCGGCATCGCCGCCCCCATGGGCGCCGCAAGCGGCGTTCTGATCGCCGCCCCGGTCCTGTCCGATATTCCCACACGCCTCATCGTCCTGGGACTGCTGGTGGCCGTCTGCATTCTTCCACTCCTGCTCGTCTGGAAAGAGGCGCCGCCGGCCCGCCTGCGCAAGAAGGCCGTCGCGCTCGCCTCGCCCCAGAGGAAGGGCCGGAACCTCGACTTCGGTTTCGTCTGGGCGTCCCGGTTCTGCTTCCAGATCTCGGCGAGCGTGGTCAGCGCCTACATGCTCTTCTACCTCGCCGATCATGCCCGATACGCAGAACAGTTCCCCGGATCGACCGTGGAGAGCGGTCTTGCCCGGCTGATCGCCTTCTCGACGCTCCTGACCCTGGCGGCGGGCTTCGCCGGAGGATTGATCTCGGATCGCTTCGGCCGCAGAAAGCCCTTCATCCTGCTGGCGGCCGCCCTTCTCGCCGGCGGGCTTCTGATCTTCGCCTTCTATCCCCAGTGGCCAGGCCCCCTGCTCGGCTATGTCTTCTACGGCCTCGGCTTCGGGCTCTACACCACCGTGGACACCGCTCTCGTCGCCCAGATCCTTCCTTCACGGCGCCACACCGCCCGCGATCTCGGCGTGATGAACCTCACCAACACCCTCCCCGCGATTCTGGCGCCCGTGCTGGCCATCGCCGCCCTTGGTCCGGACCGGTCCGACTGGCCGATGCTGATGATCGCCTCCGCTGGCGTAGCCCTGCTGGGCGGGCTTGCCGTGGCGGGCGTCCGAATGGCGCGATAGAAAACACACGACAGCGCTGTCAATTTCAAAATCATGACTCTACAACGACGTGGGGAGGGTCATTCGATGAGCAAAAAATGGGCTCGCGCCGCCATGCTCGGCGCCGCGGTGCTGGCCGTAGCGCCAGGCTGTTCAGCCGCGGCGATAACCACCGCCCCTTCTACTGCCCAGAGCCTGTCGGCGCCGACCGCGCGCGAGGCCGCCGCGCATATGGGCAAGGGGTTCAACCTTGGCCAGATGTTCGACAACACCCAGCATCCTCCCACTCTGGAGGCGGCGCGTCCCAAGATTGACGCCTATTATGCGCGCGGGTTTCGCAACCTGCGGATACCCGTCACCTGGACCGAGGATGTCGGGGGGACGACCCTGGCCGACCCCGACACGGGGCGCATCAACCTCGCCTCCCCTCGCCTCGCAGCGCTGACCGAGGTCATCGACTACGCCCTCTCCAAACCCGGCCTCTACGTGGTCCTCAACGCCCACCACGAGAAGCGTCTGAAGGAAGACGGCCGCGGCGATGTGCTGGAACAGTTGTGGACCGACGTCAGCGACCGGTTCGGCGACCGCGATCACCGCCTGATCTTCGAAATCCTGAACGAACCCCACCTGGCCAATCATGACCCCATGTCGCCGACCGTGCTGCGTCGCATGACCGGGCGGGCCTACGACAGGATCAGGGCCCGGGACGCCGAACGGATCATCATCATCGGCGGCAACCAGTGGTTCGGCGCAGAGGAAATGGCCCGGACCTGGCCAAACCTCTCCGAGGTCGGCGACGGGCGCGATCCCTATCTGATGGCGACCTTCCACCACTATAATCCCTGGGCCTTCGCGGGCGACAACCAGGGCGACTACGCCGACGCCTGGACCGATGCCGACATCCGCGGGCCCATGGAGGTCATGGCGCGCTGGGCCTCCACGACCGGCGCCGGCATGCCGGTCTACATCGGCGAGTGGGGCGTCGGCTGGCACAGCCGGCTGCCCACCATGAACTGCAACAACGTGCGCCTCTTCTACAGCCGGTTCAACCAGACCCACGCTACGGACATGGGCATGCCCACGGCGGTCTGGGACGACGGTGGGTGGTTCCAGGTCTTCGACCATTCCGCCAACAGCTTCTCCCACAACCTGATCGACTGCATCGACGGCGCCTGCACCTGGGCCGGCGAAGAGCGGTTCAACGCGGACTGCCTCTAGGCTTCGCGACACCCCAATCTGAAGGAACCCGCCCGGATGACCCTCCAGCCCGTTCGACGCCAGCCCGCCGGCCTGGCCTTCGCCTATGTCACCAGCCTCTTTTTCGCCTGGGGCTTCGTCACGGCGCTCATCGACCCCCTGATCCAGGCGGTGAAGCGCGTGTTTGACCTGAGCACAGCCGAGGCCATGCTGACGGCCTCAGCCTGGTTCATCGCCTACGGCGTCGCCTCCATTCCTGCTGGCTGGGTCCTGTCCAAACTGGGCTACAGCCGCGCCATCATCGCGGCCCTTGCCGCCATGGTCCTGGGATGCATCCTCGTTCCCCTGGCGACGATCGTGGACGTCTACGCTCTTGTGCTCCTGTCCCTGTTCGTCATCGCCAGCGGCGTGACCCTGTTGCAGGTCGCGGCCAACCCCCTCTCGGCGTCTCTGGGCGAGCCCCGCACGGCCCACTTGCGGCTGACCTTCTCCCAGGCCTTCAACTCGCTGGGCGCCACCCTCGGTCCGGTGATCGGCTCGACCATCCTGCTGACCGGCGGCGTCTTCGCCGCCGATGCCGTCATCTCACCCGCCACACGCGGCGAATCCCTGCGCTCGATCGATTTGGCCTTCCTGGCTGTCGGCGCCTTCTTCGCCCTTGTGGCCGTCTTCATCTGGACAGCCCGCAAACGGATCGAAGCCTCGGTCGCCGACCGCCCCCATGAGGGCATGGTGTCGCCCCTCGCCGCCTTCCGCTCGGGCTGGGCCGTTTTCGGGGCTACAGCGATCTTCTTCTACGTCGGAGCTGAGGTGACCATCGGTGCCCTGCTCATCCCCTTCATCAGCTCGTCGGAAGGCCTCGGTCTGGCGCCGCACGAGGCGGGACATATGGTGGGCTGGTACTACTGGGGCGCAGCCATGATCGGCCGCTTCGTCGGCAGCGCGCTTCTGACGCGTATCCCCGCCGGCTATCTGCTGTCCGCCTGCACCATGATCGCTGCAGCGCTCGCCCTGCTGGTGACCCAGACAGACGGCGTCACGGCCGCCTACGCGGCGCTGGCCATCGGCTTCTTCAACTCCATCATGTTCCCGACCATCTTCAGCCTGACTCTGGAGCGATCCAGCGCCTCGGCTTCGGCCACATCGGGACTGCTCGTCTTCGGCATCATCGGCGGGGCTATTCTGCCCCCGATCGCCGGGGCGATCGCCGATGCGACGGGTGCGGTCACGCCCGCCTTCTTCGTTCCTCTGGTCGGCTACGTCGTGCTGATCGTATTTGCCCTGGCTTGCGCCCGCACGCTCCGGACACGCTCGGCCCAAGGCAGGGCCGCAGCCCACTAGCCCAGACGTGACCACGCCGCTGCGCTGGCACGCCGACGCCGCTCGATCCGGTCGCTCCAGTGCCGGGCCCAGGACTCGAGCACGCCGAGCAGCAGCGGACGATTGCCGTCAGCGGCCCACATCAACCGATGGGGCGACAGGTCGCGTTCAAGTTCCACCGGGTCGAGCAGCCGGTGCTCCATCATGCACCCCTCCATCAGGAAGGGACGGAGCGCCGGCAGGCTCGACAGAAGAACATGACCGTAGAAGACGCTCAGATCGCCCTTGTCCCGCCGCTCGGTGATCAGGGCGGGCAGACGATCGGCGAAGGCGAGGCGCGCCAGTCCCCGATCTCGCACGCCCGCCAGGAGCCGGTCGGCGGGCACGGCCAGGGCATGTTCCATGACCGGCTGGCTCAGCAGGGGATGGACGAGGTCGGCCGTCCTCGCGCGCAGGCAGTCTCCCTGGAACAGCTGGCAGTTGGCCAGCCGAAGCACCTGCCCCCGCTTGGCGGGCGGCAGGTCATCGCAGTCCGCCAGCCAGGGATGACGCCGCGCGCCTGCGGGAAGCGCGCCTCCTCCGCCCAGCGCCAGGGCGGCGACAGTCCAGACGGAGTGGCGCGTCCAGCGACCGACATCGGCCCAGTAGCCAGGCTCAAAGCCCATCCATCCCTTCCGTCTTCGTCTGTCGACGACCACATGAGGGTCAGGGGCCTGAAAGAAAACCGCGTCGCCGCCCTGACCGGTCAACAGACCCGTCGCCTTCGCCTCCTCCAGCCGGTTCGCCATGTCCTGGTCATAGGCCGTGTCGATCCCGTGCAGGGCCGGTCGCACGCCCCACCCCAGGGGCTCGAGCAGTTCGGGCGTGATCGGCGCCACCGGCTTTCGCACCACCTCCAGGGCAAGCCCGCTCATGCGCACGCTGGCCAGGGCATAGGCGCGCTCATCGCCCTCAGCCCAGTCCCCGTAATAGTTGACGAAGCGGGCGCCGCCAGCCCGGCCTGAGGCCGCCAGGCTGCTCGATATGATCGCCGAGTCCAGCCCGCCGGAGATTTCGCCGACCAGGCTCGCATGGTCATCGGTTTCCGCCGCGACGGCCTCGTCCACCACGCTTCGAAGCGCTTCGGGAGAAGGATCGACGCGACGCGTCCGCCAGATGTCCGCCGGTCGCCAGACGGGATGGCGGGAGACTGTGCGGCCTACAACGGCGTACTCGCCCGGCGCAATTCCGGTCAGGCCTTTCAGGGGCGGCTGATCACTGGCCAGGCCCGGCTGCCCGGCGATCTCGCTGAGGCGTTCCCAGTTGATCGCCAGGGTCGCCGGCATCAGCACGTCCGCCTCCGGCGGAGGCTGGTCCGCCGCCAGCCGCAAGCCTTCACTTTCCCATGCCAGGCAGTCTACAGCGCCGCCTGGATCCCGCAGCACCGCGAGCTCGCCGGCGTCTGTCCGCCAGGCCAGCACATATCGCCCCCAGCCGCCGGTCACGGTCGCCCGGGCGAGTTCGTCCGGGCTGCGGCTCCCGCCGATCAGGGCCGAAAGCGCCTGACCGCGAGGGCGATAGGTTCCGATCAGGATGCATCTTTGATGGACGAGCCGGACCCTGGGCGGACGCCGGGGGCCGACGAAGACTTCCAGATCGTCGACCGCGAGCAGGCAGCGCCAGCCCGCGCGTTCCAGGCCGCGACGCCCGGCGTCCAGAACGGCGTGACCCGCCGGGTCCAGGCCGTCGCTCTGAATGACCATATAGCCGTGCTCGGAAGGGCTCATCGGCTGTAGATCGGGGTGTAGGCGGTCAGGCGTTCGACGTCGTCGTTCAGACAGAGGTCGTCCAGCTGGACCCAGCAGTGCGCCATGAAGGGCCACAGGCGCACGCCGAAGACCCAGTCGGCCTCCAGGCCCCTTTGCTTCAGAAATCGCATCAGAAGGGCGGACCGGACCAGGCATTCGCCCTCGACGGGCAGCCAGGGCGCCATCTGCCAGAAGGCCCGCGCCGCCTCGGCGACACGGACGGGCGTTCGGTCGCCGGCGGGTCCGTCCACGAGCGCGAGATAGCGCTCCACCCCCGCCCCTTTCCGGATCCCGCGGACCGCCAACGCCGCCCTGACCGCCGACAGCCACAGGGCCGCAGCCGGCGCGCGTTCAGGACGCTGATAAATCACCGTCTTCGATGGACGTGGGGGCGGAGGCCGTCGCTCCGGAACCGGCCCGGTCGTCAGGAGACCCGCCTCGTCCAGCGCGGAGATTAGGGCGGCGTCCCGGATCCTGCCATCGGCGGCCGCGGAGGCTCCCGGCAGACAGAGGTAGTCGTCCCCCGCCAGATCCAGAAGGATCAGGGCGTCGTCCACCGCCACAGCATGGACGTCCGGTCTGAGCACAGCCGTCATCGTCATCTCCCATCGGACGTGAGGACGCCGCTGGGGAGCGACGTCCTCGGCCGTGTCAGCGGGTCGCGCCGTTCATTTCCCAGCGCTGGACCGGGATGAGCTCGAAGTAGCCGTCGGGAGAATCCGCCCGGGTGTGTTTCCCGGCCCCGCCGAGCCGGACGACGTCGGCGCGGGCGCCCAGGTCGTCGTAGCGGTAGATGGGGGTGAGTTCAGCCTTCTCACGGCCGACCTCGGCGCGGGTGTGGACAGAGGCCGATCCGAGGCGGATCAGGCCGGACAGGGTCTTCAACATGACATTGCCTCCTGGCGCCGGCGCGGAATGCGCCGGCGGCCCGAGAGAGCGCCTCCGCCTGCCTATTTGACAGCTATATTTGGACTATACTTTTACCGGATCTACGGATGGCCGAAGCGATGCTGGAGACCCGCTTCAGGCGACCTTCATGATACAGGACGACAGCCTGCCTGAACCCGGGACCTTCATCATCGCCGAGCAGAGCCTCGAGACGCTCCAGCTCATCGTGCGCCACCGGAGCCACCCTGGCCTCCACGAGGCGGACCGGGCGCAGACGGGCCGCGGCTTGGCGCTGGGCGCGCATCAGGACCCTGTTTCCTGACCGTTCCGCAGCCCCGGCGAAGACCCGTTCAAGACGATCTACGACGGAAGCCTCTGCATGATCCATGGTCGGAGCGTCGCCCGCGACTGGCGCCTCAATCGCCCAGAGAACAAGGCGTTGGTGATAGTCATAGAGCTCCACGATATCAGCCGTCGCCAGCCCCGGCGAGAAATAGCCCCGCCCCGGCCAGTGATCGATCACGCCCTCGCCCGCCAGCCTCGCCAGAGCCTCACGGACCGGCGTCGGGCTCAGGCCGAGTTCCCGGGCCAGGGTTGTGACCACCAGAGGCGTCCCCGCCCCGAAACGCCCCTCTCCCGCAAAGCCGGAAAGGGCCGACAGGGCCATGTGATAGGGATCGTGCAGTCTCATCTCCCGCTCTCCCGTCCTGCCCAAGACATGAGAGACAACGCCGCCAATAACCGCAGGTTATTTTCGGCGCTCCGCAAGTTTCTTGGGCCCGTTTATTTCCAGACTTTCATTTGAGTCGGCGCTGGCCCATTTTTTCAACCTGCAGGGGTGCGGGGTTTCGATCCGAACGCCTCGTCAGCGGGGAGGATGCCGGTCGATGGGCCCGGAGAAACGCCAGTCCCAAAGCGCCACGCTATCAGCGGCGCTCCGCCTGATCCGCATGCACCGCCGGATGCGCGCCATCGACGTGGCGGACGCCATGGGGATGAGGCTGCGCACCTATGAATTGTTCGAGGCCGGCAAGGGCAAGGTGCATCACGAACGCATCCACCGCTTCGCCCGGGTCACGGATTCCGACCCCTACGCCATCTTCACGGCCATGGCCCTCGGCTCGCCCGAGTTCGCGCTGAGAGCGGCCGACAACAAGCTGGTCGAGATCCTGGTGGTCGCCCTGCACGCGCTCGACGACGACATGGGGGACGGGATCGCCGAACTGGACGGACGCACCATCATCAATACGGTGACCCGAGCATTCCGCGAACTGGCCATGCAGGCGGTCCGCCGCGACGAGGCCGCCCGGCTCTGGCTGCAGCAGAGGCTGGAGAAGCTGATTCCCCCGGACGCGAGCGACGAGGACGAGCCTCCCTCTGATCAGGGGCCGTAAATCCGCCGCCGGGAAGTTGCGGGCTGGCCGCACAGCCAGACACGGACTGTGCTGGCCTCATGCGCCCGAAGCCGTTCTCCCCCGCTCCCGTCGACGCCCTGACGGATCGCCAGCGCCAGTGCCTGACCCTGGCGTCCGAGGGCCTGACCTCCGCCCGCATCGCCCGAGCCCTCGGTCTGTCGCCACGCACGGTCGACGAGCATCTGGCCGACGCCTGCCGTCTGCTCGGGGTGAGAACCCGCATCCAGGCTGTAGCGCGGCTTGTGGCGGCGGGGTCAGCCCCCCGACAACGCCCCACCGTAGACCTGCGACAGGAAGGCGCCGGGTCGATGCCCGGTCCCCGGCAAGGCTGAATGAGGCTCCACAACCAGGAGCCCCGCCTTGCTGGATCTCGCCGCCATCCTCATCCTGGCCCAGGCCTGCGCCCCGCAGAGCGCGCCGGAGACCCTGGCCGCCGTCGCCTGGACGGAAAGCCGCTTCGATCCCCTGGCCATCGGCGTCAACCGCGGCCCGCGCCCGGCGCGGCGCGCCAGGGACGCCGCCGACGCCGCCCGGATCGCGCGCAGCCTTCTCCAAAGGGGCGCCAACCTCGATCTCGGCCTGGCCCAGATCAACAGCGACAATCTCGACTGGCTCGGGCTGAGCCCGGAATCCGCCTTCGACCCCTGCCGCAACCTCTCGGCGGCGGGCCGCGTCCTGCGCGCCGGCTACCGGCCAAAACGGGATGAGACGCCGCAACAGAGCCTGAGGGTCGCCCTGTCGCGATACAATACGGGCCACCCGGAGCGCGGCTTTCGCAACGGCTATGTCGCCCGTGTCGAGGCGGCGGCCGGAACCCTTGGCCTCGCGCCGCGCCTGGGCCCCTTACCCGCTCAAACGCCCGTCGCCGCAGGAGACAGCCCTGCCGAGCAGAGCCCCGTCGCGGACTGGGACGTCTTCGGACGGGCGCAGGCGAGCGCGCGCCTGGTCTTCGCTTCAACCGCAAACGCCTCGGGAGGTCAGAAATGATCCGACAGTCCTCCAGGACGCGCCGCCTCTGCGCAGCCGCCCTGATCGCCGGCGCCTCCAGCCTGATGCTGGTCCAGCCCGCCCTCGCCTCGGCCAATATCGAAGGCCTGCTCCAGAACGTCGTCGACATGCTCACCGGCAACACCGCCCGGCTGCTGGCGGTTCTGGCCGTGGTCGTCGTCGGCATTCTGTGGATGTTCGGTCTGTTCGATCTCCGGCGGGCCGCCATCGTCGTGCTCGGGATCATCGTCGTCTTCGGCGCGGCCGAGATCGTCAACCTGATCACGGGCGGCGCCTGATGAGCCCCGCCCTTCTCTCCCTCGGGGCGGCCGGAACCGCCTTCGCCCTCGGTCTGGCGCTGGGGCGCCGTCTGATCTCTCCCCTTCGCTTCGCCCAGATCGTCGGCGGGCTGGGGACCGGTCTGGTCCTCATTCTGGCCGCGACCCGTCTTCTTGCCGGAGATGGACATGGCTGAGGAACGCCTGACCGAAGACCCCCTCTTCCTGGCCTGCACCCGGCCGGCCATGGTCATGGGCGTGCCCATGGAGGCCATGGGGGTCAATGTCATCCTCTCGGGGCTGGTCTTCCTCATCGGAGGCAGCCTGCTCTATCTCCTGGCGGCCCCCGCCCTGCACCTGGTGTTTCGCGCCGTCTGCCGCGCGGACCACAACGCCTTCCGGCTGCTCTTCGTCTATGTCGACACCAAGGGCCGGGCGAGAAACAGCGCCCTGTGGGGTGGAAGCTCGCCCTCGCCCCTGCCCCTGGTCCGTCGCTACCGCGCCGCGGAGCTGACCCGTGGCTGAGGGCGGGGTCAGCCACAGCCGGCTCAGGCGCGAGAGCGACGCCCGGTCGCATCTGCCCTATGCGCGGCACGTCAACGACCATGTCGTGGCCCTGGACAGCGGCGCCCTCATGCTGATGTTCCAGATCCAGGGCGCGAGCTTCGAGACGGCCGACGCCCGCGACCTCAACGACTGGCACCTCAAGCTGAACCAGGCCTGGCGCAACCTCGCCGACGAGCAGTTGGCGGTCTGGCACCATCTCATCCGGCGCCGGGTCAAGCCTGAGCCCTCCACCGGCTATCGCTCCGCCTTCGCGGCCGAACTCGGCGCCGCCTGGGACGCCCGAGCGGCGGACAGGCCCCTGTGGGTCAACGAACTCTTCGTCACCCTGGTCCTGCATCCGGGCCGCGAGCCGTCGAACAGGACCGCCGCCCTGATGCGGCGTCTGAGCGCCGCGCGGCGCGAAGACCCGGAACCAGCCCTGATCCATCTGCGCCGGATCGAAGAGGCGGGGCGCGACCTCGCCCAGTATCTGGAGCGCTACGCCCCGCGCCGCCTCGGCCTTTATGAGAAGAACGGCCTCTGGTTCTCGGAGGCCATGGAGGTCACGGGACTGGTCCTGACCGGACGCCGGTCGCCGGCGCCGATCGTCCATGGCCATCTCGGCGCCGCCCTCTACACGACCCGCGTCATCTTCGGCCGGGAGAGCCTCGAGCTGCGGGACGTGGCCTCCGCCCGCTACGCCGGCGTCCTGGCCATCAAGGAGTATCCGGCCACGACCCGCCCCGGGCTGTGGAACGCCCTGCTGAGCGCCCGCTTCAGTTTCGTCGTCACCCAGTCCTTCGCCTTCCTCTCCAAGGCCTCCGCCCGCGCCGTCATGGAGCGCAAGCAGAACCAGATGGTCTCGGCCCGCGACCGGGCCGGCTCCCAGATCGCTGGACTGTCGGACGCCCTGGACGAGCTGACGAGCAACCGCTTTGTCATGGGCGAACATCAGGCATCGGTCCTGGTCTACGGCGAAACGCCCACGCGCCTGGCCGACCACCTGTCCAAGGCGCGCGCCATCCTGGCGGATTCCGGCCTGGTGGCGGCGCGCGAGGACCTCGGCCTCGAAGCCGCCTTCTGGTCCCAGTTTCCGGGCGCCTTTGCCCGGCGCACCCGCCCGGCCGCCATCACCTCACGCAATTTCGCGGCGCTCGCGCCCTTTCATGCCCATCCGGTCGGCAGGGCGGCCGGAAACCACTGGGGGCCGGCCGTGGCCGTCCTGAGAACGACCGCGGGCTCGCCCTTCTATTTCAACTTCCATGTGGGCGACCTGGGCCATACCTTCATCTGTGGCCCTTCCGGCTCCGGCAAGACGGTCGTCCAGAACTTCATGCTGGCCCAGCTGGAGCGGTTCGGCGCCCAGCAGATCTTCATCGACAAGGACCGGGGCGCCGAGATCTTCGTGCGCGCGAGCGGCGGGACCTATCTGACCCTGGCGAACGGCGAGCCGACCGGCTTCGCCCCGTTCAAGGCTCTCCCTCCCTCCTCCCATAACCGCGCCTTCCTGGTCCGGCTGGTCCGGGTCCTGGTCAGCCGCCCGGGCGAGACCCTGACGGCGACCCAGGCGCGGGCGATCGATCACGGCGTCGCGGCGGTGGAGGCCCTTCCCCGCCGACAGAGGTCCATCGCGGCCCTCAGGAGTCTGCTGGGCCAGGGCGACGCCGGCGGCGTCGGCGCCCGGCTCGAGCGCTGGCAGCACGGCGGCCCGCTCGGCTGGGTGCTCGACAATGAGGCGGACGCGCTGAGCCTGGAAGCCCCGTTCGTCGGCTTCGACATGACCCGGATCCTGGACCACGACGAGGTCCGGACCCCGGCCATGCTCTACCTCTTCCACCGGATCGCCGAGCGGGTGGACGGTCGCCGGCTGGTCCTCGACATCGACGAGTTCTGGAAGGTCCTCGGCGATCCGGCCTTCACCGATCTGGCCCAGGACGGCCTGAAGACCTGGCGCAAGCAGAACGCCCTGATGGTGTTCGGGACCCAGTCGCCGGCCGATGTCCTGCGTTCGCCGATCGCCCACGCCATCCTGGAACAGTGCGCGACCAGAATCTTCCTGCCCAACGCCCACGGTCAGGCCCGCGACTATGTCGACGGCTTCGGCCTGAGCGAGGCCGAGTTCCGGCTGGTCAGGGACGAACTGACCCCCGGGTCCCATCGCTTCCTGGTCAAACAGGGACACGACAGCCTGGTGGCGGAGCTCGATCTGAGCGGCATGGACGACGCCCTCGCCATCCTCTCGGGCCGGGCCGAAACCGTCGCCCTCCTCGACCGCATCCGCGCCGAGACGGGTGATGACTACGCGCAATGGCGCCCCCTCTTCCACGCCCGAAGGAAAGCCTCATGAAAGCCCGGACTTTCACGCCCCTGATCTGCGCCGCTGTTCTGGCCGCAGCCCCTGCCGTGCAGGCCCAGCACATCGTCCATGATCCGACCGCCTACGCCAGACTGGTCGAGGACGCCCGCACCGCCCTGCAGCAACTGCGCGCGCTTCAGGCCCAGGTCGAACAGGGCCAGGCCCTGTTCGACAGCCTCAACGCCATCTCCGACGTCAACGCCCTCGCGACCACCCTGGGCCTGCCCGCAGTTCGCAATCCGCTGCCGGATATCCGCGCCCTGGGTGCGGCGGCGGACGGAGACCTGAAGGCGCTCGGCGACCTCGCGGACCGCGCCGAAACCATCCGTCGCGAGACCCGCATATACGCCCCGCCCACGGGCGGTCTCTCGCCCGCCGAAACCTATTACCGCGACAGTCTCGAACGCGCCGGGGCCCGGACCGCCCGCGACCTGGCCATAGGCGAGGCCGTCAGCGAGGCGTCCGACCAGAGGCTCGAGGGTCTGGAGAGCCTGCGCCGCGCTCTGGACGCCGCCCCCAATGCGCGCGCCGTCATGGACCTCGAGGCCCGACTGGCGGCTGAACAGGCCCTGATCCAAAACGAACAGCTCCGCCTGCAGGGTCTGGCCCTGACCCAGGCCGCCGAGGCCCGGCTCGAGGAACAGCGCGCGCGCGAACAGGCCGAGGCCGCGAGGACGGCCCGACAGGCCGCCTACGCCCGGACCTTTCAGGAGCCCTGATCATGGAGTTCCGGGTCTTCGAGCCGAGCTATGACTTCATCGACGGCCGGCTGAACGAATTCCTAGGCAGCCGCCTGTCTGCGGTGATCGCCGAGGTCGAAGGGCCTCTGAGGATCGCCCTCGTCCTCTATGTGGTCCTCTACGGTTTCGCCATTCTGCGCGGCGCCATCAGCGAGCCGGTGATGGATTTCGCCGTCCGCTCGATCAAACTCGCCCTGATCTACGCCCTGGCGACGACGACCGCCTATTCCAGCTTCGTCACCGAGCCGCTTTTCACCGGCCTGCCCAATGCCCTGACCCGCGCCGTCAGCGGGGCCGAGGCGCCGACGGTCGGCGCCGCCTTCGACCAGTTCCTCGCCCATGCGGCCTGGCTGGGCGAAGACATCGCCCGTCACGCCTCGCCCTTCAACGCCGGCGCCTATGTGATCGCGGCGGCGGTCTTCATCATCGGGGCCCTGGCGGCGGCCCTGGGCTTCGGCGTAGTCCTGGTCGCCAAGCTGGCCCTGGCCCTGCTCGTGACCCTGGGTCCGATCTTCATCGCCTGCGCCCTGTTCGACGCCACCCGTCGCTTCTTCTTCGGCTGGCTGAGCCAGGCGGTGAACTATCTCGTCCTCTTCGCCCTGATGATCGTCATCTTCCAGCTCGTCCTCTCCCTTATGCGGGACCAGTGGAGCGCGATCCAGGGCGCCGATCCGATGATCGGTGGGCTGATCTTCATCGCCCTGTGCCTGCTCGGAGCGATCTTCTTCCTGCAGACCCCGGCCATAGCTGCAGGCGTCGCCGGCGGCGCCAGCGCGGGTCTGGCCGATTTCGCCAATGCCGCCGCCCTGGGATCCAGCCGCTCCGGCGGCGCACGCGGACCTCAGGAAGCCAGCCGCCAGCCGCCCAGAGGCGGCGGAACCATCCGACCGAATGGAGCCTGACATGTCCTTTCACATCCTGCTTCGCTTCGCCTGCCTTCTGGGCGCCTGCGCCCTCGGCAGCTGCGCCTCCCTGTCCAGCCCCGACCTGCCGACCTGTGACGGAACCGCCAGAAGACCCGCCAATCCCCATGGCTCTGTCCTGTCGCCCGCCCCGGCGGCGACGCCACAGGCCGCCGCGACCACCAAGGCTGCCCCGGCGCAGACCGGAGGCTGCGCATGACCGGCGTCCCTTCCGACGAACTGAAGCGCTACTTCGCCCAGGCGCGGCGCTGGGACCAGGACCGCCTGTCCTCAGCCCTTCGCTCACAGCGCGTCGCCTGGATCGCAGCGGGCGCGACCACGCTTCTCGCCGCCGCCTCGAGCCTGGCCGTCATCGCCCTGACGCCGTTGAAGACGACCGAGCCCTTCGTCATCCGTGTCGATCAGGCGACCGGGGCCGTGGACGTGGTCAGGGGCCTGTCGGCGGACCAGGGTCCGGTCCGCTACGACGAAGCCGTCAGCAAATACTTCCTCGCCCAGTATGTCCGCGCCCGGGAGGGCTATCTCGACCCGGCGGCCGAGGAAGCCTTCCGCCTGGTGTCCGTCCTCTCGGCGCCCGGTGAACAGGCGCGCTGGTCCGACCTCTACCGCGGCTCCAACCCCCAGAGCCCGCAGAACCTCTACGGCCCCGACGGCGAGGCTGTCGTGGCCATCCGCGCCATCGGCTTCATCAATGACGACGTCGCCAATGTCCGTTTCCGCCGCACGGTCCGCCATGCCCGGCAGGTCGTCGAAAGCGACTGGATCGCCACCATAGCCTTCACCTGGACCCGGGCGCCGATGACGGAGGCGGACCGGCTGCGCAATCCGCTCGGGTTCCAGGTCGTCTCCTATCGCGCCGACCCGGAGGTCATCCGATGAAAGCCCTCGTCCTGTCCATAAGTCTGGGCGCCCTGGCGCTCGCCGGCCCAACCCTCGCCCAGGAGACGCCCGACGCCCGCATGCGCGAGGTCGTCTATGCGCCTGGCGAGGTCTATCGCGTGGCGGGGGCCTTCCGCACCGCGACCCAGATCCTCTTCTCGCCCGAGGAGACCATCCGGCACGCCGCCATAGGCGACAGCCTGGCCTGGGAGGTCGCCGCCGAAGGCTCGGTTCTCTTCCTCAAGCCGCGCGAACGCCACCCGGCCACCAATCTCCTCGTGGTCACCGACCGCGCCGGACAGGCCCGCCACTACGCCTTCGAACTGGTCGCGCGTGAGCCGGGCGGGCGGGCTTCGATCGCCTATCAGATCCGCTTTCTCTACCCCGACGACGATCGGGCCCGCGCCGCCGCCGGCGTCGCCCGGGCCGCCGACCTCGCGGAGGAACACCTGATCAGCCTCGAATTGCAGCAGGCCGCGCTCCAGGGACCGCGCAATCTCGCCTATTCGGTCCAGGGCGACAGCCGCCTTCAGCCGAGCGAGGTCAGCGACAACGGCCGCTTCACCGTCCTGCGCTTCCCCGGCGCCCAGTCCGTTCCGGCCCTGTTCGAAGTGGGCGAGGACGGAAGCGAAAAGCTCGTCCCTTATGACGTCCGTGGAGAGTTCGTGGTCATCCATGGCACTGCGCGCGGCCTGCGCCTGCGTCGCGGGGCGTCGGTCCTGTGCATTTTCAACGAGGCCTGGGATCCGCGCGGCGCCGCGACGGCCAGCGGCACGGCCTCGCCATCTGTCGAGCGCGCCCTCACGGGAGGCCGGCCATGACCGCCGCCCCCGCGCCGCCGCCCGACGCTGACGGCCCCGACATCCCGACGGCGGGCCAGGACCGGGGCATATCCCCCATCGCGGGACGCCTCGGCGGACGCCAGGGGCGGATGATCACGCTCGCCGCCCTGGCCGCCGGCTGCGGCGTCTTCCTTTTCGCGACCTGGGACCGGGGCGACGCCCGGGATCGGAAATCACCGGCCGCCGACCAGCCCGCCCGTCAGGGCGCGCCCTTCGAACCCGCCCGTCGCCCCGAGGCTCCGCCCCTCATCGGCGACGCCGGAAATCCCCATGCGGCGCCGCTGACTGACGAGAGTGACGTCCTGCCGGCGATCGAGCCTTCTCACGACAGGACCAGCCCCGCGACCTCGACGGCGGACGAACGGCGCGCCCTGGCGGAGAGCGCCCGGCGGGCGCCGCTGCTGGCCTATAGCCGCTCCGGACGGGCGTCCCCCGCCCCCGAACACGGCCTACCCCGACAGACCGCCAGCCCGCAGTCCCCCTCCCCGCTCGACGCGCTTCGCCGCCTCAGCCCGATCGGCGAGGCCCGGGCGGGCCGCCTCCCTGATCGCAACCTCCTGATCACCGCCGGGACCAGCCTGCCCTGCGTGCTGCAGACCGCCATGGACAGCGCCACGCCGGGCTATGTCAGCTGCCTGGTGTCCCGCGACGTCTACTCGGACAATGGGGCCGTGGTCCTGATGGAGCGCGGGACGCGGGTTCTGGGCGAGTATCGCGGCGGACTTGAAACCGGTCGTCGCCGGCTCTTCGTCCTGTGGACCCGGGCCGTGACCCCGACAGGCGTGGCGGTGGCCCTGGCCTCGCCGGCGGCCGACGCCCTGGGGCGCTCCGGCTTCGACGGCGAGATCGACACCCGTTTCTGGGACCGCTTCGGCGGCGCCCTTCTGTTGTCGATCGTCGATGACGGCGTCTATGCAGCAGCCGGCCGGGGACAGGATTTCCAGTCCGTCGCACGGGTCCCGTCCGACGCCGCCGCCATCGCCCTGCAGAATTCTGTCGCCATCCCCCAGACCCTGCGCAAGGCGCAGGGGTCCGAGGTCTCCATCTTCGTGGCCCAGGACCTGAACTTCGCGGATGTCTATCGCCTCCGGCCGCGCTGATGGAAGACACCGCCGTTCTCGACCACTATCTCGCCCCGCTCCGCCCCCTGCTGGCGCCGGAGGCGGTCACGGAGGTGGTGATCAACCGCCCGGGCGAGGTCGGGGTCGAAGCCGGCGGCCAATGGCGCTGGCACGCGGTTCCGGCCCTGACCGAAGCCTGGCTGCATACGCTTGCGGTCGCAGCGGCGGCCTTCACCCGGCAGGACGTCGACGCCGAACACCCGATCTGCTCCACCGTCCTGCCCCGAAACGAGCGCTGCCAGATCGTTCTACCCCCCGCCGTCCCGGGCGGCATGATCTCCCTGACGATCCGCAAGCCTTCCAGCCGCCGGATGGGGCTTGAGGATTTCGAAGCCGCGGGCCTGTTCGCAGCGGCGACAACTGTGAGCGGCCACGAGATCGACGAAACAGACGCCGCCCTGATCGCCCTGAGACAGGATGGGGACTGGCCCGGCTTCTTCCGGCTGGCGGTGGAGAGCCGCCGCAACATTCTCATCTCCGGCGCCACCGGCTCGGGCAAGACCACCTTCGCCAAGGGTCTGGTGGAGCTCATCCCCCTCCACGAGCGGCTGCTGACGATCGAAGACACGCGCGAACTGGTCGTCCCCCATCGGAACGCCGTCCATCTCCTCTACGCCAAGGACGGCCAGGGTCTGGCGCGGACCGGTCCCAGGGCCCTGCTGGAGAGCGCCCTGCGCATGCGTCCCGACCGGATTCTGCTTCAGGAACTGCGCGACGGCGCCGCCGCCTTCTTCTTCCTTCGCACCGTCAACTCCGGCCACCCCGGCTCGATCACCACCGTCCATGCGGACTCGGCGGCCCTGGCCTTCGAGCAGCTCACCCTGCTGGTGCGCGAGTCCGAAGGCGGCCGCGACCTGCCGCGCGAGGACATCCGCAGCCTGCTGCACCTGATGGTGGATGTGGTGGTGCAGATGAAGAAGGTCGACGGCCGCTTCCGGATGACGGAGGTCTGGCATGACCCCGCTCGCAAACGCCTCGCCCGCGGTTAGGGCGGGGGCTTTCGCCGTCGCCGGCCTCGCCCTGGCCGGCGCCGGCGCAACGCTGACCCTGATCATCGCCCTGGCCGGCACGGGACAACTCGCGCCGGATCTCGACTGGACGCGGCTTCCCGCCTGGGTCTGGCGATCGCGCCATGATCCCGAGCTTTCGCGATGGCTGCGCGTCGGCGCCGGCTCCAGCGCCCTCCTGCTTGTCGTCATGGCCGCAGCGGCCGCCCTTTCACGCCGCCGCCCCCTCCACGGCGCCGCGCGCTGGGCGAACGGCGCGGAAATCAGCCGGGCCGGGCTGCGAGCGCGATCGGGCATCGTCATCGGCCAGGCGAAAGGCCGTCCCCTGGTCTTCGACGGTCCCGAGCACGTCCTCCTCCACGCCCCGACCCGCACCGGCAAGGGCGTCGGCGTGGTCATTCCCAATCTCCTGACCTGGCCGGGATCGGTCGTGGTCCTGGACGTCAAACAGGAGAACTGGGCCGCGACCGCCGGTTACCGCGCCGGCTGCGGCCAGACGGTCTGGCGCTTTGATCCGCTCGATCCGCAAGGGCGCACCGCGCGCTACAATCCGCTCGGCCACATCAACCGGCGCAATCCGGTCGAGACCCTCGACGAGCTCCAGAAGATCGCGACCATGCTCTTCCCGGCCCCGGAGCACGCCGATCCCTTCTGGAACGAGGCGGCGCGGACCGGCTTCATCGGCGTGGGCGCCTATGTGGCTGAGACGCCGGACCTGCCCTTCACGCTTGGAGAGATCTTCCGCCAGCTCACCGGCGGCGATCCCCGCCGGCGTTTTCCCGCCCTGGTAGAGGCGCGCGCCGCCTCCGAACGCCCCTTGTCGTCCTATTGCGTCGCCGCCCTCATCGACTTCGCCACGGCCGGCGAGAACACCTTCGCCTCCATCAAACAGACCATCACGGCGCGCATGGCGCTCTGGCTGAACCCTTTGGTCGATGCCGCGACATCATCTTCTGACATCGACCTCAGAAGCCTGAGAACCCGCCCGACCTCCATCTATCTCGGCGTCTCCCCCGACAATGTCGCGCGCTGCGCCCCGCTCTACAGCCTCCTTTTCCAGCAGCTCGTGGACCTCAACACCCGCCGTCTGCCGGATCGCCGGGCCGAGCCTCTGGAGGTCCTGATCCTGCTCGATGAGTTCGCCCGCCTCGGCCACGCCGGCGTTCTCGCCCGCGCCTTCGCCTATGTCGCCGGCTACGGCCTGCGCCTCCTGCCTGTGCTGCAGAGTCCCGCCCAGCTCCGGGCCATCTACGGCCCGGACGTCGCCGAAGAGATCATGTCCAACTGCGCCGTCGAGGTCGCCTTCGCCCCGAAGGAGCTGAAGACCGCCCGGGACCTCAGCGAACGGCTCGGCGCCTATACCTACGCTGCCCTGTCCCGCAGCCGCCCCGCCATGCTGGGCGCCGGAAAGCGCTCGGTCACCCTGTCCGACCAGAAGCGCCCCCTGATGCTCCCCCAGGAACTGATGCAGATGGACGCCGACGCCCTCATCGTCCTCAAGGCCGGCCTGCCGCCCATCCGCGGCCGCAAGCTGCGTTTCTTCTCCCATCCGGCCCTAAAGCGCCGGCCCGTCGCGCCTCCGGACGTGCCGGCCTTCCCTCCACCGACGGCGCCCCCGCCTCGTTCGACGCCCAGTCCCACGCCGCCCCCTGCGGAGCCGGTCGTCAGTGACGAATGGAGCTACGAGGGGCTCGTCCGCTCGCTTGAGCGCGAGGGCGCGCCCCTGCCTCCGCCCCAAGGCGCCGACGCCGCCAAGGTCGGGACCTGGGTAAACGACTTCATCGACTTTGCGGCCGCGCCGCGAGACCGCGCCACAGGGAGAGACTGATGGTCAGAAACAGATCCGCCCAGCCCCCGGACCGCGACACGGACAACGGGCTCGCCCCGTCCACCGCACCAGCCCCGAAGACGGCCCCGATCTCGCGTCGCAAGGGCGACCTGCCCGAGGGGCTGGAGGCGAAATACCTCGTGGAGCATGATCGGAAAGGCAGGGCGGAACGCTTCCACCGGGACAACCGGAGCGGAGAAGCGCTCTTCCGTGACCATGGCCGGCGCCTCACCGCCCGCGAGCCCTATCCGGACGTGGTCCGAGACATGCTGCGGATCGCCGACCACCGCGGCTGGCGCGAGATCGTCGTCAGCGGCGACCCGGCCTTCCGGCGCGAGGTCTGGGTCCTGGCCCAGGCCCGCGACCTCCAGGTGCGGGGCTACCGCCCCCGGGAGATCGACCGTCAGGCGGCGGAGCGAAAGACCCCGCCCGGCAAGGCGGCCCGCAAGGAAGAAGACCGCCTTCGGGCTGAGACCCAGGCGCCGAAGCGGATGGCCCAGGTCGCCACAGCCGTTCGCGCCCTCGTGAAGGACCCCGCCGTCCGGGCCCGCCTGATGGAGCGCGCCGTCGCCCGCGTCATCCATCATCTCGACGCCGGGCGGCGGTTCGACCGCGAGGCCGGTCTGGCGCGCAGACGAGACCGGGAACGCTGACAACAAACATCCAGATGTGAACACTTAAGACGTCAGAACAGCTTAAAAGCTCATATATAGGCGATAACAGAGCCTCACTATGGACTCTTCACAATCATTCATATATAGACATTACCGCATCCTAGGAGCGATAAACGTTCATATATGGAGGATTGCATGCCGATCGCCGAGGCGGAAATCCATCGCCAGGCTGAGCGCCTGGGTCGCGGACTGGCGACCGAACGCCTCAGCCGGAACCTCACCCAGGCGCAGCTCGCGACCGAGGCGGGGCTTTCGCTCAGCACCCTGCGTCGCCTGGAAGACGGAAAAAACATCTCCCTCGACAACCTTGTCCGCGTGATGGACGCCCTGGGGATCGCCGGTCGCCTCGAGGCTCTTACGCCCGCCCTGGACATCCGGCCGGTCGAACGGGTGCGCCCGGCCGGCCGGGAACGCCGGCGCGCGGCGCCCGCCGCCTCGCCCCCGCCCGCCTCCCGCTGGGCCTGGGGCGACAAGTCATGACCGACGCCGTCATCCGCCTGTGGGGCACCGACATCGGCGCCGTCAGCTGGGTCGAGGCGCGCGGCCACGCCGTCTTCCAGTACATGCCCGACTTCCTCGGCAGCGGCGTGGAACTGGCGCCGATCGCCATGCCGCTGAACGCGGCGCCCTACGCCTTTCCGGAACTGCCGCGAGACGCCTTCAAGGGCCTGCCGGGTCTGCTGGCGGACGCCCTTCCCGACAAGTACGGCAACGCCCTGATCGACGCCTGGCTCGCGCGCGAAGGCCGCGACGCCGCCGGCTTCAATCCGGTGGAACGCCTCTGCTACATCGGCACGCGCGGCATGGGCGCGCTCGAGTTTCATCCGACCATTCTCAAGACCGAGCGCCGTTCGCGCCCGATCCAGATCGACGCCCTCGTCGATCTCGCCAATCAGGTCCTCGACGCCCGCGCCGACCTGCACGGCGTCCTGTCGGGAGAGGACGACCGCGACACGCTGGAGGAGATCCTGCGGGTCGGCACCTCGGCCGGCGGGGCCCGCGCCAAGGCCGTCCTCGCCTGGAACGCTACGACCGGCGAATTCCGGTCCGGCCAGCTCCCGGCGGACGCCGGCTTCACCTACTGGCTGATCAAGTTCGACGGGGTGAGCAACAACCGCGACAAGGAACTGGCCGATCCCCAGGGCTTCGGCCTGATCGAATACGCCTTCTCGCGCATGGCGGCCGACGCCGGCATCGACATGTCCGAGTGCCGCCTCCACCAGGAGGGCGGCCGAAGCCACTTCATGACCCGGCGGTTCGACCGGACAGCCACAGGCGAAAAGCTGCACATGCAGTCCCTGGCGGCCGTCCGTCATTTCGATTTCAACGCCGCCGGCGCCTACGCCTACGAACAGGCCGTCGAGACGATCCGCAGGCTCGGCCTGCCGGCGGTCGACATCGAGCAGCAGTTCCGCCGCGCGGTCTTCAACATCCTGATCCGCAACCAGGACGACCACGTCAAGAACATCGCCTTCCTGATGGACCGCACCGGCGCCTGGCGGCTCTCCCCCGCCTATGACGTGGCCTATGCCTACAACCCGTCCGGCCCCTGGACCCGGCAGCATCAGATGAGCCTGAGCGGCAAGCGCGACGACTTCGACCTGGAGGACCTCGTCGCCTTCGGGGGCTACTGCGGCTTCAGCCGGAGAAAGGCCCTCGCCCTGATCGAGGAAGTCAGCGCCCCGGTCTCGGCCTGGCGCGCCTACGCCGACGACGCCGGCGTCTATGAGGCCGACGCCGTCCGCATCCAGCGCGCCCTCCGCCTTGAACTGAAGGCGGCCCGTCCCGCCTGATGCCGCCTCAACGCGACCGGCCCCGAGGACCTGGATCAGGCGACCTGGTCGCTCCGCCGCTGGCGCGGTCCCGGACGGCTGCGATCTCGTCGCGCAGCCGCATCCGCCGGGTCTCAGGCTTCGGCAGACTGCGGACGAAGGCCTCGACCGAGCGGCCGAGTTCACGGTCCTGCGGGTCATCAGAGCGGGCGAGCGCCAGTGCTTCCGCCACATAGGCGCGCCGGATGAGGCGCTGGCGTTCGATCGCCTGACGCTCCCAGACCGCCCCTTCGCCCTCGCCGCGCGCCGCCTCGCGCAAGGCGCCCGACAACACCTTCGGCAGGGGCCCTGCTCCCGCTTCGAACCGCTCTCGCGCCTTGCGAACAGAGGTCCGCTCCGCCTTCTTCACCACGCCCCGTGTCCGACGCGGCGTCGCCTCCGCTTCGACGCCGCGCTCCCGCAGGGCTTCAGCGAAGACCTCCCGCCACCTCTGGAGATCGGCCTTCCTGGGATTCAGCCGCCCGCCGTCACGGCCTGACATCCTCACCGTCAGGTGGACGTGCGGATGCCGGTCCTCGTCGTGTAGGACGAAGACGTAAGAGAAGCGCTCGCCGAACACCCGCTCTGCGAAGGCCCGCGACGCGTCCTCCACACGAAACGGCTCCGTGCCCGCCGGCATGCTCAGGATGATCGACATGGAGACCGCCGCTCGCCGCCGCATAGGCTCCGCCGATAACTCTCCCGCCCAGTCGTCCGCCAGCGTCCGCACCTCGGCGCGCCCCTTCAGCCGCTCGCCGTCCGGGCCTTCCAGGGGCAGGCGTCCGTTGCGGGAGATATAGTCGAGGTGCCGGGCGAGATGGCCGGCGTCATGCGTCTTGCCGGTGATCTTGACCATGGCCTCCGGCACGCGCCGCGCCACACGTGCAAGCGTCGCCCGCGCCCCCTTGCCGCCTCCCGATCCTCCACGCCTAAGCACGGGCCGCGTGATCCGCGCACGGCCCGGCTGGACCGGCGGCCGCAGCGCCTCCTCGAAACCGACGGGCGGCCGGAAGTCCGTCATGACCCGGCCGACCAGTAGTCGAGATTGCCCTCGAACGCCCGCCGCAGACCCGACAGGCCGCCTCTGACCTCCTCTGCAAAGGCGAGGACGCGATCCAGTTCAACATCAGGCGCCCGCCCTCCCGGAACCGTCGCGTTCACCGTCCGGGCGATCTGGTTCAGGTTCACGCCGATCCGGCGCAGGTCGCGCTGGACCTCGATGAAGGCGGCGGCCTCGGACGGCGAAAGCTGCGGCTGGCCGTGGAGACGCCGACGCACGAGGGCGACCACCCACTGGGTGCGCGACAGGCCGGCCCTCGCCGCCTCGGCTTCCACCGCGGCGAGATCGGCAGCGCCCAGTCTCAGGGTCAGTTTTCCGGTCAGAGGCTCCGCCGACGCCGGTCCGCAGCGCGGATCCCCATCCGCCGCCGAGGCCTCGATCAACCGCCTCAACAGCCTCGACCGCCCGCCGCGCGCGCTCGCCGCCGCATCGAAGCGGCGGGCCAGGTCGGGCGGAAGGCGAATAGTGAAGCGGTCCATGGGTAAAGGGCTCTGTCAGACATTGCCGGCGCAAAGCCTATCCTGCCCTAGACCCCCTCTCCCCTCGCCCCGTAGGCCTACGGATGATCCCATAGGTCCTCTCGACAACTAGCGCCGCCCAGCCGCCGCCTCAGCCTGACGGAACGCAGAGAGGGCCAGCCGACCTTCCCGGTCGGAGCCGCCGCAGCCATGCGGGACACCGACCGGTAGAGGCCGACCTCAGCTATCCAGGCTGCAGCCCATGCAACCAGGCGACCGCCCGCTGCGCATGAGCGGCGGCCGATACGATGAACCGCCTGTCGTCACGCAGCACCTGGAGCCAGGAAGCGATATAGGCCGCATGGTCCTCGCGAGGCTCAGGCGCCAGACCAAGGTCGGCGCAGAGGAAGGCCGCGCCGAGCTCAGCGACCAGTTCCTCCCGGGCATAGCCTTCGTCGCTGTGACGCTGACGACCGAGATCCCGATCCAGCCGGCTGGAATGGCGGGTCCAATGGATTATCTCGTGGCCAAGGGTGGCGTAGTAGCTCTGGGCGTCGTGGAAACTCTCGAAGGCCGGCATCTGCACGAAGTCAGGTCCAGGCGCGTAGAAGGCGCTCCCGCCCCCGTGCCGGATGTCTGCGCCACAGGCCCTGAAGAAGGCCTCAGCCGCGCCGATCCGAACCTCGGGATTGATCGTCGGCTGCGGCTGCAGCGCGTAGCGCTCAGGCAGGCCGTCGATCTGATCCAGGTTGAAGACGGTGTAGGCCTTCAGGAAAGGAATGCGCTGCTCGACGGGCTTGCCGGCCTCATCGGCTTCTTCCCGGATGATCTGGTTGGCGTAGACGACCATGGCGCCACGCTCGCCCTTCCGGACATGACCTCCAAGCGCCAGCGCCTGACGGAAGGTCATCCAGGTCGATGCCGTGAACCCCCGCGTGGCGGCCTCCGACCAGAGGAGAAGGATGTTGACGCCGCTGTAGGGCGTGCCGTCGCGACGGAGAGGACGGCTGACAGGGCCCCCGGTCTTCCAGGGCTGGACCCAGGGCCGGACCCCGGCTTCCAGCTGAGCGATGATCTGGTTGGTGATGCGGGTGTGAATGTCGGGGCGTGCGGGTTCGTTCGGGCGCGTCATGGCGGCCTCCTCGAATGGCGATGAAGGGATGGGCGGCGGCGCTGCCTCAGCGCCGCCGCGGCTGGGTCAGCGGGACCAGATCAGGCTGTGCCCGTCCTCGGCCTCGACCAGGGAGGCGTAGATCGGAGCGGGGAAGCTGGGGTCGTCGAGCTTGACCGAGAGGTAGTCGCGGTTCTCCCGGCTCGTCCTCTTCCAGGCGGCCCCGAACTCGGTCTGGCCGGCGAAGATGCGGTAGTCGGGCGCCTTGTCGTCGCTCTTTTCGTTAGGCCGGAAGGTCGCCGCCTTGACGTTGAGCGTGAGGGTCTTGATCGAGCCCGTGTAGCCGTCGCCCTGGGCGGTGAAGGTGCCGATGGTAGCCATGGTCGTCTCTCCTTGCATTCGGGCCACGCCTGCCGCGGCCTCGATGGCGATCAGGAGACCGGGGGCCGGGCGGCGCGCAGGGCGGACGCAGTCGAGCCCCCGCAGCGCAGCGGAGGACCGCAAGAGAGACTTTCCTGTTTCGCGAGGAAGGCCGTCAGGCCGGGGATGAAAGTCGAACGCGCGGTTGCGCCAGCCGACCGGGTTCCGGTCAGATCCGCCCTTCGAGAGGCCGCGCCGCGTGGCGCGTCTGCAGGAGAACGCCTGTCCTCCGAGGCGCCTCCTCGCTCAGGCAAGGGCCGCACGAACCGATCCACACGATCCGCCAACAACTTGAGGCGGCCAGAGACCAGAGAGGGCGTCGACGTCCAACCCGCCCTACGGCAGCCGCCTGAAGAACGGCGCTACGGACGCCTGAAAAGGCCGAGCCGCGAGACATGCTCAGAACGGCATGCTGATCGGCCTGGCCGGCTTGGAAACGCCGATACAGATGGAGGTCGAGGCCCGCCGAGGATGCGCAGGCCTCCTGAACCCCTGCGCCTGAGGCGATCTGCAGCAGGGTCAGCCGACCATCCGCAAAACTCTGAAGCCTGTTCGGATCAGCCCGCGCGGCGACGCAGCCGGGCCGCCGTCTCCTCGCACATCAGAGCCCTGAAACGCAGCCAGATCGAAGCGCCAATCCAGCCGGCCTGCCGTGAGCGCTCATGCAGATACAGGGCGTCGCGCGACAGCTTAAGCGCCAGCGCTTTCTCGTCCTCAGGCGTCATCAAGTTTTACTCCCCGCGCCACAATGCGAAGCGCTCCATCAGCCAGAGACCGCTGCAAGCCCCGCGTCTCCTCCCAGGACGCCGACATCCAGCGCTCGATCTCCGACGGCTCCGTCAGGATGACCGGCATGGCCTTGGGGTGAACGGCCTCCACCTCGGCGTTGGGCCTGCAGGTCAGGAAGCCGAACAGGTCGATGGTCTCGAAGCCCGTGCTGATCTTTCGCACGCCCGTCCAGTCCGGCGTCCAGAGGCCGGCGAAGAAGGCGAGCGGGCGGTCCTCCCCCAGGGCGAACCAGATGTCGCCGCCCGCCTCGCGATTGAACTCGCTGAAACTGGTGAAGGGGACCAGGCATCGCCTGGCGGGGCCCATATACGGCGCCCAGTGCCGGCTGTCCGTGTTGCGGATATTGGTCTCGCCCCTGTCCGGCTCGACTTTCAGCAAGGCGTCGAAATCGACGCTGCCGCCTCTGGCCCGCATCCTGTCTGCGCGACGGCCCGCCGCCTCGAAGATGACCTGGGGCGACGACGGCATGCCCCAGCGCGCCAGAGCCAGTTCCCGCACACCGTCGGCGCCGGTCCGGACAATGGGCGCCGGATAGTCCGGGAAAATCCCGGGCATGGGCGCCAGGTTGCCGGTGAGGTCACGCATGGCCCTGGCCGCCTCGCGGATCGCCGCCTGTCCCCTGGTCAGCGCGTAGTTGTTGCACATGGATTCAGCCTCGCACGCAGAACCCCGGTTGAGAAGCGGGCCCCTAGCGAGGCCACTTCGGATGTTCCGGACGTTTGATGAAGGCGTCCGGCAGGCCCCGGCGCCCTGCCGAGTCCGCTCCGCTCCAGATCGCGGGATTGCCCGTCCAGTCGATCGCCGCAGTCCGCACGGCGTCGAAGGCGTTCACCACGGACCGATGCTCGGGCGTGGCGGGACGCAGCTGGATCATCAGCCCCTCGAGAATATCCCGGGCGTCTCTCAGCCGGGCCAGGTCGTGATCATTCGGACGGGCGCGACGCGGCGTTCTCATCCCAAAGACTCCATTGAGCTGACATCGGCGACCTTCTGCAGCCGTATCTCCGGCGCCGAACCCGGCGTCGCCAGATGACAGGCGAGCGGACGGTTCTCCCTCGCGCGGAAACCCATGGCTCAGGCGCGGCCGCCCGACGTCAGGCGTTCGAAAAGCGCCCTGCCCTTCGCCGCCGCGTCGGGCGAGATCCGCGCCAGCTCAGCCGCGATGCGAACCTGCATGTTCAGCAGGACGGGATCAGCCCGCGCGGCCTCTCCGTGCTGCCAGACCGCCATCAGCCGGCCGAGTACAAAGTCCTCGCGCGTCGGTTCCGCAACCGACAGCGCTCTTCCTTCCAGGTTCATTTGCATGGTGCAGCTCCAGAAACGGCCGACCGGCCCATCGCTGCTCTAAGCCACCTGCCTCCTGCTGCACAAGACAAATGTTCTCTTTTTGTTCTCAATTAAATGACACATCGATCCGGCGCCTGGAGAACCTCGGGTTCAACGGCCGCCCCGGATCGTCGCTTCGAGCTTGTCACCCAGGATGAAGGCGCGACACGCGTCCAGAACCGTCTTCAGGTCCCGTCGCCCCGGTCCCTTGAGGCTGCACTCCCAGACCGTAAGCACCCGCCAGCCGTCGGCCAGCAAGGCGGCCTCGGCCCGGTCATCCCGCGCCCGGTTCGCCGCAATCTTGGCGCGCCAGAAATCGCCTCGCGTAGCGGGCAGCCGGAACAGAGAGCAGTCATGACCGTGCCAGAAGCAGCCATGAATGAGGATGACCCCCTTCCTGGAGGGAAATACGAGGTCCGGCGTGCCCGGAAGCGCCTTCACATGCAGCCGGTACCGGAAACCCGCCCGATGAAGCCCCTGACGGATCATCATCTCGGGCCGGGTGTCGCGCGCCCGGATGCGGCTCATATTCAGACGACGCTGTTCCGGCGTCAGGACGTCCATGTCAGGCTGCGACGCCCGCGTCGCGGACCATCTCCCGGAGGGTGTCCGCCGTCTCCCCGGCCGTCATCCCCGGCCGGAGACTGACCGCGCCGAACCGGAACCCGCCCCGGTATTCAGGGTGGAACAGGCGTCCGGGCATGGGCGTCGACCTGTAGTCCCCGAGCAGTCGGGGAACGTGGGGCGCGAGCAGATAGGCGGCCGTCACGGCGCTCTCCGCGCCGTCCACGCCCTGCACGAGGGCGTCACGATAGGTATGGATCGAGCTTATCGCGTCGTTCAGGCCGTCCTCGATCCTGTATTTGGCGTCCAGGACGATCAGGCGGCCAGCCTGCCCGCTGTCTGCAGCGGGCCTGACGAGAACGATGTCGGGGGTCATGATCCGGCTGTAAGAGCCCTGCCCGTCCGGTTCGATCCAGAACTCCCGGTAGCGTCGCTGGAAGCAGAGGCTCCACCCCTCGCCGACCGGCAGGGTCACCGCCCCTGAGGCGATGGTCACGCCCCCTGCGGCGTCAGCGACGAAAAGGGGCGCGAGATCCAGAGCGTCGTCGCCGAACACCTCGGCCGAGGCCCGCAGAAGCCGCAGGAAACACCAGAGCTCATAGAGCTCATAGGTCCGCGCCAGAGGCAGGTTCAGAAAATCCCCGAACACAGAGGCTATGCCGAGGTTCATATCCTGCCAGAGCCTGAAGAAGCGGCTGTAGGCGGGATCATTGCGGAAGACCGGCGACAGGGTCAGCGCGGCCGGCGCCGGCCCGGCGTCCCGGAACGGCTCCGCCGTCGTCAGGACATTCAGACGTCTCGCCAGGCCGCGACAACGGCTCGCCCAGCGGCCGGCCTGATCCTCCACGTCCTGGGGCCGGGCGGCTTTCGCCAGCTGGTCGGCGGCCGCAGACAGCCAGGAAGCCCAGCTTCTGAGGCAGGCAGCCATCTGCCGGTGCTCGGAGATGTCCATCGAGCTCCGCCGGCGCCGCATGCGGACGCGCGCCGGCATGAAGCCCTTCAACGGCGCCGGCAGTCGCGACGGCCCTGCGCTCTCCCTCAGCACCCGCCCGGTGTGAAGCGACTTCAGTATCTCCGGCCCTGAGGCGCCCCGGGCCTGATGATAGGGAAGAACATGGTCCTCGGCCTGAAGCACCCGGCGCGGCCGGCGGCTGATCTCAGCCACCACCTTTTCCAGGTCCTCTACACGCGAGCGCAGGAACTCAAGCCGGGCGATGGCGGGAGGCCGCGCGCCGGTTCCCCGGCCGACCCCGATGCGGAAGCTGCTGAGAGAGAACAGCGCGAAGGTGTCCTCCAGGATCTCCCGCACCATGACGTCGAAGTCCGACCGGGTGAGCTTTCGCAGATCCGGATCCGTGACGATCTCGATGCGGCGTCCGGCGCGCCCCGGAAGCCTGAGCTCAGCCTCGACGGAGCCCGCATGGAAGCCGGGCGTCCAGCGCCAGCGCGCCATCCCCGGCGTCCTCGAACGAAGCGCCTCAAGCGCCGCGCCGTCGATCAGGAGATCGGCGTCCTGGGCGTCCGGACAATCGCTGAGCTCAAACACATAACGACCCGTCTCCTGCACGACGGGGCCGGCCTCAGCGTCTGGCCAGACCGGCCAGACCGCGCCTGACGCCTCATCCCGGATGGCGAGCGCCGGCGTCACGCTCAGCGGCCGGCCTGGAATGAACCGAACTCGTCCAGATCTGTCTGCAACCTGCCGATCAGGGCCTGCGACTGCGGCATGCCGGCCAGCGCCTGAGACAGGGCGCCCAGCATAGGCCGCTGGCGCTCGGAGCCGCGGAGCTTCACCAGGACCTTCTGGACCATGAGGTCGTCCAGAACCGGAGAGACGCTGTCCTTCAGATGACGTCCGGCGAAGTCATGGTAGCGCACGACCTCCTCCGCCACGCGATAGCCGAAACCCAGTCCATGCGACGCCAGGATCGCATGAACCGCAATGAGGCCGGCTCCGGCCGTTTCCACCGCCGGCGCGAGCCCTGGCTCCCGCTGAACGAGCTTGTCGAGGAAGCCTTCGAGGTCCACCCGGCTCATGTCCATGACCATGGCCCGGTCGAGAACCTTGTCGCTGACGGCGTTCGTGGTCTCATCCACATTGATGGTGCCGATCAGATAGAGATTGGGCGGCACAGGCAAGGCGGCCGGCACGGCCGTCCCTGTCGAGCCTTCCAGGGGCACGCCGCTCGAATGGAGCTGAAGGGCCTCTCCGGTCTCGATCGCCGAGAGAACATCCGAGAAATAATACTCGACCCTGGCCAGGTTCATCTCGTCCAGAACGACAAAGACCGGCGAATCCCGGTGGGCGGTCGCCAGCAGCACCGCTTCCAGGAAGGGCGGCACGACGTAGCGGTCCGACAGGACGTCGTAATAACCAGTCAGGCCAGAAGGATCCGTCCACTCCGGACGCACGGGACAGACGAACAGGAAGGGATCCGGCGCGCTCATGTCCTTCAGACCGTGAACCGCCCGCGCGTATTTGAGGGCGAGCTGGGTCTTCCCGGTTCCGGAAAGACCCGAGAGGATCACGAAATGCTTGTGCTCGAGGAAGTTGAGCGCGCCATGGAAGCGGGCCACCTCTCCGCCGGGGTAGTGGCCGCCGAGGTCGGCGACACCCGCCTCCAGGTCAGCGACCTTGAGGGTCGCCGGCATGCGCCGCATGCCGGTGCTCACCTCCCCGGCGTCCGACCAGACCTGGACCTCATGGACCTTCTCGCGGCCGACCAGGCTGGCGAGATAGCCTATGAATTGCCGGGCCAGCAGGCTGCGGCGGGCCGAGGCCGCCGGCGGCCAGACGGAGACCATGATCTGATCAATCTCCACGCCCGGACCGACGCTCGAGAGATCAAACTTCAGCGAATTCCAGAACTGCTTGTTTCGAAAATAGAGTCTACCATCGTCGGCCGCCAGATAGACCGCAGTGAGATGATTCCGAACAGAGTAAAGGAGCTCACCCTCAGGCTTAGCGGTTTCCTCGCTTTCCTCTGGTTCATCTGTTTCTTCCTCATCGTCGACCAGCCCGCCTGAGTTGCCCGAAGCCTGCGCGGCCCCCCGCGCTTTCATCTCCTCCAGCCGGCCGACGAAGGCGGCCAGATCCGACTTCACCTGGATAGCAAAGTAAACCTCGTCCTCGGGAGGGAAGCGGATCATACATCCTAAAACCAACTGCCCTTTTGCGGCGGAAAAGCCGTCCAGGTTGGACACGCCCAGCTGGATTCCACCCTCGACGATCTTCGCGCTGTTCGAGACGCCGAAGTTCTTCCTCAGATCCGTCTTGCGCTGCAGCCCAAAACGGCTGCGAGCGGCTTCACTGAAGGCCTCAACCCGCTCTCTTAACGACATCAGTCTCTCCCAGAACGGCGGATTGAAGGGTGGCCATCATGACGTCCGCCACGGCGCGCGCGAGAAGCGGCGGCACGGCGTTGCCGATCTGGCGGAATGCCGGATTCATCGTCCCGCTGAACCTGAACCCGTCCGGGAAGGACTGGAGCCTGGCCGCCTCCCGCACCGAGATCGTGCGCGCCTGAGCGCTGTCGTAGTGAATATGGCTGTAGCTGTCCTTGCCCAGGTGGGCCATGAGCGTCCGCGCGGGAAGATCAGGCTCCATCTTGCGCCACTTGTTGGGGAATTTACTCACGTCGTAGGGCGGCACATAGGCGGCCCAAAGAGCGTCCCAGGCCTTGGAGCCCTTGCGCGGTGCCTCGCCGCGCGTCTTTAGCCGCTCCAGCTCTTCCTCAAACATGGCCACGGCCTGAGCGTGAGCCTCGGGGTACTGATCCCCGGGCTTGAGGCGCGCGAACAGTTTCCAGTCGCGGGGCAGATAGCGGATGACGTGATCTTTGATCCCATCCGCATTCCCGAAGCCCGGCCACTCCCGCATCAGCTTGGCATAGCCGGCGGCCTCTGCTGAGGGATAGGGCGCAAGCTCGTCGAAGCGGCGGGCTCCCCTCTTAATCTTACCTTCCAGATGCGCCGTGATCGACGGAAGATCCTTAAGGGCCTCCTTGGCCGTGACGGCGGCAGGAAGATCCGGCGACGGCTCGGGCGCCGCGACATAGCTGTGAGCCTGATCGATCAGTTCAGAACGCTTCAACAGCTTCAGAGCCACCTGACGGCTTCCGGCATAGCCGGGCGGCAGGCTCATGAAATGGGTTGGCGCCGGGAAGCTGACCTCGGCTTCGAGTTCCTTGCGATAGGCGAGAAGAATCATCCGCTCGCGCATCTGGGGCACCCCGAAGAAGGAGGCGTTCAGAAGCGTATAGCGGGCGACATAGCCCTTCTCCCGGAGCACCTCGCAGGTCTCCTCCGCGATGTTCTGCCCGCCGTGATTGAGGACGTCGGGCACATTCTCCATCAGCAGCGCCAGAGGCTGGAACGCCTCCACATAGTGCAGATACTCGATGTAGAGGCGTGCACGCGGATCGTGCTTGAAGGCTTCGGGATGGGCCTCGATCTCACGCAGCTTGGAACGGCCGACCCGGGCGAAGGCCTGGCAGGGCGGACCGCCCACGATCACGTCGACGGCGGCGCGGACATCGCCGAGCTCAAGGTCCGCCGCCAGCATCTCCGGCGTCAGCTGCGTGATGTCGCGCGCCACCGCGTGGCGCGGATCTCCGGGATGGAAGTTGGCGCCGTGCGAGGCCGCGGCGTCAGGGTCGAACTCCACCGAGGCCGAGATCTGAAAACCGGCCGCGCTGAAGCCCAGCGACAGGCCGCCGCAGCCCGAGAACAGGTCCAGGACACGCGGCTTCGCTCCGCTGCGCAGGCGGGCGATCTTGCTCAGGATAGACTGATCGGTAGAGAGGCTCATCGGACAGTCGGCTCGCTGAAGAGTTCGGCCCGGGGCTGGAAATTCTCATCATCGAGATGATCGCGGATCAGTCGCGCGATCAGGGTCGACTTCTTGTGGCCCCGCTGGTGGCAGTAGCGCTCGAAGCGGTCTGCCTCCTCCGGCTTCATCAGCACCTGCACACGGATGTTGTCACTCATCGCCGTCTCCAGACGAACGGGGGAACAGCTGCAGACTCATCATCACAAATACACACTTACACACAAATCGGAGGCTAGGCGGATTCGGCCCGATCGCAGGTCAAATAGTTCCGCCAGGAGCCGGCGCTTCGATCTCCTCCGCACCAGGAGCTGTGACGGCTTCGCCATCGCCGCTTACTTCCTTAGCCGCTCTGAAGCGGTCACGGACCCTGACCAGCTCATCAAGGATGGTTTCCGTGGAGGACGAGGCCGTGCTCAACGCCAGCCGCCCCGCGATTGACGGGGCCCAGGCCTCGACGTCGTCCTGAGTGAGGCGATGCCAGATCGGCAGCAGACGCCCGTTTCCGGACAGGTCCTTCTGGACAATGCCGTCCAGCTCGTAGTTCGGCCAGGGCCGCTCAAAGAAGTTGGGCGAGAGCAGCACCACGCCGAAATAGGCGCTGCGGAGACCCTCATCGATTTTCTGACGGATGGAGTCGCCCCACTGGAGCGAGAACTGATCATACCAGACCCTCAGCCCGCGGACTCTGGCCTTATCGACGAAGGCGTCCGCGAAGTCCGCCTTATCCGCCCAGGCATGAGAGAGGAAGAAATCGTAGGGTTCCGCCTGCCCTTCAGCGGACACCACATCAAAGGGCGCCGTACCGGAGGCGCGGGCCTCGATCTGGGCCGCGATCTGAGCCTCCAGGTTCGCGACCCGCGCCTCATACTCTTCCCGCAGCTTCGTGTTCGCGACGACGAGGTCCTTGCGGACCTTCTCATCAGCCTTGCGTCTCTTCTCCTCCGCGGAGGCCGCCGCCCTTCGTTGCGTCTCCTCATCCCGGGCGATCCGCTCCTGAAGACGGCTGACCTCCTGGCTCTTGCGGGCCACATCCGACGAATAGCGGACCCGCTGCTGCTGGGCAGACTCAATGGTTCGCTGCTCGCGCGCTGCGGTGCTCATATAGGAGTTCGCAGTCGACAGATTCGAGGCCTTTGAGGCTGAGGCCAAGGCCGAGTTCATCCTCCGAGTGGCGTCAGCCTCCTTCTTCAGCTCATCGGCTTCCCTGGAACGAAGATCGCCAATCTCCCGGTTGATCCTGGCAAGGGTCGAACGGTCAGTGCTCAGCGACATACATCATCTCCAGACTTCCCTGACCCACTGCCCCACACCTGCGTCATTTACGGGCGCATGTCAGATATGACCCTGGCGGCGCAGGGCCGGGCGAAGGCGAGCGCCGCCGCCTCAAAAAGCACGTCCCCAACGCCCCCGCCCGTTCTGATCAGTGAGATGTCTCTCACTCGATAGCCTTGAGCCAGGCGACAACCTCCGGAGAGCCTGCCACGCTGAGATGGGTCCGGGCCCGAGAAAGGCCGACATAGGCCTGCGCCTGATCATCAGCGAGCCCTGCCTCAGCCGCCAGGACCACGGCCCTTCGATCCAGCCCCTTGAAGTCCACGATCGTCGCCACCGCGACGGCGTCTCCTGCCGATCGCGGGAGGGCGGAGCGTATAGCCTTCACCGCCGCCTCTGTGACGGCCAGCACGGCGAGATCGGTTGGAGACACACGTTCCTGGACGAGGAGACGCCGGGCTTCCTCGATCGCAGCGCCGACAGCGTCCGCTTCCTCAATCCACTGAATGCTCTCGCCCTCAGGTCCGTCGGCCGTCACCGGCAGTCCTTCATAGAATTGCGAAGCGGCGGCGTGGATGGTGCGGGTATTACGCAGGTTCCGGGTCAGGGCGATCGGAGCCATCTGGAACCCCGCCAGTTCGCCGGAAAGATCCCCGTAAACGCTCTGATTGGAGTCATAATAGGCATGGATGCGGCTGAGACGGACGTCACGAAGCGCGGCTTCCAAAGCGATCCACCAGTGGCTTCTGAAGTCCTGGGCCTCATCCACAATGATGGCGTCGAATCTCAGGTCCGGATTGCTCAGCATCGCATCGTGCAACTGCTGAGGTCCGTCCGCCTCGTTGAAGGGCTTACCCGAGACACGGCTGCAGAGAGCCGCGAAGGATTCCACGATGACGCCGGAGCCTTCCATCTTGCCGGCGAGCGCCGCAGCCAGGGGCTCGGAAACGCAGGTGAGCAGGGTCTTTCGGTCTTCCTGCGACGAACGGGCGGCGTCTTCCATCGCCACCACAGTCTTGCCCGCGCCAGCGCCCCCTCCGACGGCGACACGCGGAAGCGCCTGGATGGCGTCGAGAATGTGGAACTGCTGCGGAGTAAGGGTGTCGATCAGGTGATCGTCGTCGGAAAGGGATGACGCGAGCGGCGCTCTCAGAGTGAAGGGGTGAGCGAGGAGACGCTCGAGTGTCAGGACGCCGTCCTTTCCGAAATCCTCTTCATCTCCACCTGCCATGCGCTGCTCAACCCATTGCGCGATGCGCGAAAGATCGTCGTGGCAGCAGAAAAGGTCGCGCGGCTTGTCGACTCCCAGATTGCCCGGCGGCGACTCGGCATCAGGAAAGATCACGCCGTGACGCATCCGATAATTCCGATTTGACGGAAAGCCTCTGGACGATTTGAGGCGACGGTCGAGCTCGTACTTGGCCTTCTTGGCCTGCTCGACCGGGTTTGAGATGCGGTGGCGCACGCCGTCACGGTCCCGGCTGATCCAGTCGTCGGTCGAAGGATCATAGCTGATGCCTCCGCCTTTCACCTCGATCGCCAGAAAGCCGCGTTTGGGATGGGCCACAACGAAATCGCACTCCCCGTCCCGTTCACCGCCCGTGCGGGTCACCCCCAGCCAGGGGCGACTGTAGAATACAGTCCACTCCGGGCTGAGCGCTTCACGGAGCCGCCGCCAGACCTTGACCTCAGCGGCGCGGTAACGGTCGGAGGTTACGGCCTGGGGCAGAACGGCCGGAAACATGCGAGGTCCGCTCATCCATGTTCTCCTTGGATAATAGAGGAAAAGAAGCCCAGCTCCGGCTGGGAGGGAGATCCGACCAGCAAAGCGCGATCCAGAAACCGGTTGAACTCCTCGCAGGAGGTCTCCGGGGCAAGGACGCAGGCGTGGCAGGCAGCCAGGGTCATGCCGTCCGCAGGGGCCATCATGTCCTCAATGCAAAGGGGATCTGACGAGCACCAGGCCTGGGATCGGATGGCGGCCTCGACTGTCCTCCCGATCCGTTCCGGGTCCCCCTGCCTCTGCAGGCCGCCCAAGGTGCCGTCGTCATCCGTCGTCGCCGTAAAGATCAGCAGCCCCGCCATCGAGCGCTCTCCGGAACGAACATAGAGCCGCTCACGCAGGGCTGTTGAGGAGTAGCCGCAATCCAGCGTCAGTTGACCCATCAGGGCGTGAGCCAGGGTATGGACCAACAGGAATCGGGGTGTGATGACCTTGGTCCGCTCCAGATCGGCTCCGTACCGGTCAAGCCACTCGGCCTCCCAGCGGGCGTCCAGGGCCGCAGCGCGCTCCCGCACAGCCGGCCTCGTCTCCCATTCTTCCAGCGCCGCAGGGTCCAGTTCCAGGAACACCCCCTCTCCTCGCACTTCAACCGCGGGGAGCCAGTCGAGCGGCCTGGCGGAGAGACGGGCCGACAAGGAGGGATCGCCGGGCGGATGCACGCGTGTGAACCCTGTCATGGCCCGCACTTCACGCAGCCGGACGGCCTTCACCAAACGCGAGAACCAGGGCCTGATGTTCGGCGGCACCGGCTGGGGCCGGACCTCGAACTCACGATCCAGGCTGCCTGAGGCCACGCCCCCCGTGAATTGGCGGAACTCCTCGAAACGAAGATCATCCGCATCAATGTCGGCCTGCTGAGCTTCCCGGCGGTCCAGCTCGGCTGACAGGTCATCCGCCGTCATGTTCAGTTCGGTCAGAACGGGCGCCAGATCGCCCCGGGCGAGCATCCGGATGAAAAGCGCCCGGTCTTCCGGGTGCGCGTTCATGATGTTGTCCCAGTGGACGCCAAGCGCCTCCTGGAGACGATCTGACCAGGGAGGAATGCTCAGAGCGGATTCCACGACCGGAAAATATAGGTTCGAGGCTCCGCGCTGGACCGCTGTGGGCTTGCAGCCGCAGACCTCGTCGGCGTCAGCCAGCCAGGGCCGCCGCCCCCGGCAATCCGCCATGCGCTCCCAGGTAGATTTGGAAAAGACGCCATCCATGGATCGCTTCTCGTCGCACTTCGGACAGCTCAGTTTCAAACCGGCCAGACCGGCTTCTTCAGACCGCAGCTCGAGGAAGCCGTTCCTGTTGCGGCAGTCCGGCTTGTGTCCGACCCAGTAGTGCCAGGGGAACTCATCCAGATGTCCGCGTTCGCAGGCAAGCACGAAACGCACCGGGATCACGGGAACAGGCTTTCCCCCCGCCGCTCTTGAGGCGCATGAGGCGCAGTACCGCCCCGCCTTCCCGGGCGGATCCTCCCACAGGGACGCCGGCCCGATTTTTTCACAACGGGGGCACTGCAGCCACTCGGGGAAACGCACGGCGACCAGGGCGCGGTTGGCGTCCCGATCAGACCCCGGATCCCGTACCGGCGGCAGTCTGAAGCCCCGGACGTTTAGCTTTTTCTGCAGCCGCTCCTCACGGATAGCCTGAGGATGAAGCAGCCCGCCCGGCGGAAAGTTTGCATCCCATTCCTCCAGGCCTCCGGCGATGGCGCTGATGGGCGCGTCACCGGCGCGGAAGTCAATGAGCGCGCCAGGTCCGAACCCGGCCGCTGCGGCGCTGCGGCGAAGATCGCCGAGATCATTACGAGGCATGTTCACTCCGGCGCAGGCGCTCAGCCAGGCGATAAGGCGTGGCGGGTTCAACGCCACGAAGGGTGTTGGGCGTGGGCCAGGCGCTGCCAGGAGAGCGGCCGGACGCGCGCTTCGCCGCCGCGTCCTCCGCGCTCTGCAACAAGGAGGTGGTTGGATTCATATGCTTCCAGTAGTGCTGCGGTGCCCTGCGTCGCCAACGGCGGAGACGGTCCAGAAGCTCGTCCCGCACATCTGTCTCAAGCGGATCAATGGCCGCTGCACGCGCAGCGATCTGGTCGATCAGCACCAGAGCGGCGTCCTCCGCATCCTGGGTCAGGACGGGGTTCTCGAGCATGCCGGGACCGAGGTGCCGCACAAGCGCCACCAGCACAGCATGGAGGGCCCGATCACGAGCCCGCGACGCGAACGGCGTCACGCTCGTCGCCTCGACGTTCCGATAAAGGGCGTCATGCCACGTGCGGAAGGTCTCGTAGTGCGAGCGATCCCGAGGTTTGGCGTTGTTGAGCACGCTTACCACGAGACCCGCCACAGCTCCGCGGCCGACCCGGCTGGTCGCTTGAATATACTCCGCCATCGTCTTCGGCTGGCCGTTCACCAGCATGAGCCCCAGCCTCGGCACATCGACGCCGACGCTCAGCATATTGGTGGCCAGGACCACGTCGAGCGCGCCGGCTGATCCGAGCGGCCGGCCGAGGCGATCGAGCATGTCGACGATTTCCGCCTGACTGCGCCTGGATGTCAGTTCCTCGATAGATGCTGGCTGGCGCGGCGCCTCGCCCCGGGCCGTCGCGACCAGCCGTAGCGTGTCGTTGACGTCGTCCTGCATCAGAACAAGCGCCCCGCCGAGCTCCCTCAGAGAGTTGAAGTAGGTCACCAGGGTTGCCCATGGATCGCGACGATCCACAGGCAGGCCGCCGGCCGAGGCCTGGAGCAGCGAAGCCGAGACCGCCTGCAATGTGAACTTCGCGGACCTGCCCGCTGTACTGACCCCCGCATAGAGGCGCCCAGCAGCCGCGGCGTCGACCACGGCGAATCCGGAATCGGCCGCGTCCAGACCCGGCGGCGGAAACTGGCAGATGTCCCGGTCAAACAGGGCCCTGACCTGATCAGCCGCCCGCCGGATGGTCGCCGTGGATCCGATGATCTTCGGTCGGGACCCGTCAGCGGAAAGGATGAGGTCAAGGGCTGTCTCATAGAGGCCTGCCAGCGTACCCAGAGGCCCCGCAATGAGGTGAAGTTCATCCTGCAGGATCAGTTGCGGCTGAGCGCCGGAGCCCACAGCGAACAGGCTGGCGGTCTCGCTCCGACGAACAATCTGCGCGAACTTGTCTATGGTGCCGATCAGGAGGGTCGGCCGGACCTCGTAGACATCCTCGTCCACGGTCCACACCGGAAGGCGTGCGCCTGCCAGCGAACAGCCTTCGCTCCGGCACCACACCTCGACCGGGGCGGTCTCTGCTGTCTGGCGATAGTCAAGTAACTGCCGGCAGGCGGGACAGTGCGTCAGTTGCCGTGGAGACGATCTCCCAGGGTCGCTCCTACTGGCGAAAGCGTCTCTGCGCAGGTTGGGCGTGGCGCTGTCTCCGACCCACAGGCCGATTGAGAAAGGCTCCGCGCCGAGCCCTGGCTCACCAGCGGACCGGCGAAGCGCTTCGCAGGCGCAGATCATCGCCGCAGCGCGCTGGAACTGCTGTGATGTCAGCAGGCGCAGCGTGTAGCGCATCAGGGCGGCGACCCCGGCGCCCTCGTCCGGCATCGAGCGCGAAAGCCGGCGATGGAAGGCTGTCAGAGCGATCAAAGCCAGATAAGCCTCGGTCTTGCCGCCGCCCGTCGGGAACCACAGGAGGTCCATGACATCGCGATCAGGATGCTGCCCGTCGAGCGTGGACTCCAGGGACAGCAGGACGAAGCCGAGCTGGAACGGGCGCCAGCGGAGATCCTCCGCACCACCCCATTGCCGCTGAAGAAGCATGGCCTGATTGGCGAGCTGGAAGGAACGGAGCACAACCGGGTCTATCCGCAGACGATCGACGCCCGCCGCCATACGGTCACGCACGATCCGGCACTCCTCCAGGTGGCGGCGGGCGGTTCCGGCGAGGTCCGCAGGCAGATGTCCTGCCTCTTCAGCGCGATCATCAATCCAGCGCCCGTAGGCCCGGCAGAAATCGTCCAGGGAGGCGAGCATGGGGTCCGCAACTGCCGTGGCCAGCCAGGACGCCGAGAGGCAGGATTCACTCGTCGCACGAAAACCACTGAAGCAGTCATGCCCGTCGGGACTGACCGCAGGCGTGATCGTGGAGGGGATCCAGGTTGTGCGAACCCAGGCGGCGGATTCCGGATCGGCGTCCGCCACCGCCCACTCAGCGGAACATGTATGGCCGGATGCAAACTCTCGGGCGCTTCGATAGAGCAGCGCCCCTGAGGCGTCATCCTCGTCGACGACGGCCCGGCGGCTCGGCCTTGCGATTAACCGCGCGCCCGGCGCGGCGACCACCTCCAGTTCGGTCTGGAAGAGAGTGAGCGCCTCCAGGGCGTTGCGGGAAGGTTCGCGGGTCGAGGCGCCGTTAACCAGCGTCACCGTCACGAGAAGGCCGCCGCTGAACGGCGCGGCGCGCACATTGAGGCGGAGACCGGCGACGCCGGTTGCGGAAAGGTCGATATCCTGCACGCCCGGCTGCAGAGTGACGTTCCTGGTCAGCTCAACAGGCTTGCGCGACCAGACGATCGGACTGTCCGAGGCCTCCTTCGGCTCATAGAGGGCGAAACGGATTTTCACCTCGATGGCGGGCGTCTCAACGGCCGCAACGGCGAATGACACCCCCGCCGTGGAAGGACGCCGCATAGGCGCGGTCGCCGGCTGCGCCTGCACGCCGCCGTCGTCGTCGGCTTCATCGCCCGTCGGCGCGACAGCGAGCTTCTCGTCCTCTTCGGGAGCGATCTCTGTATTGCGGGGCCAGAGAACCCCCGTCAGCCAGACATCGGACGGACGGGAGGTCAGTTTCTCATCCACGCTCAGCGGACCGACCAGATCCTCGCGCAGTCGACGCAGCACCGCCTCTCGGCAGGCGTCAGAAGACAGTTCTGTCATCGGGTTTCCTTCATCGCGTGAAAACGACCGGAGGCGAAGCCGATCATGAGCGGCGCCAGCATCAGTCCGCTCGACCGCCAGGGTTCATGAAGCCGTTCGAGGAGCGGATCATCCGGAGCGACCGCCACCGTCCGCACGCCAAGGCTTCTGAGCCAGTTCAACTGCCCTGGGGGCGGCCACTTCCGCTCATGGTTGGCGATCGACCGCAAATCCGTCTTTACGCCGTCGGACAAGACCGCCAGCCGGTCACCGCCCATGGTTTCCAGGGCGAAACTGTAATCGAGGTCGCCGTAGCTCCTGGCTCTGAGCGCGAGCGTGGCGCTTTCAGCAACCCTCTTCTGAGCTTCGTGCGCCGCCTCCGCCGAGTCATATCCTGCTAGGCCGACAAGGCCCTCGGGTCGCAGGTCCCCTGCCCGGCCGATCTCCACCTGGAGCCCGGATTTCGAGCGACGCCAGACCCTTCCGTTCTCCGCTGTAGCGTGGATTGGACCGGCCTGCCCGACGCGGAGCGTCAGTCGCGCACGCGTTGCGCCCACAAAGGCGACCCGCATCTCCTCATCCTCCTCTGCCCCGGCCTCCCCGGTCTCCAGCGGCGGGAGCCACAGGCTGACATGATCCGCCTCGCGGCCCTTGCTGGCGTGAATGGTTCCCAGGATGGGTCCTTCGTCGCCGAACTCCGGCGAGGCGGCGAGCAGCGGCGGGTTGGATCGGGCCAGCCGCTGGCGGAGACGGTGCAGGTCAACACTTCCGTCCGCTTCTCCACCCAGTTCTCTCAGAAGAGTCCAGCGCGATTGCACCCGCACACTGTCGACGCCGCCCTCGGCGCGCCCGGTGAATTCAGCGAGACCGATCCTCCGATCTGTCCAGTTCCACAGCATCTCTGCGATCCAGGGATGGATCGGCGCCGGCAGGCCGGACATGCGGAGCCTGTAAGGGCGGTCGTGCGCGTATGAGGCCGCCTTGAGAACCTCCGCACGACGGCGGAAGAGGATCAGGCGATCGGGTCCGGCCGCCCCCACCCCGCCATCATCGGCCGGATCTGCCTGATCATGAGCCAGACGAAGAATATCCTCGCGTACGGCCGCCGCCCGCTCCGACGACCGGCCGCGCGCCATCACCCGTCTGCGGGTTTTGAGAAACAGCTCCCGCAGACGCGGACAGCGGGTTCGCCGCACCTCGGTCAGCGCGGCCTTTTCGAACGTCCCGGGGAGAAGGTCCAGGAGAGAGACGCCGCCGCCCAGACCAGACTCATCCTCAGTAAATCCGTAGATGGCCTGAGCCGGATCGGCGAAAATCGTGATCCCTGCATCTGGATCGAGGCGCTTCACGAGGGCGGCCACAAGCCGCGCGCGGACCCCCATGATGTCCTGGGCCTCATCCACGATCAGGTGCCGGACCCGGCCCAGGTAGTCCTGAAGGTCGGCGTCGGTTTCGACGCGCTCAAGCGTCGCCTCGATTCCCTGATCAAAACTACCTGACAGGGTCGCGTCTGCATCAAAGCCGGACTGCAGCGCCCAGGCATAGGCGTCCAGGGTCGAGATGCGGACAGAAGCGGCGTCCTCGGGCGAGGTGAAGTCCGCGATCCGGTTACGGATCTCAGTCACGGCCGTACGCGTGAAACTGATCATCCAGATCTTGGACGCCGGAACGCCCTCGTCGATCAGGTTGGCGACCCGGGCGCAGGCCGCCCAGGTCTTGCCCGTCCCCGGCGGGGCGTCAACCAGCAGCCGGCGATCGGAGGGGGCCCTGACGATGGACTCCTGAGGATCAGGCCCGGCTCCGGGTCCGGCGATCACCGCAGCCGGAGGTTGAGACATGTCGACAGACGGACCATCAAGATCGATAGCGCCGTCACGTACGGGCCACTGGCGCTTGCGATAGGTCAGGACAGGCCCGGCGTCTGTCATGAATTCAGACCCCGCCAGCCGGTCGATCTCCCGTCCGCCCCTCCGGACCGAGATCATTATTTCTTTCAAGCCACTGCCCCAAAAACTCACTTCCTCAACCATTGGTACGCGACTATCACAGGAGTTCAAGCGCGTGGGGGCGATTCAGATCATGTCAGCTGTGGAAATCGTCGCGGACGAGCGCGCAACCTTGACGCGCTATGCGGAAAAGCTCTGCCACGATCGTCTTCAGGCCTACCAGGCCGCGCCGCATGACGCCCGTGAGCACGCCAACGTCGAGGAATCCGTCCTCGCCGGCGGATACGCCTACCGTCAGATCGCCGAACTGGTTCAGAACGCCGCTGATGCGGTCGTCGAGGGCGGTGCGCCGTCGGGCCGTATCGTCGTGCTCGTGGACGCCCTTGGCCTCTGGGCGGCCAACACAGGCGAACCGGTCGATGAGGCGGGCGTCCTCGCCCTTCTGAACGCCAATACGTCTGGCAAACGCAGCGGCCAGATCGGTCGCTTCGGACTGGGGTTCAAATCCCTGCTCAAGCTGGGAGGCGATATCGCCGTCCTGAGCCGGAGCGTCTGCCTGCTCTTCGATCCGCCCGCCTGCCGCTCGCGGATCCGTCGCCTGCTGAGCCTGAGGGAAGATCAGCCTGCGCCCGGTCTGAGACTGGCTGCTGCCTGCCCGTGGGAGGAGGGCCTGGACCAGGTGAAGGGCGCTGACCGGTTCGACTGGGCGACCACCATCGTCTTCGCGCAACTTGAGGCACCCGAAGCGGGCACGCGCGTCATGCGCGAGATGAGGGACTTCCCGGCTGAATTCCTCCTGTTCCTGCCGGTTGACGTAGAACTCGTGCTGAAGGGACCGGATTTTGAACGCCACCTCCGGCGCCGGTCTGATGTGGACGGCGCTGTCATCATCGAGGATCTTTCCGATAGCTCGAAGACGCCGCAGCGCTGGCGCGTCTTCAGCCGCCAGGTCGAGATCACGGATGCGCTCGCAATTGAGGATGCGACAGACGTTCACGCCCGCGACCAGATTCCGCTGATCTGGGCGGCGCCGATCGGTCGCGCCAGAGAGCAGGCTGGACGCTTCTTCGCCTTCTTCCCGACCTCGACGGAAACGCGGACGCTCGGCATTCTCAACGCTCCATGGAAGCTCAACAGCGACCGGACGGCGCTGATCCGGGGGGCGTGGAACGCCGCCCTGATGGAGGCCGCCGCCGATTTCATCTTCGACAACATGGAGACGCTGGCTGCGGACATCGAGCCGGGAGGCGTGCTCGATGCCTATCCCCGTGAACTTCAGGCTCTGGACGAACCCGCCGCTCCGCTGGTCCACGCCCTGTGGCGGAGACTTGAATCGGGGGCGCGGCTTCCGGACTGCAACAGCGACTTCCGCCCCGCCGCCGGGTTGAATCGCGCGCCGCTCGATAAGACAGACCTGGGCGTCATGTGGAGCCGGCTCGCGGACGAGGAGGTCTGCCGCACGCACCTGCATCCGAGTTGCACCGCCTCCCCGGGCCGTATCGCGCGCCTGGGCGAACTGACGCGGAGACTGGCGGTCGCCCCGCCTTCTGCAGGCGCTCCTCTGCTGGCCAGATCAGACGCCGCCTTCTGGCTGGAAGCCGCCGCAACCGATGATCCGTCAGGCGCCGGTGCGGCCCTTGAACTGGCGGACAGCTATGCTCAGGCCGCGACAGGTCATGAATGGGATCGTGTGCGCGACCGCATCAGGGTCATTCTGGACGCCCAGGGGAAGCTTCGGCCCGCGCCTGAGTTGTCCCTGTCCGGCGACGCCCAGGGCCTGCTGAGCCTCCCCCACCCCCTTCTGCTTGCAAGCGAGCCGGTCCGGAAAATTCTTGAGGATCGCTTCCACCTCAGGGACGCCTCCGAAACCGACTGGGACCGGCTCCTGGAGGCGCAGGCCGTCAAGGCGCGCGAGGCTGAGGACTGGTCCGGCGTCTGGGAGCTCCTGCGTCGCATGCCCTGGGACGCCGTGACCGACTCCCTTGGCTGGGCCGAGATCGAGGTGAAGACGCTCGACGGCTGGGCGTCCCCGGACCGCTGCTTCCGTTTCGGCGACCTTATCCGCCGCGAGGATCTTGAGCACGCCGATGAACAACACCGGCCCTACCTCCGGAGCTGGATCGTGGATGAGGATTTTCACCGCCATGACGCCGGGCTGCTGAAGGAACTCAACGTCGGCATGTCGCCGCGCGCGGACTGGGACAGGGTCTGGAGCGTCCCGCCCGAAACCGATCCGCACGCCCAGCACTGGATGCAGACCTGGTCGACGGAGTGGCGCAGCGCCTACCATCGTCATCTCGATCACCGACCGGGCCTGGGCTATCTCAGGCCGGATGGTTTCCACATGCCTGTCGGCTGGGAACTGCTGATCCTGGCCGGCGAAAGCGCTCAGAGCCGGGTTTCCCGCTGGCTGCTCGATCAATGCCTTTCCGCCCCTCCAGGCTTTCTGCATCCAGCGACCTTCCGACATGGCACCCAGACCCGCTGGCCAGAGAAGTCATACCCTCACCCGCTCTGGTGCCTGATGCTGAGCCACGGAAGGCTCGAGGTGAGCGGCGAGGAAGTCGACTTCGCCAGCCTGCTGATCAGCGACATCAGCGCACGGGGAGCGGATCTCCCGACCCTGGCTGATCTCCTTCCCGGACTTGCACCTCTCCAGACCGCGGCAGGAGAGTTCCAGAGCAGACGCGCGTCCGAAGAAATCTGGAAAGACTGGTTCGCCATGGCGGCCCGGGAATCCATAGACGCCGGCACCCTCGCCGATCTCTACGAAGAAGCCGGCCGCGCGGGTCTCGTGCCGGACGCGGTCTGCTCTCCGGATGGCCCCCTTCCTCTGTCGGACGTCCTGATCGGGCGACATTCCCGCGACGTTCTGCAGGCTGCCGAGGCCGGTCGGACCTGTATCCGGCTCTCAGGCGAGGTCGGCGCTCTGTGGGTCCGCCAGGGCGCGCGCTGGTTCCACGAACTTACGGAACTGCACTGGACGACCGGAGAAGCCGGCTCCGAGGGCGTTAGGCTGACCGAGGTCGAGCCGGCTCTGGCGGAAGTCCTGAACGAGACAGCCGCACAGGAAGCGGCAGTCCTGTTTGTCGCCACCCTGAAGAACACCATCGCAGGCGAAGACCGCCCTCTGGCCTGGGCGGTCGACGGCGACCGCCTGCTGGTGGACGAGCAGCATTTTCAGCGTCTCGGCTGGAAAGACCGCGTCGTCCTGCTGCTCGAAGGCGCAGGCGCGCTTTCATGGGTCGAGGTCGACGGCGCCCTTGAGGTCATCGTTTCTGGAGGCGTCGCCGCTCGCCGGAGACATGTCGCCGAGGGGCTTGATCTGCCCGAACGCCTGCTACGGGCGACGGGCGGCGCGCGGCCTCTGCTGGAGGTTTTCGACGCTGAAATCTGGGCTGAGCTGGACGGCGACGATCATCGCGCCGCCCAGGTGGCCCTCACCCTTCTGGGACCGGCGGTCTTCGCGGAACCTGGGATCCGGGAAGCTCTGTCGGCCCAGGGGCTGGAGCCGCCGGAGCGCTGGGGCGGCGAAGCCGCCGCAGCCTTTATCGCCGAGATCGGCTTCCCGAGCGACTTCGCCGCGGCCCCCGGGCGTCGCCGGGAACCTGAGCTCTTCGTTTCCGGTCCGGTGAAGCCCCGTCCCCTCCACGACTACCAGATCGAGGTGGTCTCGGACCTGGACGACATGCTCGCCAGCACCCGTGACGACCGGCGACGACGCGCCGTCATCAGCCTCCCCACCGGCGCAGGCAAGACGCGGGTGGCGGCGCAGACCGCCGTCACGCGGACCCTCGCCGCCGACAGCCCCAACCGGCTTGTGGTCTGGATCGCGCAGACCGACGAGCTCTGCGAACAGGCGGTCCAGTGTTTCCGGGATCTCTGGGCCACGGACGGCGTGCGCAATGAGAGCCTGCGCGTCATCCGGCTGTGGGGCGGTCAGTCCAATCCCCAGCCTGCGGAAGCCCATGAACCGACCGTCGTGGTTGCGACGATACAGACGCTGTCGTCGCGCATGAACGGCGACGGCGTCGACTGGCTCAGCCGTCCCGGGCTGGTGGTGATCGACGAATGCCACCATGCGCTCACCCCGACCTACACGAGCCTGTTCCGCTGGCTGAAGCCGGAAGGCGACGGCGCCGCCGAGCCCCCCGTCCTGGGCCTCAGCGCCACGCCCTTCCGCGGCCGCAGCGAGGATGAGACCGCCGCCCTCGCCCGGCGTTTCGACGGACGGCTGATCCCGTCCAACCAGGCCGGGCTGTTCGAGACCCTTCAGGAGAAGGGTGTTCTGGCGCGTTTCCGCTACACCCGTCTGGAAATGCAGACCCAGTTCCGGCTGACCGCAGAGGAAGAGCGGCACCTCGAGACCTTTCGTACTCTGCCGGAGTCCGCGCTCGAGCGGCTCGGCGCCAACCGGGAACGGAATGATCTCATCATTCAGGCCATGGCGAAGTCCACGGAGCGCTCCGCTCTCGTCTTCGCGACGTCCGTCAGCCACGCAAGGCGCCTCGCCGCTAAATTGAATGTGCTGGGCGTGCCGGCTGCGGCCGTCTCCGGGGAGACGGATCGCAACTCCAGGCGGTGGTTCATCCAGGCTTTCCAGAAGGGCGACATCCGGGTGCTCTGCAATCACTCGGCTCTGACTACCGGCTTCGACGCCCCGGCCACCGACCTGATCGTCATCGCACGGCCGGTCTTCAGCCCCGCGCTCTTCATGCAGATGGTCGGACGCGGGCTTCGCGGGCCGCTCAACGGCGGGAAATCCGCCTGCCGGATCCTCACAGTCCAGGACAATCTGGACCTGTATTCGGACCAGCTCGCGCACCACTACTTCGAACAATACTACGTCAGCTAAGGGGAAAAGCGTGGCTGCTGCGGTCAGATTGAACTGGAATCATGTCGACTTCGTCGCCTCGGAAGTCAGCGGCTGGGTACAGTTCCGCAAGGCGGTGAACATCGACGAACATCCGGGGCTGCTGTCCCAGAGGGCCGTCTATGTGATCCGCATCCGCGAGCCCTTCGCCTTTGACTACGACGAGGCTTTCTCGCCGGTCGCCTACATCGGCAAGGGTCAGGCGCAACAGCGGATCTCATCCCACCTGAAGAGCTGGATTCCGCAACTCTCAAAGCGGATTCCAGGATTGAAGATCCGCATCTACTATTGCGAGCCTAAGGTTCGCAGGCTGGGAACGATCTGCGAGGGTGTGGAAGCCGACCTGATCGAGCGTTTCGTCACCCGCTACGGGCGCAGACCTCTGCGCAACCGCAACACCCCAACCCATCCCGGCACCAGAACCTATACGCAGAGCGAGTTACACGTGCTCCATCCCGGCAAGGGCCGCCGCTACCATTGGGCACTCAGACCGCTTCCATCCTGCCACTTCTACGGTTAAGCGGCTTTGCTCGGCCTTCAAGAACATCGCAGCACCCGTAAACGCCAGCCAGTCCTGGGATGCATCAGCACCGCGTCGCCAGCGATCACGCCCCAAGATCCAGAAATCCTGGAACCTTGAATACAATCGAGCGCATCATAAAACCAACCCTTCAAGATTGGCAGCAACCCACACCATCGCGACAGGACGACTAAATGCATGCTCGCTTATAAATTTCGCGGTGCCGAAAACCCACAGTTCACTTTAGATATACTAAAGTACAATCGTCTATACTGTGCTGATTGGCAAACACTCAATGATCCGATGGAAGGAACCTATGACACTCTTATTGTTAACCCCGAAAAGCGCCTATCATCGCTCGCAACGATCAGAGAACAGAAGTTCAAATTTCGTGTTTGCTCTTTGTCAGATACTTACAAGTCCCACGCTATGTGGGCTTACTATGCATCTGGCTTTCAGGGTGTCGCGATTGAAATCGAATTCATTGACGAAAGCCAACTCATAAGAATCGACTACGCATCAGGTTCCCGCATCCAGCAATGGGCTGAAAAATCTGATCCCTACAAAATTGCGAGAGAAATTCTAAGTAAAAAACACAGCGACTGGCAACAGGAAAGAGAACTTAGATTAATACAAGAAACTTCATTCTTCGACCTCGCTCCGGATACCATCAAGCGTGTAATTCTCGGATCGAGGATTAGCGAATATTTCGAGACGCAAATTCGCGCCACTGCTGGCGCAATCCCTGTTCAAAAGCTCAAAATGCGCTCGGGAGATCTGAAAGCTCAGTGATAAAATTTGGGAGCGACACAGATCAAGGCAAGGACGCGATACTCCTGCGCACTTTGCAGGCTAAAAATGGCACGTCAGAACTGCGCCAGGAGCGGTCATTACCGCGCTGTCAGAAAGGCGACATTCCGAACCTCGCGCGCAGATCCGCTTTCAGCGCAGACACCCAAGACCGAAATCGGCCCATTGCAGACGTTGCGCGCCGCCCCCGCCGTGGATTATCGCCAGCTCAATCCGGGACGACGAACGAATGCTGCTGCATATTCTTCCCGTAGCGGAGACGCCGTGGCGTTACCTTCAGATCGCGGCAGCTATCGCCGGGATCACCCTCCTAGGCTCAGGGCTCATAGCCAGAAGAGCACGGTTGCGGCGATTGCGCTTAGAAGGCGCCTGCGATCATGGCGCATTACGAGCATCCAGTATTCGGCAGGGCTGGGAAAAGCTGACGGCCTGCCCACGGCTGGCGCGAGATTGATGTTCTCCGCTCTCCCCGGCCGCATAACAGACGATGTCTTTTCCCGCCCGCCTTCATGAAGACGCCGGCTTCCTCCCGGGCTTGATCGTCACCACCGCATAATGGATAACATTGTTGTTCTAATGGCGGGGAGCGATCATGACGGGGATCAAGGGCAGGAACGACGGGCCGGGCGGCCGCAATGAACACTATGACGTGGGAGCGCGGAAGAACGTCCCCCGTCGCAACATCGTCGCCGAGATCAAACGCGGCGAACATCCCGGCGCTCATGTGGTCAAGGTGAACAATCGCGAATACGCGCGCGACAACCCAGACGCCTCCACTAGGGACAATGTCAACAAGCCCAAATAGCGTCCGGCCTGCCAGGCCCCATGCTGCCGACGCGGACCCGGCGTCGATCGGAGTTTCTTGTGAAGATCAATCTTGAAATCGACATCCCGACTACGGACTTGCCGGCGCTGGCCGCGGCCATAGGCTCAACGCCCGCCAATATCGAGCAGGACCTGCAGGGCCATGCCCAGGCGGCCGTCGACGAATATGTCGCCATGTACCTCGCCCGCGAAGCCCCGGCGAGCGGATCTGAACTACGCCAGCTGCGTCTCGCGCTTCTCGCGGAACGGGTCTTTATAGACGGCCTCCCCGACGAAGAGACGGTCGCAGGTCTTTTCCAGCTGACACTGCCGGCCAGCCGCACCCTCATTCGAAACACCATGACCCGCTATCGCACGCGTCTGGAGGCCTCGATGAAGGCCGCAGGCAAGGCGGTCATGGATGACGCCGAATGGGCTGACGACCTGGTGGAGATCTCCATCCCTTCCGCCAGTCTCGCCGAGGCCATGAACCGGGTTCTCGCACGGGACAGAAGCGACCACGTCCGGATCAGCAAGAAACAGGGCACTGTCTCCGTCTACACCACGGCGGCAGCCTCCTACACGCTGCTTTGCCAGACCTACGGCTCTGATGTGAAGCCCCAGCCGTGACCCAGCCTCAAGAATTGTCGGATCTGATCGCTGCCGCCAGCCTCCTCCTGGCTGTGCTCGCCATCCTGTTCAGCGTCTGGCACCAGCCCGTCATGGATGCGCTAAAACGGCCGACCAAGGGTATTCCTGAAAACCTCAAGCCAACGCGGAACGCTCTCGGCGTCGCCTTCTGGTCCAAGGCCTTTCCGCTGATGCTCGGCGGCGCCCTGACCTTTCTGATCTTTCTGCCTGAGATCATCAGCATCATCGGCGAGGTCTTCACCTGTTCGCCAGCCTCTCGCCGCTACGACGCCGTCAAGGCGGCTTTTCTGCTGACCCAAGCCTTCGCCTTGGGCCTGACCATATATTGCACGGTCCTTGGCGGCCGGCTCCTGGTTCACTGGGGGCGGGCGAAGACGGGCAAGCGATAGTTCGCGCCCTCGCTCCAGACATTCCTCATCCGGCCGCCTCCAGCGCCGGACCCCATAACAATCAGACCCCCGGCGGACGCCTTGAGCCAGAGCAGTATCAATCCAGCATCTTCCGTTGATCTTCATGCGATCCTAGTGGCCTTGCACAAGGATTACGCCAAGCTGGCGCCCCGCATCCGCGAGCTTCAGCATGAGGTGGCTTGCGAAGGATCGGGCGTGACCCTGCGTCTGCATTTCCCCTCCTTCCGGCAGGCAAAGACTACCGTCCGGGAACTGGTGGATCAGATCTGGCTCAGCCTTCCCCACTTCGCCCTCAGTCGGAAAGAGGTGGACGACCTGAAGGGCAAGCAGGCCACCCTGCCCTTCGACGACTTCCTGGCTGCCGCCACCCAGCTCAACGACGCCGCAGCCAAGCTCTTCATCAAAGCTCACAGGGCGACCAATCGAAACGGCGAAGCGGGCGAGCTTCTGCTCTACCTTCTGACGGAATGGATCCTGGGCGCGCCGCAGGTCATCGCTAAGATGACTCTGAAGACCAATCCCCAGATGCCGGTCCATGGGGCGGACGGCGTTCATGTCCGCTACTGCCCGGACACCGAACGCCTCTTTCTCTACTGGGGCGAGTCAAAACTCTACCAGGACGTGGGGGCAGCCATCTCCGCCGCCGCGACCTCCATCGCCAAGTCCGTTGGAGAGGATGAACTGGGTCATGAGCTGCAGTTGGTCCAGCGCAACCTCGACTTCGCCGGCCTGGACGACAAGGGCAAGGCCGCCCTCCTCAGGTATCTCGACCCGCACGAGGAGGCCTACAATAACCGCAAGGATGTCGTCACCTGTCTGATCGGGTTTGATTTCGACGGCTTCGAAGCCGCGGCGGCCGCTGGCGACAAGGCAGAAGAGGCCTTCCGGGACCTCGCCAGAGCCAAGCTTGCCGAGGTCGCACCCAAGGTTTCAGCCGCATTCAAATCGGCGGGCCTCGCCGCGCAGGAGGTCGAACTCTTCTTCTTTCCGCTTCCCGCCGTCCAGGACTTCAGAGACCTCTTCCAAAAGCGGATCGGCTGGCTGTCATGATTCAGGAACTCGCGACCAAGGTCTGGTCAAATCCCAAATTCCACGACGCGGCCCACCGAATGGAATTGGCGTCCCTGACCCGAGAGATCGGCGGCATGGAGCCCAGGAGCGTCGAGCTATCTGAGGCGACCCGACTGATGCGCTCGGCAGCCATTCTGGCCTGTTCCGATGTCGCAGATCATCGCCGCGCCGCCTTCCGCGCCGCAACCTCGACCTATGAACTCTTCGGCGCCGCACACGCTCCCCTGGACCAGGCTCTGCGTGTCGTTCTCATGCGTCTGGGGAACTTTCCCTCGATCGGGACGCGGGCCGAAGTCGAAGCGGCGCGGGCTAGCCTACCATTCGCCCTAGCGGCTGAAGAAATGGCGGCGACTGAGGATCATGAGGTCGTCATCAACGGCCAGTCGGTCCTCCTGACCGATTTTCAGCAAGAGTTGTGGAATGATCTGACAAGCAGCCGCCGGATCGCCCTTGCGGCGCCGACATCTGCCGGAAAGTCCTTTGTCCTGCAGGGCTATCTATCCTCGCTCTTCGAAGACCCGCAGCCGCGCACGGTCGTTTATCTCGTGCCGACCCGCGCCCTGATCGCCCAAGTCTCCGACGATCTGTCTCGGATGTTCGGCCGCGACCTGCCGTCAGCGCCCGATATCATCACCGTGCCGGTCGATCCGGACAGCGCCCTTTCCGGCCGCGCCATCTATGCTATGACTCAGGAGCGAGTCCAACTGGCGCTGACCTCCCATCCGGCGTTCCGCGCCGACATCATCATCGTCGATGAGGCCCATTCCATTTCCGACGGCGCTCGCGGCGTGCTTCTCCAATGGGTGATTGATGATCTCCTGAAGGGCAATCCAGCCGCCCAGGTTCTTTTCGCCAGTCCCGCGATCCGCAATCTGGATGTCTTCGGACGCTTGTTCGGCCTTAAGGATGTGGTCGAATTCTCTTCCGTCGAACCCACTGTCGCGCAGAACTTCCTGGTGGTCACGGTCGAGTCCGCCGCCAATGGCCGGCTTCTTGTCGAAACCGCCGGTGACGGCTCTCTCCCCCCGCGAGAGCTCGGGCGGCTAGAGCTGGGCCATGCTCTCGCATCGCGAATGGAAAAGCTGGCCCGGATCCCCGTCGAGCTTGGCCGAGGGCATTCCAACATCATCTACGCCAACGGGCCGGCAGAGGCGGAAAACGTCGCCCTGCAGCTCGCTGAGCTTCTCGCCGATCGTCCGCCGACCGAAACCCGGATCGCACTGTCAGAAATGGCCAAGGAAGCGGTTCACGCCAATTATGCGCTCGTGGAATGTGTGAAATCGGGGGTGGCCTTTCACTACGCCAACATTCCCACCCAGTTGCGCCGGGCGATCGAAGCAGCGGTCACTTCCGGCGACATCGACTTCCTAGTCTGCACCAGCACCCTGCTCCAAGGAGTCAATCTCCCAGCCAAGAACATCTTCATGCTCGCGCCGGAAAAGGGGCGAACCCACCCTCTTGAATCAACCGACTTCTGGAATCTTGCCGGGCGGGCCGGACGATTGAAGCGAGAGTTCCAGGGCAACATCTTCCTGATTGACTACGAGAAATGGAAGAAGCAGCCTCTGGACGGTCCCAAGGATTCGGTCGTCACGCCGGCGATCCAGTCCAGCCTCAACGACCATCATGATCAGTTGCTGGATGTCATCAAAGGGGTTTCCCCGGCGAAGGGTCGAGACGTCGCCGACCTCGAAACCACGTTCGTGCGCCTCTACACTGACTTTCAGGACAATGACCTGGGGCGCACGTTCGAACGCGCAGGCGTCTCGGCCGACACGCCAAGAACTGTCAACCTTGAAACAGCTTTGAAGGCAGCCCGGGAGACGATCACCTTGCCGGCAGAGGTCTTGCGTCGCACGCCCGGCATTTCAGCGCACAAGCAGCAACGCCTGTTCGATCGGCTGGCGGGCGTGATCGCACAAGGCTCGGCCCCCGCTCGTGGATTGATACCGCTTCATCCCCGCGAAGGAGACGCCTACAAGTCCTATGCGAAGATACTCCAGCTCTGCCACGAAATCATTCTGGAGATCGACACCAAGGGAGGCCTTCACAGGTTCCATGCTGTCATCGCCAAGCGCTGGATGATCGGCGACCCTCTTCCCCTGATCATCGACGAGCAGATTCAGAGAAACGAAAGAAAGCCAGTCCGGACGACCATCAGGACCACCTTGGACCTGATCGAAAGGGACATTCGTTTCCAGGCCGTCCGCCTGTTCGGCTGTTACAGCGCCTTGCTCGTTCACGGCCTGGATCAGGCGGGTTTAAGCGATCTGACCTCTAGCATTCCGTCCCTGCCTCTCTATCTCGAGGTTGGCGCATCGGATCGAACCATGATCAGCTTCATTTCCCTGGGCCTTTCCCGAGTGACCGCCATGAAGCTAAATAAGCTGTCCATCCGCAAGGATCTGGACCCGGCCGGTGCCCTGAACTGGCTTCGCACCCGCCCCTTGGAAGTCCTGGGCCTTTCGCCCTTGCTCATGGCCGAGGTTCGCACCATCGCCGCCCTTTGACGCGAAGGTTCGAAGCCCCCTTGAATCGCCACACGGTTCGCAGAAATCGATCCCTTCGCATGGCGGGACTTTCTCAGGCGTGAAGCGTCCCGACCAACCACTGCTTGAAGGCTGTCGTATCGGCGGGGACGCCAAAATAGAGCCCACCCCTGACCGCTTCTCCAGCCATGCGATCTCTGATCGGTGGCGGCCGGTCCATGTCCGTAACCGCTTCCGCACATGCCCCCCGGGATCGCAGATCGAACTTCGTCACACGCCGTTTTCGAAGCTATCAGCGGTCGCGCCACCCGCTTGAAAAGGGCGCGCCAGGGACCTCTGGCTTTTTGACGTTTCAGCGCGCCTGCTGCCGTCAGGCCGCCGATCAGGGGCAAGTTGGCGCTGGCCCCATAACCAAGGGGGAGGTCTAGTACGATGTTTATTGAACGGCTCAGTCTAACGCATTTTCCGCGGCTTCGGGCCTGAAGCGACAAGCATCGATCTCACCTCCGGCCTCACCACCTTTGTTCACGTGAATGTCGCGGGAAAAGATGCCTATGCGTCAGTTCCGGTACAGCTGAACCCAAAAATCTAAGTCAACTCCGACGTACGAGAGCAGACCTTTCCAACTACCGCATTGAGTCAGATTCGGCACTTCGCTCATGTCTGGCTAGGTCCGCGGGGATAGCACGCGTTTCATCGACTACTCGGGCTTATTCAACTTAGATGTTTGCTTCGCCCCCTCCGACCTTTAGTAGACGAAATCAGACCTCAAGATCTTCCTCGAGCCCATGATCGACATCGTCCGGATTGGATGGCCCGTCCAGAGGTTCAATCCCGAACCTGCACTTGATCCAGGCCTGGATGCTTCCGTTCCTGGACGCCAGGAATTCGTAGAAGTCCGCCCTCGACTTCTCCGGCTTGAGCAGAAGGTCGACTGCGGCAGCGTCTATGAACTGAGCCTCATAAACAGCTTTTAACTCGTCTTCCGAAACCGACTTCAAGGCCTCTTTGGCGTGGTTGATCGGGTCGAGATTGAGCCAGCGCTTGTTCGTATCCTGCTCGACGAACATCAGATTGAGCAGCGTGTCCGACTTATCGACCTTTTTATCCCATCCCGTCAGATGGGCGACGAACTTTGTCGGGAAAATATGATGCTTTTCGGTCGGCATGACACCCGCGCGGAACCCGACCTTGTGGGCGGTGACGACGGGATCCCTAGGGTCACGGGAGTTCATGCAGCACTGTACAAACTTTCCGATGGCACCATCGAAGGACTTGTTGAGCAGCGGGGGCGTGCGCGTTTCGCCGAGCCACGCCGGCGGCTCTCCCGCACCATCGATCCACGCCACCATCTCACGGAAGTCACGGCCTTGCTTGTTGTGAACCCCTTCTTGATAGCGCTGGGATAGGGAACTGGCCGCGAACCATAGCTTCAGTTTCCGATGCGCCTCAGCCAGCTCGGGCCCGCTCATCACCTTGTTTTTGACATGCAGCAGGGCGCGCGCCATGGGGGCATAGATGGCGTCGTAGGGAACGAGCGCCGCACTCACATTCAAGCCGCAGCCCAGGCTATCGGTCAGGAAACAGCCCAAAGCCTCCAACGCATCGAAGGCTTGCTGTTTGTGCAGGGTGTAGTTCGCTGCAGTGATTGACTTTGGAAGATTCGATTTCTTCTGATCAACTTCCGCGAGCATCGCGATTGTCTGCAGAAGAATCTCCCCGGTTGCATCCATCCGCGGATAGAAGGTTCCCTGCTCCCGGAAGTCAGCGACCTCTTTTTGAAGGTCGATGTTTGAGGGGAACAGTGAGGCAACAACCAGCTCGAACGGCGTCAACATCTGGCCGGTCGTGTTCAGGGTCGTGAAAATGCGACTGATAGCGCTGATGGAGGTCGCTTCTTCAATGTCTATATGCGGAACGGCTTCGATTTCTGACAGCGCGAAATGGGGTTGGACCAGCTGAAGTAGCAGCGCCGTTCGCTCCGGGCGGGCCTTCAGATAATCCTGAGCCGCAAGATTAGAACGCGTCGCGTGGGTGACGATCGAGGTGCACAGAAGGTCGTGACTGACAAGCAAGGCTCGCGGATCGTCTGACTTCTGCCGCGACAGAAGATACCCGTCTTCATAGTCCAAACGACCACAGAATGCAGCAACCGCAACCTCGTCATCGAGATCGAGATCGGCCTCGGTCACGAGGGCGTCCAACTTATTCAGATCAATGAAGTACTGCCGTTGACCCGTAGCGTGGAAAATATGGACCCCCGCAGTCAGCCGCTGCTGACCGTCAAGAACCAGGACGGTCGTTTCAGCCTCGGCTGCGCCGGTGCGGCTGCCATTGAAGGGCCGGGGCGCAAGCGTTGCACCACCGCCTTTTAAAAACAGAAAGCTGCCAATCGGGTAACGAAGACGGAGCGAGTCATAGAGCTTTATGACCTTGTCCGACCGCCAGCGCCAGTTTCGTTGAAAAGCTGGCAGCTTCAGAGAGCCGTCGTGCGCATGACGGACCAGATCGCGATAATTTCCAACGCCAGCTGCCATTTGCCCCGTCCTGTTAACGTAGTCTGAGATTCGTATCCCCGACCGAAGGTGCTTTGTGGACGGGCAGGTCCTCGACAACAAGATGCGACGCAAGCCTGCCCTTTGGCCTCTCGAGAAATCCTGCCAACGCGGTCTCGACAGACCGCGCCGGCAAAAGCTCCAACCATCCCCAACCTACTGCGCCACGGCATGTGAATTGGATCGCAGCCTTCGAGACCTCGGATGGCTACCTCGCGCGCTGAACTCAGCCAATCGCCATTTCGCGGGCTGAATGTCAGAAGTTGAAGGTGCGGGCGTTGGAACCTCTGCGTGGAGGCCCGGGACTTTCAGGCGACGCCGCGACGGTTCTCCGGCGAACCGGCCCTACGGCGAACAGACGACGCCCTATGGAACCGGCGCCCGCAGATGCTAGCGTAGCGGTTATGAGCGCGTCAGCCTAGTTGCGCGCAGGTTGGGGCGTTTCGACTCTTGCGTGTCGGCTCAGCATTTCGGAGACTCCGGGCATGAAACGTCCGCTGAGGAAATTGCCGCTCGCGAAACAGCGTGAACTCGACGCCGCCGTCGAGATCATCCAGGACGGCTTCGCCAAGGGCGTCTCCACGCGCCGAGCGGACCGGCTGAAGAACGGCCGCATCCTCAAGATCATCCTGTTCGGCAGCTATGCGCGCGGCGACTGGGTCCACGATCCAGTCGGGCGCTACTTTTCGGACTTCGACCTGCTGGTCGTCGTGGACCACGAGGACCTGACCGACTTCGAGTTCTGGGAGGACGTGGAGAAGCGGCTTCTGGCCGAACTGTCGGCAGGCGCCATGCGCACGCCCGTCAGCCTGATCGTCCATAGCCTGGACGACGTGAACTGGAAGCTGGAACACGGGCGCGGCTTCTTCATCGACATCGCTCGCGACGGCGTCGTCCTGAAGGATACGCCCGACGTGACCTTCTCTGAGCCGCAGCCCCTGCCCCCGTCCACGGCGCTGGAAGAGGCGACGGAGTATTTCGAGGAGTGGAAGGAAAGCGAGGCTGGCTTTGCTCGTCTTGCAGCATTCGCCATCACCAATGGCGATCTCAAGCACGCGGCGTTTCTGCTCCACCAAGTGACTGAGACGATCTATCAAGGCCTCCTGCAGGTCCTGACCTTCTACTCACCCAAGAGCCACAACCTCATCCGTCTCCGGAACATGACGGAGCCGCTCGAACCGCGCCTGCGCGACGTCTGGCCTCACGAGACCAAGTTCCAGAAGCGATGCTTCGAACTTCTCCGCGCCGCGTATGTGAAGGCCCGCTATTCACGCCACTACCGCATCACCGATGAAGAGCTGGCCTTCCTCACAGAGCGTATCAGCCTTCTGCGCGACGTCGTCCGTGAGGCCTGCGAGGCGCGGATCGAGGAACTCCGGCGGCTGGCCGAGTAGATGCCCGGGACCTCGCTGATACAGGCAATCGCCCGCCTAATCCGCGCGAGCCGTTCCCGGTCAAATCTGCGGCCCGCCGTCGCCTTCGTCCTGGGCCTCATGAGCGCCCTTCTCGGCGTGGCGCTCGGCACGTCGAACACCGCTTCTTCGGCGCTCTGCGCCGTGCTCATTCTTGCGGGCGTTGCGCTAGGAGCCTTGGCCGTGGCGGCAATCATGCTTCGGCCGGACGCGGCAAATGACAACTAGCGCCTCCTCGGACGACGTACGATCAGGCCGCTTCCCTGTTGCAGGGACACGAGCCGTCGCCCACGCTCAGCGGTCGATACTTCGGTTTGCGCAATCCTGTTTTCAGTCGCCGCGCCGTCCTCGGCGCATTCTTGATCTCCGCAGCTACGGAGCAAGCACTCATGAAGGAGAAGGCTAGCAGGATAAGCATGAGGAACACGCTGACTGCGTCTTCGACTGTGGGCGGCGGCCCTTCCGAACGTCGAATAACCAAACCGATGGTCGTCACAAGCAACCAGACACCGGTCAGGATCATGACACAGCCTATAGCCCCCATATCCGCCAGACCTACCGAAGGCCGCGAGGCCAGGGTTCTGGCCCGCAGATAGCGCCGCAACAGTCTGCGCCGTTTGCCGCGGCGCCCCTTGAACGTCTCGAGTTCCGAAAATCGCCGCCGTACTGCAGGCCATGACGCGATGGCCCCGATGCCCACAAGAATCCCGATGCTGTTGTTGATCAGGTTTACGCCACCCGCGAGATCCATCATGCCGACAGCCCCCGTAAGCTCGCGTGACGGCGTTTGAGGGAACAGGGAGGCGGAGAAAATGGGTCAAGGCGTTTCATAAGGCTAAGCTGGCGAGCCGAAGGTAAACCATAAGTTGCAAGACATGGTTTTCACGCCTTCAGCCTGTGGGCAATGCGCCGCGTGGCACCACGAGGGGGTGTCCCGCTGGCTAGAGAGAAGCCGCGCGCCCCAAAGGGCGCGCGGCGAGTTTCCACCTGAGAGCAACTGCTATTCGGCGGCGAACCGGTAGGCGTCGTCAGCGGCACCGGCCGTCTCCGGCGACTCGTCCGTCGCTCCGACCTCCTCCCCTTGTTGCTCTGGCCCTCCTTCATCAACCGCCAGCGCTGTCCGCAGCAGGGGCGGCAGCCACCCTTTCCCTTCCACCAGCCGCTCGGCGGCCTCGGCCATGTCGCCCTTTTTGAACCCGGCGATCCGCGCGGCTTCTTCGGTGTTGGTCGCCTCCGTCACCGCGTCCAGAATGCGCGCCTTGGACACCCGCGAGAAGTAGCTCGCAGCGGTCGCCAACCATGTGCCGGTCATGTCCAGCCCGGTCGCGGTCGCCAAGACCTCGGCATGGGCCAGGGCGTCGGGTCTGCGGTCGTGCGGGTCATGCACGGCGTAGAGGCCGACGCCTGCGCAACAGGCCATCAGGTCCAGCAGGTCGGTCCGGCTCATGGGCGCCAGCACCGCCCACAGGTCCCGCGCCTCCTCCGGCAGACGCGCACCCCACGCCTCCAGCCGATCCGCCACGCGACGACCGGCCGGACCGTCGCTGACGCCGGGAGCCAGTCTTTCGAGCCCCGTGACGCTCAGCCGAAGCTGCAGCGGCGTCCAGACGCCCCACGCCGGATAGAAGACCTGCAGGGCCAGCGCATGAACCACCACCGTCAGGGCCACGTCAGCTTCGGCCTGAACCGCGTCGCGCAGACCCATGGTGCGATGGGCCGTCAGGTCGATCACCAGACGCTCAGACAGGGGCGCCATCGCCGCCTCCGTCTCCGTCTCCGTCGCCGGAACGGGCTGTTCATCGTCGCCGTCCCCCTCCTCAAGCGCCGAGGCCGTCCAGCTCTCCGGCGGCTCCGGATCGGCGGGACGGTCGCTGACGGCGTCTTCGGCCCGAACCAGCCCCCGCTCGAACCGGGCCAGCCCGTCATGACCCAGAAGGACCATGACCCCCGCCCGCGCCCTGGCCTCGGGCGTGTAATCGAAGTCCGGTCCGAAAGCCTGAAGCGCCCTGTCGATCTCTTCCAGCCGCGCATCCACCTCCGGCGGCAGCTCCTCCACGGCGTCCGCCTCCGAGACGAGCCGATCATATTCCTCCGACAGGGCTGCGATCTCGGCGGCGTCCGCCTCGGAGCGAACGACCTCGACCGGATAGACCCGGCCCAGAGCCGAAGCCTCGGCATAGTCAGAGCCGACCTCGGCCCACTTCCAGCCCTCGCGCTGTCGCGCATCCCCGGCCAGCCCGGCCAGTTTCTCGGCCACCATTCGATCCAGAAGGGCCGGGTCTTCCAGCCAGCCCTCGCCGTCCTCGGTGAAGAGGTCGCGCAGGACGGCGCCGCCCTCGGCCTCATAGGCGTCCAGACCCACGAAGCGCACACGGCGGTCATCCACCGGGACCTTGGCCTCGGTCATGGCCCGCCGGATCGCATAGACCGGCCTGTACTCGCCCATCTGCTCGAAAACCTGCCGCTGCCGGTCCTGATCGGCGTTGACGCAGAAGGCCATGAGCTGGTCCAGCGTCAGGGTCCCGCCCCGATAGGCCTCCATCAGTTCCGGCGCCGCCGCGCCGAGCCGCAGTCTTTGCCGCACCACATGGGCCGACACCCCGAACCGCGCGCCGATCTCTTCCGGACCGTAGCCCTTCTCCTCGGCCAGCTTCCGGAAGGCCTCGAACTGGTCGGCGGGGTGCATGGCCTCGCGGGTGATGTTCTCGTCGAGGCTGATTTCATGGGCGTCGTTCTCAGTGTCGACCGTCACCTTCACCGGATGGGTCCGCTTGATCGCCTTGCGTTTGGCGAGCAGCCGCAGCGCCGTCCGCCGCCCCTCGCCGATGGTGACGAGGTAGGCGCCCGTCGCGACGCCGTCCTGACCGCGTTCGATCTCGACCACAGGCGGCTGCAACACCCCCTTGGCCCTTATGGACGCCGCCAGCGCCTCGACGGCCTCCTGAGAGTGCTTCACCTTCCGGGCGTTCCTGGGCGAGGCCTTCAGCCGGTTCAGCGGGACCACGATCTCCGCGCCGTGACCCGGTTCCGGAACCGCCAGATCGCGCAGGTCGGGGGCGGCGGCGTCAGCCGCCGCCATGGCGAGCGTCTGGATGGAATGAGCAGTCATGTCTGCCTCCTCTGGGCAAGGGTTGCAGGCACGCGAAAGGCGCGCCTGAAACCCTGCCCGTCGGCGAGACCGGGGTAGCAAGGGCCAGGACGGAACGGCCGGAGGGGGATCGCCCGACCTGCACAAGCCTCGAACCCTGAAGGCTATAAATCCGTGTCGGCGCGGAAGGTCGGGGAGACCGGCCGGTCCGGCGGCGCAGCCGCGCATCCTGACCCGCGCGAGGGCGGAGCCCTTAGGCCTTCGCCTCTGTCGACGGCGTCGATCGGTCGGCCTTCGATCTCAGGCGGGCGTCATATCCTGCGACGCCATAGCGACGAGGCGGCGGGGATTGGCTGTCCGCTCCAACAGGTTCTGCTTCAGATTGAAGGCCTGGGTATGAAGTCCGACAAGCTCCGGGCAGGCCCGCCTGTCGGCAGCGGTCATGCCCTCAACCGTAGCCTCCAGATAATCGCGCGCCTCTGACAGCATAAGGCGAAATCGAATGACCTCCGCCGTCACCTCGTACATGCCCAGGTCATAGAGGGGTGCGCGTTCGAGGGTCTCGATCGCCGCCGCGAATTCGCCAGGCCTGAAGGCGGCGTCAAACGCCGTGCGATTGACCGGCGCCCCTCCCAGGCGGTCCTTGGCCCGGGTCAGAATATCAAACCCGTATTCCACCGCCGTCTCGAGCGTCTTCAGCAAGGATTTGCGCGTCTCTTCGCGGCGGCGCCGTTCCTGATCAGTCTGATGCCGGGCGATGGCGTAGGCGGCTCCGATAGCCATGACCGCGCCCCAGGCCTGCGCCCACCCGGCCAGGGCCGCGAACCATGTCCCTGCCCCTCCGGACCGGTTCGCCAGATAGAACAGCAGGCCGATCACAGCCGCCCCTGTTCCCCCGATAAGCACCAATCTGCGGATCATGTCTGCCCCTCTGAATAGAACGCCATCCGCCCAAACCCTGGGCGCTCAATGTTCGCAGAACAGGATATCGACAACATTCTGAGAGGGAAGCGAGCCCGTGCCTGTCAGCCCCGGATTCTCACCGAAACGGGGCAATGGTCCGACGGGTGGTCGTCTTCCGGCGCGGCGTAGGTGTATTCCTCAAAGGAATCCGGCTCGATCCGGGCCGCCGCTTCACGTCCGGCGACGATATGGTCGATGAACTCCCGATAGCGGGCCTTGCACCCGGCAGTACGGCCGCCGGCCGCCTGGACAAGCGCCGCCGCAGCCGGATCGCCGTCATTGATTTCGGCGTAGAAGGCGTCGTTGCGGCTGGCGATGCGTCGGTTCCAGTCGCCGAGAACGACGAACGCCTCTCCGGCCAGCGCCCGGTTGTCGATCCAGCCTTCCAGCACCGGCGCCTGCTCGAACAGGACAGGGCAATCGGTATCGGAAGCCGCCCGCCCGGAGTTGCAGCCGGACTTCAGGTGGACCGCCAGGAGACGCAGCGGGCGATCGCGCCCGACCGTGATGTCCACGCCCCAGCGCAGATTGGGATTGCCGAGCGCGATGGCCGAGAGGTCCTTGTTCCGGCGCCAGGCCACGCCCTTGCGGACGGCGAAGCCGACCGACTGGTTCTGGATATTGAGACCCGGCTTGCCGCGGCATCCCCCGCCCGTCCCGCTCGACGGCCGCGAAGAAAAGGCGATGTCGTACTTTGCCGGATCGAAAACCCGGCGCGCTGCGGCCTCGCTCTGGACCTCCTGGAAGGCGATCACATCGGCGTTCAGGGCATCGGCGTGACGGCGCAGAAGCACGTAGTCCGCTTCTGTGCGGGGCCGGCATCCCTCACCATCCTTCTCCGCCAGGTGCTCGATGTTCCAGGTCGCGACCTTGAGCGCGCCCGCCGGCGGCGGCGAAGGCGAAGGCATGCCGGCGCAGGCGGACAGGAAAACGGCGGCGCTCAGAGCGAGAGAGACATTGATCTTCATGCCCGCACTCCTAAGCTCGACGGCGGCTGACGCAAGGCCTGGATCAGAGGCCGGCCTCGCTGATCGTGAAACCCTCTCAGGGCCGTTCGACGCCCCGTGCCTAGCAGCACAACGCGCACGCCTCGACCCGCAGCCTGGCGGACGCAAACCTCACGGCTGGCCTCTCCATGAGCTTTCGCCTTCGATTCCCGAAGGCTTTCAAGGAGTGCGACGATGAACCGGTCCGACCCTCCGCTGACGCGGTCGATCAGAAAGGCGCAGCTGCTTCAGATGGTGCCCCTGGCGGACAGCACCATCTGGGAAATGGAACAGCGGGGCGAATTCCCAAGACGTTTCCTCCTGACGCCGCGCTGCGTCGTCTGGGATCTCGCTGAGGTCGAAGCCTGGCTCGCTCTGCGGCGACGGCGCCCGATCCGCGCCGCGCCGCCGCCGGATGTTCGCAAACGCATCTCCCGCCCCGTCAGGGGCGCGGATCGGAACGGGATCCTGCCGTTTGAGGTCTAGCCGTGATCGCTCCGCCCGGCCCTTCGGGTCTGCTCAGAGGTTGGCCGTTCTTCGGCAGAGACCTCTTTGCGACAAGAACAGTCATTTGGACCGGGTCGACGACACGACACATCCTCCCCTCAAACACGCTATGCGTTCAACTTCAGTTCTGCGGCCATAAAGTCGACGAAGGCCCTTACCTTTGGCATCGGATGTCGGCTCGACGGCCAGACGACGCGGAACTTTCCGGTGCTCTTCATGAAGGGCGTCAAAGTCGACACCAGCGCGCCCGACGCCAACTGCTCCCTCACCGTGAAGATCGGCACGCAGGCGAGCCCCTGCCCCCGCTCAGCCAGATAGATCAGCGGCTCAAGCGTGCTGGCGGTGAGTGCAGCGGGAAGATCGTCCCCCACAAAGGTCTGGCCTCGATAGAGAGGCCAGGGCTCAAACTTTCCAGTTGAGGGAAAGCGATGCTGGAAGCAGACGTGCCCGGCGAGATCCTCTGGCGATCGGGGATGTCCCATGCGCTCGAAATAGGCAGGCGAGCCGACGACACGATGCTCGAACGCACCCAGCATCCGCGTTACCAACCGGGAATCAGAGACCTCGCCGGTGCGCACGACAGCGTCGAATCCTTCCTCGATCACGTCCACGACCCTATCCGTGAAATCCAGATCGAGCGTGATTTCAGGATAGTCGCACATGAAAGCGGACAAGGTTGGCATCAGCAGCATGCCCGCCAGCGGCAGGCTGATCCGCAGCCGACCGCGCGGCGCCTCCTTAGCCAGAGACATCTCCTGTGTCGCCGCATCGACCTCGACGAAAATTCGGCGGCACCGTTCCAGCAACAGACCGCCCTCCGCCGTCAGCGCGAGGCTGCGCGTACTGCGATGAAAAAGGCGGGCGCCGAGCCGGCCCTCCAACCTCGCGACCGCCTTGCCGACCGCGGACGGCGACACGCCGAGACGCTGAGACGCCCCGACAAAACTGCCCGCGTCGGCGGCGTGCACGAAGACGTTGAGCGCGCCGAGGCTATCCATGGTCAAGGCTTCCATTGCGGACAAATAGGTCCGGACTGAAGGGATTTACAGCCTGTGTTTCGCGAAAGGGCCGCGATCTATCTGGATCGCGCGGCCGTCATGCGCCGCGCCGCCATGAAGATCTCGCCCATGTCCTCGCCTGCCTATTTCACCGGAGGCGCTGCCCCCACCGTCTTCATCGTCAACGTCATCCATGTTCATCCGGGACGTCAGGACGAAGCCTTCGCCATCATCCAGGACGTCGTGCGCTATGTCGCCGAACGCAAATCAGGCTTCCTGTGGAGCAACCTGGCCAAGAGCACCGATGGCCTGACCGTGGTGAACATCGAGGCCATCGTTGACGAGGGCAATGTCGGCGAGTTCTTCTCGGACCCGGTGTTCGTCGAGAAGTTCAAGCGACTGGATTCCGTCTCGACCAGCGAGTTCCACACCTACCGCGTGACAGACCTCGTGCTGCCGCTCATCGGCGGGGGAACGCCGACGTGAGTAGGTCGCGCACCTCATCAGACAGCCTGCCTGTCGTCGGCCTTTTAGCACTCGCTGCGGCCGGGTTCCTGACCATCCTCACCGAGGCCCTACCCGCCGGTCTTCTACCGGGCATTAGCGCTGACTTGGGCATCTCTGAAAGCATGGCAGGGCAGTTAATCACCGCCTACGCTGCGGGCTCACTGGCGGCGGCCATTCCACTGACGGTCGCCACGCGCAGTTGGCGGCGGCGCCCCCTGCTATTGACTGCGGTCGGCGGCTTCCTATTCGCAAACGCCGTCACCGCCCTGTCCCACAGCTATGTGCTGACATTAGGCGCGCGCTTTGTCGCCGGCGTCTTTGCCGGTCTCGTCTGGGCGCTTCTCGCCGGCTACGCCAGCCGCATGGCGCCCGAACACCTCAAGGGCCGCGCCATCGCCCTGGCCATGGTCGGCACGCCGCTGGCCCTGTCGATCGGCATACCCGCCGGCACGATGGTCAGCGGCCTGATCGGCTGGCGAGCCGTCTTCCTGATGATGAGCGGCCTGAGCATTTTGCTGATCGCCTGGATCGCTTGGCGGGTCCCCGACTTCGATGGCGAGGCCTCGGCCCGGAGAACTCCGCTGCTGAGGATGCTGCAAATCCCCGGACTGAAACCCGTGCTCGCCGCGACCTTCGGCTTCGTGCTCGCGCACAATATTCTCTACACCTACATCGCCCCGATGCTGCGCAGGGCGGACCTAATCGCGCGTGTGGACGCCGTCTTACTGTTATTCGGCCTAGCCGCACTCGTGGGCATATGGATCGTTGGTGTCTGGATCGACAGGCGTCTCAAGGCTCTGGCCTTGGCCAGCACTGGCATGTTCCTCGTTTCGGCCTTTGTGCTGGCGGCGTTCGGAGAGACCTTTGGACTGGTCCTGGCGGCGATCGTCGTCTGGGGGCTGGCGTTCGGCGGCGCAGCTTCACTCTTCCAGACCGCGTCGGCGCGCGTGGCCGGAAAAGATACGGATCTGGCCCAGTCAATGATCGTCACGACTTGGAACCTCGCCATCGCCGGCGGCGGCCTCCTTGGTGGTGCGATCGTCCGGCTCGGGGGCGCCGCCGATCTGTCCTGGAGCGCCGCCCTCCTCCTCACGATCACCGGTTGGGTGATCCTCCGGCATCACAGGGAGGGTTTCGCCTGACAGCACATCCACTCGATCAGGTCCTGAATGCGCCAGAAGCAATCACTGATTTCTTGGCAAGGAGCAGACGCTCAGGGAGAACCACCCCGCTCAGGTCGCAGGTTTACCCTGTCGCCGCTTCGGCAAACCGCCGGGATTGCCCCAGAAGGTGAAGACCGCGAGCGAGCCCAGCAGGGTCAGGGCCACGCCCGAGGCGGCGACCACCAGCCGATAAGCCAGTCCCCCGACCTTGGCCGCATGGATAGGATACTGAGCATTGGCCACCCGCAGCCCCAGCGGCAGGGTCAGGGCGTCGCGCGTGCCGACGATGCGACCGTCGGCCGGGTCGAACCAGACCTGGGTGCGGCCATTGGGCAGCCATTCCGCCGCGCGCCGCATCCGCAGGCTGATCAGGCCGCCAGACTTGGTCGGCAGGGAGATGATGCGCGGCGCGGCGTCGGGGAAACGGCCTTGCGCCTCGCTCATCATGGCGGACCAGTCCAGATCGGGCGACAGGGCGCCGGCCTCATGCTCCGGCGGAGCCATGATGGCCTTCAGGTCCTTGCCCGGCGACAGGGCCATGGCCAGACCTTCGTAGAGCGGCAGGGCGAGGATGGCCCCGGTCGTCAGGACCACCGCCAGCACCGGCGCGCTCCATATCCCCAGGTCGCGGTGATGCTTGACGATTCCGGCCCGCTTCCAGGTCTTCGGCAGGACGGCGAAAACAAAGGTCCGCCGCGTCGGCCACCACAGGATCACCCCGGTGACGACAAAGCCCAGCCCGGCCAGGCCCGCGATCCCGGCGATGGTCTTTCCGACATCGCCGATCAGCAGATAGTGGTGCAGGTCGAACAGCCACAACTCTGGCCGCGCCCAAAGACTGTCCCAGCGCGCCACCACCTGACCGGTCTGGGTCGCGTAGGCCCCGCGCGTCTTGTCCTCAAAGTTCAGGCGATGGATGCCCAGCCGATCGTCCGCCAGAATGACCGAACGCGGCCGATCGGACGCCGAAAAGGCCCGATCCAACGCCGCCCCGATCAGGCGGGGGTCGGAAACCCGCGCCTCGGCGGCGTGGGGTACGACGGCGCGCAGCCAGTCGTCCTTGAACACCAGAACGGTTCCGGTCAGCCCTAGGACGAACAGCAGCAGGCCGATCAGCCCCCCGGTCCAGCGATGCGCCAGTCGGACCAGACGCATCAGAAGCGACGGTCCCAGCCTAGAGTGAAGGAACGGCCACGCCCGGCGAAGTAGCGCAGGTTGTCGGTCGGATTGCTGGTGTCGGAGCTATAGGTCACATAGTCCTCGTTGAAGAGGTTCTGCACCGCCAGCGACACGCCGCCGAACGAGAAGTCGTAGCGCAGATAGGCGTCGGCCACGGTGTAGCCTTCGAAGTTGTTGCGCGGATCGCCGCCCTCGAAGTCGCGCGCCAGATAGGCCTGGACCTGCAGACGGGCCGACAACGGGCCATTCGCGTAGACGACGGCGGCGTTGATCCGGTCCGGCGAGATATTGGCCCCGTCCAGATCCTGATCCACCCGCCCGTCGTCATTGGTGTCGGTCTGGCCGCGCAGGCGCGCATAGCCTGTCGAAACCGTCAGGCCCTCGATCGGGGTGCGAGCGCGCAGGTTCAGCTCCAGCCCCTCAATCTCGACCGCCTGGCGCTGGACGTCGTAGACGCCGTCGGCGTTGCGGATCAGGAACTGGCCCAGGTCCGACGAGGACCAGAAATAGGTCGCCCCGGCCTCGAACGGTCCGCGCTTCACCTCCAGCCCCAGTTCCTGATTGTCCGAGACCACCGGACTGATGTCGAGGAAGCTCTCGACCTTGACCCCGTCCACGTTGATCGAGCGCAGGATGCGGCCGACGTCTGGCACCGTGTAGCCCTCGGCGTAGCTGGCGTAGGCGCGCACGCCGTCCATCGGCTCATAGACCACGCCGCCGTTGACCAGAGTGGCCTCGAACCTGGGCTTGCCGCCCGTCACCCGACGCGAGCCGTAGGAGGCCAGGGTGGTGAAGTCGTTGACCGACAGTTCGACGTTCTCCTGACGCACGCCGCCCGCCAGGCGCACCTTGCCGTCGAACAGGCGCATATTGGCCTGAACGAAGGGGGCGACGCTCTGGAACTCGGTCGGCGGCACCCAGGCGCGGTTGGTGGCGATCAGACGCTGCTCGGTGCGGTCCTTCAGGGCGTCCAGACCCAGGGTCGCGGTCAGGCCCGGCACGCCCGGCACGGCCCGCTCATAGCTGGCGCGCGCGCCCAGCTTGCGCGAGCGGTTCGACGACTGGTCGAACAGGGTCCCGATCGGGGCGATGCTGGCGTCCTGCATGGTGTTGGAGCGGTCGCCGCCGAAGGTGTCGCGCGTGCGGTTGAAAAAGACCTGGGCGCTGAAATCGCCGCCCCACAGGTCGCTGTCGGTCAGCGAGGCCGATACCGTCTCGACTCGGTTTCCGGCGGGCTCGCCCTCGATCTGGCCGCGCTCGCTGCTGGCCGGACGACCGATGTTGCGATCGCCAGGGACACGGACATAGTCGCCGTCGCCCTTCAGCTCGAAACGGTTAGCCAGCAGGTCCAGACGCACAGTATCCGTCAGATCCCAGCCGAAGCGGCCGAAGAAGGACAGGGCCTTGGAATCCTGCACTTCCCCCTGGGTGTTGTCGACGCCGACCCGGCGGCCGTCAGCGTCATAGAAGGCCCCACGCTGATCATAGGCCACGCCGAAAACGCCGTCGAAATCACCGTGGCGATAGGCCGCCAGACCGCCCAGCTTGGCCCCGACGCCGTCGCCTTCCGGCCCGCCCGAGCTGGAGACCTGGGCCAGCATCCGCCCCGTCAGCCCATCCTGGATCGGCGCGCCCACCGTCACCTGGTTGACCACGCCGCCGGTGGCGCCGATGCCCTGCAGGGCGTTGGAGCCGTAGATCAGCTCGACTCGGTCCACGAAGAAGGGATCGATCGTATAGCCGTCGCGCGAGCCGTCGCGGATCGGCGTCGACTGCGGAATGCCGTTGATGGCGAACAGGGGCGAGCGCCCGCGCAGGCTCTCGCCCGAGCCGGTCAGCTTCTGCCGCGTCGGCGAAAAGGACGGGGACAGGGTCGCAACCGCATCAATCACCGACCCGCTGATGGCCACCTGTTCCGACAGGGCCTTGCGGTCGATGACGTCCACCGTCATAGGCAGGGCGCTGGCCGGCAGGACCGTACGCGCCGCCGTCACCACCACCTCCGCCACCGTGCTGACCTCAGGCTCCTGCCCCGTCGCCTGGGCGGCGGCGGTCGAGACAAAAGCGGTTCCCGTCAGCAGGGCCGAGACGGCGACAAGGCCGGACGATCGGCGCAGCGACAGGACGGGCGAGGCGAACGGCATGGGGAGGCTCCTGAAGAAGGCCTCGCGCTTAGCTGCAATTGCGAGCGATTTGCAAACCCTTTCATCGCAGGCCAGGTTTGCGCCCCCCGAAATGACTGTTCCGCCCGCCCCTGACGAGAACTAGGTTTGAGCCCAGCCTGAGGCTCTGGTTGCGGGCGATGCAACTCGTTCTTTGGCGGACACCCCGAGGTTCATCATGTTTCATGATGGGCGTACCTTGACGAAAGTCAGGGAAGCGCCAGAACCGGAAAGAGAAGGTGCGGGCGTTGAAACCTCTGCGTTGAGGATTGGGACGTCGGGCGACGCCGCGACGATTCTCCGGCGAGCCTGAGGCGGCGACGGCCGATCCGTCCGCTCGCGGCCGCACGACGTCCGCAAACATCTCCCACCCCGTCAGGGACGCGGATCGAAACGGGATCCTGCCGTTTCAGGGATAGAGAGCACAGGCGTCCATGACCGCCCCGCTTCCCAGGCATCGACAGCGTCCGACCATTGCTGCGCCATGTGCCGGCGCTGCATCTCGAACTCCGCCTTGTTGTAGACGCCCCGCGATGACCGCTCCTCGTGAGCCAGACATTTTTCGATCCAGTCGGAGTTGAAGCCCATCTCATGCAGCAGGGTCGAGGCGGTCCGACGCAGGTCATGGACAGTGAAGGGCTCCAGCGGCAGTTCCTGGTCGCGAGCGCGCTCGGCGATCGCCATGGTGACCCGGTTGAAGGTCGCCCGGGACATCGGCGCGTCGGCGTCATAGCGCGACGGCAGGATGTAGCGAGAGTTTCCAGAACAGGTCTTCAGGGCGACCAGGATGTCGAGCATCTGGATCGACAGATAGACGTTGTGGGGGCGCGATCGCTTCATCCGCTCCTTCGGGATCGACCAGACCGCATTGTCGAAGTCCACTTCGTCCCAGGTCCCGTCCTGCAACTCGCTCTTGCGGACCATGCTCAGCAGGATGAACTTCAGGCCCAGGCGGATCGTCGGCAGGGTGGCCACCTCCCCCAGCAGCCCGAGCATGATCCGGATCTCAGACGGTGACAGCGACCGGTCGCGGGGCCTGAACCGCGCGATCGCCGCCGGCGCCACGCCGTCGGCCGGATTGTCGATCTTCTCGCCGTGGAGAATGGCCCAGGCGTAGATCTGCTTTACGATGTCCCGCACATGGATAGCCGTGGCTGGCGCGCCCCGGTCCACGATCGACTTGCAATGGGCCCGTAAATCGTCCGGCGTGATCTCAGTCAGCAGCCGGTTGCGCCACTGCGGCAGAACCTCCCGGTTAAAGATGGACCGCCGCATGTTGCGCGTGCTGTCCGCCATGGGCGCGTCGTCCATCCACTTCTGCGCCACATGAGCGAAATCCCGGGCCTCCCTTAGCCGTCTCTTGGCGCGCTGCTTTTCGAGCGCGGGAGACACCCCCTCAGCGATCGAACGCTTCGCCTCAATCAACTTCTCGCGCGCCTGGGCAAGGCTAAGCCCGGCCTTGCCGTAGCGCCCGAGCGTCAGCGTCTCCCGCCGCCCGTTGAACCGGTAGTCGTATCGAAAAGTCACCGCCCCGCCAGGCGAGACATAGACGTATAGGCCGTCCCTGTCGGTATATTTACAAGCTTTTGATTTTACACGTAAATTCTTGATTGCAGCGTCCGTCAGCATGCCAATTCGCTCCACAAATACCGTCAGGCGAAAATGGGCAAATTTGACGGCGTTTTTCTCTTTAAAATCAGCGATTTGATTGAGAAAAATACCGTCACCAGCCTCGCCACTGACGTGACGGTATGGAGCAGAGCCGGCAGAGGCAACGGCCGCGAGACCGTCAGAAATGCCGTCATCACAAAAGCGAGACCCTCCGAAAGGCTTCGAAGGGTCTCGTCAGAATTCACTTTTACGTCAGCGCTTTATCGGCATTTTCTCAAGCGATATCGAAAGCTACCGAAAGGCGTGAATTATTCCCACTCGATGGTGCCGGGGGGCTTCGACGTCACGTCATAGACGACGCGGTTCACGCCTCGGACTTCGTTGATGATCCGCGTGGCGGTCTTGGCCAGGATGTCCCAGGGGAACTGGTAGAAGTCGGCGGTCATGCCGTCGGTCGAGGTGACGGCGCGGAGGGCCAGGACCTTTTCATAGGTCCGGGCGTCGCCCATGACGCCGACCGTCTTGACCGGCAGCAGGACGGCGAAGGCCTGCCAGATGTCGTCGTAGAGGCCGGCCTTGCGGATTTCTTCCAGATAGATGGCGTCGGCATCCTGAAGCGTGGCGACCGCTTCCGGCGTGATCTCGCCGGGAATGCGGATGGCCAGGCCCGGCCCCGGGAAGGGGTGGCGTCCGACGAAGGCGTCGGTCAGGCCCAGTTCGCGCCCCAGGGCGCGGACCTCATCCTTGAACAGCTCACGCAGCGGCTCGACCAGCTTCAGCTTCATGAAGTCCGGCAGGCCGCCGACATTGTGGTGGCTCTTGATCACCGCCGACGGGCCACCCGAGGCCGAGACGCTCTCGATCACGTCGGGATAGAGGGTGCCTTGCGCCAGGAACTCGGCGCCTTCGATCTTGGCGGCCTCTCGGTCGAAGATCTCGATAAAGACGCGGCCGATGGTCTTGCGCTTGGTCTCCGGGTCCGAAATCCCGGCCAGCTCGCCGAGGAATTCCTTCGATGCATCAACGTGCACCAACGGGATGTTATAGTGCTCACGGAACAGTTCCGTGACCTGCTTGGCCTCGTCCTTGCGCAGCAGGCCGGTGTCCACGAAGACGCAGGTCAGCTGATCGCCGATGGCTTCGTGGATCAGGACGGCGGCGACGGAGCTGTCGACCCCGCCCGACAGGCCGCAGACCACCTTGGCCGAACCGACCTGCTCGCGGATCTTGGCGATCTGCTCGTCGCGATAGGCGGCCATGGTCCAGTCGCCGGTCAGGCCGGCGATGCCGTGGGTGAAGTTCTTCAGGATCACGGCGCCGCGCGGGGTGTGCATCACCTCCGGGTGGAACTGCACGCCGTAGATCTTGCGCTCCTCATTGGCGATGGCGGCATAGGGCGCGCCTTCCGAGGTGGCGATGACGTGGAAGCCTTCGGGGATGGCGGTGACGCGGTCGCCGTGGCTCATCCACACGGTCTCGCGGTGATCGACGGCGCCGATGCCGGCGAACAGCGGGCTCTCGCGGGTGATGACGATCTCGGCGCGGCCGAACTCGCGATGGTGGCCGCTCTCGACCTTGCCGCCGAGCTCGGCGCAGATGGTCTGCTCGCCGTAGCAGATCCCCAGAACCGGCACGCCCGCCTCGAACAGGGCGTGGTCCGCCCTGGGGCTGTCGGCGTCTGTGGTCGAGTTGGGGCCGCCCGACAGGATGATGGCCTTGGGCGCCACCGTCTTCAGCGCCTCGCCCGCCTTGTTGAACGGATGGATCTCGCAATAGACGCCGGCTTCGCGCAGGCGCCGCGCGATCAGCTGCGTCACCTGACTGCCGAAATCGACGATGAGAACGGCTTCATGCGTATGAGGGGCGGTCATGAGGGCTCAGAATCCGAAGCGGGCGTTGATGGGGCGGGTTCTTGACGGGTGAAGACGTCGGGATCAAGTCGCGAAGCCGGGACATCGGCCAATGCGGCCAACCCTTGCGTCGTCAGCACCTCGGTCAGACGGTCCCAGGTGGCGGCCAGGTTGACGTCGACGTGGTGCAGGGTAGAGGTCCAGTCCTCCAGCCGGGTCAGCTCGCTCTTGCCGTCGCTGACGCCGCGCAGGGCGACCAGGGGCACGCCAAACGTCTGTGCGACACGCAGCAGGGCGAAGGTCTCCATGTCCACCATCTCGGCCTCGATGGCGTCATAGGCGGCGCCCGAGACGACATTGGCCCCGGTCGACAGGGTCGCGGTCGGCACGCCGGGTATCGGGCAAGGCAGAGGCAGGACGGCGGGCAGATCCAGCAGCGGCGTGCGCCCCTTCTCGAAGCCCAGCGGACTGGCGTCCATGTCGCGATAGGAAACAGACGAGGCCTGATAGACCGCCGCGTGCTCCAGGTCGCGCGACCCGCACGAGCCCAGGGAGACGATCAGGTCCGGCAGGACGTCCTCGGCTTCCAGCCGCGTCAGAGCGGCGGTCAGGGCGATGGCCGCCTCGACCGGGCCGATGCCGGTCATCAGCGGCGTGATCCGCGCCTGAAGGGCGGCGCCGTACTCCGCCGGCGCCGCCATGACGGGCAGGACCGTCAGGCCATAGATGTCTTCGGAACGCCCCTCGCTCACGCCGTCCGCTCATAGACGGCGGCGAAGAAGCCGTCGGTGCCGGTCGAGGCGGGCGACAGACGCAGGCGATGAACGCCCGCCGCCAGTTCACCCAGACGCTCGCGCGCCGCATCGGTCAGGGTCGCGGCGTTCAGGGCTTGCGCCACCGGCACCGGCGCGAACTCGGGGTGGTTTTCCTCGAAGGCGTCGGCCGTGGCCTCGTTTTCGCCGCGCAGCATGGAGCAGGTGACGAAGACCAGACGACCGCCGGGCTTCACCAGGGCCGAGGCGCGATCCAATATCTGAACCTGCAGGGCGTGCAGACGCTCGACCTCCGACGGCTTCAGACGCCAGGCGTCCTCGGGACGACGGCGCCAGGTGCCGGAACCGCTGCACGGCGCATCGACCAGAACCACGTCGGCCTGACGCACCAGGTCCTCGACCCCGCCGCCGTTCTGGCCCAGCAGGCGCAGGTCGGCGGTAACGCCGGCGCGGGCCAGACGCGGACGGATATTGTCCAGACGCTTCTGCACCACGTCATAGGCGAACAGTCGGATGGTGCTGGTGATCTCGACCGGCTTGGCCTTGGGCTTGGGCTGGGGCGCAGCGCCCTCCCCGCCGACCGGCGACCATGTGGCGACCGGCGCAGCCTCGGCTTCAGCCTTGGGCGCCTTGGTCACGACCGGCTGGCCCAGCATGGCCAGACCCAGGGTCTTGCCGCCGCCGCCGGCGCAATAGTCGACGACGGTCATGCCGGGCTCGACGCCCGTCAGCCAGCAGGCGACCTGACTGCCTTCGTCCTGAATTTCGATATGGCCCTGCTTGAAGGCCTCCAGCGCCTGGACGTTGGGCGGCGGCTCGGCCGACAGACGCAGGCCGACAGCGGACCAGGGCGTGCGCTCGGGCGACAGGCCGGCCTCGGTCAGTTCCGCCTCGACGCCCGCGACCGTGGTCTTGGCCACGTTGACGCGCAGGTCGATGGGCGCGCGCGGCGCCATCAGTTCGTGGGCTTCCTCGGTCCAGCGGTCGCCGAAGGTGATCTTGAAGTCCTCGACCACGAACTCGGGCAGGCCGGCGGCGACCCAGCCGGGCAGTTCGCCCGGCCCGGCGGTGATGCGGGCGCGCTCCTGCTTCGACAGGGGACGCGGGCCGTAACCCTCGCCCGAGTGCAGCAGCTCTATCTCGTCCAGCGACAGGCCGTCGATCAGCGACAGCGAGCCGATGACCAGGGCGCGACCGTCTTCACGACCGCCCATGGCCCAGACCAGACGCCCGCGGGCGCGGATGACCTTGTAGACGCGGTCGGCGATGGCGCGACGATCCTTGGACCCCGCATAGCGGTTGGCGGCGCCCCAGGCCTTCAGCACCACCTCGGCCGGCTGGCGGCTGTGGGCGATGCTGTCGAGGACGGAGGCGGCGGCGGCGAGGCGGGCTGCAGGGGTCAATCGGGTCTCGGATCAGTTAAAAAGAGCCGCGAGGATCATGATCAGTCCCGCAAGCGAGACCAGCCAGACCAGCGACCGGATATAGGGCACGCCAAAGGCGTAAAGCGGAACATAGACGACGCGCGCCCAGAAATAGAGGGCGGCGCCCCACAGGGTCAGAGCGCTCTCCGCCCCCGTGACGTGGGCGATCAGAACGGCGCCGATGAACAGCGGCAGGGTCTCGTACAGGTTCGACTGGGCTCTTTCGAGGCGGCCGACGACAGGGTTATGCGATTCCGGCGTCTGATCGCGAGCGCCGGCGTTCCATTTGGAGCCGAACTCCAGGGTCCGCGCTCCCGCCGGCAGGAAGATCTGCACCAGGGCCAGAACCAGCACCGCCGCCAGATAGGTCAGTTCAGTCGTCACGTCCTCGCCCCTCCGCATTCAGTCACAGACAAAACCGCTCCCGATCGGAAGACCGGGAGCGGATCAGGATCAGCCCTGACGATAATTCGGCGCTTCGCGCGTGATCATCACGTCGTGGACATGGCTTTCGCGCAGGCCCGCATTGGTGATGCGCACGAAGCGGGCGCGGTCCTGGAAGTCCTTGATCGTGGCGGCGCCGACATAGCCCATGGAGGCGCGAAGCCCCCCGACCATCTGGTGCAGCACCGGCGAGATCGGCCCCTTGTAGGCCGTCTGCCCCTCGATGCCCTCGGGCACCAGCTTCTCGGTCGAGACCTCCTTCTGGAAGTAACGATCCGCCGAGCCGGCGCCCATGGCCCCGACCGAGCCCATGCCGCGATACGACTTGTAGGACCGGCCCTGGTACAGGAAGACCTCGCCGGGGCTCTCGTCCGTGCCGGCGAACATCGAGCCCATCATGGCCACGCTGGCGCCCGCCGCGATGGCCTTGGCCAGATCGCCCGAATACTTGATGCCGCCGTCGGCGATGACCGGCGAGCCGCTGTCCTTGGCCGCACGGGCGGCGTCCATCACGGCGGTCAGTTGCGGCACGCCCACGCCCGCCACGATGCGGGTGGTGCAGATGCTGCCCGGACCGATGCCGACCTTCACAGCGTCGGCGCCCGCGTCGATCAGGGCACGGGTGGCGTCATAGGTGGCGACGTTGCCGGCGATGATCTGCAGACGGTTGTTCTCGCGCTTGATGCGCTCGACCACCTGGGCCACCGAGGCCGAGTGGCCGTGGGCGGTGTCGATCACCACCACGTCGGCGCCCGCTTCGGCCAGGGCCATGGCGCGCTCGTACCCGGCGTCGCCGACGGTCGAGGCGGCGCCGACCAGCAGGCGGCCCTGCTCGTCCTTGGCGGCGTTCGGGAAGGCCTGGGCCTTCTCGATGTCCTTCATCGTGATCAGGCCGACCGCGCGATAGTCTTCGTCCACGACGATGACGCGTTCGATCTTGCGCGTACGCAGCAGGTTGCGCGCCTCATCACGCCCGGCGCCTTCGCGCACGGTGATCAGGTCGCCCGTGGTCATCAGGGCCGAGGCCTTGATCGAGGGATCGCTCTCGAACCGCATGTCACGGTGGGTCAGCATCCCGACCAGCTTGCCCGTCGCCGGATCGACCACCGGGAAGCCGGTGATCTTCTTGCGGTCGACAATCTGGCGGACCTCGCCCAGGGTCGTGTCGGGCGAGACGGTCACCGGGTTGATGACCATGCCGCTTTCATAGCGTTTGACGGTGCGGACCTGCTCGGCCTGCTCCTCGATGGTCATGTTGCGGTGAAGCACGCCCAGGCCGCCGGCCTGCGCCATGGCGATGGCTAGGCGGCTTTCGGTCACTGTGTCCATGGCGGACGACAGCAGCGGGATGTTCAGTTTGATGTTGCGCGTCAGCTGGGTCGAGACATCCGCCATCGCTGGCATGATCTCGGACGGGCCGGGCTCGAGCAAAACATCGTCGAAGGTTAGGCCTTCGCGTATCTCCATAGGGAGTCTCCGTTTTGCGGGCCGCGTATAACGCCCCATGGCGGGGAACCGCAACCCCAAGCGCGGGCTATAGGAAGAATAAGAGGAATTGCCTTGCACCCTGAGGCGTCCAGACCCAAGTATTGCGAATGGTTCGCATATTGATCAGCACCGCCCGACGCCTCGCGCTCAAGATCGCGAGCTACGGCCTCATGCACCTGATCGTGGCCATCCTGGTCGCCTTCGCCCTGACCCGCGACTGGCGCATCGCCCTGGCCGTCGGCGTGGTCGAGCCCATCTTCCAGACCTTCGCCTATTCCATCCACGACCGCATCTGGCACCGGATCGAACAGCGCCGAATGCGCTCGGGCTTCGAGGAAACCGCCGAGGCCGTCACCGCCCGCCTGGAGCTGATGACCATGGCGGAGCAGGACCGCGTCCACGGCGGCCATCACGGCCACAGCCACGCCCTGCCCCGCAGCCTGAAACAGGTGGCGCTGAAGACCGTGACCTATGGCCTGATGCACTTCACCGTCGCTGTGGCCGTCGCCTTCGCACTGACCCAGGACTGGCGCATCGCCCTGGCCATCGGCACGGTCGAACCCCTGGTCCAGACGGTCTTCTTCACCCTGCACGACCGCATCTGGACGCGCATCGAGGCGAACAAGGCCCGTCGGGCGGCGGAAGCGGCAGCAGCCTGACCCCGGCCGTCATCCCGGAAGCGGCGAAGCCGCTATCCGGGACCGCAGCAAACGCAGACGTCGGAGCCTTGGGCGGTCCCGGCTCTGCGCCTCGCGATGGGAGCCTCCGGCCGGGATGACGCGAAATGATCTACCGCTTGTTCAGCGCCACCAGAAACACCTCGGCGCTGCCCTTTCGGCTCGATTCCGGCTTCACATACTTCACCGTCTCGAACTCCTCGCGCAGTCGCGCCAGCACGCCCCCCGCGTCGCCGCCCTGGAAGTTCTTCGACACGAAGTTCCCGCCCGGCTTCAGCGTGCGGATGGCGAAGTCGGCGGCGATCT